>ERZ772969.197-NODE-197-length-63915-cov-39.010554_pt1 | contig 63915 bp, 47 predicted proteins | sample MGYA00511676_ERZ772969 | MGnify/ENA primary metagenome ERZ772969 (study PRJEB29015, sample SAMEA2737651) | human gut metagenome | biome: human gut; feature: human-associated habitat; material: faeces | place: China | collected 2012 ... | reverse complement strand
TCATCCATCGTTTTAAAATTCCCAATACAATCCGCCACTTCCCCACTACACCCCCCATTTCAACAAATAGTCAACAAATCACAATTTAGGAGGATAAATATGTTATATATTATGAGACATGGAAAAACCGAATGGAATGCATTACACAAATTACAGGGTAGAACAGATATCCCGTTGAATGATGAAGGGAGGTTAATGGCACGGCAGGCATGTGAAAAATATAAAGCGTTAAATATAGATGTCTGTTATTGCTCTCCTTTAGTCAGGGCTGCGGAAACGGCACAAATTGTGTTGGAGAATAGAGACATTCCTATTATAAAGGATGAACGTTTAATGGAAATGGGTTTTGGCAGTTATGAGGGTCTTGAAAACAGCCTGAACATTCCTGATTGTCCTATTAATATAATATTTCAGCAGCCTGAGAAATACACAGAGTCAGTAGGTGGTGCAGAAACATTTGCACAGTTGTTTAAAAGAACAGGTTTATTTTTAAAGGATATAATAGAACCGCAGTTACAGGAAAGAAAAGATATCCTTATTGTGGGACATGGTGCAATGAACTCAGCTATTATCTGCCAAATGAAAAATTTACCAATTGATAAATTCTGGAGTGCAGGAATTGAACAATGTAAGATGTTAAGATTGGCATGAAAATAAAAGAATATCACATTGCATATAAAGTAGGGTGAAATAAATAAAAAAATACTTGTGTTTTTTATAAAAAGAGTATAAAATTGAATTTAAAGTGGTGGAAAGTGGTAAGTAGTGGTGCAAAGTGGTAAAAGGAGGGCGTTTATCATGTTTATGGGTGAGTATAACCATACAATTGATGTTAAAGGACGTCTGATAATTCCTGTTAAGTTCCGTGAGAGTCTAGGTGATGAATTTGTTATCACTAAGGGACTTGATGGATGCCTCTTTGTATATACAGATGAAGAATGGCAGAATTTTGAAAATAAGCTGCGTACATTACCACTGACTAATAAGAATGCAAGACAGTTCACAAGATTTTTTCTGGCAGGAGCAGCAGCTTGTGAAGTAGATAAGCAGGGAAGAATACTTATACCACAGGTTTTAAGGGAATTTGCTTCATTAGAAAAAGAAGTAGTACTTGTTGGCGTTGCCAACAGAGTTGAGATATGGAGCCGTACCCGCTGGCAGGAGAGTATGGAAGCATATGACGATGATATGGATGAAGTTGCAGAGAATATGGAAGAGCTTGGTTTTTCTATATAATAATATATATAGTTACTTCTGATATATGGGAATTAGTATACGGACTTTGATAAAAGTGGTACGAATATGAATTTATAAATGGTTGAGGATTGAAGGATGGAGTTTAAGCATAAGTCAGTATTATTAGAAGAGACAATTGAAAATCTTAATATAAAGCCTGACGGAATATATGTAGATGGTACTTTGGGAGGAGGAGGACACTCTTATCATATAGCAGAACAACTTTCATCGAATGGCCGTTTGATTGGAATAGATCAGGATGCTGATGCTATTGCAGCAGCGACTAAGAGATTAGAACCATTTAGTGACAGGGTTACAATAGTAAGAAATAACTACTGTAACTTTGAACAGGTGTTAAAGGAACTTTCGGTTGACAAGGTTGATGGAATAGTACTGGACCTTGGGGTATCATCATACCAGCTTGATACAGCCGAAAGGGGATTTACATATAAGACTGATGCGCCCCTTGATATGAGAATGGATCAAAGACAGCAGCTTACTGCAAAGGATATTGTTAATACCTATAGTGAATTTGATTTATATAGAATTATCAGGGACTATGGAGAGGACAGGTTTGCTAAGAACATTGCCAGGCATATAGTATCAGCAAGACAGATTAAGCCTATTGAGACAACATTTGAACTTAATGAAGTTATAAAGGCAGCTATTCCTATGAAAGTCAGAGCTGTAGGCGGTCATCCTGCAAAGAAGACATTTCAGGCAATAAGAATAGAACTTAATCATGAGCTTGATGTACTTGAAGATTCCATAGACACAATGATAGACCATCTTAATGATAAGGGGAGAATATGTATTATAACATTCCATTCATTGGAAGACCGTATTGTTAAGACAAGATTTAGAAATTGTGAGAATCCATGTACATGCCCACCGGATTTTCCTGTATGTGTATGTGGGAAAAAGTCTAAGGGCAAAGTTATTACGAGAAAGCCGATAGTTCCATCGGAGGAAGAACTTGAAGAGAATAAACGGTCAAAGAGTTCTAAACTCAGAGTGTTTGAGAGACGAATGATGGAATAATAGTTAATTTACAAAGGCGAAAGGTGATATCTTTTATATTAACAATATTATTAATGTAATGATGATAATGTTATTATTGGTTATATTACAGGCTGTAATAATATTATTGATTATAATATAGATGCTGACAGGGTGAGTATATTAATATAATAATATTATTATTAATATATATAATTGGTTATATACATGATATTTACAGATATGAAAAAAGGTAAACGACTGTGAGTTCACAGTTAATGTGGGAGGGTTAGTAATGGTACAGCGTAAACGTAGCAGAGTGGTCAGGTATGACAATACCAGAAGAACGGATTCATATGTACATGGCAATACAGTAAGGAAGCTGCATGTAGCAGAACCGTTTTCAAATGAGACAATGTCTCCTGAGGAGTATGTTGAACAGAGAAAGCAGAGAAGATTACAGGAAAAGAAGATAAAGCGTGCAAATAAGATGAATTTTTTGTATACAATAGCTGTAGTAGGAGTTGTTGCAGTAATGTTTACAGTATGCTATCAGTATCTTAATCTTCAGGCATCTGTTAAGAATAGTGCTTCTGATATTGCGAAATTAGAACAGCAGCTTACTAAGATTACTAATTCTAATGATGAAAAAGAGCAGGAAATTAATGCAAGTATTGATTATGATGCTATTTTAAATACAGCAGTTAACGAACTGGGGATGGTATATCCTGATAGAAATCAGGTGATTACATATGATGCCGGTGAGAGCGAATATGTAAAGCAGTACCAGAATATTCCGGAACAGAACAAATGATTAATAAAATAAATTAAAGCTAACATTGTCAGAGAATGAGGATTAATTATGAACAATAATAATCGTGGAAGAACCGGAAATAATAGAAACAGAACAAGAAATAACAGAGCCGGTACAGATAACGGCAGACATAGAGCTCAGAGGAACAATGCAGGTCGCGACAGAACATATAATTCTACGAGGACAGATAATATAAGAAAGAGCAGAAGAAAAGAAAATAAATACAGAGTAAAGAAAGCGATGCTTAAAAGAGTAAGTAAGAGATTAAGCGTCGCTTTTGCGATTGTTGCTGCATTTTTACTTATATTAATATGGAGAATTGCAGAGATTAATTATAAAGACGGTGATAAGTATTCTAAAGCGGTATTAGATCATCAGTCATATACTTCAACAGAATTATCGTATAAGCGTGGACAGATTCAGGATCGTAATGGTACAGTTCTTGCATATAGTGAAAAAGTATATAATCTTATATTTGATCCTAAGATTGTGTTATCTGATGATAGATTTAAAGAACCTACGATACAGGCACTTGAAAAATGCTTTTCAGATATAGGAATCAACCGTATGGTGCTTGAAAATCTCCTTACAACTAAGCCGGACAGCCGTTATGAACAGTTATATAAGGGACTTACAGGTGCACAGGTCGAAGAATTTAAAAATATGCTTAATGATACAACCAATAATCCGTTCATCAAAGGCGTATGGTTTGAAGATTCTTATATAAGAAAGTATCCATTTTCAACACTGGCATGTAATGTTGTGGGTTATGCAAGCAGTGCTAATGGCGGTGAACTTGGACTGGAATATTATTATGATGATGAATTGTCAGGTGTTGATGGAGTGTCGTACAGTTACGTCGATGATAATCTTGATGTTAAAGAGACTACAAAGAATGCAACGGATGGCAATAATATAATATCCACTATAGATTATGGAGTTCAGAGCATTATCGAAAAGAGAATTAAGGCGTATAATGATATCAGCCCGTCTAAGACTACAGCAGTTCTTGTTATGGACCCTAATAATGGAGAGGTTCTTGGAATGGCAAGTACACCGGTATTTGATCTTAATAATCCGAGAAGCCTTGAAGGAATGTATACAAAAGAACAGATAGAGGCAATGTCAGATCAGGAAAAATCTGATATATTATATTCAGCGTGGAAGAATTACTGTGTGTCAAATATATATGAACCGGGTTCTACATTTAAGCCATTTACAGTAGCAGCTGGACTTGAAGAGGGAGTTGTGCATGATGGTGATATATTATATTGTAATGGATATGAAGAAGTAGGAGGATATACAATCAAATGCCATGTAGCCTCTACAATTGGAAAGCATGGTGACATTTCTATTGAACAGGCATTAATGCAGTCATGTAATCCTGCCATGATGCAGATTGCTGCCAGACTTGGAAATGTAAGATTTGCAGGTTATCAGTCATTGTTTGGATTTGGCAGTAAGACTGGCATTGACCTTCCAGGGGAAGAAGAAGGTCTTACGAAATCTTCTACTATGTCAGATACCGACCTTGCTACCAATTCATTCGGACAGAATGTCAATGTTAATATGATTCAGATGGCGGCAGCTTTCAGTTCTCTTATTAATGGCGGTAATTACTATCAGCCTCATATTGTTAAGCGGATTGAGAAGCCATCAGGAGAAGTTGTTAAATCTTTTGATGCAACACTTGTAAAGCAGACAGTTACAAGTTCAACATCACAGTATCTTAAGAGATATCTTAAATCGACTGTGGATTCCGGACTTGCTATGAAAGCCGGCGTTACAGGATATTCAATTGGAGGAAAGACTGGAACAGCAGAGAAAAATCCAAGATCAGCTCTTAAGTGGCTCATATCATTTATTGGATTTGCACCTGTTGATAATCCAAAGTTTGTAATATATGTAATAATTGATGAGCCGGACGGTACAACCGGAACATCAGGAACTTCAGGTGATGTGCTTACATTATCGCATGACCTTTTATCAGATCTGCTTCCATATATGAATGTATATAAGGATGTGCAGGCAGATCCGGTCGATACATCGGAAGCTTCAGATGAACAGACGGTTCATATAGAGGTTGATAACTGATAATCTATGGCTGACAATATATGTAAATCGTATAATTAAAATACTTGACAATACAGATAAATATTACTATTATTAACAATGATAGCGTTTAAATCGTGAATATATACAGGCAACTGTATTGAAATTATGGGATTGGATTATATATTATGAATGAGGGCATATTACTTAATAACATATTACAATGCAGTAGTGATATTATATGGATAAAGAATATATCACTGGAATATACTCATGTAAGTGATACTTTTCTGGAAGCAGTTGGAAGAACCAGGGAAGATGTTATAGGTAAGACAAGACAGTCACAATATCTGTTTGAATTTGAGGATAGAATTGATGATAAGGATATCATTAATAATGAAATGGACGTTGAAGATGATGAACTGCTTATCTATAAAGGAACTTACCAGATGTTTCATGTCAGAAGATATGTTTTAAAGAATGATAATAACGAAGTTATAGGTCTGTATGGAATGGCATATATTGACAGACATGCAGAAAGTACAGGACATGCATTTGAGCTGGTTATGGAAGATATTCCATATGGAATTATCGTAACGAATAAGGAAGGCATGATTATCAAGGTTAATAACAGGATAAGTGACTATCTTATGGTCGATGGTGATATTCTTGGACGTAACCTTTCGGAATTTAATCTTAAGAGAGACAGCAGGAAAGATAATGATGCCAAGATTAGTAATGAGCAGCACTCTTTTAACTTTTTTGGCAGGGATTACAGCTTTACCGTACAGAGAGTTCCATTGCATAATTTTAATGGAAAGACAGAGGGTGAAGTACTTGTATTAAGTGATATGTCAGATGAATATGAAAGAGTAAGGAATCAGTATAATGAGAAGTTTTCTAATGTATTAAAGAATGCATATGCAGAGATAATAGAGCTTGATTTTCATACTAATTCTGCTAAGTTCCTTTCTGATACCGGACATTTATTTGATTTTAGTAATATATTTAAGGTTCAGGGCGAGATGGAGCTTATGGAATTAAGAAAGCGCATGAGGGAGTATGTTTATACTGATGATTATGATATGTATGATAAGTTCTTTGATTATGATATAATTTCAGCATATTTTGCTGATAATATTATGAATATGATGGAATCGGAGATAAGGATTCTTAACAGGAAAAATCATTATAGCTGGCTGAGATTTTCTATATCACAGATAAAGAACAGTAATGGTATAATAACATATCTTTGCTGTGTTAAGGATATAGATGAAGAAAAGAAAGCAGAAAAAGATAGTTTAAGTACTGTATTTAACAGAGGGGCATTTGTTAAAAATGTTAAGAATAAGCTTTCAATGAGAAATAAAGCCGAAGCATGTGCTTTTTATATGATTGATATTGATAATTTTAAGTCAATTAATGATAATTATGGACATAATGTCGGAGACCTTGTAATAAGAAATGTTGGAAAGATAATTAATGGTATATTTGCTAATAAAGCTGTTCCCGGGAGAATGGGTGGAGATGAATTTGCAGTATATCAGGATAGTATAGAAAAAACATCTGTTGTATATGAACTTGCTGACAGTATACTTGAAAAAGTCCATAATGTTGCAATTGATATGAAGCTGCATGATAATGTCACGGTCAGTATTGGAGCTGTAATAGTAACAGATGGTGATGTGTCTTTTGATAAGATATATCAGGAAGCAGATAAACAGTTATATTGTTCTAAGAGAAAGTCAAAGAACTGTTATACGGTATCTGAGGTAAGATTGTAGTATATAATGAGATGAACGTTGTGCAGGGAATGGCAGAACTGTTGACATGAAAAAGCCGGCAGAGCTGACCGGCAGCTCGCAGCAGCATATGTGGGTGAAGCATGAAAAATTGAATAATTAAGAATAACCCCACTGATATATTAATAATATATATTAATATGTTGGTGGGGCTTTTTATAATATGAAAATTTTTGCAAGGCACAGAAAAAAGGCGGTTATACTCACAGGACTTGTATTTATTGTGCTTATAACACTTATTGGCAGGCTTTCGGTTATAATGATATTTGAATCAGAATATTACCTTAATAGGGCACAGGATCTGCATGAACGTGAGCGTAATATAAAGGCTTCAAGAGGAAATATACTTGACACCAATGGAGTTGTACTGGCTGCAAATAAGACGGTATGTACTATTTCTGTAATCCACAGTCAGATAAAGGATAAAGAGAGAGTTACAGAGGTTCTTGCAGACGAACTCGGGTTAGAAAGAAATGATGTTTTAAAAAGAGTTGAAAAGGTAACTTCAATAGAAAAGATAGCATCTAATGTTGATAAAGAGACAGGTGACAGAATAAGAGGATATGAACTTGAGGGTGTTAAGGTTGATGAAGATTATAAAAGATACTATCCATTTTCAACACTTGCCTCAAAAGTGCTTGGTTTTACCGGTAGTGATAATCAGGGAATAGTCGGGCTTGAAGCTAAATATGATACATATCTTTCAGGAAACAACGGACAGATACTTACGCTGACCGATGCGTGGGGAATTGAAATACAGGGAGCCGAAGAGAACAGAAATGAACCGGAGCCGGGGAAAAATCTTTATATAAGCATAGATTATAATATACAAAAATATGCACAGCAGCTTGCAGAGAGGACTAAAGAAGAAAAACAGGCTAAAAGTGTCTCTGTTATTGTTATGAATCCACAGAATGGCGAGCTTATGGCAATGGTAAATGCACCGGAATATGACCTTAATAATCCATATCAGCTTAATTATAACCTGACAGATACGCAGCTTTCCATGCCTAAAATGGATCTGCTAAATAATATGTGGAGAAATTTCTGCATTAATGATACCTATGAACCTGGATCGATATTTAAAATGGTAACAGCAACTGCAGCACTTGAGACAGGAGCAGCCTCGCTTAGTGATTCATTTACATGCGGAGGTTATGCCATTGTTGCAGACAGAAGAATAAGATGTCACAAGACGACAGGACATGGAACGCAGACATTTACACAGACAGTAATGAATTCGTGTAATCCGGCATTTATTGAGTGGGGACGCAGGGTCGGAGTAGATAATTTCTATAAATATATGGGTAAACTGGGACTTCTTGAAAAGACGGGTATAGATATAGCAGGAGAGGCATCGGCTATTGTACATAAACAAGAGAATGTTGGAGAAGTAGAGCTTGCAACTATGTCTTTTGGTCAGTCCTTTCAGATAACGCCAATGCAGATGTTAAGAGCTGCGGCAGCTATTGTTAATGGTGGAAAGCTGGTAACACCGCATTTTGGGGTGAAACTATCAGATTATTTGGGAAATACTGTTCAGGAATTTGCTTATGATACACAGTATAGTGCCATTTTAAACCAGACAAGTGATACTATGCGTGATATTTTAAGACAGGTCGTAGAGGAAGGTGGAGGAAAAAAGGCATATATAGAGGGATTTTCAATAGGCGGTAAGACAGCAACTTCCCAGAAACTTCCAAGAGGTTCGGGAAAATATATTGCCTCCTTTATAGGCTTTGCACCGACGGATAATCCTAAAGTCATAGCAATGTGTATTATAGATGAGCCACAGGGGGTATATTATGGTGGAACGATAGCTGCTCCTGTTATTAAAGAACTATATGAAAATATATTACCATATCTTGAAATATCATCAGATAAAGAGTAAAATAAGAAGATAATGGGCTGTCTGCTTCTGGGTAAAAGCAGATGGCGGATGGGACTGTGATAAAAAGTTATTAAGCTTTAATCGTCTCTTTGTAACTAAGCTGCCCGGAAATGAGGATAAATATGAATTTGAGTAATAAAAATGTAATGGTAGTAGGTACCGGTATAAGCGGAATAGGAGCTGTTAATCTTCTTAACAGGGCAGGGGCTTGCGTTATTCTTTATGACAGTAATGAAAAGCTTAATAAAAGCGATATAGAAAAGAAGCTTGATGGAAGTAGGGCACAGATTATAATTGGAAAGCTTGATGATAATATCGTTGAAAATACAGACCTGCTTGTGATTAGTCCGGGAGTTCCAATTGACAGTGAGCTCGTACTTAAGTTTAAAGAATGTAACGTTCCTGTATGGGGAGAGATAGAGCTTGCTTTTAATTTTGATAAGGGCAGGGTGGTTGCCATTACAGGAACTAATGGAAAGACAACTACTACAGCACTCGTAGGAGAGATAGTTAAGGCTTACGAAGCACAGACATTTGTAGTAGGTAATATAGGTAATCCTTATACTAAGGAAGTATTAAGGACATCAGAGAAGTCATATACAGTTGCAGAGATAAGCAGCTTCCAGTTAGAGTCAGTGCATAAGTTCCATCCGGTTGTAAGTGCGATACTTAATATAACCCCTGACCATCTTAACAGACATCATACAATGGAATGTTATGCGCATACAAAGGAAATGATAAGCTATAACCAGAACCGTAAGGATGTATGTGTGCTTAATTATGATGATGAGATATTAAGAGAATTTGGCAAGCAGTGCAGTGCAGAGGTTGTCTGGTTTGGAAGAATTAATAAGCCGGATATCGGAGCATTTATGGATGGTGAGATGATTAAGTATACAGACGGTATGACACAGACAGACATACTTAATGTAAAAGATATGAATCTTATCGGTACACATAATTATGAAAATGTCATGGCGGCGATATGTATTACTAAAGCTTTAGGTATACCTGATGAGACTATTGTAAGTGTTATCAAGGGATTTAAGGCTGTTGAGCATAGAATAGAATATGTAGCTACTAAGAATGGTGTTATGTATTATAATGATTCTAAGGGAACTAATCCGGAGGCAGCGGTTAAGGCAATAGAGGCAATGTCAAGACCTACAATACTTATTGGCGGAGGTTATGATAAGGGTTCGGAATTTGATTTATATGTAAAGGCCTTTAAGGGGAGAGTTAAAAAACTTGTACTTTTAGGCCAGACAAGTGATAAGATAGCTGATACAGCAGCAAAGTATGGATTTACAGATATTATTAAAGCAGACTCATTGAAGGAAGTTGTTGATATTTGTGCAAAAGAAGCGCAGCCGGGAGATGCAGTGTTACTTTCGCCTGCATGTGCAAGCTGGGGAATGTTTGATAATTATGAACAAAGAGGCAGAATGTTTAAGGAATATGTAAATGCTCTTTAAAGGCGGAGATGTATGGGAAGAAGAAAAGTAAAAAAAGAAGTAAAGAGAGTGTATTTTGATTACAGTCTGTTATTTATTACCATCTTTCTTGCGGCATTTGGTATTGTGATGATATACAGTACCAGTTCATATACGGCACAGATGAATTACGGTTCGTCAGAATATTATTTTTATAAGCAGCTAACATATACCCTGATAGGTTTTGCCGGAATGTATATTACATATAAGTTTGATTATCACTTCTGGCAGCGTATCTGGAAATGGGTAATGGCATTTGGTATAATCATAATGTTTGCATTAATACCATTTGGTTCAGTTGTAAATGGTGCAAAAAGATGGATAAGATTCTTAGGAATCGGTGTGCAGCCTGCGGATGTTGTAAAGGTTGTTGTAATAATAGTAACGGCGGTGCTTATATGTTCATATGGCAAAAAAATGCATAAGTTCAGATATGTACTGCTTGTTATAGCCGTAACGGGAGGTTTATTTGCTCTGCTTGTATTTGTTATTTCCAATAATTTAAGCAGTGCCATTATTGTATTTTTAATACCTTGTATTATGACTTTTGTGGCATATCCGGGATATAAGATATATGTGGCACTTGCGGCAGCAGCGGGTGCTGTGGGAGTATTTGCATATAATAAGCTTTCTGAGATGGTTCACATTGCAGAAGCTAAGAATGATTTCAGATTCAACAGACTTATGGTATGGTTAGATCCTGAAAAGTATGCAAGTGGAACGGGTTACCAGACAGTTCAGGCTCTATACGCAATCGGTTCAGGCGGATTATTTGGCAAGGGACTTGGAAAGAGCCTTCAGAAGCTTGGATTTATTCCTGAATCACAAAATGATATGATATTTTCAATTATATGCGAGGAACTGGGACTTTTCGGAGCTGTATGTATAATTCTTGTATTCATGCTAATGTTATGGAGAATTATACATGTATCACGTAATGCACCGGATCTGTTCGGTTCAATGCTATCGGTTGGAGTATTTGCACATATTGCAATACAGGTTATATTAAATATTGCAGTTGTAACTAATTTTATACCTAATACAGGTGTATCACTTCCATTTATAAGCTATGGTGGTACATCAATGGTTATACTTTTGTGTGAAGTAGGAATGGTTCTTAATATTTCAAGTAAGATAAAGCTTGAAAGATAGATATTCATGAATTTATATGAAAATAGTAACACTTAATCGTACCACACATATAATAATATATAGTAACGTCCGGGAGAACTGTTTTGTGTAGAATCGGTATAAACGGTGGTAAAAGGCTTTACGGATGTGTGGATATTGAGGGTGCAAAGAACTCTATTCTGCCTGTTATGGCGGCATCTATTCTTAATAGGACTGTAACAGTAATACACAATTGTCCTGATATAGAGGATGTAAGACGGATGGAGAATATTCTTAAATATCTTGGATGTACAGTTAAAAGAGAAAATGGCAGCATATATATTGATACAGAAAATGCTGTGAATAGGATTATACCAGGAAGCATAAGTGGCACACTTAGGGCTTCCTCTATTCTTATAGGTCCGCTTCTTGCAAGATTTTCATATGTTAAGATTGCTCGTCCGGGTGGCTGTGATATAGGTAAAAGACCTATAGATATACATCTTAATGCACTTAAATGCCTTGGGGCACAATGGAGTCTTTCTGACGGATATACAGAAGTGGAGGGAAGGCTTAGGAGTTCAGAAGTGTTTTTCAGGCTGCCAAGTGTGGGAGCTACGGAAAATATAATAATGGCATCTGTATTTCTTGCAGGTCAGACTGTAATACACAATGCGGCAAAAGAACCGGATATTGTACAGTTATGCAGTTATCTTTGTATGGCAGGTGCTGATATAAGGGGTGCAGGGACGGATACTATTATAATAAATGGTGTTGATAAGCTGCATGAGGCAGAATATAATATAGCTGTTGACAGAATAGTGGCAGGAACGTATGTGGCTGCGGTGACGATGTGTACAGGTGAAGTGCTGTTAAATAATTGTCATTTTAAAGATTTAAGAGGATTTATGGACGTATATACAGGAATGGGAGCATGTTTTAAAGAATGTGATACCGGTATATATGTGAGTATGTATAACAGACCTGCTGCCATTAATTATATAAGGACAGCACCGTATCCCGGATTTCCGACGGATATGCAGTCGATAACACTTAGCGTCTTAAGTGTAGCGGAGGGGACATCTGTTATATATGAAGATATATATGAAGACAGATTTAAAACAGTATATGAGCTTGTTAAAATGGGGGCAGATATAATAACAGATGGAGAACGGGCTGTAATCAGAGGTATAAGCAGATTAAAAGGCGTATATGTTAATGCACATGATTTAAGAGGCAGTGCGGCTCTTGTTATAGCAGGGATAGGAGCTGATGGCAGGACTGTTATTGATAATGCCGGATATATAATGCGTGGATATGCTGATTTATGTGGTAATTTAAAAAAACTTGGAGCAGATATAAGATGGGAAAACAAGTGAAAAATAAAAAAAAGAAATTTAATTGGAAGGTATTTCTGGTTATTGCCGGATTAGTGCTTGTAGCTGCAGAGACCGTAGTATATTTTGGTTTTAGGGTTGTGCAGATTAATTATTCCGGTAATAAGCATTATACTGAAGAACAGATGGATGAATATATATTTGGAACTGCTAATCCCAATGCACTTTTATATATGATATTTGGAGATAAAAGTAAGTCTATACCATTTATCCAGAAATATGATGTTGAAGTGCAGTGGCCAGATAAAATAAATGTAATTGTGTATGAGAAACCGATAATCGGATATATAAGTTATATGGGCTGTTATATGTATTTTGACAGGGATGGAATAGTAGTTGAGAGTTCATCGGAAAAATATTCGGGAGTACCTGAGATTGCCGGATTGTCATTTAAGTCCATCGTGCTTGATTCTAAGCTGGAGGTCGGGAGTGATAATGTCTTTTCAAGAATACTTGAGATAACACAGGCATTTGATAAATATGACCTTGATGTTGATAAGGTATACTTCGATTCATCTTATAATGTCACATTATATGTTGGAGATGTCAAGGTCATACTTGGAAGCAGTGAGGAATGTATGGACAAGCTGTATACACTTAAACAGATGTATAATAAACTTACAGGCTTAAAGGGAACGTTATATATGGATAATTATGATGGAAATTCATCGTCAATTATCTTTAAAAAAAATAATTAATCTGTAAAATGATAAAAAAGTATTGAAAATTCGATATAAAAATTATATTATAATATTTAGTGTAAAATGTAAAGGTTGAAGGAGGCAAAACCCTTGTTAGAGATTATGACAAACGAATCAGAATCATCAGCTAAGATTATTGTTGTTGGTGTTGGTGGAGCTGGTAATAATGCAGTTAATAGAATGATAGATGAGAATATCGGTGGAGTTGAGTTTATTGGAATTAATACAGATGGACAGGCTCTTAAGTTATGTAAGGCACCAACAGCTATTCAGATTGGAGAAAAGCTGACAAAGGGACTTGGTGCAGGGGCACAGCCTGAGATTGGAGAAAAGGCGGCAGAAGAGAACATAGACGAACTTACACAGGCTATTAAGGGCGCTGACATGGTATTTGTTACATGTGGTATGGGCGGCGGAACCGGAACAGGTGCAGCACCGGTTGTTGCCAAGATTTCTAAGGAGATGGGAATACTTACAGTTGGTGTTGTTACTAAGCCTTTCAAATTCGAGGCTAAAACAAGAATGACCAATGCTATTGCAGGTATTGAGAAGCTCAAGGAGAATGTTGATACACTTATTGTAATTCCTAATGATAAGCTTCTTGAGATTGTTGACAGAAGAACAACAATGCCTGATGCACTTAAGAAGGCTGATGAAGTGTTACAGCAGGCTGTACAGGGAATTACAGACCTTATTAATGTTCCAGGTCTTATCAATCTGGACTTTGCCGATGTTAAGACTGTTATGATTAATAAGGGTGTTGCCCATATCGGTATTGGTAGTGCTACAGGAGATGATAAGGCTGTCGAAGCTGTTAAACAGGCTGTTACAAGTCCTCTTCTTGAGACTACAATCGAGGGTGCTTCACATGTAATTATTAATATTTCAGGTGATATAAGCCTTATTGAAGCTAATGAAGCAGCAAGCTACGTTCAGGAACTTGCAGGTGATGATGCCAATATTATCTTTGGTGCCATGTATGATGAGAATGCAACAGACAGTGCTACAATAACAGTTATTGCAACAGGGCTTGAAGATGGTAATATCAATAATGCCATGGCAGGCTTTAGTGCTAAGGCGCAGACACAGCCTAAGTCAGTTAAGCCGGCGTATGCATATTCCGGTATTCCATTACAGCAGCAGCTTACATCAGAGAATAATGATGCACATACAGAGTCACAGAATGTTGAACAGCCTAAAGAAGCTGTTCCACTTTCAGGTTTTAAACCGACAGGAACAATAACAAGTAATGTCAAGGAAAAAGGAATTACAATCCCTACGTTCCTTCAGAGAAATAAGTAATTAATAATAGAATATAATATTATAATTTAATATTTAAGATGGTTAATTATGATACATATAAATAAAAGGTGCCGGAGTGAAAGACTTCCGGCACTTTTTATTTATGTGGTAAAAAAGATTGGTACATTTGCAGAAAACCAAAGAATGTTATAATAACATGCTTGATTTTATGATTATAAAAGAAAATTATTACAGCCTTGCTATTGTGACAAAATCTGCATATATAAGAATATATAATAATTGTTGTCAGGAGGTGATGGGTAAGTAGAGATATATTTGGATGTTTTATTTGGCATTAACTTAATAATGGACCTGATTATAATGATTATTGTAAACCGTATCTGTGGATATGCTGCCACATATTTAAAGATATTCTGTTCCGCCACTTTTGGAGCAATATGGTCTGTTATTGCAGTTATCATGCCGGTAAACATCAGATGGTTTGTTAATATATGTACATATATTTTAGTTAGTTATGGAATGATAAGAATATGTGCAGGGAGAGGTGAAATAAAGGATGTTATAAAAGGTATCAGCATACTGTATGCAGTTACATTAACGCTTGGGGGAGCGATACATGTATTATACTATTATACATATGCAGGATGGGTGATAAAGCATATTGCCGTTCGTGATAACCGGTTGATTATATTTGTATTAATATCGGGGATTTTAGTTATTTTAATATATTTACAATTGATTAAAGTTAAGACTTACAGTTCATGTAAGTGCCGTCTTACATGTGTTATAAGCGGCATGGAAATAGAAATGTCAGGGTATATTGACACGGGAAATGTGTTGATAGATCCGGTATTTCATAAGCCGGTATCGGTGGCTGAGAAAAAAGAATTTTATGACATTCTTGATAAAATAAATGATTATACCAGGGTAAAATACCATCTTGTACCATTCAATTCACTGGGGTGTGAACATGGGCTGATGGAGGTAATTACTGTGGATATTATGTACATATACTATGGAAAAGAAAAAAAGACCATTAAAGAGGCATTGGTAGGATTATCAGATGGAAAGCTGTCTTCGGATGGAGAATATACCGCACTTGTTAATTCTGCTTTTGCTAAAGTATAAGGTTATCTGTAGTGGGCAGAACAGATAGCTTAAGCAGCTGGTAGAAATAGCAATTATGCTATTTGTTTTTATCAGAGTATTACAGGAGAATTGTCCAAAAATGGGGAATTATTAGGAGGCAGCATGGTTATCAAAGTATCGGTTCCGGAACGTTTTCAGTTTAAGGTTGTACCGACATTTAAGAATCTGATGGTTTTGAAGCAGGGAGATGTCCACTATATAGGGGGAACGGATGTACTTCCGGTACCATTGGAAGCAGAAGAAGAAGCTCAGGCGATAGCAGGTCTTGGAGGGGAGAGAGACCAGCAGGTAAAAACATCGCTTATCGAGCATAATTTACGGCTTGTAGTATATATAGCAAAGAAATTTGATAATACCGGAGTCGGAGTTGAGGATCTTATATCCATTGGAACGATAGGGCTTATAAAGGCAATCAATTCATATAATCCCGATAAGAATATCAAACTTGCGACATATGCATCAAGATGTATAGAAAATGAGATACTTATGTATCTTAGAAGAAACAGCAAGACAAAGGCAGAGGTATCCATCGATGAACCGCTTAATGTGGACTGGGATGGAAATGAGCTTTTACTGTCGGATATATTGGGAACAGATGAGGATATAATATATAAAGATATTGAAAATGAAGTAGAAAGAAAAATGCTTGGAAAAGCAATTCAGAAATTATCAGAAAGGGAAAGGATAATTGTAGACTTAAGATATGGATTAAGTTCCATCGATGGGGAAGAAAAGACCCAGAAAGAAGTTGCGGATATGTTAGGAATTTCACAATCTTATATATCACGTTTAGAGAAGAAAATAATCAAAAGACTAAAAAAGGAAATGATTAAAGCTATATAGAATTAAAGTCAGGCATTGTGTTATGCTGGATTTATATTTAATATTTTATGATATGGATGTCAGAATTAAAATGTATCATTCATTGATAATGTAAAAATATTAAAATGTATAAATTTAGATAACATTTTGCTTGACTTTTTTTAGTATGTTAGGGAAAATAGAAATATTGTCATACATAAGTTATTGATTTTATATAAAATATAACTGTAAAGATATTTAGGAATGAGGATTGAGATGGCAACGCGAAGAGTTCCGGTTAAAGATAATAAAAAGAGAAAAAGAAAAAGACATTTGAGATGGGATAAGATAATTGCTATAATATTATTTATAGTAATAATTGTTTTTGCGTATATTATATATAATGATATTTCAAAGGGATTGCTTGCGATTAATTAAACAATGATATTCAAAAAGGAGATAAAAATGTCAAAGATAAATCAGAAGAATATAAGAAATTTCTGCATTATAGCACATATTGACCATGGCAAATCAACGCTTGCAGACCGTATTATTGAAAAGACGGGTCTTCTTACAAGCAGGGAGATGCAGGAACAGGTGCTTGATAATATGGATCTTGAAAGAGAAAGAGGAATAACTATTAAGGCTCAGACGGTAAGAACTGTATACAAAGCTAATGATGGAGAAGAGTATATATTCAATCTTATTGATACTCCAGGGCATGTGGACTTTAATTATGAGGTGTCAAGAGCACTTGCGGCCTGTGATGGAGCTATACTTGTAGTAGATGCGGCACAGGGTATAGAAGCACAGACTCTTGCCAATGTATATCTTGCACTTGACCATGACCTTGATGTATTCCCTGTGATTAATAAGATTGACCTTCCAAGTGCTGAACCGCAGAGAGTTATAGATGAGATAGAAGATGTAATTGGCATAGAAGCGCAGGATGCACCGAGAATTTCAGCAAAGAACGGTATTAATATAGAAGAGGTATTAGAGCAGATAGTAACTAAGATTCCTGCACCGACAGGAGACGAGACAGCACCTCTTAAAGCACTTATATTTGACTCATTATATGATGCATATAAGGGTGTTATTATATTCTGTCGTGTAAAGGAAGGAACAGTTAAAAAAGGCACTAAGATAAGAATGATGGCAACAGGTGCTGTTGAAGAAGTTGTTGAAGTGGGATACTTCGGTGCAGGACAGTTTATTCCATGTGATGAACTTACGGCAGGCATGGTAGGATATATTACGGCAAGTATTAAGAATGTAAGAGATACAAGAGTCGGTGATACCGTAACGGATAATGACAGACCATGTGCAGAGCCGCTTCCGGGTTATAAGAAGGTTAATCCTATGGTATATTGCGGATTATATCCGGCAGATGGCGCAAAGTATCCTGACCTTAGGGATGCACTTGAAAAATTACAGCTAAATGATGCATCACTCCAGTTTGAACCGGAAACATCAATAGCCTTAGGTTTTGGTTTCAGATGTGGTTTCTTAGGACTTTTACATCTTGAGATTATTCAGGAGAGGCTTGAAAGAGAATATAATCTTGACCTTGTTACAACGGCACCGGGTGTTATATATAAGGTGCATAAGACGAATGGTGATGTTATAGACCTTACCAATCCGTCGAATATGCCTGATCCATCAGAGATAGAATATATGGAAGAACCGATGGTAAGTGCAGAGATTATGGTGACAACAGAATTTGTAGGCTCTATTATGAAGCTGTGTCAGGAAAGACGTGGTGTATATAATGGAATGGAATATATAGAGCAGACAAGGGCATTATTAAAATACGACCTTCCTCTTAATGAGATTATCTATGATTTCTTTGATGCTTTAAAATCACGTTCAAGAGGTTATGCTTCATTTGATTATGAAATGAAGGGCTATGAGAGGTCTAAGCTGGTTAAGCTCGATATTCTCATCAATAAAGAAGAAGTCGATGCGCTTTCATTTATTGTATTTGAGGGAAATGCCGAAGAGCGTGGAAGAAAGATGTGTGAGAAGCTCAAAAAAGAGATTCCAAGACAGATGTTTGAGATACCTATTCAGGCGGCAATAGGAAGCAGGGTTATCGCAAGAGAGACAGTTAAAGCACTTAGAAAAGATGTTCTGGCAAAGTGTTATGGCGGTGATATCTCAAGAAAGAAGAAGCTCCTTGAAAAGCAGAAGGAAGGAAAGAAGAGAATGCGTCAGATTGGTAATGTAGAGATACCACAGAAGGCATTTATGAGCGTATTAAAACTTGATGAAGAGTAGATTATAAATTGGGGGTATAAATATAAGGAATGGCAGAATATTAAGTATGATTTTTATTTAGACGGATAATAGCTAAGTACCTCTAAGAAGTACTAAGCGATTACCGTATAACATAAAAATCAAACTTAATATTTTGCCATTCCTAATTTACATTTATCCCTCAAAAAAGATGGCAGGTGTTAGAAGATATATGGAAAGATTGAAAAGTAGATTTCAGGACTCTGATAAAGAAGAATATAAGAATCTGGGGATATATGTTCATATTCCATTTTGTATGCACAAGTGTGTATATTGTGACTTCTTATCAGCGCTGGCAGATGATACGACCAGAAAGGAATATGTTAAGGCTTTACTTTGTGAAATAAATATCACAGCCGGATTGTATAGGAAAAAACTGGATAAGTACAGGGTAAAGACTATATTTTTCGGTGGAGGAACACCATCGGTGATTGCACCGGAGTATATAAAGGATATAATGGAATGTCTACATGATAATTTTGATATTTCAGAGGATGCAGAGATTACGATAGAATGTAATCCGGGGACATTAGATGTATGCAAGGCGGATATTTATAGAAAATGTGGTATTAACAGAATAAGTTTTGGCTTACAGTCGGCAGATAATGCGGAATTAAAGATGCTTGGCAGGATACACACATTTGAAAAGTTTGAGGAAAGCCTTGATATAGCAAGAAAAGCAGGATTTGATAATATCAATGTCGATATAATGTCAGCCCTTCCGGGGCAGACTATGGAAAGTTATAAGAGAACTGTTGAAAGGGTGCTTGAATGTAATGTTGAGCATATATCGGCGTACAGTCTTATAGTAGAAGAGGAAACTCCGTTGTATGAAAGGCTTGATACGGATTATCCAGATTTGCCGGATGAGGATGTAGAAAGAAAGATGTATTATGATACTGAAGATATGCTTGATAAGGCAGGATATATTCATTATGAGATATCCAATTATGCACAGCCAGGTTATGAATGTAAGCACAATCTTTCATATTGGGAAAGAACAGATTATCTTGGATTCGGAATAGGAGCAGCTTCACTCTTTGAAGAAATCAGACATACTAATATAACGGATATTAATAAATATATAAAAGATTGTAACAGCTTATATAGCGAGTGTAGTTATATTGCAGGCTTTAAATATTTACAATTAGATAAAGAACAGGTTAGTAAGGGAAAACAGAAGAATATTGATAATAGTATAATGGTTAATAATGAAGCAGATATAGATACAGCGATATCAGAAAACACGAATACAGAAGATATGCCAAAAGACAATATATTAGAACGCAGCATATGGACTGATATCCAGAAACTATCATTAAATGACAGAATGGAAGAATTTATGTTTCTTGGATTAAGAAAGATAGCTGGAATAAGCAAGAGTGAATTTGAGAGAACATTTTCAAAGAATATTTATGATGTCTATGGTAATGTTATTAAAGAAAATGTCTGTAATGGTTTATTAACAGATAATGAAGACAGGATAAAGCTTACTGACAGAGGTGTTGATATCAGTAATGTTGTGATGGCGGAGTTTCTCTTATAAATTATGGTTTATGTAAAATAAATAATGAAACAGTGGATTTCGTCTATATAGGATAATATAAACATATTTTAATCATAAGGACAGGCGGTAAGAGATAATCTTTTACCGCCTGATTTTTGGATTAGTTATAATCCATTTATAGTGGATACTTTTTATTTTATTTATCAGCAATACTTATATTAAATTTTACATAAATAGCGACTAATATAATTCTATTATAAATTAACAGAGTAAGACCATTGTAAAGGGGATGATAGGGATGAAGATTATTTTTTATTAGATATATGTTTATCATTAGAAAAATAAAACATTTCATCAAAACTTACATTTAGTAATTCTTTAAGAAGGCGTATTTCATCGGGATAAAGATGCCTTTGTCCAACTTCTATTTTAGCCATTGCGCTTCGGGTTATATCACAACCTTTAATTTGTAGTTGAGCAGCAAGCTGATCTTGTGTAAGTTTTTTGCTTTTTCTGATTTTTCTTATATTTTTACCAAAAGCCTGTTCGTATTCTATATTCATAACAATCTCCATTCAGTTTTGTTTTAGTCGTGCTAAATAGAAAATAATATTTGCTATTAATAAAAAGTATTGACTTTATTATGAGTAGGATGTAATATGAAATTGCACTTATATAAGTGCAAATAACTTGTAAAATAGCGAAAAAAATGGGATTATGGCATGTCAGGTTTACATCTGAATATTAATAATTTGTGTATATAATATCTAGATATGCAAAAATATTTATAAATATGTAAAAAATATAATTTACTAACCATTGGTTATTTATCCCATTAAGGAGGATATATATGGAGAATAATAGAATAGAGCAGATAAGAATGGTTATTAAGCTGTTTTTTTCAGATTATGATATGCAGGATATTTATGATTATATAGAAAGTAACGTAACACTTAATGAAATAAAAATTATAAGTGAACAGAATAAGGACAGATTATCAGTTAAAGAACGATTGAAATTTTCATTTGTAATGGATGTTCCATTAGAACAGCAAATACAAAATTTTCAAAATAAAAGTGATGATTATATAGATGTCATAGACAACATATTAGATTGTCGCAGAGAAGCAATAGAGATTTTCAATAATGGAAGTTCAACAGAAGAAGATTTATTAAATATATGTGCGAGATTATTTTTAAATGATTTGAATGATAAACAGATAACTTTATTTAAAGAATCAATAATTGGAATTGCAATTAATTCTGGTACAGATGAGGAATATAATAATATGTTTTTATTATTATATGATAATTTATATAATAAATATTTTTCTGTAAGAAGTGGAAGATTAAAGGATAAAGTTGTATATACAAAGACACCGGATATGTTAATTGCAGCAGCATTTTATGAAGCAAATGGAAATATATTAGAATCACTTGATGGTGATATTGTATATTACATGAAATTGTTAGGTGAGCTTGAACCTGAAACGACCTTTATTAAAGGATTATTTGAATGGTTAGGATTTGAAAAAAAGGTTATACTCATGGAACTTAGCTGATGTTCTATAAACATTGTTAATACAGAGAATGTATATCATACATGGTTATCCGGTGATATAAAATAATTAACACTTTTAGAAGGTATATAAACTGATGATAGGAAATTTAATAGGATGTATTGTGGTATTAGTTGCATTATTTGGATTTTTATGCAATTTAACAGGAGAGAAAAATAAAGGTAATCAAATATTAAATAATTGTATGACATCAATAGTTATATATTTGATGATTGTTACAATATTTGGATTTTCTGATTCAGATATGAATTTTCTGAATTTAAAGATTCCATTTTTAGCAGAAATACAAAAGTATGAAACAATAAAGACTTATATTTCAAATGATATAGCTATGTTTGCATTAGATTTTGCACAACTGGTGACATTAGTTTTTTTAATAAGTATGATAACGGATTCAATTAAATTTGAAAATGTAGGATTTGCAGGAATGATTTCAAGCAGACTTGTAATAGTAATGATATCGGTATTTGTATATGGATTTTTAATGAACTTAATAGAAGATAATATTATTTTTAAATGGAGTATATATTGCATTGAATGTCTGATAACAGGAGTGAGTATTATCTATACGCCATTAAGTATAGTTAGTCTGTTGACGGGAATAAAAAAAGATAATTATGTCAATACATATATACTTGCAGGATTAAAAGAATCGTATCTGGGAAAATGTATTACAAAGGCAATTACATCTTCAATAGTGTTAGTTATATTTTTATGTTTATTAGATTATCAATATGGTGGGGTATTTAATGTAGTTGATATAACATTATCATCTTTTAGTGAAATTGCAGCCTGTATTATTGTCTTAATGGGAATTTATTTTATGATAAAAAGTTTATTTGGAAATAACAAAAATAAATAGGATGAAGAAGGGAAAAATGAGTGGACCAAAATTAATGTCAATAACCTGTGACCCGGAGATAATAAAGAAAAATAGACAATTAATACAAAAGATAGGAAAAGAAGCATATTACAGCCAGCAAATTGACAGTATGAATATAGATATTGAAAATGAAAAATTATGGGTGAAACAGTATGCAGAAAGTATAGATGTAAGAATTAAGTTTAACTCTGATGAAGTTAGTAATGAAATATCAATAATACATAGTACAACAAAGAGTATTATTAGCAAATTAGAAAATACAAAATTGTCTAAAGATGATTTGGAACAGAAAAGTGAAATTGAATTAAATAAAATGATTTGTGATGTAATAAGGCTGTTGCCAAAAGTAAAACAGGATTTAATTAAAGAATTATCCAAACACCTTGATAAGATTGTACAAATACAAAATGACATAAGAAAAGAAGAGGAAAGAAAGCGTTTAGAAGAATATAAAAAGCAGCAGAAGATAAAGGAAGATAGAATAAATGAATATAAAAGAGCTGAAAAATTAGCAGGACAAAGAAAGGATGCATTAAAGACAAGAGTTTATAGAGATATTGTTAATGAGGATAATAAAAATGAAGTAAATAAAAATGTATCTGTAGATGAGAATTTATCTATTAAGGAATTAGTTATTATCGAAAATATATCAAATGAAATTAATAGTATTAGAAATATGAATATATTGACAAAGCATGATGAAAAAATCATTAAAATAATTCAAGAAGAATTAGTACAGATTAATAAAAAAGAAGATTATTCAGTTACTGCAAGAGAACATATATTAAATGAAATGGTTATGTATTTTCATATATTAGAAAAAAGTATTGCTGAAACAATTTCAGATAAAGTAATTAAAAATAATTATCGTGAGAAATTATTATACGAGTGTGATGCCTTAAAAAATATATTGGGTGTAGATATAAATTTAAATAAGAGTATCGAAGAACTGGAAGAAATAAAAAATAATCTTCAGGAAAAAGTAGCTGCTTTAGAAGAAAAACTTTATGTGCAAAAAATAATAACAGAAGTAATGGAAGAATATGGTTACAAGGATATTAAAACATTAAATTTAGATAATCAGAATGAAGTATCAAAGATAATATTTGATAATAAAGAAAATAAAGTGTGTGCATCAGTTGGCAATAATGCAGTTATGTTTCAGGTCGTTGGAATTGGTGATAAAGAGCCAACACAAGAAGAAAAACAACAACAGGTAATACAACAGGGAGCTTTTTGTACATTATATCCTGAAATAAAAAAAGAACTTGAAAAAAGAAAAATTAGTATAACATATGAAAATTGTGCACCAATATCAGCTGAATCTGCGGTGAATATTTCTGTAAAAGGTTATGTTGATGACAATGTGCAGATGGTAAGGAAGAGAATTCGTAATACCGGATTTGGAAAAAGTAATGCTGCACAAGGGTATTATGAAAGATATGGTAAAAAACAAATGTATCTTGATATTTAAAGTTTAACAGCGGAATGGAGATAATATGCAAGTAAGAATATGCCCTGAATGTAAGAAAATGATTCCTGTAAACAATCTTGTATGTAACCAATGCAAAGTGGATTTATCATTAGTTCCTGTGGAAGTAATAGAAGATGAAGATATTACAAATTCAGGTAATATAAGGCTATATAAAATATGTCCTGTTTGTGGAAATCATGTAACAGTCAAAGATGAAAAAGAAAAGGTAAAAGAGTGTCCAATATGTGGAAGTGATGCTATTAAGAGACTTGCAGAAGATTCAGTCAGAAGGGAGATAACAGATAAAATATACCAAAATGACCAGCTAGAGTTAAAAGAAGCAACGACTAATGAAGAGAATAATTTAATTCAATTAATCAATAAATCTGATGGGATGAAAATAAATCTTAAAAAAGGCATACATGTAATCGGAGCATATGGTGATTGTGAAAATGAGTATTTTTGGAATTTACAATATGTAGGAGGTAAACATGCAATAATTGATGTTTCAGAAAATGGTGTATTTATAGAGGATAATCATAGCAGAAACTTTACATATATAAATAAAAGGCGAATATTTCCAAATAAAAAAGAAGAAATCAAAGATGGAGACATAGTAACAATGGCAGATCAGGATTTTGAGGTGAAAATTTGCAAATAGATAGAATTTTATATCCGGTTCAATCTCTTGGACCAGGAAAAAGAATTGTAATATGGACTATCGGCTGTTATAAAAGGTGTCCTAATTGTGCCAGTCCTGAATTATGGAAATTTGATAAAAAGAAAGATATATCGGTTAAACAGATTTTGAAATTAGTAGCGTCTATAGATGAGCAGGTGGATGGAATTACTATTACAGGTGGTGAACCGTTTTGTCAGATAGAAGAACTTTCAATATTATTGGATGAAATAAGAAAAAAGACTAAAGATATTTTGATTTTTACAGGATATACATTAGAAGAAATAGACAATAACGATAGTATAAAAAACTGTATTAAGAAAGCTGCATTGGTAATAAGTGGGGAATATATTGACTCGTTAAATGATAATCAAACGGCTTTGATAGCATCAGGTAATCAAAAAATTATCTGGTGTAATGAAAAATATAAAGAATTATATATGGATTATATGAAAAATGGAAGAATTATTGAAAATTTTTATTATGAAAATAATTTAATATCAGTTGGAATACATAATAATGATGAAGTAAGAAAGGAGAGTTCACTATGAAGATACCTAAATGGATAAGGGAGTTGGATTGTTTTAGCAGTATAAAGAGTTGTCTTATTTTAGAAGGAAATATATATGATGAATATCCTTTCTATGATAGTGAAATGAACAATTGTGATGATTTTTGTGATTTAAATCAATACATATATGAATTTTATAGTAAAAGAGGGTATAGAATTTGTTTTTTTGATATAATCAATGGATTTTATAACAGGCAAAAACAATCAGAGGTTGTTGATGTATTTGATTCTATGGCTGATTTAATAGGAGATGATGATTTTCTGCAACAGTTTAAGGAATATAGAGAAAATTGTGAAATGACAAGAGCAGATGGGCAGATAAGCAACAATATAGCAGTAGATGCTTTAAAATCAACTGAGATAATTAAGGATACTATAATAGAAAACAGAGTACCTACTCTGTTCTGTGTAAATTTTGCTTCAAGAGTTTTAGCAGAGCCGACACACATGGCTGAGCAGGAACGGGCAATATTTACTAATTTACTTTATGCAATAATGAATGCTAAAAGTAATTATTGTGATGATGGTATTGTCAGACAAAATATGTTGATTTTGATTGCAGATAAGATAAATGATATTCCAACATGGTTTTATATAGATAATCCGTATGTGAAAAATATTATTATTGCTTTACCTGATAAACATATCAGAGCAGCATATATAGAATATTATAGGGAAAAATTTATTGATGAGATTAATAATTCAGACGAAGTTATTAAGCAGTTTATTGATATGACAGAAGGAATGCGTATTTTAGATTTGAGAGGAATAAGAGAATTAAAAATACAACAGCATTTTGATTATAAACGCTTAAAAGATGTGGTTTCTCTATATAAATATGGAATAAAAGAGAATCCGTGGGATGAGATAGAAAGAGAAAAGCTGGAAAATAATAATATAAAAGAACGTGTTAAGGGACAGGATGTAGCCGTTGATAAAAGTATTGCAATAATAAAAAGGGCAAAAACAGGTTTTTCAGGATTGCAGCATTCATCAACATCGAAACCTAAGGGAATATTATTTTTTGCAGGACCTACGGGAACCGGAAAGACGGAATTGGCAAAAGCAATTGCAGAATTATTGTTTGGAGATGAAAGTGCATGCAGAAGATTTGATATGAGCGAATATTCAGAAAGTCATGCAGCACAGAAGCTGTTTGGAGCACCTCCGGGATATGTAGGATATGAAGCTGGTGGACAATTGACTAATACAATAAGAGAACATCCATTTTCGCTGTTACTATTTGATGAGGTGGAAAAGGCATCACCTACGATATGGGATAAATTTTTACAAATTCTTGAAGATGGAAGGATGACAGATGGACAAGGAAATACAGTTTATTTTTCTGAATGTTTAATAGTATTTACAAGTAATCTTGGAATATATAAAGATGTTGCAGGTGTAAAAAAAAGAGTAGTTGATATTGATATGCCATATGAAAAGGTAAATGAAATAGTAACAAAAGGAATACAGGAATATTTTTTAGACAGAGGCAAGCCTGAAGTATTAAATAGAATAGGAAAGAACTTAATAGTTTTTAATTTTATTCAGCCTGAAGCAGCAAAGCAGATATTAGAAGCCCAGTTAACAAAGATATGTACAACCATTTATCAGACAAAAAATATTAGGATTGAATTTGCAGATGAGAACGTTAAGGCTAAGTTATATGATAAGGTTTTAATTAATTTAGAAGAAGGTGGCAGGGGTGTCGGAAATGTTGTAGAAGAGTACTTTACAACTCCGTTATCAACTTTTGTATTTGATAATAAAGTTAAACAAAATCAGATAATAGTTATTGAAGATATAACTGGACTGGATAAGATTAGAAATGATTCAGAAATCGTGATTCCTAAGATAATAGCAAGATGCATGTAGGAGGAAATAAATATGTTAAGGTACATATCAATTGTTAATCGTGGTTTAGTACATGAAACAAATGATGATACTGCTCTGATAGGACATAACATTATAAGTAATGGGAAAATTGAGGGTGTTTGTGAAGAAAATAATGAAATATTTGCTATAGCAGATGGCGTAGGTGGACTAAAATGCAGTGAGTTAGCTTCAAGAGAAGTGCTACGAACAATTTCAGAGTGTAAACCCCAAGATCAGGATGATTTATTATGCAAGATACAAAATGCAAACTGGAATATATTAAAAATAAGGGATAAGAAAAAATTATTTCCCAACATAAGCAGTACATTATGTATTGCGACTATTTTAGATGAAAAAATAGTTACATACAATCTGGGAAACAGCAGGGCTTATAGATTTAGAGATGGGATATTGCTTCAGATGACAAAGGATCAGACAAAAGTTCAAAAATTATATGATGCAGGTATTATTAGCCAATCTGAAATAAAAAAACATGAAGAGAAAAATATAATAACAGGATATATTGGTTGTGATGAATTTTCTCTGGATTGGATAGATATTGTAGAACATAGAGAAAAGTATCGTGAAGGAGATATTTTAGTATTATGTTCAGATGGGTTATCTGATTATATTGAAATCGAGGATATGGAGAGAATACTATCATTAAATGACTCATTAGGTAAGAAAGCTGATTTAATATTAAATAAAGTATATGAAAATGGTGCAGGAGACAACATATCCTTTGTTTTAATAGAGAAAGGCATATAAATGTAACAATTAATATATTTGTTTTATGTTGGGAGTGAAGATTGATATGGCATACTGGAGTGGTTTTAATATAAAAAAAGATGAACAAACGGAAGCGGGAGACATTAATTCTGATAACAAGCGTATAACGGGAACCTTACCTGATAATGGACGAATATCAGAATCAATAGTTCATGATGAACGGAAAACAGGTACTTTACCGCATAATGAACGTATAACAGGAACCATTCCTGATAATGAACGAGTTACAGGAACTATGCCTCATAATGAAAGGGTAACAGGAACACTGCAATATGAAAGAAATACAAGATTATTCATAAATAGACAGGATGAGAATCCAGATGATGAAAGTGAGTACATATATGAAATCCCATGTGGTACAGAATTACAAGGAGAACAAAATTATACTGTAGTACAGTGGGTTAGTTATGGAGGACAGGCAGAGGTATATAAAGTAAAGACATTATTAGGAACAGAGTATATTGCTAAAGTATATCGTCAGGGAAAGCAGAATAAATATCACGATGATATAGTAGATTTTTTAACACACAATATTAAAAGAGGGATTATAAAGCTGATTGATTATGGAAAATATAGAAACAGATATTTTTATATTTATCCTTGTTACAAAAAAGGAAGCTTGGATTTACTGTCTCTTAATCTTGGAGAAGATAAAGATAGATTTGAAAAGTATATTTATATACTAAATGAAGCGTTAAATAGTATACATAATGCAGGATTAATACATGCTGATATTAAACCGGCTAATATACTTTGGGATGAAGAAAATGACATTCCTGTGATAACGGATTTTGGTTCTGTAACAAAGGGAAATATACAAACAGAGACGAATCGTTCAATAACATTGGCGGATGGTAAAGTAAGTGAAGGGTATCTGGCACCTGATGCAGTAGCATTTACAGCATTAAATACAGATGGTAAAACAAAAATAGAAGTAGCAACTAAAACAGATTATTTTGCATTAGGGGTTACGTTATGTGAATTGTATATGAATGCGAATAATTTCAGGCTGTTTAGAAATAATATGGAAATAGCTTTACAGTTAAAAGAAGGAAAAGTAGTATATCCGAAAAAAATAGAGAATGATACACGTTTTTTTAATCTTGTTCAGGCAATGCTGGCATATGATCCTCGTGTGAGAGCAGGATATAAACAGGTTAATGAATGGCTTAATGGAAAAAAATTAGAGGTCGTTCATGTTGTAGAGGCAGCCAATAGTTTTAAACATTTCTTTATTGATAGGGATTACACCGATACATATGAACTTGCTAGGGCTTATGTGGTTCGTGATTGGGATGCAACAATAAAAGATGTGTTTAGAGATACATTATATAATGCATTTGAAAAATATGATGAAAAAGTATATTCAAAAATTCTGGACATTAGAGAAGATAACATGGGAATAGATGAGCGTCCGGCATCTGCTTTTAAAATAATATGTAATATTGCACCAGAACTTCCATTTTTCTGGAATGGAAAAATATATACAAATAAAGATAATTTTAATCTGGCTTTAGATATATGTAATTCAGTGGAAGAAGAAAATAATTTATTTAGCATATTATTTACAACAGGTGCGATAAGAACATTTTATGAAGTTAATGATAATCGAAATAAATATCTGGACGAAATAGACTCTATTATAAAGATTGCCAAAGATTCAGTTGAAAAGGCACAGTTATTATATGCGGAATTAATAAGTCCTGGAATATTGGTATATAAAATAAGTGATGGTAAATATACAGAAATAAAAACATACTTTAATGATTTTCAGAATGAACTTATAAATAATGGGTTTGATAATGCAGTATTATACAGAGAAAAAATATTATCAAAGAAAAATATGTTAATTGAACTGTATGAAAAGCAAAAAAAAAGTCAGGAATTTAATACATTGTTATTAAAGTATGGTCATGGAAATGAACTGATAGAGACTGATTTTAAATATGAAAGTAATAAAATATTTTATCCTATTATCAGATTGCTGGAAGCAGTAGATGCTTTGTTAGGGGAAGATAGTAATATTATTAATGCAATAAAAAAATCGGCAACATATATATTATTTTCTACATTAGTAGAAAATTACAATAATTATGAATTTACAGGAACAGCATTAAATATATGTGAAAAGATGAAAAAGTTAAATAATATTGTAGATAGTAGCGGTGATTTTTTTGCAAAGCATATTCATTTTTTTGATGATACTTTAGAAATAATAGAATGTTTTAATCCTGCTAATTCAACATATGTTTTTTTGCAGGAAAAAGATATTATTGATGATTGTCTTAGTTTACCTGAAAATAATTATATTATTCCTCAGAAAAAAGAATATAAATTGTGTCAGGTTAATGATGAATATTACATGCCATTAATATGTGCCCAAAATATTCAGAAAAATGGATATGACATAAAAATTAGTGTAATTGATTTAAAAAATCATGCGGATTTTAAAAAGCATATTAAAGAATACAATGCTAAAAAATTAAAAAAATTTTTGAAAGAGCTTCAAGACAAAACATATAGTAAAAAAAGAGAGCATATTCCGCTTATTCAATTGGTGATAATCGGATTAGGAATTATCACAGGAACGTTACTTGTAATAAATAATTGGAAAATCTTAATGGAGTTTATTAAAGGAGTGTTAAGCTGGGGAGATGAAGAAGCAAATCCGGTTGTCTATATGAGTCTTGGCGTTTTACCAGCTTTAATTATTATTGTTAGTATTATGCTTAAATTAATATTAACATTTAAACAATTATTGAAGAATGCAAAAAAGGTTTTAGAAAAAAGAAAATTATACTATCATATAAATCTTATTAAAATAGCAATTCAAGAGCTGGAAACAGATGTACCAGAGCTTTCAGCACATTCAAAGGATATTTTAAAATCCTATAATGATGGAGTATCAGATTATTTATCAAAATATGGAATTAATGTTATTGGGAAGGAAGTTATAAAAGTAAATACATTTTCAAGTTTAGTAATCAGTTTTGCATTAATTATTTTATATAAATATGTTGGAGGATTATAAATTGTTTGGATTTGATGAAGATGTATTACTGGTTGAACATAAAATTTATGAAGAAATTATAGCAGCAGTAAGTCATACAGATACAGAAGTGGGTGGAATAATGGGCGGTTATCGAAATGTAGTTACACATGATTTTATTGATGAAGGCAAAGGAAAATATAAATGTTCGTATATTCCGCAAACAAATGTATTAAATCGTGTAATAGAAGACTGGCAAAGTGAACATATATCGTTTTTAGGTATTTTTCATACTCATTTTTATAATATTGAAACATTATCAGAAGAAGATATGTTGTATATAAATAAAATAGTGTGTTCAATGCCGTCATATATAGAATATTTATATTTTCCTGTTATCACATTACCAGATAATAAAATGATAGTGTATAAAGCATATAAATCTGCTGATAAAGTTATGGTAAAGGAAGTAATGTATAGATTAATTGAAAGTTGAGAGTACTCATTTATCATTATCAAAATTGATAAATTTGTATAAAAATTAAGTTTAGGAATGTGAGGTGAACCATTATCGTAACAATAAAAAATATGCAATATGATGTAAAGGAGAAAAATTATATGGATATGAGATTAAAAGAAAAGGTAATAATACCTGAAGGAGCATTTGAAGGAAATTGTAGAGATTGTATTTATGCAGATTGGCATGATACAGATTCATATGGCAGGGTTTATTGCAGAGGCAGTTATGGCGGATATAATAAGCCGGAAGATAGGAATGGTTGTTTTCATTATAGATAATTTTATGAAGCCATATGGCATATAATGGCAGACGTTGTATATTCATTTATATGAATTAATATAACGTCTGTATATGAATAATGTTTTTATGATAACTATTTTTAGTTGAATAGAAAAGGAAATATTTTATAAATATATGGAGGATAATTTATATGGAAGCGGTAATTGTATTAGTTTATACAGTATGGGCGGTCTACTCCGGGTATAAATTTTTAACAGGCCGTTATGAGTGGCTTGATAGAAAAGAACCGGTAAACAGGATTGTGAAAGGTGTTTTGAGTGTTTTGGTAGGATATGTAATTGCTGTATTTTATCTTATTTATGTAATACTTAGATTTTTGGGAATTATGGAAAAACACTTTTAAAAAAATAATGTGTAAAAATAAAGGATGGTTAATTTAAAGTGGAAGAATCAATAAATGATAGTTATTCAATTGTTGAAAATATAGATGAAGATTTTATTGAGATCAATGAAACTAATCCAGTATTTAATAATGAAGTTTGGGCAGCAATAAGAAAACAAGCAGCAAGACAAGGAATTCCAATTCATGGGCATTTTGAATTGACACCAAGATGTAATTTTGACTGTAAAATGTGTTATGTACATTTACAAGAAGGACAGATGAAAGGTGTAAAAGAATTAAGCTTTGATGAATGGAAAAAGATAATAGATCAGGCGTTGGATGAAGGAATGATATTTGCCTCTTTGTCAGGTGGAGAATGTTTAACAAGTCCATATTTTAATGAAATTTATACATATTTGCATTCAAGAGGTGTGTTGATTACTGTTTTAACAAATGGTTATTTTCTTGATAAAAAAATGCCATTGTTTAAGATATATCCGCCTGCATACATTCAGGTGTCAATATATGGAAATTCTGACAATCAATATGAGTTTGTGACAGGTAAGAGATGCTATAATAAAGTTAAATCAAATATAGATTATGCAATTTGTAGTGGACTTCCAGTTGGAATTGCGATTACTACGAGTAAATATTTAAAAAATATTTCAGATATTATTAGATTATATAAAACAAGGAATATATCAGTTGCTGTCAGCCAATGGTTAATGCCACCATATTCTTCAACGGGGAGAGTGTTAAAGGATTTTAATTTATCCAAAGAAGAACAGGTTGAAGTATCTAAAGAATTGTGGCTATTGAATGAAAATGAAAAGCTTATTCCATATGATGGTATTATTCCAATGGAAAATATTAATGGAAAAAGAAAAATGCAACGAGGTATTACTTGTGCGGCTGGAAGAAGCGACTTTAGCATTAGTTGGACAGGGGCAATGAGTATGTGTGTAGCACTTAGTAATCCAACAGGGTATCCGTTAAAAGAAGGTTTTAAAGAGGCATGGCAAAAAACAAATAAAGCTGCTAAAACTTTTTATATGCCAATGGAATGTGGTGAATGTGTTTATCATAAAGTGTGTAACCATTGTCCAGCACAGCATCTGATGGCAGCTGAGAATGGACATTGTAATAGAGATATTTGTGAAGAAACTAAATTAATGGTGCAGGCAGGAATTTTAAAAATATAGTATATATGTATCATTTAGATATTATATATAAAAATATTATAATGAATGGAGGTGAAACAATGAAAAAGGAATATGTATCTCCGAAAGCTGTAAAAGTCGAAATGACATATGAAACAGTATATTCTAAGAAATGCGATTTTGCAGACTATAAAGATTGTTGTGTAAGTGAGCAGCAGTTTAAGTAGGAAAAAGATATTCAGCAAGTATATAGTTATATTAGTATATGCTTGCTGAATATTGTATTAAGGATGGAACATTAAAATGATAAAACAAAAGAAAGGCTATATTCTCAGAAATATTATGGGAAAATATATGTTGTTCCCAACAGGAACAGAAATGCAGCAATTTAAGGGAACTATTCTGTTAAATGAGCTATCTGCTTTTATTTGGGATGTAATACAAACCCCTATAAAATTTGAAGATTTAATGAGAATTATACTTAAAGAATATGATGTGGAAGAAGGACCACTAAAGAAGGATTTAATAACTATTATTAATAAATTTAATGAATATGGAATTATAGAGTTTGAGTAGAATATAATGTTAGTCAGATACTTTTATTATTCATTCAAACTTAGAACATTGGAACAGATAACGATATTTTTCTGTTAGAGGATAGCTCAAATATTATTATATCCTGTTTACAAAGAACATGGGGATTCTGTTCCAGTGATACGAAATATAGTGTTTTGGTGACATTAGCAACCAATATCTGATGATATTTTTCGCAGAACGTAACTGATAGATGTCCAGTAAAAGTTTATCCTTACATTGTATAAATAATAATTAGATTATTCACCAGTATACATATTAAGCAAGAATTCGATAACTGATAATGATACTATAGATAAATTTTGACAATTTTTCATAACATTTTAATGTTTTGTTTGCAAGGAGAAAAAAATGTTAAAGATAATAATTGGAATCATAATTATATATATTTTATATAATGTTGCAAAAGAATATAAAGAATCAAAGAAATTTAATGAAAAAATAGAAAAAGAGAAGAGAGAAAAAAAGCAGAGGATTTTACAAATACCTGAAAAAAATAGAATTTGTGCGAATTGTGCATATTCTTTTTTAGATGATACATATTATGATTTACATCCTTATATCGTTAAATGTATGAAGTGCAATGATACAAAAATGGGAGATAATAAATGTTATAATTTTGACTTTAATGGAGGAAAAGTTTTTGATATAGAGTATGTCAAAGATTTTGATATAGATATAATAGCTTCTGAAAAATATAGAAACTAACCCAGTATAGTTTTTAAATTAGGAAGACTTTAAAAAATAGTGGGATAGTGGAGAAAAAATCAAATTACCATTCATCAGCCAAAACGGTCATCTGTCAAATCAGGAACAAAGGATTAAAAAAATTGTTAATATAAATATGTCCAAGGTAATAAGTGTTTAGTATTTTAGAAACATTTACAAAAAGATAAGGAGGAATTTATATGAGCGGTAAATTAAAAAAACGTTTGATAAGCATGAGCATGGCAGTTATTATGTTTATCTGTTCTATTATAACCATGAATTATGCAGACAATACGAAAGTATATGCTGCATCTTCAAAGATTGAAAAGGCTTTGCAATGGGCAATAAATATTGCAAATGATAATTCACATGGTTATTCACAGTCTAACAGATGGGGACCTGATTACGATTGTTCTTCATTTGTAATTTCGGCATTAAAGGCAGCAGGAATTGATACAGGAAATGCTACATATACACGGAATATGAGAAGCAACCTGACAGCTCATGGCTTTAAATGGATTCCATGGAGTTCAATTTCTAATGCATCTAATCTGCAAAGGGGAGATATTTTATTAAATGAAGCTCATCATACAGAATTTTATCTTGGGAATAATAAGGATGTAGCATCACATGGTTATTATGGCCATACTGAGACCGGTGACCAGACAGGAAGGGAAATATGTGTATCATCCTATTACTATTATCCATGGGATGGTGTTTTAAGATATGTTGGAAAGGATTCAACAGATGATAATCATAATCCGAAAGCTAATCTTGAAAGTGTGACAGGTGGAACAGGTAAGATTAATGTGACAGGCTGGACATTTGATTATGACGATGCAGGAGCATCACTTGCAGTGCATGTATATATTGGGGGACCTGCCGGGCAGGAAGGCTGTGATTCTGCACAGATATATGCAGATAAGGTAAGAAGTGATGTCAATACCGTTTTTGGAGTTGGAAATAATCACGGCTTTAACAATGACATTTATACCTATAAATCAGGCTGGCAGGATGTGTATGTATATGCAATAAATAGGGGTCAGGGAAGTAATGCATTTATTGGAAGCAAGCGTGTATATATAACGCCTGATACGAGCAGGCCGGTAATATCTGATGTTAAGATTACTGATGTAGATGGTACAGGCTATACTGTATCATGTAAGGTTACTGATAATGTTAATATAGACCGTGTCCAGTTTCCTACATGGACTTCTAATAATGGACAGGATGATTTAAAGAATAACTGGCAAAATGATTCATTGTATACAGGAAAAAGAAATGGAGATACATTTACATATAGGGTAAATGTAAGTGACCATAATAAAGAAAGTGGAGAATATATTACACATATCTATGCATATGATTCAGCTGGAAATTATACAAGTGCAGCTACATCAGCAAATGTGCCACAAAGAAGATTGTATGCTAAAACATGGTTTTCAGATTCAAAGATGGGAGATAAGACACAGTGGTCAACAACAGGAAGCATGTATTATCTGTGTTATATGTTATATGATTCAGATACAGGCAGGAAGACAACACAGTTAGATAATATTAACTATTCTGTAAAAGAAACTATTTATAATCCTGATGGTTCAGTAAGGCATACATTTACATACGATAAGAGTACTGACAACTGGATTGGTGCAACGTTAAATAAAGAAGGTGTATACAAAGCAAAGGTTGATATTACAATTAATGGCAAGACAAATACTTTGGATACGGATATAAACATTGTTAGTCATAATCCTATAGGAGCATTTGAGAGTGCCGGCGGAGGAAATAAATCATTTTCAATAAAGGGCTGGGCATTTGATCCGGATGTATGTAAAGAAAATGTTGACATTTATGCATATGTCGGAGGAAATGCAGATTCGGGTGCTGAGAGACATAAAATTACGGCTGCCCGTTATAGAAGTGATGTAAATGATAATTCATCATATAGCGGAATTAGCGGCTATCATGGATTTGAAGAAACAATTAAAACAGAAAAGACAGGTAAGCAGAGTATATATGTATATGCTGTTAATAAAGGTAGTGGAGAAAATACATTACTCGGAATTAAACAGGTTAATATTACAGGTGACCCTCCACATGTACATAATTATAAAGCAACAGTGACAAAAGAACCTACATATACATCTACAGGTATAAGATTGTATAGCTGCAGCTGTGGTAAATCATATACCGAGACTATCCCGGTAAAAGAATGTCATCATATATCTACAGTTGTAAAAAATGTAAAAGAAGCAACATGTACAGAAGCAGGTTATACAGGAGATACATATTGTAACGACTGTAAAAAGGTAGTAGCATACGGAGAAAAGACAGCAGCTAAGGGACATACAAATACAAAGATAATCAATGTAAAAGAAGCAACATGTACAGAAGCAGGTTATACAGGAGATACATATTGTAATGACTGTAAAAAGGTAGTGGAATATGGAGAAAAGATAGCAGCTAAGGGACATACATATACAAAGATAATCAATGTAAAAGAAGCAACATGTACAGAGGAAGGTTATACAGGAGATACATATTGTAACGACTGTAAAAAGGTAGTGGAATACGGAGAAAAGACAGCAGCTAAGGGACATACAAATACAAAGACAATCAATGTAAAAGAAGCAACATGTACAGAAGCAGGTTATACAGGAGATACATATTGTAACGACTGTAAAAAGGTAGTGGCATACGGAGAAAAGACAGCAGCTAAAGGACATACATATAGCAGTGAATGGACAATAGATAAAGAGGCAACAATAACAGAAGAAGGACAAAAGAGCCATCATTGTCTCGATTGTGATGCCATAACAGATGTAACAGTTATAGATAAGATATCTTCAAATGACAATAATAAGACGGAAGATGGTAAAGAGAATAATAAAGATAATATTGATAAAGGTGAAGATAATAAGAATAATAATGGTGTTACAGATAATAATATAAGCGGACTCAGACAGGCAGATGACGGAAACTGGTATCTGTATGATAATGGAAAAATCAATACAGAGTATACAGGATTATATTGTGATGAAAATGTAGGCTGGTGGCTTGTCAGGGAAGGACGTATAGACTTTGATTATAACGACTTATGGTACGATGAAAATGTAGGCTGGTGGAAGATAAGCGGAGGAGCAATCGACTTCGGTTACACCGGATTATATGATTCACCAAGCTGTGGCTGGTGGCTGATAGGCTATGGAACAGTAGCATTTGATTATAATGACCTATGGTATGATGAAAATGTAGGCTGGTGGAAGATAAGCGGAGGAACAATCGACTTCGGCTACACCGGATTATACGCTTCACCAAGCTGTGGCTGGTGGCTGATAGGCTGCGGAACAGTAGCATTTGACTATAATGACTTATGGTATGATGAAAATGTAGGCTGGTGGAAGATAAGCGGAGGAACAATCGACTTTGACTATACCGGATTATACGACTCACCAAGCTGCGGCTGGTGGCTGATAGGCTGTGGAACAGTAGCATTTGACTATAACGAACTATGGTATGATGAGAATGTAGGCTGGTGGAAGATAAGCGGAGGAACAATCGACTTTGGCTATACAGGATTATATGCTTCACCAAACTATGGCTGGTGGCTGATAAATGGTGGAACAATAGCATTTGATTATAACGGTTTATGGAACGATGAAAATTATGGTGTATGGGAAATAAGCGGAGGAACAATCAACTTCGGCTATACAGGTTGAATATTAAAAGTCCTTGATTTTTGAAATGTAGCGAGGAAGTGGCGGATTGTATTGGAAATTTTAAATACAATCCGCCACTTCCCCACTACACCCACTTTTCAACAAATCCCTTAATAAAGGCACGTGGTGTCATTCCCATAAACTTCTTAAATTCCCGCTGGAAATGAGCCTGGTCAGAATAACCGTCAACATCATACAGATAATCGGAATTATTTTTATCAGGGTCACAAAAAATCTGTTTAAGAACATTCTGAAAACGGATAAAGTTACAGTATGTCTTGGGACTGTATCCATATGTATTATGAAATAATCTGCTAATATGACGAGGAGAATATCCAAATATATCAGAGAGTGTATAGACTGTTATACAGCCTTCAGATTCTTTGACTGCATGAAAAAGTTTACGGATATTGTCATTAGGACTATATAACTTCTTATTATTGTTAATATAAGCTAAGATAAGTTCTGCACGTTTAGAAAATGAAGATATCTTCTTAAGCTTATTACACAGCTTATATTCATAGGAATCTTCATCAGGTGTATAATTAATAATGTCGCCGTACATATTAGCCGGAACAGCATTATTTCTCACATTCTTATTAAAGTAAAATATATCATCTTCAAATCTTATGCATATATAGTTGTCAAATATATCAGGTGTCATATCAAATGCTTTATCAGATGGAGCAATACAATAAAATGCAGAATTGTCATTATTATTATTATATCCGATAATCCATTCACAGTAAGGAGAGGCTATAAAATGCAGCTTTACAGGTATAGTGCTTAAGGACTTATTATCTGAGTGGTTATCATAAGAGACTGCTGATAGTAAGGAATCATCGTCTGAAACGGCATTTATATAGTCACTATATGTAAATTCATATATCAGCATATTGGCAGGTTTATTAAACAATCTGAACTTTGCGGTACATTTATCCATTAGTACATTAACAAAGGGCTGTATCATCTTTTCGTTATAAAACATATTAATCTCCATTCCGCAGGCATTTCTAATGCCGGAGGAATCGCGAGCCAAATGTCAGATTTGGCTCTGCGATAAGGGCTACTTTGTGACGCCTGCGGCACAAATAGCCGTGTGATAAAATAAGCTATCGAGCTTATTTTTCACACTAATCTCCATTCCATTTCCAATATTATAAAAATTATTAATCTGTATTTGAGTTTATAATCATATTTTGGACGGATTATGACACTCGAAAATATCTTTATAAAATAATAATAAACAGATTATTAAAAAAGTCAATATAAAATGTCCGATTTTTTCAATCATTTTCAAAATATAAATGTATAATAAACAGCATAGTTGAATAAGCGATACACAAAGGCGTGTAACCATTTAATTGGTTGCACGTCTTTTTTATTTATCAGGCAGCGAGTCAGAGTCCGTTATACAAAGCTCCGGAATCGTAGTGATAACCTGAAAACTCAAAGATAAGATTAATGGGTTCTAGGGTTTGTAAGAATATGAGATAGAGCGTGAGCTTTTATTGGTAGTGGATAGTGGCTGTAGGTAAATAGCTATTATAAGATAGTACGTCTGGTATGTATAATACTGGGTTGCGTGTCAGATGGATATTATTTTTTATAGTATTACACAAGTAAGTATCGGGATATGTTTAGCGCGGAAATATGTCCGATTTATTCAATTTAATCTTGCAGGTCAGGATCCACCCTGTATGAGAATGAAAAGAAAATAAAATGTTAATTGAGAGCAGGGAGGAAAAGGTTATGGAATTTTCAGCAGCTAACACAACCTGGGTGCTTGTAGCAGCAGCACTTGTATTTTTTATGCAGGCAGGCTTTTGTATTCTTGAATCAGGTCTTACAAGAGCTAAGAATGCCGGTAACATTATAATGAAGAACTTAATGGATTTTTGTATAGGTACTCCAATTTTCTGGATAGTAGGATTTGGTATTATGTTTGGTTCATCAAGTGCAATTTTTGGTGGATTTGATTTCTTCTCAACAGGAGATTATTCATCAATATTACCAGATGGTGTTCCTTTTTACGCATATTTCATTTTCCAGACAGTGTTCTGTGCAACAGCAGCAACAATTGTTTCTGGAGCAATGGCAGAAAGAACAGATTTTAAAGCATATTGTATCTATAGTGCAATTATTTCATTATTCGTTTATCCTGTATCAGGTCACTGGATATGGGGCGGCGGCTGGTTATCAGAATTAGGTTTCCACGATTTCGCCGGTTCATGTGCAGTACATATGGTAGGCGGTCTTGCAGCTTTAATAGGTGCTGCAGTATTAGGACCACGTATTGGTAAGTATGATAAAAATGGTAAGCCAAGAGCAATTTTAGGACACAACTTAACAATGGCAGCACTTGGAGTATTTATTCTTTGGTTCTGCTGGTTTGGTTTCAACGGTGGTTCTACAGTAGCAATGGAAGGTTATACAACAGCAGCAGACGGCTCTGATATGTTCTTTGGAACACTTGCCGGCATGGTATTTTCAACAACTAACATGGCAGCAGCAGTAGCAACTGTCACAACAATGATATTTACATGGATAAGATATAAAAAGCCTGATGTATCAATGTCACTTAATGGTACACTTGCAGGTCTTGTAATGGTAACAGCAAGTACAGACTGCATTGATATGTATGGTGCAGCTATTGAAGGTATTATTGCAGGTATCGCAGTAGTATTAGTTATTGAACTTATTGATAAGGTGTTTAAGATTGATGACCCTGTTGGTGCAGTAGGCGTTCATTTTGCAAATGGTATGTTAGGAACTATCTGTGTAGGACTTTTTTCTACAGGTCAGGATGGTGTTGGCAAAGGACTCTTCTATGGCGGAGGTTTCAAGCAGTTAGGTATTCAGTTACTTGGTGTAATTACAGTCTGTGCATGGGTTGGAATCATAATGTTTATTGTATTTGAAGTACTTAAGCATACAATCGGTTTAAGAGTTCCTGCTGAAATAGAAATCAAAGGTCTTGATTATGCTGAACATGGTCTTGCAAGTGCATATGCCGGATTTGAATTTACAGCAAATGATTTAACAATCGATTCTGATGATATAGTTGAAAGCTTTGGTACAGAAAGTGTTGAGGATTCTATTCCAGCTGTAGTCAAGTCATCAAATGTTCCTGATGATAAGAAGATTACTAAGGTTGAAATCCTTATGAAGCAGAATAAGTTTGAAAAGTTAAAGAGAGCCATGAACGAGCTTGGCGTAACAGGTATGACAGTTACACAGGTTCTTGGCTGTGGTACACAAAAGGGCGCTCCTGAATATTACAGAGGTGTCGAGGTTGATATGCAGCTTCTTCCTAAGTGTCAGGTTGAAATGGTTATTTCAAAGGTTCCTGTTGCTGATGTAATCGCAGCAGCAAGAAAGGCATTATATACAGGTCATATCGGAGATGGTAAGATATTTGTATATGATGTTGAGGATGTTATCAAGGTTCGTACAGGAGAGACGGGTTATGATGCTCTTCAGGGAACAGATGATTAATCAGATAAAATATTAAAAAAATAATAATCCAATGTAATTAACAAAACTGCCGCATTAAGATTCGTTTATGCGGCAGTTTTATTTATGGTTAATATATGTGTGAGTTAATATATGTGTATTAACATTATACAATTTATTTTAGATATGATATAATATCATAAAGTACGTGCTGGATAAGTTGTATTCTATAAATGGGCAGATTTAAAATATTGTACAGATTTGTCCGTGTTAAAAAGATATCTGTTAATTAATTTGACACAATGTATTTGGGTCAAGACAACAGAGATTGTTTTTATTTATTTTTCTGTATTTGCTTATTTATAGTTGTATTGTAATCTGGCACATAAATTTTTAATAAAGGAAAATTTGAAAATGAATATCAGAAGAGCAGAAGAAAAGGATATACCAAGACTTATAGATTTATTACAGCAGGTGCTGGAGATACATGCAGATATCAGACCTGATATTTTTATTTCAGGTACAACAAAATATACAAAAGCTGAACTTTCGCAAATGATTAAGGATGATAATAAGCCGGTTTTTGTTGCGGTCAATGAGAAAGATGTGTGTATAGGATATTCATTCTGTCAGATAAAAGAACAGCCGTTTTCAAATAACATGGTATCATTTAAATCAATATTTATTGATGATTTGTGTGTTGATTCATCAGTGAGGGGGCAGCGTATAGGAGAGCATTTGTTTGAATATGTAAAAGAAGAGGCAAAAAGGCTTGGCTGTTATGAGGTGACACTTAATGTGTGGTCAGGCAATACATCTGCTGAAAAATTTTACGAGAAGATGGGAATGAAGACTAAGGAAAGACAGATGGAATATATATTAAAATAGTAATGATTACTATTGCTATTTTTGCAATGCAGTGTTAAGATAAAGGAGAATTATGGTAATGCAAGTTATATACAGATATTATTAATTTGTCTGCATATAATATGTGCTTATATAAATTTTATTTATTAATGCATAATTAACTTTGGAAAATGGAGGAACATTATAATGAGTACATTTAATATTTCAGATTCAGTAATTTATGTTGGTGCAGATGATAAAAAATTAGATTTATTTGAAAGTCAGTATAAGATACCGGATGGTGTCTCTTATAATTCATATGTTATAAAGGACAGCAAGATGGTTGTAATGGATACGGTGGATAATCGTGCAACTGATATGTGGTTTGATAATCTTGAAGAGGCATTTGCCGGAAAAGCACCTGATTATCTTGTGATTTCGCATCTTGAGCCTGATCATGCAGGAAATATCCAGAGATTTTTAATGAAATATCCCGATACAATTGTTGTTACAAATGCTAAAGCATTTTCAATGCTTCCACAGTTCTTTGACTTAAAACTGGATGACAGTAAGAAGATTGTTGTTAAAGAAGGCGATACATTAAATATAGGAAAGCATACACTTACATTTGTAATGGCACCTATGGTTCACTGGCCTGAGGTTATGGTTGCTTATGAGCAGACGGAAAAGATTCTTTTTAGTGCCGATGGATTTGGCAGGTTTGGAGCGTTAAATGGCAATGTTATTTATGACAGGGCTGAAAATGACGGTGATGATGTATCATGGGCAGAGGAAGCTAGAAGATATTTTATAAATATAGTTGGAAAATACGGTCCTAGTGTACAGGCTCTTTTAAAGAAAGCAGCAGCACTTGACATTAAGACAATTGCTCCACTTCACGGACCTGTACTTAAAGGTAATCTTGGATATTTTATAGATAAATACATGACATGGAGTTCATATAAGGCAGAGCATAATGGAACAGTAGTAGCATATGCTTCAATTCATGGAAATACAGCCACAGCAGCTAAGAAATTTGCAGAGCTTTTAAAGGATGCAGGTGAAGAAAATGTAGCGGTATTTGACCTTTCAAGAGATGATATGGCACAGGCGGTTGCAAAAGCATTTGAATATGATAAACTCGTGCTTGCAGGAATAACATATGACGGTGTGCTTATGCCTTGCATGGAAGATTATCTGTATCATTTAAAGATAAAGAACTATCAGAACAGAAAAGCTGCTATTATAGAAAACGGAACGTGGGGTCCTGTAGCTGCTAATTTAATCAGGAAATATCTTGAAACAATGAAGCAGATAGAAGTATGTGAACAGGTAGTGACAATAAAATCCGTAATGAATGATGCCAACGAAGAGCAGATGAAGACAGCAATATCACAGCTTTTATAATGTGATTTTTAAAATGTAGAGTGGCAGTAGCGGATTGTATTGAAAATTTTGAAACATATGGTGAGTGCTTAGAAATTCTTAGCACTCATCCATCGTTTTAAAATTTCCAATACAATCCGCTACTGCCATTCTACACCCCGTTTTCAACAAATCCTAATTTTAATTGTAAAAATGAATTGAAATGAAATAATCTATATGATATAATGATTTTCAGTTTATAAACAAAAGGAGGTATTGTCGTGAAACATATTAAGACAATCAGCAACCGTGTATTAAAGGACACAATGAAGAATGGCGGATGTGGCGAATGTCAGACATCATGTCAGTCAGCTTGTAAGACATCTTGTACAGTTGGAAATCAGAGCTGCGAGAACAAGAATAACTAATATTTTCAATGGGTAAGAGAGTGTTAAGACATTTCGGCACTCTCTTATTTTCACGGGTTACTATCTGTATTAACAGGTAGTAACCTGTAATTTATGTGGGTGAAAGCCTTGGCATGTATTTAAAATATGCTTTATAAAACAGGAATAATTCCTGATTTAATGTATTTTATGCACAATTGTGCAAGAGTGAGGAAGAAATGGTACATCAGTATAAAAATAATGGTTATAACATCGTATTAGATGTTAATAGTGGAGCGGTTCATGTAGTTGATGATGTAGTATATGATACACTTGAATTATATGAAGATAATACACTTGAAGAGATAATAGAAAAGTTAGAAGAAAAGTATCCTGATTACAGCGTAAGGGAAGCGTATTCGGAGATTACAGAATTAAAGGAAGCAGGACAGCTTTTCACAGAGGATATATATGAGAATTATATAGATTCGTTTAAGGACAGACCTACTGTGGTTAAGGCACTCTGTCTTCATATAGCACATGATTGTAACCTTGCATGTAAATATTGCTTTGCAGAGGAAGGTGAATATCATGGAAGAAGAGCTTTAATGAGCTTTGAGGTAGGTAAGAAGGCACTTGATTTCCTTGTTGCCAATTCGGGTTCAAGAAGAAATCTTGAGGTCGATTTCTTTGGTGGAGAGCCTACAATGAACTTTGAAGTTGTAAAGCAGCTTGTTGAATATGGAAGAAGCATTGAAGAGGCTAATAATAAGAAGTTCAGATTTACACTTACAACTAATGGTATTCTTCTTAATGATGATATACTTGAATTTGCTAACAAAGAGATGTCTAATATTGTATTGAGTATTGATGGACGTAAGGAGATTAATGACCTTATGCGTCCTACAAGAAATAATCATGGCAGCTCTTATGATATTATTATGCCAAAGTTTAAGAAGGTTGCAGAGAGCAGAAATCAGATGAATTATTATGTAAGAGGAACATTTACACATAATAATCTTGATTTTTCTAAGGATGTATTCCATCTTGCAGATGAGGGCTTTGAACAGATATCAGTTGAGCCTGTTGTGGCTCAGCCTACAGATAGTTATGCTATAAGAGAAGAGGATATTCCTACAATATTAGAACAGTATGATATACTTGCAAAGGAACTTGTAAAGAGAAAAAAACAGGGCAATGGCTTTAATTTCTTCCACTTTATGATTGACTTAAACGGAGGACCATGTGTTGCTAAGAGATTATCAGGCTGTGGTTCGGGCTGTGAATATCTTGCTGTGACACCTTGGGGGGATTTTTACCCATGTCATCAGTTCGTTGGTAATGAGGATTTCCTTATGGGTAATGTAGATGAGGGAATCATCAGAAATGATATAGTAGAAGAATTTAAGAGTTGTAACGTATATTCAAAGGAAAAATGTAAGAATTGTTTTGCCAAGTTTTTCTGTAGTGGTGGATGTGCGGCTAATTCGTATAATTTCCATGGCAATATAAATGATGCTTATGATGTTGGATGTGAATTACAAAGAAAGAGAGTTGAGTGCGCTATTATGATAAAGGCTGCACTTGCTGATAAATAGTAAAATTATATAAGGCGAAGGGAGATTTACGGACAATGAAGTATGGCATGAAGAAAAAAATCGGCTATTCTATCATTATCATTGCAATGCTTGTAGGATTTACACTTATAGCTATATTTGGTGTTGATTCTAATGGTTCAGGCAGTGCAAAGGACATTAATCTGGGTCTTGATCTTGCTGGTGGTGTAAGTATTACTTACGAAGTACAGGAAGACAACCCAAGTACTCAGGATATGGAGGATACAATCTATAAGCTGGAAAAGCGTATAGAGGGTAAGAGTACAGAATCACAGGTGTATCAGGCAGGTAATAACAGAATTACGGTTGAGATACCTGGTGTTACAGATGCTAACAGCATCCTTGAAGAATTAGGAACACCTGGTTCTTTGGAATTTATCGATTCAACTAATTATTCTGCATGGTCAAATGGAGAAGATTACACAGCGCTTCTTACAGGTTCTGATGTAAAGAGTGCCCAGGCTTATACAGACACTTCTTCATCTTCATCAACATCTTATGGTGTACAGCTTACATTTACAGATGATGGTGCTAAGAAGTTTGAAGAGGCTACAGGTGCTAATGTAGGAAATATTATTTATATTATCTATGATGGACAGGTAGTAAGTGCACCACGAGTTGAGACAACTATTTCAGGTGGTACAGCATCTATTACTAATATGGAATCATATGATACGGCAGATACACTTGCTACATTCGTAAGAATTGGTTCTATTCCGCTTACACTTAATGAAGTAAGCTCTAATATTGTAGGTGCCCAGTTAGGTAAGGATGCAATAAGAACAAGTCTTTATGCGGCTATCTTAGGACTTATCCTTCTTTGTGCATTTATGATTGTTGTATATAGAATACCGGGTGTTGTTGCAACATTTGCATTATGGATATATACAGCACTTGTACTTATCCTTGTAAGTGTATATGACCTTACACTTACACTTCCTGGTATTGCAGGTATTATTCTTGGTATTGGTATGGCGGTAGATGCTAATGTTATTATCTATTCACGTATCAGGGAAGAGCTTGGTGCAGGAAGAAATGTTGAATCAGCTATTAAAGCAGGTTACAGCAAGGCTACATCAGCTATCGTCGATGGTAATATTACAACACTTATAGCTGCGGCAGTACTTTACATATTTGGTTCAGGTCCTATTAAGGGATTTGCTACAACACTTGCTGTTGGTATCGTGGTATCAATGTTTACAGCACTTGTAATTACAAGAGTTATTATGAAGCTGTTCTACAACTTTGGACTTAAGGATGCCAAATGGTATGGTAAGACTGTACATAAAAAGAGATTTAACGTACTTGGCATCAGAAAGTATTGTTTTATTTGTTCTGCAGTTATAATTATTGCCGGATTTGTCGGAATGGCAGCATTTAATGCAACAGGACATAAGATACTTAATTTCAGTCTTGAGTTTGTAGGTGGTACAACAACTACATTTACATTTGATAGGGAATATTCACAGCAGGAAATTGAAAATGATATTATACCTGTAATTACGAAAGCTACAGGTGTTGCATCAGTACAGCAGCAGAAGGTTCAGGATAGTACACAGGTTACATTTAAGACTGTTGATTTAAGTCTTGAACAGAGAGAAGAGATGGAAACAGCTGTTAAGGATAAGTTCCCTGTTAAAGACGGAACAATAGTTGAATCTGATACAATCAGTTCATCAGTAAGTTCTACAATGAAGAGGGATGCATTTGTATCAGTAATTATTGCTACTATATTTATGCTTATCTATATCTGGTTCAGATTCAGGGATATTAAGTTTGCTACGGCAGCAGTTGTTGCGTTACTTCACGATGTATTTGTTGTTCTTGCATTTTATGCTCTTGCAAGAGTTCAGGTTGGTACAACATTTATTGCATGTATGCTTACAATAGTAGGTTACTCAATTAATGCGACAATTATTATCTTTGACCGTATCAGAGAGAACTTAAAGAGTGCAGATTCAAGAACTAATATTACAGAACTTGTAAATGATGCTATAACTAATACATTTACAAGAACAGTTAATACATCACTTACAACATTTATAATGTTATTTACATTATTTATCTTTGGTGTTTCTTCTGTAAGAGAATTTGCACTGCCGCTTATGGTCGGTGTTGTATGCGGTGCTTACTCATCAGTATGTATCACAAGTGCACTCTGGTATGTAATGGGTGGTAAAAAACGTGGTGTTGTTGAAGAAGAAAAAAGAAAGTCAGCTCCTAAGATTGATAAGGATGGAGCACAGGTATAGTATTTGTAATTAATGTGTGATGTTGACATTTGATTTAAGTAATAAAGATATGAACATGTTAATTAGTTGCGGATTACAATTGAGTATATATTAAAAAGGATGTTTGGGTTGAAGAATTTGACCCAAACATTCTTGCGTTATGGAGATAGTGTGGAAACATAAGCCTGATAGTTTATTTTTGCACAAGTTCATAAATGAACTGGCTATTTGTGCCGCAGGCGTCACAAATCAGCCTTTATCGCAGGGTCCAATATGATATTTGGTTTGCGATTTCTCCAGCATTAAAAATGCCTGCGGAATGGAGATTAATGTGATAAGAGGTTCTGGAAGCAAGTGGATGGTATATTCTAAAAAGGCGGATTTTAAAGGAATCCAGGCTAAGTATGGAATAGATCAGGTTATTGCAAGAATTATGAGAAACAGAGATGTTATTACGGATGAGGATATTAATATGTATCTTAATGGCGGATTAGAAGTTATGCATGATGCTCTAAAGATGAAAGATTTATCCAAAGCAGTTGATATCCTGATTGATAAGATTAATAGTCATAAGAAAATCCGTATAATAGGAGATTATGATATAGATGGGGTGTGTTCAATTACAATACTTTACAAAGCATTTAAAAGAGCAGGAGCAGATATTGACTACGTTGTTCCTCACAGAATTAAAGATGGATATGGTATTAATGAACATCTTATTGATAATGCATATAATGATGGAATTGATACTATTATAACCTGTGATAATGGAATTGCAGCAATTGACCAGATTAATTATGGGAAATCTAAAGGTATGACAATTATTGTAACGGACCACCATGATATACCATTTGAATATGATGAAAATGGCAATAAAAAATATAAATCATCAGAGGCAGATGCTATAGTAGACCCTAAGCAGGAGGAGTGTTTATATCCATTTGAATTATTGTGTGGTGCAGGGGTTGCATTTAAAGTTGTAAGCGTATTATATGACAGATTGGGGCTGGATAAGGAAGAGCTTAAGGATTATGCGGAATTTATGGCAATAGCAACCGTTGGCGACGTGGTAGATTTAAAGGATGAAAACAGAGTTATTGTAAAATATGGACTTAAGCATATAGCAGTGACCAGAAATAATGGACTGCGTGCACTTATTGAGCTGTGCCAGTTAGATATAACTAACTTAAGTGCTTATCATATAGGCTTTGTGATAGGTCCATGTATTAATGCCAGCGGAAGACTTGAAACTGCAAAAAAATCAATAGAATTATTTTTAAGTGAGACGACGGCAGATGCTTATGCGAGAGCGACAGAATTAAAGGAGCTTAATGATGAGCGTAAGCAGATGACAGAGGATGAGGCTGAAAAAGCTGTGGTAATGGTTGAATCGTCTGATATGATGGATGATAATGTGCTGGTGGTGTATCTTCCTGACTGCCATGAAAGTATCGCGGGAATTATCGCAGGAAGATTAAGAGAAAGATTTTATAAGCCGGTATTAGTGATAACTAATGCAGAAGATGGCGCAAAGGGTTCGGGAAGGTCGATTGATGGATATAACATGTTTGAAGAGATATCAAAATGTGCAGGACTTCTCACTAAGTTCGGCGGTCATCCTATGGCAGCAGGACTTTCACTTCCGACTGAGAATATCGAACCATTAAGACGACAGCTTAATATTAACCAGACACTTACAGATAAAGACTTAACACCGGTCGTATGGATAGATGTGCCTATGCCTGTAGGCTATGTGACGATGCGGCTGGTAGAACAGTTAAAAGTGCTTGAACCGTTTGGAAAAGGAAATGAAAAACCAATATTTGCAGATAGAAATCTTACGGTCAAATCTTCAAGGATTATAGGTAAGAATAAGAATGTACTTAAAATGCAGCTTGAAAGTGAAGACGGACATCTTGTGGATGCGATTATGTTCCATGTTGTTGATGAACTGATACCATTTAAGGATACCAGGATATCTATGGTATATTATCCTGATATTAATGAGTTTAATGGAAACAGGTCACTGCAGTTTATAGTGCAGGAGTGGCAGTTTTGTAAGTGATTTTTTGAAAAAAGGGGTGTAGAAAGGCTTGTATCCTGAATTGTGAAACGATGGATGGACACTAAAAAAGTTTAAATTTCAATTTTTGTATGATTATATTTGACACATTCCATTTTCTAAGGTTATGATATAGGAGTTAGGGATATATTTTTGGGGTTAGTTATGCATAACTTATGATACCATTTATTAAGCAGAATTAACCAAAGATTAAGGAGATATGAAGGGAGAATGAAAATGAGATTATTAAAAAAAGCAGCGGCAGTATGTATGTCAGTAATGCTTGGAACAATGATATTTGCAGGATGCGGTTCATCTTCGGCAACAGAAAGTAAGACAACACAGGCACAGCAGGAAGAAAAAACACAGGAATATGTAAAACAGGATATTGAAGTTGCGGCACTTAAAGGACCTACAGCTATAGGCATGGTTAAGATTATGGACGATGCTAAAAATGGCAATGCACAGAATAATTATAATTTCCATATAGAGGCGACAGCGGATGCATTTACAACGCAGCTTATTAAGGGAGATATCCAGATTGCAGCCCTTCCTTGTAATGCAGCAGCGACACTTTACAATAAGAGCAATGGCAAGATTCAGGTGCTTGGAATTAATACACTTGGTGTATTATATATTCTTGATACAGGTTCAGGAGTACAGAATGTGGCAGACCTTAAGGGAAAGACAATATATAGTACAGGAAAGGGAACGACACCTGAATATACTTTAAGATACCTTCTTAAGTCGGCAGGGATAGATCCTGATAATGATGTCAATATTGAATTTAAGTCAGAAGCTTCTGAGGTTGCGGCAGTTATGACACAGAGTAGTGAAGAGGTCGTTGCAATGCTTCCACAGCCATATGTAACTACAGTGCTTGCTAATAATTCTAATGCAAGAATTGCCCTTGATGTTACAAAGGAATGGGAAAAACTTGCCGGAAGTGACAGCACGGTTGTTACAGGTGTAGTCGTAGTTAATACTGAATATTATAAGAATAACAGGCAGGCTGTTGACAGATTTGTAGAGGAATATAAAAAATCTTCTGATTATGTCAATGCAAATGTAGATGAAGCAGCACAGCTGGTAGAAGATTTTGATATATTCAAAGCAGCAGTAGCAAAGATGGCAATACCGGCATGTAATATTACATTTATAAATGGCAGTCAGATGAAGACTAAGATTAGTAATTATCTTAAGGTATTATTTGATGAAAATGAGGCCGCAGTAGGCGGTAAGCTGCCGGATGATGGATTTTATATCCAGTAGTTAAAATGGAGAAGTAAATGAACGAAGAATTATTAATATTTTGGAATAATATAAAGAATAATACACAGGTAAGACAGAGTGTAAGCAAAATCAGAAGCCTGATAAAGAATGAGAATATACATGATGAATTTGCAAAGCTTTTATATGGCAATGAAAATGTGCTGACAGAACAGATGGACAGTGATGATGCCAAAACAAGAAAAAATATAGCACTCCTTATAGGAGATATGGCAGATTGTTATCTTGGTAATGATATGGCTGATATGCTTATGGAGCTTTTATATAATTCATATAAAAAAGAGCTGCAGTTATTTGTAAAGCCATCATATCTTATGGCTCTTGGCAATTTTGATTACAGGACTTATATAAACAAACTTAAAAAAGATTTTAAGGAATTGGAAAAGCAGCCGGACGTGCCGGAAAATAAGAAACATAATGATGAGCAGAAAAGAATTATTTCTAATATGCTTATAGATATAGAGGGCGTGAAAAGACATAGATTTACAGGTGGAAATGTTCTGTCTAATATTATTCTTACAGCCAATAGAAAGCATGTAGATACGGTAGCGGAGCAGCTGCTTACAATTGATGGCATTGATAAGACACGTATTAAGACATTTCCGGCAGGGGTTATGGCAGCTACGGATAAGCTTGATGAGATAATGAACATAAGGACATTTGATGAGATGCTATTCAGAGTCGCAGGAATGACGGTACTTGATAATGACAGTATGTTGGCTGCAAAGCAGATTGCTGATGGTGATTTGCTTAAGTTTCTTAACAAAAGACATGATAACAGAGAGGAAAGACCGTATTATTTCAGAGTTGAACTAAGGAGTAAAATGGACATGAGGTCTAAGAGTGTATTTGTTAAAAAGTTCTCAAATGCTCTTGAAAATTATACAGACCGTAAACTGATAAATAGCAAGTCAGAATATGAGTTTGAATTAAGACTGATTGAAAATAAAGACGGAAAATTCAATTGTATGGTTAAGTTATATACACACAATGACAACAGGTTTGCATACAGGATTGAAAGCTCAGCAACAAGCATGAAGCCTGTCAATGCTGCCTTGATTGTGGAACTTTCCAGAAAATATATGAAAGAGGATGCACAGGTGCTTGACCCATTCTGTGGAACTGCAACTCTTCTTATTGAGAGGCAGAAAGAAGTCAAAGGCAATACATCCTATGGTATTGATATAAGTGCAGATAATATAGAGAAGGCTAAGATAAATACAGAAGCCGCCGGACAGATTATACATTTTATTAATAAAGACTTTTTTGAATTTACGCATGAATATCTTTTTGATGAGATAATAACAGATATGCCTTTTGAAACGGCCAATAAATCCCATGAAGATATAAGACAGATATACAGACTGTTCTTTACAAATGCAGTAAGATATCTTAAAAATGATGGAGTAATCATTATGTATACACATAACAGAGAGTTTGTTAAAGAATATGCAAAGGCGGCAGGCTTTGAAATATTAGAACATCAGATAATATTTGAAAAAGCCGGAACTGACTTATATATAATGAGGGCTTCTGATTGATTTTTAAAATATGTAAGATGATGGCAGGGAAAACTTAACGTCTTGATATTGACCCTTGAAAATGGTATAATACAAAAATATGTTATGCGAATGGAGGTTGGTAAGATGGCAGCGAGTGGAAGTGCGGGTGCGGCAAAGCAGACATCGGGCAGCACAACAAAAAGTACATCCAGAAGTAAAAATACATCATCTAAATCAAATACAACAGCCAGAAAAAGCCCGGCAAAGAAAAAGACATCAGGACACACCGGTGCCAGGTCTAAAAAACAACAGCAGATTCGTAGGGACGAGATGAAAGATAATATAATTGTACTAGCAATGATAGCCTGTACAATTATTTTACTGTTAAGCAATTTTAATCTTGCAGGAAGTATTGGCGAAAAGATAAAGTGGCTTATGTTTGGTCTTATAGGGATAATAGAATATATTTTTCCTGTTATAATGCTTGGAATAGTATTCTTTCTTATATCCAACAGAGAATATATAGAGGTTGCAAGAATTAAATCGGCAGCACTTATAGTACTTATGCTGATGTTTTCATCAGGCTGGCAGAGAATTACAGATAATCCAGTGATAAAGTCAGCTTCTATTGGTGAATTTTTTAAATATTCAGCTAGGAATAAAGGCGGAGGAGGCTTTTTTGGAGGTCTTGTATGCAAGCTGCTTAGCGCACTGGGTCTTTGGGGAAGTCTTGTAGTTATAATAGTTGTTTCAATAATATGCATTATCATAATTACTGAGAGTTCATTTATAAATGGAATGAATACGGTAAGGAGAAAAGGTACAAGAATGGTTCATGCCGCCAGGCAGGATTATGATATATACAGGCAGCATTCAGCAGGCAGGGTAAGAAAAGAAAAACAGGAATTATCTGAGGAAGAGTACCTTGCCATGAGACGTGAAAAGACCGAAGAGAGACTTCGTAAAAGAGACCGGATTAATGAAGAAAAAAAGCTTGCCCGCATGGACAAAAAACATACCGGCGTGACAAAGGATACACAGCTTAAGAAAAAAGAAATGGTTATAGACCCTGTTGATATACATGAGATAACGATTGATGAAGAAGCTTTAAATGATTCTTATAGTAAGGATATATATGATTTATATGAAAATCATACAAATAACAAATATAATGATTCAGAGATATTTAGCAATGATACGGTTGCTGATGATATGACTTCTAATGATACAGCTTTTGATTATGCTGCCCCTGATTATATGATTTCTGATGAGGAACATACTGATATGTATAACAGCAGTGATAAAACAGCGGGTATGCATAAGGATAAAGCCATGCAGGCTGATGAAGCATATAATAAGGCTGCGGCTGATAAGGATACATATCCTGTATCACCACATGCACAGGATATATATGAGCTTGAAGAACTTCCAGATAAAAGCGATGATGATGAGCTTATTAACAGAGTATCAGAAAAGCTTGGCGAGATGGCTGAAAAGACACAGCAGGAAGCAGAGTATGATACACAGCTTTATGAACAGGATAGTAATATATCAGAAAATATAAATATATCAGATATTTATGATACAGATAGTGACGGTAACAGATATGACAGTAATACAGGTGAAATCATCCATGAAGCAGAGAAGATACCATCGGCAGCAGATGATCTGGTATCAGCTGATGGTGGCATAAAAAGGTCTGATAGCAGATGCTTTAATAATGGCGATAAAGGCAATAATGATGATAATGCAAAATTATCAAAGCCATATGTATTTCCACCATTACATCTGCTTAATAAGAATATTAATGCAGATGGTACAGATACGATGGAGCAGAAGCGTGCAACGGCTAACAGATTACAACAGACTCTAAAGACATTTGGCGTTGATGTTAAGATTACAGATATAAGCTGTGGACCGTCTGTTACAAGATACGAGCTTCAACCTAAGATGGGTGTTAAGGTGAGTAAGATTGTATCACTGGCCGATGATATCAAACTTAATCTTGCAGCAGCAGATATACGAATTGAGGCACCTATACCGGGGAAAGCCGCTGTTGGTATAGAGGTACCTAATAAGAATCCTGAAAGTGTTATGTTAAGGGATATTCTTGATACAGATGTATTTAGAAATCACAAATCCAATATAGCATTTGGCGTAGGTAAGGATATTGCAGGAAAAACCATTGTGGCAGATATACAAAAGATGCCTCATATGCTTATTGCAGGTGCTACAGGCTCTGGTAAATCTGTATGTATTAATACAATTATTATGAGTATTCTGTTTAAAGCAAAGCCGGAAGATGTTAAAATGATAATGGTTGACCCTAAGGTTGTTGAACTTAGTGTATATAATGGTATACCACATCTTATGCTGCCGGTTGTGACTGATTGCAAAAAGGCAGCCGGAGCACTTAACTGGGCTGTTGCAGAAATGGACAGAAGATATAAGCAGTTTGAGTCCGTAGTTGCAAAAAATATTGAAGGATACAATAAAAAGGTTGAAACAATGCAGACACCGGAAGGACAGGAGCCGTTAAAGAAGATGCCACAGCTTGTTATTATTATAGATGAGCTTGCAGATCTTATGATGGTAGCACCGGGAGATGTTGAGACTGCGATATGCCGTCTTGCGCAGCTTGCAAGAGCAGCGGGAATACATCTTGTTATTGCCACACAGAGACCTTCTGTTAATGTTATTACAGGACTTATTAAGGCAAATGTTCCGTCAAGAGTTGCATTTGCCGTATCCTCAGGTGTGGATTCAAGAACTATTATTGATATGAATGGTGCAGAAAAGCTGTTAGGAAAGGGCGACATGTTATTCTATCCGGCAGGATATCCTAAGCCTGTAAGAGTACAGGGCGCATTTGTTTCTGATGAAGAAGTTGTAAGAGTGGTTGATTTTTTGAAAGAACAGGTGCAAAATGAAGAAGTATATAATAACTCAATTTCAGAAGAGATAGATAAGGCTTTGCCGGATGGTGATAAGGCAGACAGTCCGTCAAGAGAAAATGAAAGAGATCCATACTTTGCAGAAGCAGGAAGATTCTTTATTAAGAATGATAAGGGGTCTATCGGAATGCTGCAAAGATATTATAAAATTGGATATAACAGGGCGGCACGCCTTGTCGACCAGCTCACATTTGCAGGAGTGGTCGGGCCTGAGATGGGAACTAAGCCAAGAAAGGTTCTCATGACAGCAGAGGAATTTGAGGAATATTTAAAAAACAATAATTAGCCTTATGGCGGAAAAGAGGAAGAGACATGGGAGTAAAGAGTGATATTGAAATTGCACAGGAAGCTGATATGTTAAACATTGCCGATGTGGCAGCTAAGATTGGTGTAACACCGGATGAGCTTGAGATGTATGGTAAGTACAAGGCTAAGCTTAGTGATGAGCTTTTAAAGAAATGTGATTCTATGGAGGATGGTAAGCTTATTCTTGTAACAGCCATTAATCCTACTCCTACAGGTGAGGGTAAGACTACAATAAGTATAGGTCTTACAGAGGCACTTTGTAAGATGGGTAAAAATGCAATTGCAGCATTAAGAGAGCCATCACTTGGACCATGTTTTGGTATTAAGGGAGGTGCAGCAGGCGGTGGTTATGCACAGGTTGTACCTATGGAAGATCTCAATCTTCATTTCACAGGTGATTTTCATGCCATAACATCAGCTAATAACCTTCTTGCGGCAATGCTTGATAATCATATCCATCAGGGAAATGCATTAAGAATTGATACAAAGAAGATTGTATGGAAAAGATGTATGGATATGAATGAGAGAGAATTAAGAGATATCATTATCGGTGTCGGTTCTAAGGCTAATGGTATAATGAGAGAGGATCATTTTATTATAACAGTTGCCTCAGAGATAATGGCTGTTCTTTGTCTTGCTGAGGATATGGCTGATTTAAAGAAGCGTCTTGGAAGAATTATTGTTGCATATAATCTTGATGGGGACCCTGTAACAGCAGATGAACTTAAGGCTACAGGCTCTATGGCAGTACTTTTAAAGGATGCCATTAAGCCTAATATGATTCAGACACTTGAGAATACTCCTGTGTTCGTACATGGTGGACCATTTGCTAATATTGCACATGGATGTAATTCAGTAAGAGCTACTAAGCTTGCAATGAAGCTTGGTGATTATGCAATTACAGAAGCAGGCTTTGGAGCTGACCTTGGTGCAGAGAAGTTCTTTGATATTAAGTGCAGATATGCAGGACTTAAGCCGGCGGCAGCAGTTATTGTAGCTACAGTTAAGGCTCTTAAGTATAATGCCGGGGTTCCAAAAAATGAGCTTGATAAGCCTGACCTTGAAGCATTAAAGAAGGGAATTGTCAATCTTGATAAGCACATCGAGAATATACATAAATTCGGTGTGCCTGTAATTGTAACACTTAATTCATTTATTACAGATACAGAAGAAGAATATGAATTTATCAAGAAGCATTGCGAAGAAGCCGGCTGTGAATTTGCCTTATCAAAGGTATGGGCAGAAGGCGGAGAAGGCGGAATAGAGCTTGCTAAGAAAGTTCTTGATACCATTGAAAATAAAGAAAGCAGCTTTAAGCCACTCTATAATGATGATATGCCACTTGTAGAAAAGATACAGACAATTGCCAAGGAAATCTACGGCGCAGACGGTGTTAATTTTGCAGATACAGCTAAGAAAGAATTACAGCATATTACAGATATGGGATTTGGACATTTACCTGTATGTATGGCTAAGACACAGTATTCGCTTTCAGATAATCCTAAGCTTCTTGGAAGACCAGAGCATTTTACAATAGATGTAAGAGAAGTATATGTCAATGCAGGCGCAGGCTTTGTTGTAGTTATGACCGGAAAGGTTCTTACAATGCCAGGACTTCCTAAGGTACCTGCAGCAGACAACATAGATTATGATGAAGTAAATGAAAAGATAGTAGGATTATTCTAGCCCGGAATGGAGGTTAATATGCAATTATCAGAATTAGTTGAAAAGCTTGAGATTAATGTTATACAGGGAAGTGTGGATGTTAGTGTTACATCACTTACTTCTGATTCCAGAAAAGTTACTGATGGTACAGCATTCGTATGTATAGCAGGTGCTGTAAGTAACGGACATAAATATATTGCTTCAGCAGTTGAAAACGGAGCTTCTGTTATAGTAGTACAGACCGGTGAAGTAATACCTGATATTCCTGAAAATGTAACCGTTGTGGCAAGTGATAATACTAGAAAAGCCCTTGCATATATGTCAGCAGCATATTTTGGCAATCCTGCCGGTGATTTATTTACAATTGGTATTACAGGAACTAAGGGAAAGACTACAACTACTTACATGATTAAGAATGTATTAGAGGCGTGTGGAATCAAGACAGGTCTTATAGGTACTATTGAGACTATCATAGGAGAAGAAAAGATACCATCATGCAATACAACACCTGAGTCATATCAGATCCATGAATCTTTCAGAAAGATGGCGGCTGCAGGCTGCAAGGCTGTTGTTATGGAAGTATCTTCACAGGGACTTAAGCTTGACAGAACAGCAGGGATAATGTTTGATATAGGTGTATTTACTAATCTTGAACCTGACCATATCGGACCGAATGAACATGAATCTTTTGAGGATTATCTTAATTGTAAAGCTAAGCTTTTTAAGCAGTGTAAGACGGGGATTGTCAATGCTGATGATGAGCACACGCCTCAGATTATCAGGGATTGTATATGTACTATCGAGACATATGGACTTGGAGATAATGCTGATTTAAGAGCAGAAAATATTAACCTGTTCCATGAGAGAGGTAAGATAGGACTGACTTATGACTGTAAGGGTCTTATGGATATGAAGGTTAATCTGTGTCTTCCTGGCAAGTTTTCAGTATACAATTCTTTATGCGCTATAGCAGTAACAAGACATTTTAATGTGGATAAAGATGTACTCGTAAAGACTCTTAGTGAAGTCAGGGTAAAGGGCAGAATTGAGATTGTTCCGGTATCGGACAGATTTACACTTATGATTGATTATGCGCACAATGCGATGTCTCTTGAGAGTATACTTGCAACACTTAAAGAATATAACCCACACAGGCTTGTATGTCTTTTCGGCTGTGGTGGCAACCGCTCAAAGGAGAGAAGATTTGAGATGGGTGAGGTATCTGGCAGACTTGCTGACCTTACGATTATCACATCGGATAATCCTAGATTTGAAGAACCACAGGATATAATTGAGGATATTAAGACAGGTATATCTAAGACGACAGGAAAGCATGTTGATATTACTGACAGAAAAGAAGCTATAAAATATGCAATAGAACATGCGGAAGATGGAGATATTATTGTACTTGCAGGTAAAGGACACGAGGATTATCAGGAAATAAAAGGTGTTAAATATCCTATGGATGAACGTGTACTTATTAAGGAAGTGCTTGAGGAATTAAAGGCATTCGGCTGGAAGTAAAGTGCAAAAAAGTGAGTAGTGTGAAAAATAAACTCGATAGCTTATTTTATCACAAGTTCATAAATGAACTGGCTATTTGTGCCGGAGGCGTCACAAAGCAGCACTTATCGCAGAGCCAAATCTGACATTTGGCTCGCGCTTCCTCCGGCATTAAAAATGCCTGCGGAATGGGGAGTCGTATGTATGCAGATATTATAGTAGACATTTCACATGAACAGCTTGACAGGACATTCCAGTATGCTGTTCCAGAAAAAATGGAGCATGATATTGATGTTGGTGTTCTTGTGAATGTGCCGTTTGGACGTGGTAACAGAACTATTACCGGATATGTAATTGAGCTTAGTAATGAACCTAAGCTTGATATTGATAAAATTAAATACATTGACAGCATAGTTCCTGATAAAGTTAGGGCTGTAAGCAGGATGATTAAGCTTGCAGCATGGCTTAAGCATAATTACGGCTCTACGATGAATCAGGCATTAAAGACTGTTATTCCCGTCAAAGAAAAGGTTAAGCATAAAGAGAAAAAATCTGTGCGTCTTGTAATAGACAGGCATGAGGCACAGTCATATATTGAACTTTTTTTGAAGAAAAATGCAAAGGCAAGGCTCAGGCTGTTACAGGCACTTATGCAGGAGCAGGTAATAGACTGCGCCATTGTCAAAGAGAAGCTGAATATTACCATGCAGACGGTCAACACACTTGTAAAGCTGGGAATTGCTGATATAGAAGTTGAAAATATATATAGAAATCCTATAAAAAACACTGATGATTCTGAAAAAAGATTAACACTTAATCCAGAACAGAAACATGTAGTTGATACATTTATAAAGGATTATGATAATGGGAACAGACATACCTATCTTATACATGGTGTGACGGGAAGTGGAAAGACACTGTGTTATCTTGATATGATAGAACATGTCGTATCACACAAAAAACAGGTAATAATGCTTATCCCTGAAATTGCACTGACATTCCAGACAGTACAAAGATTCTACAGACGTTTTGGTGACAGAGTATCTATAATTAATTCAAGAATGTCTAAGGGAGAAAGATATGACCAGTTTTTAAGGGCAATGCGCGGTGAGATTGATATAATGATTGGTCCGCGTTCAGCTTTGTTCACACCATTTTCAGATATTGGCCTTATAGTAATAGATGAAGAGCATGAAAGTGCTTATAATAGTGAGCAGTCACCGAGATATCATGCGAAAGAAACAGCCATATATATTGCTAAGGAGCATAAAGCTTCGGTCGTACTAGGTTCGGCGACCCCGTCTGTTGAGACATATTATCACGCACTTACAGGAGAATATAAGCTGTTTACTTTATCACACAGGGCGCTTGGAAATGAGCTTCCTAAGGTATATGTAGAAGATCTCAGGGAAGAATTAAAAAGCGGCAACCGCTCCATATTAAGCAGAAGACTTAAGGCGTTGATAGAGGACCGGCTTAATAATAACAAACAGGTTATGCTTTTTCTTAATAAACGAGGTTATGCAGGTTTTATATCATGCAGGTCATGCGGACATGTAATGAAGTGTCCACATTGTGATATTTCACTTACATTTCATAAGAATGGTAAGCTTGTATGTCATTATTGCGGCTATGAGCAGCCGTCAGTAAATCTTTGTCCGAAATGTGGTTCAAGATATATATCAGGTTTCAGGGCAGGAACGCAGCAGGTTGAAGAAGTGATTAAGAAGATGTATCCCGCTGCACGCACATTAAGGATGGATATGGATACTACAACCGGAAAAGAAGGACATGAAAAGATACTTTCAGCATTTGCCAATCACGAGGCAGATATACTTGTTGGTACGCAGATGATTGTTAAAGGACATGATTTTCCTGATGTTACGCTTGTAGGAGTGCTGGCGGCTGATATGTCCTTGTATGCAGGAAGTTATATGGCAGCAGAGAGAACATTTCAATTACTGACACAGGCGGCAGGAAGAGCCGGAAGAGGTGATACACCCGGAGAGGTTGTGATTCAGACGTATACGCCTGACAATTACAGCATTAAGACGGCACAGGCACAGGATTATAATGCGTTCTATGAGGAAGAGATTGCGTACAGAAGACTTATGGAATATCCGCCAATCAGCAATATGCTTAAAGTAAGCATTGCTTCTAAGAATGAGAAAATCTTAGATGCAGCGGCAGATTATATTAAAAATAACCACAACAGATTTCATGGAAGTGAGATTAATGTATATGATCCGGTTAATGCAGGGATATATAAGATTAATGATATCTATACTAAGTTAATCTATGCCAAAGCGCAAGATTATGAAGCTTTGACAGATTTTAAAGATAAGATAGAAGATATTTCAAAGAATGCAGACATTTTTAAAAATGTGAATACACAGTTTGAATTTAACTAGATTGATTTTGATTTATTCATAATGGAGGAAAATATGGCAATAAGAAATGTAAGAACAATTGGAGATGAAATATTAACAAAAACGGCTAAAGAAGTAAAAGAGATGACTCCGAGAATTAAAGAGTTAATAGAGGATATGTTTGATACAATGTATGAGGCAGAGGGTGTAGGACTTGCAGCACCACAGGTTGGAATAAGAAAGAGAATAGTTGTAATTGACTGTGGCGACCACCCATATGTGCTTATTAATCCTGTTATATTAGAAACAAGCGGCGAACAGACTGGTTATGAGGGATGTCTTTCAGTTCCAGGTAAGGTCGGAGAGGTAACACGACCTAATTATGCTAAGGTTAAGGCACTTAACGAAGATATGGAAGAATATATTGTAGAGGGAACTGAACTGCTTGCAAGATGTCTGTGCCATGAAATAGACCATCTTGATGGAAAGCTGTATGTAGATCTTGTACAAGGTGGACTTAAGGATACAGAAAGTCTTGAAGATGAAGAATAGTGTGGAAAATAAGTCCAGCGGTGTGATGTCAAGAGATAAATAACATAAAAATCATATATTTTTGTATATATCTCATGAAGACAAAAAACACCCACCTAAGCCCTGTCGACCAGATTTTTAAAAATGAGCAGGGCGTAGCTCATCAGCAAGTAGATGGAATCTACTTTGCTGGACAGTATAGGCGATTGTCTTTCAGCAGTCGAAAGACTAAACGCACAAATTTACGGGCAGTTAATGCGAGTGCACGTTTGTGTTGGCATCTGTTTACCTCTTTGTATTTGAGGTGGTAGAAGTTGCTGTATTCCTTGTCGCATCTTACAAGAGAAAATGCAGCTTCACACAGATAGTACTTTAAAAATCGGTTGCCGGATGGAATGAGCCGTGTAACTTCGGACTCAAAGCCACCGGACTGGTGTTGTTTCCAGGCAAGTCCTGCATATTTAGCAAGAGCAGCCTGACTGTTAAAACGATTGATATCGCCGATTTCAGCCATGATTCCGGCAGAATATACCGGTCCGATACCCGGAATAGATATCAATACATTTGGCAAGAGTTCCATCTGGGATTTAATAGCTTTATCGAACTCTTTTATTTGAGATTCCAATGCCTTCATGGAGGTTATGGATATAGAAAGCACCTGATTGACAGAATCATTCACCGTCTTGGGTAAACGGTAAGAACTGCGGGCAGCTTTCTGTATGGCTTTGGCTACTGCATCAGGATCAGGAAAACGATTCTTTCCTTTTTCTATGATGAAGTCAGTAAGCTCATGTAAGTCCATATTTGCCAGTGCTTCTGCGGATTCAAATTCATCGTAGACAGCAAGGGCGGTAGTACTGAAGGTATCGCTGAATACCTTCTCCTGCGTCATCGTAGAATACTTCTTGAACAGCACATTCATAAATCGCTGCTTTTCTTTTACAAGATTCTGAACAGCGAAGAAACGTGCCCGCGTGAGGTTCTGGAGAGCTTTGTAACGATAGTCTCCCATATATACCTCTTTGTTGATTCTACCAAAACGTAGGCAGTCAGCAATTACAAAAGAGTCCACATAATCATTCTTTGGCAGATCGTTATAAGTATCATGAAACTTTTTGACCTGCTTAGGATTGAGGACATGAATCTTTCTGTTAAACG
>ERZ772969.195-NODE-195-length-64992-cov-35.598519_pt1 | contig 64992 bp, 58 predicted proteins | sample MGYA00511676_ERZ772969 | MGnify/ENA primary metagenome ERZ772969 (study PRJEB29015, sample SAMEA2737651) | human gut metagenome | biome: human gut; feature: human-associated habitat; material: faeces | place: China | collected 2012 ... | reverse complement strand
ACTTAGTTCTTCCCATCAGCGTACAAATCTTACATATCAGCCACAGCCTGCCCGTATCTACACCCTTGTTTCAACAAATCACAATTTAAGCCTGCTGTTCTATAGCCTCTTTTAAAGTTCTCCATCCAAGAACAGCACATTTTACCCTTGCCGGCATATGAGCTATATCCTTAAGGGCAGAAGCTTCTTCAAGGCTTTCTATCTCCTCATCAGTTGCTTCTCCCTTAATCATCTTCATAAACAAGTCACCCATTGCAAGCGCTTCTTTTTTAGTCTTTCCTATAACCATTCCAAGCATAATATCTGCTGATGCCTGTGATATTGCACAGCCGTCACCTATAAATGCACCGTCTGCAATTTTATCTCCATCCATCTTAAGCTTAAGCCAGATATCATCACCGCAGCTCGGATTAACACCTTCAAGTGTGATATCAGCATCCTCAAGGTCATACTTAAATTCAGGACGTATGTTGTGTTCTGTTAATATTTCATTATAAAATCCTCTATTTACCATATCCCATTCGCTCCCTTATAGTTGACATGCTTTCAATAAATGCATCAACCTCTTTTTCGGTATTGTAGAACATAAAGCTCGCTCTTGTTGCTGAATTCACACCAAGATAATTAAGTAATGGCTGTGCACAATGGTGTCCTGCCCTTACACATATTCCATCTGCAATAAGCACTTCACTTACATCATGTGGATGAACATTGTCTATTGTAAATGTAATAATTCCTGTATGCTCCTTCGCATCTTTTGAGCCTAATACATGAATATGAGGTATTGCATTTAAGCCATCTAAAGCTCTCTTTGTAAGCTCATATTCTCTTTTTTGCATATAATCAAAACCGATACTTTGTATATAATTTATTGCTGCCGCAAGTCCGGCTGCACCGGCTGCATTGACTGTACCCGCTTCAAATTTATGAGGAAGCTCTGCATACTTTGCCCCGTCTCTTGTAACAGACTCAATCATCTCACCGCCTGAAAGAAATGGAGGCATTTTATCAAGTAGTTCTTCCTTTCCATAAAGTACGCCAATTCCCATAGGTCCTAATAATTTATGACCGGAAAATGCAAAGAAATCAACATCAAGATCGCATACATCAACAGCCATATGAGGAGTACTCTGCGCACCATCTGCAACAATTATGGCACCATGTCTGTGTGCTATCTGTGCTATCTCTTTTATAGGATTTTCTCTTCCTAATACGTTAGACACCTGTGTAATTGCAACTATTTTAGTCTTATCAGTAATAAGTTCTTCAACCTTTTCAAGGTCAACACTTCCATCAGGTTCACATTCTATGAACTTAAGTGCTGCATTCTTTGTTCTTGCTACCATCTGCCATGGAAGAAGATTACTGTGATGTTCCATTATAGACACTACTATCTCATCGCCTGGACAGACATTGCTAAGCCCATAGCTGTATGCCACAAGATTAATACCCTCTGTAGTATTTCTTGTAAATATAATCTCTTCTGTCTTTTTAGCATTGATAAATTCTTTTACTGTCTTTCTTGCATTTTCATATAAATCAGTAGCTTCAACACTTAAAGGATATGCCCCTCTTAAAGGATTGGCATTGTGATTATAATAAAAATCATTTTCAGCATCTATAACACACTGCGGTCTTTGCGATGTTGCAGCATTATCAATGTATATTGTATTATCCTTTGCAATAAGCGGAAAATCTGCTCTGTAATCGTATGCCAATTAAAGCACCTCCTCTAATTCCTTTTCAATATCATCTACAATCTTAGTATCATCAATTAATCTTGTAAGTCTTTCAATAGAAGCTCTTGCTAAAATATTTTCAGCTGCTTCTTTTTCAATACCTCTGCTTTCAAAATAAAAAAGTGTATCATCATCAAGCTCTCCTATAGTAGCTCCATGATTACCGACAACATTTTCTTCAGCACAAAGAATAAGCGGTATTGTCTTATTTACAATATCATCACCTAATAAGAGAACATTTTCCTGCTCATTACCGACAGAATCTGATGCTCCACGCTTAAAATCAATAGTCCCCTTAAATACCTTTCTTGCAGCATCCTTTAATGTACCATTGACATTAATCTCACTCTCTGTTTTCTTTCCAAGGTGATTAGCAAATACATTCATATCAATAGTCTGGTTATCTCTTCCAACATAACCTATGTCCATCTTAAGACTGCTCTTATCTCCTGACAAATCAATCCTGAAATCAGAATATACATCACCTTTTCCTAAAAATACCTCAACAGCCTCTACTCTTGCATTTTCCTTACATTCTCCCTTTACCTCATTATATAAAAGGGCATCCCTGCCTGTATAATTAAGAAGCACCAGCTTTACTTTAGAATTATTGCCTGCATTTATATTAGTATGCACTGCAATGTGTTTATCCGCTCTGCTATTGATATATACTAAAACCTCTTTATTATCCTCTGCTATTATGTCTATATATTTTTCTATATAATCATTATCACCAGCTATATCAACTATTACTGGCTCTATAGCGTTAGATGTAATAATCGTCTTTTCTAATTCAACTGAGGCATTGCTATCCCACTCAAAAGAAGCTTCATTAACATTAAGCCAGTACCATGTCTTAGCCGGCAGTCTGTTTACTACTATATTTTCCATTGTTAAACTCCATTCCTGCTTATCTGTCTTAAACCTACGTTCTATATATTTATAAATAATCTTAACCTATGCTTCCTTTCATCTCAAGACGGATAAGATTATTCATCTCAACTGCATATTCAAGCGGAAGCTCTTTAGATACATTGTCAGCAAATCCACTTACTATCAATGCTCTTGCATCTTCCTCACTCATACCTCTTGACATAAGATAAAATACGGCATCATCACTGATACTTCCTATCTTTGCCTCATGTCCTACTGCCGCATCCTTAGTTCTTATATCCATGGCAGGAATAGTATCTGATCTTGATATAGAATCAAGCATAAGTGACTGACAGGATACTGCCGATTTGGCATTAGATGCACCCTTATTAACTACAACACTGCTTCTGAATGTACTTATGCCACCACTTTTACTTATTGAACGTGTATTCATATATGAGCTTGTATCCGGTGCTGCGTGTACAACCTTGGCACCTGTATCAAGGTTCTGTCCTTCTCCGGCAAATGTTACACCTGTAAATTCCATCTTAGAACCTTTTCCCTTTAATATACTCATAGGATAAAGATAACTTACATGCGAACCAAATGAACCTGACACCCATTCGATTGTTCCACCCTCATCAACTATTGCACGCTTAGTATTTAAGTTATACATATTCTTAGACCAGTTCTCAATTGTAGAATATCTAAGCTTGGCATTTTTCTTAACAAATAATTCTACACAGCCGGCATGAAGATTGGCTACATTATATTTAGGTGCTGAACATCCTTCTATAAAATGAAGGCTTGCTCCCTCATCTACTATAATAAGTGTATGTTCAAACTGTCCTGCACCCTTTGCATTAAGTCTGAAATATGACTGTAATGGAATATCAACATGCACTCCCTTAGGAACATATACAAATGAACCACCTGACCATACTGCCCCATGAAGAGCTGCAAATTTATGGTCGTTAGGTGTTACTAACTTCATAAAATGTTCCTTTACCATATCGGCATATTCGCCTGTAAGCGCACTTTCCATATCTGTATATACAACGCCTAATTCTGCTACTTCATCCTTAACATTATGATAAACAAGTTCTGAATCGTACTGTGCTCCGACTCCGGCTAGGGATTTTCGTTCAGCCTGCGGAATACCAAGTCTTTCAAATGTATTCTTAATATCATCAGGAACCTCTTCCCAGCTTCCTTTCATATTAGTATTAGGTCTTACATATGTTGCTATATGGTCAACATCAAGTCCGTCAATAGATGGTCCCCAGTCAGGCACCTTCATGTTATTATATATTTCTAAGGATTTCATTCTAAGGTCATGCATCCATTCAGGGTCATGCTTTTCTTTTGAAAGCTTTTCTACTATATCAGATGTAAGTCCCTCTTCAAGTCTGTATGCATCCTTTTCTTCATCTTTTATATCATAGACACTTCTGTCAATGTCCTCTACATGGCTCTTTTCTTTCATTGCTTTCTCCATTCTTACGAATTTCATTTAATATGCATTTTCACAATTCCAGATTCGCCTGCGAATCCTGCTGTGATATCTATATATTTATAAAATTTCAGATTAAATATTATTTTTCTTCTATATTCTCAAATCCGTTTTCATTAATTGTATCAACTAATGATGCATCGCCTTCTTTTACGACCTTACCATCTTCCATTACATGTGTAACATCAACATTAAGTGATTCAAGAATTCTTGTACTGTGTGTTATGATTAAAAGACTTCCCTTACATCTTTCCTTATAGATACTTATTCCCTTTGAAACTGTTCTTACAGCATCTACGTCAAGACCTGAATCTGTCTCATCAAGGATTGCAAGCTTAGGCTCTAACATAAGCATCTGTAAAATCTCTGCTTTCTTCTTCTCGCCACCTGAGAAACCTACATTAAGGTCACGTTCTGCATAAGACTCATCCATTGATAAAAGCTTCATTGTCTCAGCTAACTTCTTCTTATAATCAAAAAGTCTTATTCTCTTACCAGTCTTTTGTTCAAGGGCACTTCTTATAAATGCACTTAATGTTACGCCCGGTACTTCAAGCGGATTCTGGAATGAAAGGAATATTCCCTTCTTTGCTCTTTCATTAACAGGTAATTCTGTAATATCTTCCCCGTCAAATATAATCTTTCCTGATGTAACTGTATAACCGGGATTACCTGTTATAGCATATCCTAATGTTGACTTTCCGGTTCCATTAGGTCCCATAAGTACATGAGTCTCATCTTCTCCTACTGTAAGGTTAATTCCATGAAGAATCTCCTTGTCTTCTACGTTCACATGTAAATCCTTTACTTCTAACAGGTTAGTTGCCATTACTTTCATTCTCCTTTAATAAATTATTTTTACAGGCACATTCATGTGACTGATTAATATGTGTATTTACCATTTCTTCAAGTGTATGACTGTCTATATATGAATTAATCCGGTCAGCCAGACCTTCCCAGAAAGGGAGAGTATTGCAAAGGTCTGTCTTTTCGCACTTTTTCTCTTCTGTACATACACACGCCACCGGTGCCAGATTCTTCTCAGTTGCTCTTAATATCTCTCCAACCTTGTAATCCTTAGGCTGCTTTATAAGTCTGTAACCTCCGGATTTTCCTGTTGCACTTTCAACAAGGCTGCTCTTAGATAGTATAGCCATAATGCTTTCAAGATATTTTCTTGATATATCCTGCCTTTCAGTTATCTCCTTTAATGAGACAAATTCTCCATTATTATGCTGTGCAAGATCTATCATTACTCTTAGTGCATATCTTCCTTTTGTTGAAATAATCACTTTTGCCCAACCCCTCCTTCCTTTCATATTGGTTTACTAGGAATTATAACCATATATTCCTACTATGTCAATAGGAGTTCTAGATGTTTTTATTAATTCTATCATATAAATATAGCAGAGATTCCTGTTCTTCTATACTTAAAAAATAAGTATAGTTACAGATATCTCTGCTATTAGTCATTAGTTATAATTAGCCTCCGGCTTCCAGTCAAGCACTTCTTCTACATCTTTGTAAAAATCTATCATCTTACATATCCCTTGTGAAAATTCATCGCTTATTGTACCTTCAGGATATATTTTTTTACTATTAGTTTTATTAATTCTATATGACATACCTGATACCGAAAAAAGATTATATATATTATCTACGTTATAATCAGAATATGTATTTTCATCTTTCTTATTCAGAACAAAATATGTATTAGTTATATTTATATTATCTTTATTATCTGTTTTCTTTACAAGAAAATCATAAGTCATTTTATTTCCTTCAGAATTTAAAAATATAACAGGCATCTTCTGCTTATAATAATCCAAAAAATTACCGCTGTAATAATCGAATGTAATTCCCATTAACAGCATGCCATAATCATTTCTCTCACATGTTTTCATATATGGATATACATAAATTTGATATTTATATTTATCAACGTTATCATTACTCAAACAAGTAACACTATTAATATCACTAAATTCTATAGACATATTATCAGTATATTCATCAACATAATATGTGAAAACATCCGAATACTTTTCATCAATAAGCTTTTTTATCTGCTCATTCATATCTGTAAGACTGTATGTTGTCTGATAATTTGTAACTTCAATCTTTAATACATCATCTGTTTTATTTCCCGCACTGTCTTTTACTGTATAAGGAACAGAATATTCTCCCGGCTTTGTTGTGTCAACCTTACTCATATCAAATACAGGTTCTATTTCTTCCTTTGAATTATCTGTTACCTTTACATATTTTTTCAAATCATCTTCTGTAGCATTTATTTTTACTCTGGCAGATGATGATTCCACTTTAGGTGCCTGCGTATCTTGAACTTTAAACTTTAATGTCTGCTCATTATTTTTTCCATTTTTTGATACATCTATTACAACATCATAATCACCTGTTTTCGATATATCTATATTATCTTTTTTGATTGTAACATCATATCCTTCTTTTACGTTACACATTGATAAAATATCATAATCTGAATTAATCTCTATTTTATCACTTTTCTGGGCAACCCCCGTATTACATGCTGTAAGTAGTATAAAGTTTACCGCAATTATATTAAATAATAATAATTTCTTTTTCATAAGTATCTCCTTTTCATCGATATTCTAGTCTTTGTTCCTGTCCATCAATTGTAAATGTTATTACTATACTATCATCCGTACTTACCGCCTCATATGGCAACGTAACAGCCAGGTGAAATGCTATTTTCTTTAATGGTGCAATATAAGTACTGCTATATATATTTTTCAAAGTTGAATCTCCAAGTTCACTATAAGATTGTGAAAAACTTGTATAATTTTTCTCACCATATTTAACTTTAACATTTTTTACTATATCAACTTTTGCATTATAATCACTGATATTAGTTAAATAAAACTTCATATCAATATAAATAGAATCTTCTTTACAACTGTTATATAAATATGATCTTGATACATTCTCAGGAAGTATTCTTGTTTCAAATGCTGCCCCTTCATATTCTATATTAAATTTTGTTGTCGATATTTCTTTTCCCTGTACTAATAATTTCTGCTGTCGTTCCTTCTCTGCCTTCTCTTTTTCTGCCTGATCTTTGGAGTCAATATACTTTTGCTTTTGTTGTTGATAATCTGAATTATTATCAAACCTTATAGCATTATTAATATGCTTGATAGCATTTGCATAATCCTCACTATTATATGAATTTTCAGCTTTTTCAGAATAGTCTTTTGCTATTAAGGGTTTTAATTCTTCTATCTTTGCCTGTGCCTCTGAATAATTCTTATCACTTTCTATTACTTTTTTATAATATTCCAGCGATTTTTCATAACTTCCATATGAATAAAGTTCTTCTGCCTTTTTAATTGCCTCTCTTGAGTTATGTAATCTTTCTATATCACCTTTACAATCTGCATAATCTGTTAATGTACTTCCAGATTTGCAGCTTTCACCTATCTTATCAAGCTTTGTTTTTGTTTCTTCATATGTTACATTTTCCTGAATATAGTCGTCACGTATCTGTGTTAGCTGCTCTGATAAGTACTTATACACTTTTTCAACATCTCGTTCACTATACTTATCATAATCTGATTGAATTGCTTCTATGTCATCTTTTTCATAATTGCGTATAAACTTATGATATTTGTCATTTGAAAATACTATTATTAAAGAAATTATTAATATTACCGCAATTACAATAATTATATATATCTTGTTTATTTTTTTTACTTTTTGTAAATATTCCCAGAATTTATTTTTCGTATTACTGTCCTTAGTTTCTGTTAGCTCTATACCACATTGGGGACAATATTTAATATTTTTTCTTGTCTTATATCAACATTTGTCACATATCATCATTAGTACATACCTTCTTCCAACACCCTAAGTCTTTCCAGACTGTCATAATAATTTCTTACTGCCTTTTTAATAAGCCATCTTTTACTTTCTGATACACCTCCCTCTTTCTCACAGTCGTTAAGATATATGCTTATATCAACCACCCAGCCTGATAATGACAGAATCTCCTCGGCCCAGTCGTGTATATCATCAGGAGGTATTTCCATATCTGAAAGTCTTATATATTCATGTTTTACATTTTCTACCCATTGTTTATACTTTACCTGTAATTGCATAAATGTCAGCTTCTGATTTTCAACTTCCTGTAAATCCGTACAAAAATCCTGTGCCCTGTCAATAAACAGCTTTAAAAAATTCCTGCATTGTTTTATATATTCTTCTTTTGTAACAGTACGTTTCTGTATGTTTTTTACCAGCTCATATGACGTATTACTGAATATACATATATCTTTTAATATTGTCATATTTTTATTTTCACAATAATATTTACCACGTACATCCTCTGATGCATATATTGTATAATATTCATGGTTGCCATTTATGATATCACTCTCGTCATTTCCAAAATAACACCATACAGCCTTTGCCGGCTTATTTGCAAAACGTAACTTATCACGCTTTCCTGAATATATATCTGCATATTTTATAGCACCGGCTATCTCCTTTGTTATCGGATAAAGTTCTTTAACTGTACTTTTATTTTTTAAGATAACAAATGCACATAATCTTTTTTCACTAATATTACTTATTGATTTAACATTAACAATCTTATATTTTTCATTTTCTAATGTATAATTTCCCGGCTCATACGGCTTATAATCTGATACCTTAAAAAATAATGTTCCACCGATATTACTTCTAAATATTGGATTTTGGGCTTTATCTGGATATTTTTTGTTCCATGCTTTAACAAGATACTGTGTTTCCTCATAGAGTCTTCCTAATTCAATCATGCCCTTGTCGACTATGGACGGCGAAATCATTGCCGCAGCCAAAGCCCCTGTAAACATGCTATGCTTTCCATCAGGACCTAATCTTGATACTTCATTTTCTGCTGAGGAGGCATATACTGCAATACCATGTCCTACAAATTCATCAACAGACTGTTCAATTCCGATATGATTTCCATTATATGTGTTAAAATTTCCCGAATGGCAGCAATCAAGAATCACGATTTTATTTTTACAGGGCATCATATCGATAAAATTAATTACACTCTGCTGGTCAACTCCTCCATCACTGAAAATTAGATTTTCAAAGCTTCCATGTCCTGAGAAATAAAATATAAATGTATCATCATCTGATAATGTTTCCCTCAATGCCTTTATTGCAATTGCCAGTGATGACATATTTACAATCCCATTATTATCCTCACCAGCCATAAATCTTATATGATCCTTTTCACACTTTAATCCGGCTATAAGTGATGAACCTATAAGGGCAAGATCCATTTTATAAGATGGCAGGTCTTTAATATTCATTTTTTTATAATCGCCAACACCGATAAGAAGTGCATATATATTATTCACATCAATCTCCATTCTTTATGTATCTTTACTTATTTCTGCTAAGACTCACTATTGCCTTTAATGCTTCTGCCTCATGGTCAGGTTCATCATATTCGTCGGCTGTATAGCGATGTACATTTTCTATCTGTGTATTATTCATTTTTGATAACATCTCATTTATCTGTGCTATTCTATTCATTCTCTTTCTTGCTTTTACTTCCCCTATATATGTACGGTCAATATATTTTGTATTATTTTTTCCATCTTCAATAATCTTTTTAAGCATTGCCTCACATTCTTCTACCTTATTACTCTTTAATTTTTCCTGGATATCTTCAAGCAACGTTTCAAATTCTATATCTGTAATATATTCACTCATAAAAACCTCCTAATTATCTTAAAACCGGTTGTTTATATTCATCCAATGCAAAATTAATTGCCATAATATCAAATATTTCATGTTCTATAAAATATTTTACAATCAAATCTCCCTTACTTCCCGGTGATAATGCATATTCTGCACTTGTCAGCAAATCAACAGTTTCCTCAATATTAAGCTTTAACGCAATTGCCAGTGCAAGCACTGTCTGTTTACGCGGATGATACATAGGATTACTTCTTATTTTTGAAAATAATTTTCTGTCTATGCCTGCTCTTTTATATACTTCCACATCAGTCATTTTCCTTTTATCAATAAATGAAAATAACTTGTCATGAAATGATTCACCAACTTCATTTATCAACTGGTCTAAGGTAATCTTATCATCAGCACAAAAATTTAAAGGCAGCTCCTTAGTGATATCAGAAGTATTATTAATATTATTTTTATCAATATGTTTGTCTGTAATAATTACGATATTTTGTGTAATATACTCATCAATAGCTTGTCTTAATTTACTATTCAACATGATAATCCTCATTTCTGAGCAACTTTTGTTGCAAAGAGGCGAAGAAAAATTCGCGCAGGCGATTTTTCTTCTGCCATCAAGGGCTATTTGTTCTGCTCAGAAACAAATAGCCGTGTGATAAAATAAGCTATCAAGCTTATTTTTCACACTAATCTCCATTTCTATTTAGAGGAAAAGCTTCCTATTGCAATTAATATTATCACAATTATTACAATTACTAAAAATACAGGATTTAAAATAAGCCATCCAAATACAAAAAATAATGCAACTACAGCTGCAACCTCTCCAACCACTTTAAGTCCTGAAAAATCACCACCACATGCGGCGATAACTGACATAATTATAAATAGCAGAATAAAAGCCAAAATATGCATACTATTCTCCATTCCGCAGGCATTTTTAATACCTGTCTTTTTAATGATTATATCAGAATACTTTTTTTAATGTGTCGCATTTAAGGCGACAAAAAACTGCCGCAATAAAATTTATATATAAATAAGATGTATTTATAAATTAACCATCTGTTATCTATATATATCTTATATTGCGGCAGTTCATATTTACGATATTTCAAATTCATAAAAATCAAACATTCCATCACCTGTAAAAGTTATATATAAAGGATTAATCCCATCTTCCATATTTACAGGAATGTCTATCTTTTCTATATTTTCACCTGACAGATAAATCTGTGATATTCCACAGATATCTTTTAGGTTATATTTTAAAATATCATTTAAAATATTTTTTGATAAATCTTTTGACAGGTTGGCTTTATTAACACTTTCTTTATGTCCGATTTTTTCAAAGTCCAGCTTGTCAATTTTAGATGTAATTATTATTTTTCCCTTGGCATTACCCTTAACCTTTAATGTAATGCTCTTAATGTCTTTTATATTAAAATATTTAAAACCAACTGTACAGTCATTATGAACATTATGAATATATTGTACTGGTCTTTGTTTTTTTATATCTATTGTATTCCTTTCACAACCTTCTTTATTATTGCCATCATATAATTTTTCCAGTTCAAAGTCCCAGTCTTGTGCATCCTGTGTTATGCACATTCTCTTTTCTTTAATTTCATTTTTATCTTTATGTACATTTCTATCTATAAGATTACATGCTATATATGACGGATAAATTCCACTCCCCTCTAATGGTGCATTATTAAGACCGCAGCTTGTCGCTTCTTTTTGTTTAATATGTCCGTTTTTTTCAATAATTATCTTTTCTGCAACACCCTGTCTGCAATAGGATGAGTTATTTGTAAGTCTGTGGTCAAATATATAATAACTGCCATTTATAAATGCTATACCTCCATGAGTATTTCCAACAGGATACGCAGGTTTATCAACTGTAAATGAATCAATTCCAACATCTGATGTTGAATGAATCCTTCCTCCATATACATATCCCCTGTCAGGATATTTACTATAACAATAATGTAATCCTCCACATCTTACAGAATATACAAGATAATATATTGAATTAATCTTTCTTATTGATGGTGCTTCAAAATACTGTGCATCATATTCTTTATAATCATGTTTATTTATAATAAGCTTAGGTTTTACCTTAACAGTATACATATCACTTTCAAGCTCACATACATGACAGCCCGCATAAATAATTCCATTTTCATCGGCCTCTTTATCAGGATTAAAACCTGAATACATATATATTCTGTTATCATCATCAACTAACACAGCCGGATCAAACTGGTAATAATCACCGGTCCTGTTACCAAGTAACCGTCCGTCTTTAAATTGGACATCTGATAAATATGTATATTCACCTGATGGCGTATCACTTACTGCAACAGATATTACTGATGAATGAGCCATAGAATAATATAAATAGTATCTTCCATCTACGCCCCTTACAACATCCGGTGCAAATAATTCACCTCTCTTAGTTTTGTAAGGATGGCTGCTTTTTTTATAAATAATTCCTTCATATCTAAAGTCAGATAAATCACTTAATGGTGCTGACCAGCACACATAATCATTTTCACAATATGTACTTCCATTAAATTTATCATGGCTTCCATATATATATAACCTGTCTTCAAATACCCTCGGCTCGCCATCAGGTATATATTCACATGATGGAAGATACGGATTAAAAATCTGATTTTTCACATTAACTCCATTTCCTGACGCTTTATTACATTGCTCCATTTTTATTGTTTTATAAATGAAAATACCTCTTTATAATATCTCTTTCTGATACTTCCTGTCGCATTAAATATCTCATGTTTTGAATATGTAAATCTTTTTAAAGTTGTATTCTGTGATTTTTCAGAAAATATATTCTGTCCTTTAGAATCAACCAGACTGTCACACCCTGCCTGACATAATAATACCGGTATCTTTACATTCTTTGCGTGTCTTATGATATATCTTGTTGCCATAACCGAGGCTTTAGTCCATGCATATGTTCCACCATATGTCTGAAAACTTCTATGACATTTTCTTGCTTCAAACATGTAATTATATCTTTTTCTTGACATGCTGCTGCTTTTTTCAAATATATTTATTCCATCAAATGCATACTGCCCCGGCGCATATTCTTTTTCAAGTCCAAAAAGCACTGCAAGCTTTATTACTACATATATAATGCCATACGGCAGATTTTTAAACTTCATTCTCATAAGCGGTGAAGATAATACTGCTCTTTTAAAATATTGCGGATACATCTCAAGAAACATAGCTCCTATTGCTCCACCCATTGAATGTGCAAATAATATATAATTATCAGATGTACTGCGTCTTGTTACTATCTTATCCATAAAACATTTTAAATCATCAACATACTGTTTATAACTCTGTATATATACCTTAGATGTATCAGATGTCATCCTTTGTGAATATCCATGTCCTCTGTGGTCAATAAAATATACTGAATATCCAAGTTCATAAAAATAATAAGACATCTCATGGTATTTGTAGAAAAATTCACAAAAACCATGGCTTATAACTATAACCCCCTTTTCATCTTCATGTTTAATTGCATAATAGTGTATTCTGGCATTATCATAGCTTCTAAAATATCCATGTCTTACATTCTTTTTAAGAAAATCCCTGACTACAGTTTCCATTCTGTATATATAATCTTTTTCACCAAATAAAATAATTCTGCTCATATTAATCCCCATTTATAAATAATAAACTATCAGGCTTATTTTTCACACTAATCACCATTTCTGAGCAACTTTTGTCGCGAAGAGGTGACGCAGCCATTGTGTAAGATCAGGCTATGCAATACTGGCTGCTTCATGCTGTTATTATAACAGACTTATTAGTATTCTCAAAGTAAAATAGCAATCTTTAAAAAATCTCTTTACAAACATGTTGCATAATAGTATTCTATATGAGCCAATTTTTTATATCAGGAAATGAGGATTATATGAGTAATTCAAATGATGTTATAACAACAAAACCTTCAAAATTAAAAATCACAATGACCACTGGTTCATTATTTAAAAACCTGCTTCTTTTTAGTGTTCCTCTTATGCTTTCACAGTTATTAGAAGTAATGTTTAATATGAGCGATGTTGCTGTCGTAGGAAAGTTTTCAAGCTATACCGCACTTGGCTCTGTAGGCTCAACAACACTTCTTGTTACACTTTTTACCGGTATTCTTATCGGTCTTGGATGCGGTGTCAATGTATGTGTAGCTTATGCATTAGGTTCCGGTAACAGGCGTTCAACACAACACTCCGTACACAGTGCATTTCTTATATGCTTAATTAGCGGATTACTTCTTTGTATGCTATGTTTTTTCTTCTGTGAAACGCTTTTAACGCTTCTTAATACGAAGGATGACCTTATGGCAGGAGCTGTATTATATCTTAAGATATATTCGTTTGGTATGCCTGCAATGGCTCTGTATAATTGTGGTAATGGTATTTTAAGTGCATATGGCGATACAAAAAGACCTCTAATATATCTTTCAATATCAGGTATTTTAAATGTTATTCTTAACCTTTTCTTTGTAATAATATGCCATATGGCGGCAGAAGGTGTGGCATGTGCAAGTGTTATAGCACAATATCTGTCAGCATCACTAATTGTAATCCATCTTTTAAGACGTAAGGATGAATGTCGCTTACAGCTTAAAAAATTACGATTTTATAAAAATGCCTGTAAATCAATACTTATTTTTGGTATTCCAACAGGTATACAAAATTCAATATTTGCAATTGCTAACCTGTTTGTACAGGTCGGTGTCAATTCATTTGATACAATTGTTGTATCAGGTAATTCTGCCGCATCTAATGCCGATGCTTTAATGTTTAATGTAATGAGTGCATTTTATACCGGCTGTGTAAGCTTTATGAGCCAGAACCGTGGTGCAAAGAAAAGGGACAGGGTTCTTAAAAGCTACCTTATAAGTCTCTTTTATGCTTTTACCATCGGTATTATTCTTGGCGGACTTCTTATACTTTTTGGCCGTGAATTTTTATCACTTTTTGCAAGTAATGAAGCCGTTATAAATGCCGGAATGGATAGAATTAAGATTATGGGTTTTTCCTACGCTGTAAGTGCATTTATGGACTGTTCCATAGCCGCCTCAAGAGGTCTTGGAAAGAGCATAATACCTACTATAATCGTTATACTCGGCTCATGTGTATTTAGAATAGTATGGGTATATACTGTATTTGCACATTTTCATACAATACCAGCCCTGTATTCATTATACATATTCTCATGGGGAATTACAGCAATTATGGAAATTATCTATTTTGTTATAATATACCGTAATAGAAAATGGATATAAATTACAGCTTTTATCTTAAGCCACTAATCAGCTCTGCTAACTTTTTAATATCAGCGTACCTGCAATCCTAGCACAGTGTAAGCTTTGCCTGAGATTGAACCACGACTAAGATATACATTTTTAATATAATAAATGACAGTCTGTTTATTAAGTTAAATATGAAATTATCTGAAAAAAACTTTTTTCCCATTCTATTGACAAAATATTACATGATTGATATTATTATTTTCTGTAGCGAAGATGCCACGAAACAATCGGGTTTCTTCGCTTTTCTTAATTAAAAATGCATAGTCATGTATATTTAGACGTAAAATATTTAAAACTGACATGCGGAATGGAGGATATTATGAACGCTAAAGATTTATTAAAAGAGGCTGACTCTTATCAGGAACAGCTTATTAACACAAGACGTTTTCTTCATCAACATCCCGGTACGGGATTTGATATTAAAGAAACTTATGATTATGTATCTAAAGAATTAACAACTATGGGGTATACACCACAAAAATGTGGAAAAGCCGGAATTATAGCTACTGCCGGTGGCAAAAAGAAAGGTAAAGTGTTCTTAATCCGTGGCGATATGGATGCACTTCCAATAAAAGAAGAATCTGATGTTGCCTTTCCATCACTAACTGACGGCAGAATGCATGCCTGCGGACATGATATGCATACGACCATGATGCTTGGTGCCGCACGTCTTTTAAAGCAGCACGAAGATGAAATCTGCGGAACTGTCAAATTAATGTTCCAGCCTGCAGAAGAAATATTCGAAGGTTCAGATGATATGATTAAAGCCGGTGTCCTTAAAAATCCTGATGTAGATGCTGCCATGATGATTCATGTAATGGCCGGTCTTCCAATCCCTGCCGGAACTGTTATCTCCTGCGATGGTGGAGTAAGTGCACCGGGTGCAGATTATTTTTATATTGATATTCAGGGCAAGGGCTGCCATGGCTCAATGCCTAATAACGGTATCGACCCTATTACAGTCGCAGCCCATGTAATTACAGCTCTTCAGGAAATCAATGCAAGAGAACTTGGCATGGCTGATGAGGCAGTTGTAACAATTGGCACTATTAATTCAGGAAATGCTGCAAATGTTATTCCCGATACTGCCAGCCTTAGTGGAACAATCCGTACTTATGATGAAGAAACCCGCGCCTATATTAAAAAACGAGTTTCTGAAATATCCTCTTCAATTGGAACTGCTTTCCGTGCCGATGTAAAAGTGACTTACGGAAGCGGATGTCCATGCCTTACTAATGATTCTGATCTTGCAAAATGCAGTTCTATATATTTAAAGGAACTCTTAGGAGCATCAAAAACATTTACCGCAGGTCAGTTGAGTGCCATGTCAGGGGATAATAAAGCATCAAAAAGCACAGGAAGTGAAGATTTTGCTTATGTAAGTCAGGAGGTTCCATCAATAATGTTTGCACTTGCTGCCGGAACTCCTAAAGACGGTTACTGTTATCCACAGCACCATCCTAAAGTTAAATTTGACGAAGCTGTATTATCAGAAGGCAGTGCTGTATATTCATACATGGCAATGCGCTGGTTAGAGGAACACTCTGGAAACTAAACAAAATTATGGTTAATTCTTACATGTTATTAAGTGTACTAACCATAAATGTATTTTATCATAACGGATGATAATTTCATGTCAACTATGAAGGATATTATTTCAAGCCCACTTTTACTTGCTCTCGTAATTATAGGACTTCTCTATATCGTAGGCTTTTCACTCGTATATTTAAAAAAAGCATATACACACTGTATTGAGCTTGGAATTTCTAAATCAGATATCAAGAATGTTATTAAATCAAGTATTGTATTTTCAATTGTACCAAGTCTTTCTATAGTAGTAGGTCTGTTTGCACTTATTTCTGTACTTGGTACAGTATGGAGCTGGTGGCGACTTTCTGTAATAGGCTCTCTTTCTTATGAATCTCTTATATCAAGCTCAGTAGCTTCCGCTATAGGATTTTCAAGCAGTGCTGAGATGCTTACAGGTGCAACCGGTGAACAGTTTGGTGTAGTTATGATTCTTATGAGCATCGGCATGCTTAGCGGATTTTTTATATTACTCCCACTTGGTAAGAAACTTTCAATGAGCGTTAATAAAACAGATGGTAATACCAATAACTGGAAATATGTATTAAGCGGCTGTTTTATGTTATGTCTGTTTGCAGTATATATCCCTGTACTTCTTATAGGTGATACAGTTCAGGCTGCTGTAATGCTTACAGGTCTTGTAATTGCAGTTGCTTTGGGACTCCTTGCCAAAAACCCTAAGCTTGCATGGCTTAACGACTTTATCATGGCATTTTCAATGATTGGAGGAATGATTTCATCAGTATTCTGGTGTAAATTATTTTTATAAATTATCGTTTATAACTGTCATTTTGTTATGGCTATTTATGCTACAGGCATCATAAGACAGCCATTACCAATAGGTTAAAACTGACATCAGGCTGTCTTCCTCAAAACAGGACAAACAGCCTGATGTTTTGCCAGCACTAATTCCGGTAAAAAAGTCGTTAAAAACGGTGTTATGGGTGTTGTTCCCGTAATAATAATAATAACTGTTATTGCCTTAGTTGCAAGAATTACTAAAGGAGCATCACTTTTTGGAATGGTTGGTTTTCTTATTCTTTTCATGCTCCCTGTAGCCATTATCTCTTCAAGGATAATGTGGAAGAAAAATATCATTCAGGTAGTGGATAATGAAGATGAATAATTATTACATAAATCCATAAATGTCCTATTAGAATATACATAGCTTTCTAAGGGGATATCTATATACATTTATAAATTTATAACACATATAAAAAGAAAAGACTTTTAGGAAAATATAAATACTCTCCCAAAGGTCTTTTCTTTTTTATGTTATTATCTTAAAAGCAATATAACTAATATACCAAGCACAATTCTATACCATCCGAATATTTTGAAATCATGTTTCTTGATATATTCCATAAGAAATCTTATTACAAATACAGATACTATAAACGCTACCACTGTACCTACAATAAGAAGCACAACTTCCATTCCTGTAATTGATATTCCGGCAGCAATGAATTTCACTGCTTTTAACAGACTTGCACCAAACATTACAGGTACAGCAAGGAAAAATGTAAATTCAGCCGCGGTAGCTCTTGATACTCCAATCATAACAGCCCCGACAATGGTTGCTCCAGACCTTGATGTTCCCGGAAATACGGCAGCCACAACCTGAAATAACCCAATAAGAATTGCCGTTGTATATGTAATCTCTTCTATACTGTTAATTGCAGGAGCGAGCCTGCCTCTTGTCATTTCAACAATAATAAATATAATACCTACAACAATAAGAGCAATGGCAACAGGAACCGGATGATAGAATAATTCATCAATCTTATCATCAAAAAGCACACCGATTATAGCTGCCGGTACACATGCTATTATAATCTTAATCCACATAGCCAGTGCACCATTTTTCCATGCCACCTTTTTTTTACGTCTTCCATCTGCATCCCGCTGTGACAGCTTCTTCATTCTGAATGGCCATAATTTATTCCAGAACAATATTACAACTGCGATAATTGCACCAAGCTGTATTACAACTTCAAACATATTCCAGAATTGATCGGATACGTTATTAAATCCAAAAAAATGCTGCAATAAAATAAGATGCCCCGTACTACTGATTGGAAGCCACTCTGTTATACCCTCAACAATACCAAAAAGTATTGCTTTGAATAATTCTAATAATTCCATTATTATCCTCATTTCTGCACATAATATAATAATTACTGTCTGCGTCTTACGTGCCAGACACATACATTAATATAAAACACACATATTTTAACATACATATACCATAATATACAATTGTGTTTTTATTGAGCATAATGTTGAGGGCAGAATGTCTGACCTCATCTATTGGCAGGCTCTTGTGGTTTTAGACGTTTTGCCTCTGATATTATTATATATAAGAAGTCACAAATTATTTAGATGAAAACTTATACGACTCATTAAAGAAATATTCCTGTGAATTAATTAACTCTTCTCCCTCCTTAGGCTCAACCCTGTAATAATTGCCATCACTTTGTAACTGTCTTGCCTTAACATTATCATGCATCATAATATTAAACATTTCTCTTATTCTTTGTCTTAACTCTTCACTATATACAGGCGCAGCTACCTCAACTCTTTTTACTGTATTTCTTGTCATAAAATCTGCTGATGAAATAAATATCTTCTGCCTGTCGCCTGTTCCAAACATATATATTCTTGAATGTTCAAGATACCTTCCTACTATACTTCTTATGCTTATATTTTCAGTAAATCCTTCAATTCCAGGAACCAGGCAGCTTATACCTCTTATAACCATATCAATCTTAACACCGGCCTGCGATGCCATAATAAGGCGGTCTATAATCTTCTTATCCGTCAGTGAATTCATCTTTATTCCTATATATGCCTCTTCACCATTCTGACAACGGTTAATCTCTTCGTCAATATATGCAAGCACTTTACTTTGAAGACACTTAGGTGCAACTAACAGATGCTTAGTCTCTTCCATAACCTCTGCCATGCAAAGCTTCGTAAACGTTTCAACAGCCTCAGCCGCAATATCTTCATTAGATGTCATTAAAGACAGATCCGTATATAACTTGGCAGTCTTTTCATTATAATTTCCTGTACCAATCTGTGTTATATATTTAACTTTATCATCATCCTTATATGTTATAAGACAGAGCTTTGAATGTACCTTTATAAAATCAATTCCATATATAATACGACATCCCGCCGCTTCTAATCTTCTTGACCACTCAATATTATTTTCCTCATCAAATCTTGCCCTTAGCTCAACAAGAACTACTACTTCTTTTCCATTTTCCGCTGCATCTATTAAAGCCTCAACAATCTGAGAATTTTTGGCAACCCTGTAGAGTGTCATTTTAATTGATATGACTCTGTCATCCTCACCTGCTTCTCTTAACATCCGGATATATGGTGCCATACTCTCAAATGGATAACTAAACAGCATATCCTTTTTGGCTATCTGATCAATCATAGGAATACCATTTTCAACATATCTGGATATCTGAGGTATCCTTCTTTCATAGAAAAGATTCTTATGCTCCCTTAATATATCCTGAAGCATAAACATAAAACTCATATCCAGAGGTGATTCTGAATAAAATACCTGTTCCTTTTTAAGAGCAAGCTCACGACACAGATTGACGATTACCTTTTCATCCATAACCCTTGAAAATTCAAGCTTTACAGGACATAATTTTCTTCTTTCCTTTATAAGCTTCTCCATTGTATTCCTGTAATCCAGGTCTTCATCATAAAAGGCCTCATCCACGTCAATATCTGCATTTCGTATAATTCTTATTAATGACTTGCTCTTTATTGAATATTTTCCAAATATAAGCGGCATAAAGTGAAGAATAAGCTCTTCCATAAGCATATATTTATTTCTGTCAGATGGAATTGGGACAAGTCTTTTTAATACATCATTAGTACATGGAACTACTCCAACCTTATCATTATTTTTAGTCTTCAATAATGCCACAGCATATATCTCTTTATTTTTTAAAAATGGAAATGGCTGCTTTTTTGCAATAACCTGTGGTGAAAGCACCGGAAGTACTGAATTTTTAAAATACAGCTCAAGATATGCAGCATCAGCATATTCTATCTGGCCGAAATTCACAAGATCAATTCCATATCCGCTTACCTCATCCATAAGCTCATTATAAACTCCATCTTTTTTCTTATGAAGCAATCTTGAAGCTGCAAATATCTCTGCAAGCTGCTCACTGGATGTCATATTAGTCTTATTATCCCTGTTATTATCAGATACCAGCATCTGGTCATGGAGTGAACCTACCCTGACCATAAAGAATTCATCAAGATTGCTTGTAAAAATAGACAAAAAAGAAAGCCTTTCACATAACGGAACATTATTATCTGCCGCCTCTTCAAGTACCCTTTCATTAAACTTTAGCCACGATAATTCACGATTTTCATAATAAGGAGCATATTCATATCTGTGTTTTTTATTAGCTGCCTCTTCATATAAATCCATTTCTATGTCTTTATTTTTTTTATGTTTATCACCCTTTTTACCGCTTTTGCTTTTTTTACTTTTATCGTATAAAAATTCAAAGCTGTAATCATCCTTTTTTTTACCCTGTTTCATAATCCTTATTCCTCCAAAGTACATATTCGTTCCATTCCGTGAATTAAAAACTGTTTGTTATTATATTAACAAATAGTTTTTATTCCTCTTTTAATATTATTAAGTACGTTATTAAAACATTACATTTATATGTAATATAATCACTTTAAGAACCAAAATACTAATCTCCAAGACACAAACCAAGCATACGTGCCTGTAATACTACATCTGACTGTGGATCAACCTTTCTTGTCTTACCTGCAACCTCACTGATAGGAATAATATCAATCATGTTATTTCTTACACAAGGCATATATCCGTACTTTCCCTCCATTATAAGTTCGGCAGCCTTAACACCAAGCCTTGTTGCAAGCACTCTGTCATATGCATTAGGCTGTCCTCCCCTTTGAACATGTCCTGGAACTGTAACTCTTACTTCATGTCCACAAAGCTCTTCTATCTTAGCTCCAAGTCTGTAGGCTGCTGATGGATATCTTCCGGCTTCCTTTGCTCTTAATTCTTTTAATTTCTTTTTAGGCATCTGAGCCTCTTCCTTAGATATAACCCCCTCTGCAACTGCTATTATCGTAAAATGCTTTCCATTCTGTGTCCTTTTGCTTATTGCATTGATAACAGATTCCATGCTGTACGGAATCTCTGGAATAAGAATTATATCTGCTCCTCCTGCAATTCCGGCATACAATGTAAGCCAGCCTGTCTTGTGTCCCATAAGCTCAACTATAAATACCCTGCTATGTGAAGCCGCTGTTGTATGGATACAGTCAATTGTCTGTGTTGCTATATCAATTGCTGACTGGAAACCAAAGCTCATATCAGTTCCATAAAGGTCATTATCTATAGTCTTAGGAAGTGTTACTACATTAAGCCCCTTTTCACTAAGAAGATTAGCTGTCTTATGTGAGCCATTGCCACCAAGTACAACCAGACAGTTAAGCTGTAGTTCATTATATGTATTAATCATTGACTGTATCTTATCATTACCATCCTCATCAGGAAGATTAATATATTTAAAAGGAGTCCTTGAAGTTCCAAGTATTGTTCCCCCTTTTGTTAATATTCCTGCAAAATCATCCCTTTCAAGTAACTTATAATTCTTTCGTATAAGTCCTTTAAATCCATCCATAAATCCAAATATCTCTACATCATCGCAATTCTTATAAAGTGTCTTTGCAACACCTCTCATGGCAACATTAAGTGCCTGACAGTCTCCACCACTTGTCAACATTCCTACTCTAAGCATAACCATTTACCTGCCCTTCTTTTATATCTGATTATAATCGAAATCTCCGTATTGTTTCCTTAATAATAACACAATGTAGGTCAATGTTAAAAATAATTTTATACTTTTATTGTAAAATCTAACTGCCCCTTTATGTAAATTCTATGTAAAATTTACTTTTAACAGAGGCAGTTAGATAATTATCATCATATATTTAACTGTTTGTATTATGCTTTGTATAAATTACACTTACTCCTTCTATTGCACATTTATTGACAGTATCCTATCGCATAATGTCCTTTAAAGATATCAAGCCGGTTGTGGATATATTCTGTATTTGCAGATGGTATAAAACTGATTAAAATACATACTTTCAGAATAATTCATGTATATTAACAAATATTTATTTATACCGGATTACTGCAAGTCCTGTCAGTATTTCCACTATTTTTTCCATTGACTGTATGCTGCAATATTCATATTTTCCATGAAAATTATGTCCTCCCGCACAAAGATTAGGACAAGGGATTCCCATAAATGAAAGTCTGGCTCCGTCAGTTCCTCCTCTTATCGGCTGTATAACCGGCACAACACCTAAATCTTTCATAACCTTTTTAGCATTATCTATAAGAAACATATATGGTTCAAGCTTTTCTTTCATATTATAATACTGGTCTGTTATATCAACACTAAAGCAGTCATAACCATACTTGTCATTTAACTTGTTACATATATTAATAAATGTTTCTTTCTTCTTCTCAAAGCGTGTCCTGTCATGGTCTCTTATTATATATTCCATCTGACATTCCTCAACACCGCCATCTATATGGATAAGATGATAAAATCCCTCATAACCGCTTGTATATACCGGCTTTTCATTTTCAGGAAGCAGCTTTTCAAATTCCATTGCCATAAGTGAAGCATTGCGCATCTTTCCTTTCGCCTCACCCGGATGGACATTTCTTCCTTTAATCACAACCTTTGCTGCGGCTGCATTAAAATTCTCATATTCCAACTCACCTATAGCTCCACCATCCACTGTATATGCATAGTCAGCTCCAAATCGTGCTGTATCAAAATAATCCATTCCACCGCCGACTTCTTCATCCGGTGTAAATGCTATCTTAATAGTTCCATGCTTAATATTGCTATGCTTCATAAGATAATCAGCCATCGTCATAATCTCGGCAATTCCAGCCTTATCATCAGCTCCAAGAAGGGTTGTTCCATCTGTTGTTATTATATCCTGACCCTTGTATGCTAAAAGTTCAGGAAAATCTTTGGGGCTTAATATAATATTTTCTTTTTCATTCAGTATAATATCACTGCCATTATAATCTGTTACAATCTGTGGATTAACATCCTTTCCTGTTACCTCTGGTGATGTATCCATATGTGCAATAAAACCAACCACCTTACTATCCTGTCCGTTACATATATCTTTATCGTCAGCATTACAGTTAGAAGGAATAGAAGCATATACATAGCCATAGCGGTCATCATAATCAACATCCGTAAGCCCGATATCCTTTAATTCCTGTGCAAGTCTTATTGCAAGATTCTTCTGTTTTTCAGTACTTGGAAATTTATCTGATACCTCATCAGACTGTGTATCAACCTTAATATATCTTAAAAACCGTGTAACAACCTCAGAGTAATTTTTAGCATTGTTCATATCCTACACATCCTTATCTTTTATTTATTCATACAATCTAAACTATTATATCGCAGCATTATTTTATTCTTCACATTATCCACATATATTATTCTCCAATATATCATCAATATATTTTTCCTATATAATTATATGCCAGTCCACATCCTATATTTTCTGATTGCAGATAAATTACACCGGCATTATTTTTCACATTAATCCCCATAATTTTCATATACTTCACCGGTTTGTGGATTAACCATTATTCCATTAACCTCAAGATGTTCATCTATCTGTATTACAAGACATTTCTTTCCCTCAATTATCATAGTTTCAACAAGGTCTGTCCTGTCTGGATTGACCTTTACTACAACATCTGGTGTCTTTACTTCAAATTTTCTTGTCTCTGCAATATTAGTCGCCATAAGTGTAGCATTTTCTCCCGCTGCCATTTCAAAATGTTCTTCAAAATCAGCCAGTCTTTCTTCTTTAACTCCACTCTTTTCCAGTAAATCCTTTACCTCTGTCTTATCAAGCATAACAGGTTTAAGATTATTTTTCTGTTCCTGAATCATTTCATTTAAGTTCTCATGTATATTTTTTATAGTTTCATAATTACATTCATCCCCCAGCGTTTCTGTTATAAGTGACTGGAATGTGGCTTTCTGGCTTGTTGCCTCAAGAGGTACTTCACAGTCAAGCACCTCTGATAAAAATTCATGTTCAAATTCATTAGCATCCTTTGAATAATATAATACCTTATCACCATCTTCACTTCTGTCATTAAATGCAGGAAATAAAAATCCTATATCCGGCAGTTCAACCATATGGCTCTGCTTTTTATCATGGAACATATTGTCAGCTTCATCATAACTTAACCCCGGTTTAGATAAAGATACATGGCATATACTACATAAGATATAGTCATACACCTCATCGGAGGCATCTTCCATTTCAATATTATCCTTTGTCTTTCCCGGAACGTCATATACCTGATGTATAAGAAGTATAAGATAATTACCAATATAACTGTAGCTTGATATTACCTTATCATAAAATTCATCAAGAAGTTTTTCATCTTCAAGCCCACTGTCTCTTAATTTATAAAGAAATGTCCTCGCTCCCTCATCAGCATAAGAATTAGTTGTAAACTGCATATCTATAAGATTCTTTCCACCGGTTCCTGAAAGTGTCTTTCTGAAAATATCGAAATACTTATGCTTTTCTTCATCAGGAAGATTCAAAAATCTTTCATTAATTTTTGTAATCTTATGTTTCTCACCATCTACATAACAGCCACACATTCTGGCTATTGAACATTCCTCTAATGTATATAATCCTTTTATTTCATTAATTTCCTTCTTTATCATAAACTCTCCATTCGTTGGCAATTTTACAGTAGATTTCAATATGTGCATATATAATTCAGGCCGTTATTATTTCTGTCTGTAACTGATATCTACATTTCCATAAAACTTCCATAAATCACATATATAAACTATTATAATATAACACAAATATATTAATTACGCTAATTGTTACCCCTATAAAAATTATATAAAAGCTTATATTGTCTGATTATAAAACCATAAACATGCACATTTGTCTTGCAGACTAATCTCTATTCCGCAGGCATTAACCATTCACACTATAGTACTATTAAATATGTTACATATGAACTACTGTGTATTATATATGTTACTATTCTCATGGTATATAAATAATGATTTTAATACAAATTATGCTATATTCTTACAAAATAATCCTATAATTTTATATAAATATGCACTATACTATCAAAATGTTATAAAAAAATTTTAATAATAACGTAAATATTTCAGCAAAACATTATTGGCATGTAATTGCCGGAAATGGAGATAACTATGAAAAATAATACACTTTTATATCAGATACAGCTTAATACTACAGACAATGCAGTAAGATTTGTTAATACTATTAATTCTCTTGACGGTAACTTCGATCTTCATATGGGAAGCTACTGTTTTGATGCAAAATCCATGCTTGGTGTCTTAAGCATGGACCCACGACGCATAATGCTGCTTCATGTTGTAAGCAACGTTGATAATGTAGATACTGTCAATGCAGCCCTTGAGCCTTTTTGCGTATAATATAATTATATTTAATATTCATATATTAATATTATACAATACAACAATAACAGATTTCCTGAAAATAATAACATCGGCAGCAAACTGCCATCTTGTTTTATATTTTCAAATTATAATAAAAAGATATCCCGGACATTTATTTGCTATTTGTCCGGGATATCTTTTATTAATTTTTTCTAATCATTTTTTATACATATAAATAATTTTTCATTTCCGCTCTATATCTTAATATCTATAATTTATTTTTGTTTACCTGCATTATGTCTTTTAAAGAAATCTTTAGTCTCTGCTGCAACCACACCGCTTAATGCAAACAGTGCAATCATATTAGGAAGTGCCATCATTCCATTAAATATATCTGCTATTGTCCATACAGCACTTACAGTCATATAAGGTCCAATAAATACAGCAAGTATATATATCCATCTGAATATCTTTACATGTTTCATATTGCCGCCGCTTAAATACTCAAGACATCTTTCACTATAATAATTCCATCCTAAAATAGTGGTAAATGCAAAGAATATCAGGCATATCATAAGAATAAATGCAGACACCTCTTCCGGAATGGGAAGTCCATTCTGGAATGCATATGTTGTAACTGCAACACCTTCAAGCCCATCAACCTGCCATGCACCTGTAATTACAATTGATAATCCGGTAAGAGTACATATTACTATTGTATCTATAAACGTACCTGTCATGCTTACAAGTCCCTGACGTACAGGTTCGTTAGTCTGTGCTGCGGCGGCAGCAATCGGTGCACTTCCAAGTCCTGCCTCATTTGAAAAAATTCCTCGTGCAACACCCTTTTGCATAGCTACAAGCATACTTCCAACAGCTCCGCCTGTAATTGCCTTTGGTGAAAACGCTGCTTCTATAATTGTTACAAATGCTGCCGGTACCTTTGTAATATTAGTTATCACAAGAATCAAAACAAATACAACATATATTATTGCCATAAATGGAACTATAATCTGGCTTACGCTTGCAATTCTTTTTACACCACCTATAAGTACTGCCATTACACATAATGCAAGTATAAGACTTGCAATTACAACTGACCACGAATATTCCCCGATAAAAGGAATGTTTACGCAATGTACATTTTCCGGGTCAAACAAACCATTTACAGCACTCGAAATACCATTTACCTGACTAAATGTACCTATACCAAAAAGTCCTACGCATACGCCAAAGAAAGCAAATATCTTAGCAAGCCATTTCCATTTATGTCCCATTCCCTGCTCTATGTAATAAAACGGACCACCAAGACTATGACCACTATCATCTACTACCCTGTACTTAACTGCAAGCAGTCCTTCTGAATACTTAGTTGCCATACCAAAAAATGCTGCAACTATCATCCAGAATAATGCCCCGGGACCTCCTGCACATACAGCAGTGGCAACACCGACAATATTACCTGTACCAATTGTTGCACTAAGCGCCGTGCAAAGTGCCGCAAAACTTGATATCTCACCTGTTGCATCTTCTTCATTCTTAATCATCCATTTTAATGCCAGCGGAAGTTTTCTAATCTGAAGCAGGCCAAGACGTATTGTAAATATTATACCTCCTGCCATAATAAGTACCATAAGAGGTACACCCCAGACAAAATTATCAACGCTTACAAGAAAATTATTAACAGCCTCCATCTTCCTGTCCTCTCTCATTTCCTGTGGCAAATAATATTCATGCTCATATTATGTCTCATTATTTTTACTATGCAGCCTGAATAAAATTTCAACATTGTTATAATATTTATATAATAATCAGATATTCCAGTTAATATCAGTTAATGCAATTTTTATGCAGAAATTTATAAATTTATATATACTTTGAATTACATAATAAAATTATTTATAATGGTGCTAATCATTAACTCATCTATTTATAAATATATTAAATTATATAATGCATTTATAGGAATGTTGAATTATATAACACATCTCTTTATAAAAATATAGTATATAATGATACATCACATGGATATGTTAGTTATAACTAATTATGAATATTATACCACATATAATTTGTCGTACATATAATATTTATTCTGGAAAATATAGATTAAGAAATTAGAAATATAAATATATAGATATTTAAAACTATAAATATTTACATTCCAATTAAGAATTTCTCTGTCCTTTTGCCTGAGAGATTCATACATAAGTATGTTGCACCTTCGGCTCCTGTATCCAGGTATCTCCAGAGAGCTGATCCATTTACAGTTTTACCGTTATGACGGCACCTGAGAGTGTTACTCCTTCGGTAGAAATAATTCGTTTTCCTGCAGACTTCATTTCAGCAATGTACTTTACTACTATAGTACTTATCTTTTGTTTTTTCAACAAATTTCGACAATTTTATTAAAAACTATAAATATTTAGTTTATCAGTACAGGCTATAATCTATAAAAGTCTGTACTGATATAATCCTGCATTTATTAATTATCTTTTTCTTACAATATCTTCAAGCTTCTCACCGGCACTTTTCAGACCTTCTTCAAGAGTATGTGCTGCATTTTCAAACTTTTTATCAAGCTCTTTTTCCTTTACATACCCCTCAACCTTATCGACCGTCTTATTAGTAACGTCAACAGCCTTTCCAACACCGTTTAACACTTTTTCTTTATTAATAAATGCCATTTATAACCATCCCTTTCATAATATATTGTAATAAATATATTTTACTACTGTTCAATATCAAATGATGGCATAAATGCCTGACTATCCGAAAAATAATTATTCTGGATAATATTATCAGTACTATTTTTAATTATGCCATTGGTATCCTTATTCTCATCTTCAAAAGGATCTTTATATGTTTTCATACGATTTTTCTTAACAGCCTCTTTATTAGTATCAGGAAGAGCCTTGTACATATCTGACTTTTTAAAAGTCTTCATAGCATCATCATATGCTGCAATCATAGCTTTAGCCATTGGTTCATCACTATTAACCTCTGACAGATTTCTATTATAGATATCATTAGCTTCTTCTTTTGACTTGCAATGTTTAAGACTCTCCTCAAAAGCTTTCCTCTTAAGCTGTATTCTTAATACATATGGATACATCTCGGGCATATATTTTTTCACATATGCCATCTGCTGGCTGTTAAGCTTCTTTCCACTTTCTATAAGTCTTAAAACCTTCTGCTTATATCTTTCTTTCTGCTCGTCTGTCATCCCATTTAAAGGATCAGTTATCTTAGAAATATATTCTTTAACACCATTAAGATATTTTGCTATTGCTTCCCTTGAATCCATTGCCTCATCATTAGTATTATTATCACTTTTTGAATTTTTATTTATATTTTTATCTTCTGTATCTATTACTTTATTTATCTGTCCTATATTCATATTAATCCCCATTCCTACTGAGTAACTTTATTGCTAAAAGATGAAGAAAATTCCCCGTCAATTCCGACAGCCCTTTGCATATATGCAAAACACATTAAAATAAAAATACTATAGAAATGCAACAGGAATTGTTACATTATAAATTCTACTGCCATATATGACGGTTTTATTTTCTCATAAATAATATCCGGCAAAAAAACTCAATATTAAAGTATAAAAATGTATTGTATATTTATATATTTTATCGACAGATAAATAGATTTTTTAATATCTTGCTTTAAGTCTTTCAAACGCCTTAAATGAACGCTTTATCATATCTTCATCCACACAATATGCAATTCTTACATATCCCGGACATCCAAATCCATTAGCTGATACAATAAGAATATTCTCTTGTTTTGCCTTTTCACAAAATGCATCTGCATCATCTTCTAATGCTTTTACAAACATATAAAATGCTCCATCCGGTCTATAACACTCATATCCAAGTCTAGTAAGACCATCATACAATATATCCCTGTTTTTCTTATATATATTAATATTCCCTGTCTGCCCTACACATTTAACAAGCATCTTCTGGAAAATACTTGGCGCACATACATAACCCAAAGCACGTCCTGCACCACAGATTGCAGCATATAATTGTTTATTTTCATAAGCTTCATCAGGTACAATAACAAATCCGATTCTTTCGCCCGGCAACGATAATGACTTACTATATGAATAACATACAAGTGTATTATCATAATATTTTGTCACATAGGGCACTTCAATTCCATCATATACAATCTCCCTGTAAGGTTCATCTGAGATTATAAATATATTCGTATTATATTCTTCTGATTTCTTTTTTAATAAATCAGCAAGCTTAATAATAGTATCCTTTGAATACACTGCTCCTGATGGATTGTTAGGCGAATTAATAATAACTCCTTTAGTATGTTTATTGATTTTTTCTTCTAATTCTTTAAAATTAATCTGAAAATCATCTGTATCAGGTGATACCACTGTAAGCTTTGCACCTGCACTCTGAACAAACACATTATATTCAGGAAAGAATGGTGCTATAGTTATAAATTCATCATCACCGGATGTTGTAAGTGCTTTAAAGCAAAGTGATAATGATGCTGCAGCTCCCATTGTCATATAGAAATTATCGGCATTAAAACTTGTAGCATATGTATTATTAAGGTACTTTGCAATAGCATCTCTTGTTTCATAATCCCCCTGTGCTGATGTATAACCATGAACAGTTATTGAATCATTATTATCCATAATCTCTTTTAAAGTCTCATTCACAATATCGGGAGATGGAACTGTAGGATTGCCAAGGCTGAAATCAAATACATTTTCTGCTCCGATCATTGCAGCCTGCTTCTTTCCGTACTCAAATAACTCCCTGATTGCTGAACGCTTACTTCCAAGCTCATACATCTTTTCTGAATATATCATAAAATCCTCATTTCCAGCGGTAATATATTAATCTGATAATCATATTAATCTGACTGCTACATATCTAAATACATCAATTATAAATAAGCAAATATAAATATTGAACAAACATGTCCGCTTTACAAATACATACTTTTCCCAATTGATATGAATATAATTAAATCACAAACAGGAATAGTCTAATTTTGTGTATTTTTCTTTGCTCATTTACAGTATATCAATTTAAAAACTATATTAATATCTTATAAAATATAATTTATGTTATTAAATATAATTGATGTCTTTTGAATTTAAAATATATATGTAATTATATTACCACTTAATATTTATTTGCATTAACTGTAGTAATAATTATCTCCATTAAAAATTAATAAATCTGATATTTAATGAATATATTAACTATAAATGAGCAAATACAAAAAAATGCATAAAAACACTCTCCTGTTGTCCGTGACCTGAATACATTGCGCCAAATTAATTGAAAAAATATCTTTGTAACACGGACAAATTTGTGCAATATTTTAAATTTGCTCATTCATAGATATTAAAATAATATGTCACTGCCGGAAAAAGCAATTATTAATTACATTTTCCTATATAATAAGTCTTATTAATAACTCTCTCTTTCCTATATGTCATACCAGAACTTATTAATATACAGTAATGTCATTATTACATAAACATGTAATTGCATTCATAATAGCACATATTAAACGCTAAGTACATATTTTACATGTAATTTCAGTTTATGTAACCATGATGATTTTAGTTCCAGTCATACTTTTATTTTGAATCTTAATGGTTTTTATACCATCTTTCATATAAATCCAACTTTCTGTTATCCAGTTCCGGATTTTGTCTTCTGCATTTTTTTGTAAATTTCTTATCAATTTCCCCAATAAAATAACCTTCCTTATCTGATGCTCCTGCTGTTATTATTCCCTTGGCATCTGTTATCATGCTTCTTCCAAACAAACCTCTTCCATTATCAAATTCTCCATATTGGTTGACTGCGACAACTGGAAGTACATTATAAATTGATGCTGCTTTAATTAATGTTTCCCATTGATCAGAATTGGGTCTGTAAAAAGCTGCCGGCACACATAAAATGTCCGCTCCCATCAATGTAAGACTTCTTGAAATCTCAGGAAATCTTGTATCATAACAAATCCAAACCCCTATCTTTCCTATATCAAGATCAAACAATCCCAGTTCTTCTCCTGCTTCAAAAGTATCCGACTCTTTAATTCCAAAAGCATCAAATAAATGTATTTTATCGTATTTTCCGACAATATTTCCCATCCTGTCGCATACAAGACACCTGTTTTTTATATTATTGCCCTCAATAACAGGGTAGCTTCCTGCAATAATGTTTACATTATATTTTAAAGCACAACTAATAACCCATTTTTCAAACTCTTTATGCGGAAGTTCTCCATACGCTTCATCATCAATAATATTAGAATCAATCTGATAAAATTGTTCAGGCAAAACTATCAAATCAATATTTTTATTATTTTGAAATGCAGCTTCTATATACTTTTTTGCCTTATTTAACATATTTTTCTTAGAACTGTCACAAAAGATCTGTATTCCAGCAACTATAATACCATCCATAACTTTTAAGCTCTCCTTTTATCGTACTCTGCAATATAATATCATTTATTTTGAGCATTATCATATCTGAAATATTTTTTTTATTTTAATGCCATAATAATTCAACAAATAAAAATGTTTCATGTGAAACGTTTTATCCTAATCAATCAAACATATGTTCTTTTTATTTGTAATTCAATAAGAATTTATATTACAAAACATATTATTAATAAATATGTTACTGCATATAATTTTATATTTTTCTTTATAACATTATATATATCAAATTCATTTTCCTAAATATATCTATAACACCTTGTAATAATGAATTTATAACCATTTGCTATCTATTATACCTTTTTAGTAAAGTACAAACCATATATTATTTTATGTTTAATTGTATAAAATTTATTTATTCAATTGTATAGAATCATATAGATTTAATTTTATTAGTATTTAATACATCTTTCTATCAATTTTAATTCATATCAATTCAATAGATTATATCTTTTCGCAACAATGTATTATTATGTATATATGTAAACCATCTATAATTTGAACTCAGTTCAATTTTTACTATGTATCTTTTACTGTATACTGCAAATGAGCAGATTTAAAAAATTATATAAAACTATACTTCCGACTTCATAAACAAATCAAATTTATATATAAGTGACGTATGCTGTATAGTAGTTGCATAAGACACCTTCTTTTATAAATGCTGTAAATGTTGGATTGGGTTCTTTCATTATATTTTTTTATCATTATATAAACTATAATATTTTTATAGTATCTATCGTCTTATAAATATATTATAATTATATATCGGATTAAAACATTATTATATATATGAAAACAAATTGAACTCAGTTCACTAATGAAAGTAATATGCATAATATGTATCTTTATGAATAGTATCAATATATATTGTGAACTCAGTTCATTTTTCCAACTATAAAATCCCCAATTTGCCTATTAAAGTTTTTTCATTAAAGAACCATTATATTATTTGTCATAGTAATTAATATGCCAATTTATTAAAAAATATATATAACTATATATATAACTATAAATGAGCAAATACAGAAAAATACACAAAAACAAGCTCCTGTTGTCCATGACCTAAATACATTGCGTCAAATTAATTGAAAAAATGTCTTTGTAACACGGACAAATTTGTGCATTATTTTAAATTTGCTCATTCATAGTATATAACTTGTATCTGCATACAAGAAATAATATTTGATATTATATATGTGTATTTAGTTTTTTTAATATTACTATTATTTGAACTCAGTTCAGACTTTTATTAATTATAAATAAGCAAATTATAATATTATTCAAACTTGTCAGTATTACAAAGACATTTTTCACATATTTTGTTGGAATGTATTTAGGTTACGGATAAAAAGATGCTATTTTTGTACTTTTATCTATATTTGCACATTTATAGTATTATACTAAATGCATATATATAATGAACTCAGTTCATTTTAGATTTTAAATCATATTAAATTATATATATAATTATAAAAAATATAAAATACAACACCAGCATATGTATTATATAAATTGACTCTATATTTTTTATTATGTTAATTATATATATTATAATTTCAAATTCAGTTAGTACTTTTATAAAAAAATTTGAACTCAGTTCAGATTTATATACAAAATATATAATAATATTTACTGCTTATATATCTTACAAATTAATTTAAGACTTTCGTGGTTATATCAACATGATGATTTATTATTCTTTATTATTTAATATAATTTTGAACCCAGTTCAATTTCTTATACATAAAATTTAATATTCTTCACTGTTTATATATCTTATAAATTAATTTAAGACTTTCGTAGTTATATCAACCTGATGATTTATTATTCTTTAGTATTTAATATAATTTTGAACCCAGTTCGATTTCTTATACAATATATATAGTTACTATTATATCTCATAAAAATGAACTCAGTTCAAAATCTGCTTCTACTAAATACAATTATATAATTTTCATTGTGACATTCTTTTTATAATATATAAATTATATTGTAATATATTTTAAAAGTGCTTCAATAATAATTATAATTTAATTAGAAATTTATATAATAAATACAGTTCTTGAATCTATTAAGAAGTGAACTCAGTTCATTTTTTATTATGTTAAAAATATCAGATTTATAAGAAGTTCAAATATGATGTATTATATATTTATTAAAAATAGGAATATTATTAATATTTTCTCATATAATTAAGTAAATTTTATTAAAAAGCTTGATTTTAGGGGATAATCATGTATAATAAAAATATAATAAGCAATGCAATCGAACATATGAACTGTTTAATAACAGTAAATAAAAACAAAGGAAGGTTTAATATGTCTCAGGTAATAAGTTTAATTAACGAAAAAGGGGGTGTAGGTAAGTCAACATCCGCTATTACAATAGCACAGATACTATCAATTTCAGGATACAAGGTACTGATAATAGATTTAGATCCACAGATGAATACATCCAAAGTATTTGGAGCAGTTGATAATCTTGATATCAATTACGAACATTTGTTCTGTGAGAAGCAGTTAAGAAAAGAATCTGTAATGGATTTTATAACACCAACTAATTTTGATAATATTTCATTATTATCAGCATCCAGAGAACTCAACCAGTTAATATATAAAATTTACGATGTAAGTAAACAAAAGAATGTTGAATTATATTTCAGAAATAATCTTAATTATATTAAAGATGAATTTGATTATATAATCATTGACAACTCACCATTTAAGTCATATCTTACCTCCTGTGCAATAATTGCAAGCGATAAGATAATAACACCTGTTAATGTAGATAATTTTTCTTATGATGGTTTGATGTCTCTTTTCCAGACTATTGAAGATCTTAATAAAAAGTATTCATTAAGTATAGAATTTGCCGGCTTATTTATGACAAGAATAACCGGAAGAACAACAATATACAAACAAATGTTTGAAGACTATGAAAGAATGTTTGGTGATAAGTTCATTCCTATATCCATAAGAAACTGCATAGCTGTCAGTGAATCTAATACAATATTTGAACCACTTCTTTCATATGATAAGAAAAGTACAGCCGCACAGGATTATATAGAACTAGTAAATTATCTAGGTCTGATGGACAACAAGCATTTTCGTGAGCTTGCCAAATTTCTGAAAGGAGATCATCAATAATGGCTAAGAAATCATTCAGTGTCGGACGAACTAATAACGGAGTATTAAATAGTGCCGGCGGTGATAAATTAAAAGAACTTCAGGCTAATGCACAATATAATTTTCAATTTATAGCGAAAGACAGAATCATATCTAATCCTAAAAATGAAAAATATACTCAGGATGGAATAGAATCATTAAAAGAAAGTATAATTGAAAATGGACTGCGTCATAATTTATCCGTATTATTTGATGCTGAACAGAATAATTACAGACTTATATCTGGTGAACGAAGATATCATGCGATTTGTGCCATGTCAGATAAAGAATATAATGAACTTTTCCCAACCGGAATTCCATGTAAAGTGGAAAAATCTGATATATCCGAAATAGATGAGGAAATCATGCTTATATCTGCCAACCACGATGTAAGAGAGACCTCAATGGAAGTAAAGAGATGGGAAGTATCACGTTTAAAGGAGCTATATGAAGCAAAGAAACTCAAAGGAGAAATAAAAAATATCAATGCTGAAATTGCCCATCAGCTTAATATTTCCGAAAGACAGGCTAGAAAATATACAACTGCTGAAAAGCTAATTCCAGAATTAAGTAATCTGTTAAATGAGAATGGTATTGATCTAAATCAAGCTGATAAATTTGGTAAGCTGGATGAAAGTGCACAACAGGATATCCTTAAGATAATCCATAAAAAAGGTGAAGTAGAAAATAGCGAATTCCAAACTATAAAGAAATTATCAGAAGAACGTGAAAAAGAAGCAAAAAAATATAAAGAGGAATATGAAAAGGCATCTAAACAGATAGAAGAAAAAGATCTTACCGTAAAAAAACTTCAGCAACGCTTAACGGAACTTGAAAATAAAGATAACCATATAGTTAGATCAAGACAGGATCTGGAAGATGAAATAAGATTTCTTACAGATGCCAAAGAGCAGGCTGAAAAAGAAAAGCATAAACTTGAAACCAATCTCGAAAAAATAAAGCAGCAACAAAAAGACAAAGAAAGAAAAAACACATCAATATCTGACTCTGAATTAAAACGTATATCATCTATTGCAAAAACAGAACAGGCATTAAATCTTTTGGAAAATAATTTTGATGTTCTAAAAAATAATAAACAAACACTTCAACATGATCCAGATTTAAAAATACGAGTAGAATTATTAAAAAGGCGAATGGATGATTTATTAGTAAGTATAAATGAATAATTTAAAAATATGATATTGTTAAATTGTAATTTATATATCATCATCAATTTATGTAAAAATTTCATATTTAGTTTGTCTGGTTATCTGCAACTTTGAATTAAATAATGTATCAGTATTTAATTTACAATTGCAGATAACTTAACAACCCGAAAATAGCAGATTTCCTACCTTTTCATTCTTGATTGCAAAAAAGCCGGGATAACAAGTTCATTTTCTTTCTTTTTTGACTTAGCTAAAAGATTATTTATATCAGATGTTTTAACATTTTCATGAGTATTTTGTATAGGAATATCATTTATACTGGGTTTATTAGTGTCACATGAATCATTAAGTCCGGTTGCAATAATGGTTATAAGGGAATTTTTATTATCATCTAACTGCTCTTTAGACGAAACAGTACCCCACATTATTTTGGTCTCAATTCCTACAATTTCCTGAATATACTGGATAGCATTATTAAGTTCAATAAGATTAACATCACCGGATGAATTTATCATAACATACTTTGCACCTGAAAGATTAGTGCTTAGTAAAGGAGAATTAATAGCCTGCTTCACAGCATCAGTAATAGAGACGTTTTCATCAGCATAACCTATTCCTAAATGTCCGTATCCCTTGTCTCCAAGAACAGTTTTTAAATCATTAAAGTCAAGATTTACAGTGCCGCAGTTAAATACAATATTTGTAATAGTGTCAATTGAGTTTTTTAATACAGAATCAGCAAGAGTAAATGCAGATGACATAGTTATAATTTTTTCATTGGATGTAAGCAGCTTATCATTTGATATTACAAGTAATGTATCGACACATTTTTCAAGATTTTGTATACCTGCACGGGATACATCTGAACGATTAGGATTTTCAAAACTGAATGGTGTTGTAACGACTGCCACAGTAAGAATTTCTAAGTCTTTACACATTTTAGCAATGTATGGCAAAGCACCGGTACCCGTACCGCCTCCCATACCAGCAGTAAGAATTACCATATTTGCATCATTTACAATTTCTTTTATTTCGTCCGCACTCTCCTCGGCGGCAGCGTATGCAATTTCTGGATTTCCTCCAGCACCAAATCCTCCAGTCAGTTTTTTCCCAATAGTAATGCAGATATCAGCCTCTTATTTATCAAGAACCATTTGATCTGTATTAATAGCAACAAATTGAATAGGATAAGGAGTCTGATGTACAAGTCTGTTAATTGCATTATTACCGCAGCCTCCAACGCCAATAACTTTTATGGTTGGCATATTTGATGATTGATAATCTGTATCCATTATTTCAAGCATTTTTATCCTCCTTATATTTGCATAAATGCGAATTATAAAAGAAGTATAATGCGTAAATGCTAAAATGTCAATATAAAATAGCAAATATGCAAAGAATACTTGCATAAATGCAAAAATAGAGTAGAATATAATTAATATATATATATAACATTTAGGAGATTGATTAAATATGGAATTAGGACAGAGATTAAAAGCTAAGAGGAAAGAAAAGAAACTATCAGCAGAATATATTGCAAAGGAATTAGGAGTGTCGGTATCCACGGTTTACAGATATGAGGATTCAAGTATAGTTAAAATTCCTGTTTCAACATTTGAAAAAATGTGTAATATTCTTGAAACTACACCAGCAGAGATGATGGGGAACATACCAGAAAAGTCACATGACAAAAGCAATAATGAAAAAAAGCTCCCTGGAACATTTGAAGATCCGAAGGAAGCAATGGAATTCCTGCTTAAACTTCCGACAGTGGCTGCATATGGAGGATATGATCCATCTAAGATGGATCATAAAACAATGGTTGCATTTGCAAATGAAATATTACAGCAGTTACAGCTTGTGAGCTATAAGTACAGGTAGGTTCAGATGATATTAATAATTTTGCAGTGACAAGTAAGAATGCTTTTTAAAACGTTGAATATGAAGCAAATCTTTTTGCTGTATCCTTGCTATTTAATGAATGTGATTTTAATATGAAATTCTTAAATATGAGTAATTATCTCCTTAAACAGGTGCTTGATTATAATATTGTAGTAGTAGAATAGAAAAATGTATAATTAAATATTAATATATATAATTACATTGATTTTAAGCTGATCAGGTTATTTACGTTTATGTAAAAAATACATAAATAAATTATTATGATGTTCAACCTAATTTTTTATATAATATGAATTGTATAACATTACATTATTAAATAAACAGATATTGATAAATATATATTTTGTAATACCAGTTATTATCACGAATATGATGATTTTAACTGGTTATTTTTTTATAAATTGCCTGTTGAAAAGTTATATTATTAGAGTTTTTGTTGTTTACAGATGTATAATAATTTCATTATTTTGTTTTTTTCTTTTTACTAATAGTATATTTAATGAATAAAATAGTTGTAATTTTTCCTTATTTGGTTGAAAAAATGTTATTTGTGGATAATTTATTATAATAAAATAGAAGTAAGTTGTATCAATAAATATATATTAAATATAGTACATATTCTATAAAAATGATTTGTGTATTAAAAAACAGGGAAAAGTGAAAAAAAATAAATTAAATTAAAAAAATATGAAAAAAAAGACACGAAAAAAAGACTGTCTGTCAGGCAGCCATTAAAGAATTATTAAGTTGTGATAAAACAATTGTCCTTAAAAGTCCTCCAAGGTTATTAATTTTTTTATCTTCAAGGATGTAGGTTATATAAATTGTCCGGTAAGCCTCAAGAACCATATCATACGAGTATTGTATTGATAACTGTGCCATATCTTCAATCTCATAATCTTTAAAAGAAATCATAGAATATTCTTCTGGTTTATATAAAGTGTGAACATCAAAAAATGATTTGAATTTTAAATCATATGAATTATTAGTATTAATAAGGGAAACAGCATTATTAAATTCGACAATAAAATTATCAAATAGTTCACAATATTCATTAAAACAGTTCTCTTTTTGTAATTTACAATTAAATTCATTTTTTATTTCAAAACGAATACTGGCATCATTTATTGTTATATCAAATATATTATTAGAATTCTTTATGGATTTTTTTATAATACAAGGTTTACAATAATCAGGAAGAACTCTTTTAATATCCTTAATATTTTTAGATATAGCAGTAAAAGGCCCTTTGGCATTGAGGCTATCAAGTTCAATAAGTTCACGCAAATGTATACGAAGTGATACAAGATTATCTAAACTTATTAACTGGTCTAACAGATTTTTTGACATAACAATAAAGCCTCGTCCACCTTTCTGAGCAGGAAGATAGTAGGAGTCATAATCAGACAGACAAAGATTTATAATATATGTATCAAGTTTACAATAAGAAATATAGTTATATGCCTGAAGTATATTAAGATTATTAAAAACAGTACGGATATTACAATCAAGTGTATTGGAAAGTTCTCTTACATCAATATTTTTAATAATTCCAAATCTGTCAGGATGGTTAAAATTAAGCAGAATAAGGAGCTTAAGAGCATTGTTCTTAAGTCGTGGTTTATAACCATATTTGTTTTTTTCATTATGATATATTTTCTTATATGTATTAACAGTGGTGATCTGTTTATGCGGACAGTTATTACATATATCCTTAGCCTGTTTACATAAATCACTATTATTATCAAATACAGTTAAATAATGTTTCCATTTACAGTCAGTACAAGCACTGTTATTATAGTCAATAATCTCTTTTGTAGATTCTATAATCTCCTGATAATTTTTTTGGAGACCAAGTGCCTGTATAAGGACAGCTTTACCAATATTTGCAAAATTATCCACATTAATCACCACCTTTCCAGGCTCTAATTTAACATTAAATGGTTTTTTTTTGCAAATTGATTAATTTACTTTGATTTTATCCACATTAGTGAAAAAAAGACAATTTTTTTCACTTTAATGTCTACATATTTTGAATTTAATGCATTTTTACTTTGATTTTATCTACATAATTTTTTGAAATTTTTTTATGTAGTAATAAATTTGACTTAAAAGACCAAATTACTCTATTTTTATCTACATTTAGATTTATGATAATTATAAAAGTGGATAAAGTTAATAAAATACTAGGATTCAGCTAAAAATGTAGACATATAAAAGTGAAAAACCAACTAAAAAATGTAGAGAATATATATTATAAATTAAATTATAATCCTTATAGAATAAAAAAATATGTATAAAATAGTTTTATGTGTATAAAATTACTCTAAAACTATCTACATTTTATTATTTTACTCCAAAATTATCTACTATTCTATTTTGTTTAATTAAAATAAAAATAAATTACTCTAAAACTATCTACATTTTTAGAGTAATTTATTTAGAATAGAATATTATGATTTATCAAGAGCATCAAAAAGCTTAGTATTATCAAAATGTAAATCTTCAATTTCTGCATCTGACAATGGCAGGAAATGTATTATGAAAACACCATTTTTTAATTCAAAGCTGCTTATTGCAATATGATTATCAACAAATTCCTGAAGACTTTCCTGAATAAGCTGTAAATTCTTCTTTTTATTTTTGAGTTTAAAACGTACAATTTTCTGAAAATAAGTATAACTATATTCATTCATCTTAGTTTCCTGATTAGCAATCTGTTCACGTTTCATAGCATAGCAGATAATTTTGGAAAGATTATTTTGTAAAACATCATAAGAAGCAGAAGTAATGGATATGAGCTTCTTTTGTATAATAGCATTACTTAATATCTCACCAAACTGGGCAATTGCATAAGGTCTCTCGGCATCTTCTTTAATTGCAATGTTATCAAAAAGGTTAAAATACATTTTGCTTCCTTCTTCTTCGTATGAGAAATTATATTCCACAAGCTTGCGGCAGGAGTTGGAAATTTTATTAAGTACATTTTTTCCGACATGATAATCTACAATTTCTTTACCAAGAGTATTAAGGTCAACGACAACAGATTTTTCTCTTGAAAATTCCTGCATATTAATATTAGATATAAATGCATTAACAAGTTTTAAATCATTAGAATCCATAGATTTAGGAGGGGTAAGTTTTCCATTATTAACGGTAACTTCCAAAAGCTCCTGACCATTCTCATCAGTAATTATTTCCTTAAGAAGATTATTAGATGCTGTTTCCATCATTAATGTAAAAGAAGAAGGACTAAATAATGGTTTTTCTAGTAATTCTTCAGGGAACATCCTTAAATAAGAATCAATGTTGCCGGCAAGTTCACGTTCAATGTATTTCCATGAATTAATAATTAAATCATTTTTTAAGGAATTAAATACTGAGTTGTTAGTATATGTAGAAATTCCTGGAAATGATATCAGTAAACTGTTGGAATCATTTTTCCATTCAGTGGCTTTTTGTTTGTATTCTTCAATAATTTGAGGTATGTCTTTATCTCCAAATATATTAACGTATTGATCAACCGGCATAGAACGCGCCATATTAATAATGGGAGCAAGTGGATGTTTAGCATCTTCAATGCTGATTGTATTAATATCATTTATATATGATTTATACCATCTTGCTCTTTTTTGAAGTCTTGATTTTTTAATCTTACCAATAATAGGTAATAAATCTTCACGGCTTGTTTTACCATCCAGATATTCCATAAGAGTAATATCGATAAGCTCTGCTATAGTATTACAGGGAAACTTGAAAATATCATGTTTTTTATAAAAGAAATCAACGATAGCAGGGTCTATATTTTTTGAAAGTTCTTCGATGAACTGTCTTGAATATTGTTCCATTGTATTCTCCAATTCTTTAAATTAAATATAGGTATAGGCAGTAAATGCCTATGTATAATTATAATTAATTATGTCAGTAAATGCAAATATCATAAAAAAATTATGAGAACAAATCAAAAAGCTGTTTTTATTGTATAGTTATGCTCTTTAGTTATTTTTGATTGTTATAGTATTAATAATTTATAGAAAATTGAAAATGTGTAAATTGAAATATGCTTCTTAATTATTTTTGTTTATTTTAAAGTATGTGGTGAGGGGAATATGATTGTAAACATATAGACATATGTGGTCAATTATAGTAAAATAACATATGTAATAATTAAAATACTAATTTAAAAATAGCAGGAGATTGTATGGATTCAGAAAATAATATAAAAAGCGAGAATTATCTCAGCGATGAATTTATTAATACAATATGGATATTTTTCAGAACAAAATTATCTGGCAGGACACAAAAAGAGTATTTTGCTGTTATAAAGAATTTTTCTAAGCTTACAGGAAGAGATCCTTTAAAAATAAATAGAGAAGCTGTTTCAAAATATACAGATTATATAAAAGAAAAACTAGAATCAGGAAGACTTTCGTATACGACTGCTCAGATGAGAATATCGGTAATGAGAACAATTTGCGAATATATCAGATTTATAATGAATGAAAAAGGTTATGAATATTTTAACTATTTTAATGATATTTCACTTCCTGACATTGATAAAACGATAAAAGAAGAGATGCTTCCGACAGTTAATGAATTAAATTACATTCTTGAACAGTCTAAAAATGATAACAATGATATGGCATTTATAATATTTTCACTTATAATAAAATGTGGACTTACAAGCAGTGAGATAAGCAGCCTTAATGTAGAATATATTATGCTTGATATAAATAATAATTTCTGTATTAACTTCCCATCTAAAAAAGGAGTTACACGGATTATAAAGCTTCCTGATGATATAAGTGATTTAATAGATTTTTATATAAGTACAAATGCAATATATGAAGGAGCATTATTTTATAATAAACGTAAAACACGCCTTAAAGTAAGAGATGCAGAAAGAATTTTAAATAAATATATCAAAAGAGGAATAGAAAATAAAAAAATACAAAAACATTTTACTATGCAGTCAATGCGTCATGCAGCAATCCAATATATGTTAAAAGGTGGTGCCAGCGAAGAAGCAGTGGCCGATTATACCGGCATAACCACTAAATGGATGCCAAGATACCGAAGAATCGTTAATTCTTCTTTACTTTCTGATGCGGCTGATTATAATATTATTGAAATTCGTTCTAAAAATATGCATTGAGATATTTAAGGGTACTAGATGAAAAATAGTACTTTTCAAGATAGATATTTATGATATAATAATTTTTGTAAACAAGCACATAGTTATGTCAACGTAACTAACTGTTTATAACAATTCCCCCAATGGATCTATGGTAACACATAGGTCCATTTTTTTATATAACTAAAAATACGATATAATCAGAAATTGATAAAACAATTGGTAATTGATTGGAGGCAGAATATGTATTTTGAATATGGCGATGATGAAATTACATATTTAAAAAATAAGGATAAAAAAATAGCAGAAGTAATTGAAAAAATTGGTTTAATTAAAAGAGAAACAGATACTGACTTATTTTCTTCAGTTGTTCACCATATAATTGGACAACAGATATCTACAAAGGCACAGGCAACTATATGGCAGAGAATGAAAAATGACTTAGGTAAAATAAATGCAGAAACAATTTTGTCGGTTGATATTTCAAAATTGCAGTCTTATGGTATAACCTTTAAAAAAGCAGAATATATTACAGATTTTTCCAGAAAAGTTCAAAATAATACATTCAATCTGGAGGCAGTGTATAAAATGTCAGATGAAGAGGCTATAAAAGAATTGAGTAGTCTTAAAGGTATTGGAGTCTGGACAGCAGAGATGATTTTACTATTTTGTATGCAGCGGCCAGATATTTTTAGTTACGATGATCTTGCTATTTTGCGCGGATTACGAATGGTCTATCATCATCGTAATATTGATCGTAAACTATTTGAAAAATATAGGCGGCGTTTCAGTCCATATTGCAGTGTAGCAAGCCTGTATTTATGGGCAGTAGCAGGCGGAGCAATTCCTGATATGAAAGACTATAAGCCAAAAACCAAGAAAAAGCAGACGCATTAAGATGGTATATAATAATGCCAAATATAAGAATATTCTAATCATTAATTTAGGCGCATACAACTTCGCTAAATCACGGTTTAACGAAGTTGTATGCATGTATTTAATAAAAACTTCGAATTATAATATTTTATCGAAATTTTTATTAAATAATAATATATTTATCTTATTGCACCGCAGATTGAACATTCATCGTGTGCCTGTGAAACTAATATGGTTTTCTTAACGCCTATTCTTATCTGTTCCAAAAAATAATTACTGCATCCTGTATAAAAATCGCTGGCTACAAGATGTTCGACAACAGCATTAATATCTGTACCAAAATCTTTTTTGCAACCGTTACATACATAATGATCTTCGTAAACAGATGTATAACCTTGGGGCATATATACATATCCGTTATTATCTTTTTTAAGCTCATCTATTGGAATATAATCTTCCTTATATTCATCATTATAATGAATCCAGTTATGTACATGATTTTGAACACATCCATTTATTATATACATATTATCAAATGTACCGGTAAAATCAAATGCCACGCCTCCATTTACTATATACCAGACTCCATAATCATTAGCAGCAAGTCCCGTATAATTAAAATCTACCATTCCATTTGCTATCCTCCACCAGCCGTATTCATTGTCAGCTAAACCATTATATGCAAAATCCACTGTTCCATTTGTTATCTTCCACCAGCCATATTCATTCTCGGCTAAACCATTATATGTGAAATCTACAGCCCCACCTGTTATCTTCCACCAGCCATATTCATTTTCTGCCATTCCATTATATGTAAAATCTACGCTTCCATCTGCTATCTTCCACCAGCCGTATTCATTCATAGCTAAACCATTATATGTGAAGTCTACTGTACCATTTGTTATCTTCCACCAGCCGTATTCATTTTGTGCCACTCCATTATATGTAAAGTCTACGGCTCCATTTGTTATTTTCCACCAGCCATATTCATTTTGTGCCATTCCATTATATGTAAAGTCTACAGTTCCATTCGCTATCTTCCACCAGCCATATTCATTCTGGGCTAAGCCGTTATAAGTATAATCAATATTATCATTCACAATATAATACCAGTTACCATCCCAAAGAAGCTGTACACTTCCTCTGATAATATTATCCTGATTATTGTTATCATTCTGATTATCATCATGACTTTCATCCATGTATGGCTTCTGTGCATCTATCCACTTCTTATCTGTTATATAGTTTGATAATACATCGCCATTTTCACTCCTTGCAAGAAAGTATACATTATAATTAATTATGTAATCCGGAAGAACTCTTAAATATTCATCTCTTGTAATTTTATTGCCATATAAAACTATATTTCCACGCAGATTATCCATGCTGTTATAATAATATAAGAAGTCATCAAAATTAACCTTGAAACTACAGCTTTCAAATAATGCCTTTAAAGGTTCAATATTACTTATTTTATTATTTTGTAATTTTAATTCATTTAAAGAAGCATATTGTGAGAGTGCTGCTATATCACTTATATTATTATTATCCAAGTATAACGTTGACATATTATAAGCATTTTTAATTGGACTTATATCTGTAATATTATTGTCATTTAACTCAAGCTGGTTTAAATTATTACAGTTATTCAATGCACTGATATCACTTACATGATTATTCCCAAGATTTAACATAATAAGCTGTTCCATCCCCGAAATGCCGCTGATATCAGATATATTATTATTATTAAGTGAGATATATTTAATACTCTTATTCCCCTTGAATACATTTATGTCTGATATATTATTATTATCCAGACTTAAATATTCCAGATATTTTAAATCTGCCAATGATGGTATATTTTCAACTTTATTGTTATCTAAATATATATGTGTAAGGTATTTTTATTATTTAATGCACTTATATCTTTAATATTATTATCTGTTGCTGAAAAAAATGTCAGTTGTAACGGTGCTAATGCACTGATATCACTTATGTTATTATTACATATTGTTATGGTTTCAAGACTCTTCATACTGCCAAGCTCAGTTATATCTGATATATTATTGTTATCCAGATATAATGAATGTGTTCCCTTAAGACATGAAATCCCCTTAAGGCTGTTAATATTGCAATCTCTTAAATTAACTGTATACACATCATTTGTTTCATCAGCCGTAAGTATGCCATCATTATTACTGTCACATTCATTTAATAACGCTTTATATAGATTACCATCCGGAATACCATTTTCATCATTTGTTATAATCTGATTATCAGCTTCCTGTGCATAGATTGTATTAATAGAATGTGTTACAGGAACTTTCATTGCAGCCAATGTACAACCAATAAATACTGCCGCTTTAAAAATCTTATATTTTTTCATATGCTTCTATCCTTTCTTAATATTACCATTATTAATTTCTTAATTATAGTTTAAAAAAATAGTTTATCTTTGTCAATTTTTTTTTATTTTGATTATTATTTTAACCATACATATCAGTTATTTTCATTATTTATGCTGTCTGCTTTCACTGTTCTTAACTTTTAAAAATTCTAAAGTTTTCAGTAATACATCCTTCTTATATTTAATTGTTGTATATTGTATATAACCTTGATTGTGTTATAAAAATGTATATTAAAAATCAGCAGATATTATCATACTCTTTATAAAATATGATAATATCTGCTGATTAAATAATCAAAATATTTTTAAATTACCGGTTGCTTAACTCTGCAAACTTTTCAAGCTGTGCCTTCGCCTTGCCTGAATTAATTATATTCCTTGCCTTATCAATTGCTTCATTCATTGTAATTCCATCAGATGCAATATAAATTGCGGCACCGGCATTAAGAAGCACTGCATCCAGCTTTGCGCCCTGTTTTCCCTCTAATATATCAGTTGCAATCTTTGCATTTTCAACCGGAGTACCACCGATAAGCTCTTCCTTTTTACATCTTTTAAGTCCGAACATTTCAGGAGTTATTTCATAACTTTTAAATTCTCCATTTCTTACTTCACATACCTTGGTTGGTGCACTCAAAGATATCTCATCTATGCTGTCAGTTCCATAAACAACCATAGCTTTTTTTACTCCAAGGTTAGAAAGGACATGTGCAAGCGGCTCAACAAGAGCTTCTGAATATACACCTAGTAACTGCATCGAAGCTCCTGCCGGGTTAGCAAGAGGTCCTAAAATATTAAATAATGTTCTTATTCCCATTTCTTTTCTTATCCCGCCAACAAAACGCATTGCCGTATGATACTTTTGTGCAAATAAAAAACAAATGTTTATTTCTTTAAGAATCTGGGCACTTCTGGCAGGTGCAGCATCAATCTTGACACCAAGTGCTTCAAGACAGTCTGCAGTTCCACATTTACTGGAAGCTGCCCTGTTACCATGCTTTGCAACAGGTATACCGGCAGCCGATACTACCAGGGATGAAAGTGTTGAAATATTAAATGTATTAGAGCCGTCCCCACCTGTTCCAACAATTTCTAATACATCCATATCATTTAAAAACTTCTCACAATGACTTCTCATAACCTTAGCTGCAGCTGTGATCTCATCTATTGTTTCACCTTTCATTGCAAGTGCAGTAAGAAATGATGCTTTCTGTGCATCTGTTGCCTGATTTGTCATAATCTCTTCCATTACCTGTTCCATAATTTCTGTACTAATATTCTCTCTTTTTACTAATGTGCTGATTGCTTCTTTAATCATATTAATCTCCATTCCGCAGGCATTTCTAATGCCGGAGGAATCGCGAGCCAAATGTCAGATTTGGCTCTGCGATAAGGGCTACTTTGTGACGCCTGCGGCACAAATAGCCGTGTGATAAAATAAGCTATCAAGCTTATTTTTCACACTACTATCTCCTTCTTAGATATATTTTTATGATATCAGACAGCAGGACTTATCTCATATTAATCTGATTTACAGCATATAAAAAAGTCCTCGACTAATATCATCTGATAATAGTCAAGGACGAATTATAATCTCCGCGGTGCCACCTTGATTTGTGAAATATCACACACTTAGCGAAATACTGACATATTTCCGGCAACTAACGTATGCCATACGTCATGGATACTAAAAATATTCTTTTTCACCATGCCCTCCGCGGTCCATTTAACTATCTGCATCTCTATCCGGCTTCCACCTGCCCGGACTCTCTGTAAGCGCATATATAATTTTTATCTCCGCATCAACAGTTTATTAATTATTAAAATTTCTGTTTATAATTTAACCCCATACTTTTGATTTGTCAAGCAAATAAATAATTTTTTACGATTTTTTGCATTATTTCACAATAATACTTAGAATTTTATATCAAACTGTAATTAATATCATCTAAACACATTTTATCTATATAATATCAGAAAATAAAATCATATTTTCTTTTAATAATGCTATTAGATTTTCAGCTTTAAATATATCATCAAATATAAATTCTTCTGCTAATACTTCAAGATTATCCTCTGAATATTCAACTTCTCTTGAAAATATGTGTACAGTATCTATTCTATCCTGTAAATCAAACATTTTATCATTCTTTAACCATCTGACAATATCCATATCTCTTATAACAAAAAAATTAGTAACTGCTAACTGTACCTTTCCAAATACATCATGGTCATATGCAGCCTTCATAAAATATCTGAATATAAAATACTTAAGCATATTGCAATATTCATAATCTCTGTCCTTTATAACAGTCCAGTATTCTTTAAGAACCTTATTATACTGTTCTTTTGAAGTATCCTCATCATAGAGTATTTCAAAGATATCATTTATAGTCTCCGGCCATTGCTCATTTAAAATTTCAAGCTCATTATAAGCCATAATAATATTTGAAACATCACCCGAATATCCGGTAGCAATATTATCATACATTGTCTTAACACTGCTTAACCCTTTTGTTTTTAAATCATTAATATAATGTCCGATTTTTACAAAGTCGTTTAAATTTATTAACGTCTGTATATCATGTCCGATTGCAATAAGGTATATCATTTTCTGATACAGATTAATGCTTTCATTATCAAGCATGTTAAATATTATATCACGTAATTCAAATAAATATTCTGAAAGTCCGCTGTCAAATTCTTCATCTTCAATCTCTTCTTCGTCTATATCAATACTTACAAGTAAGAAAGGCTTTTTATCAGTTAAAATAATGCGTTCAGCTTCCTCACAGGCAAGACCGATTCCCATCTCCTTAATATTTCCGAAGTACTCCGTATACCTCGGAAATTGTGTACACACAACGCCCATCTTATCTTCACCAAGTTCTTTGTAAATCTCACAAAGATTATGATTATCAAGGAACGGACATTTACCATCCTTAAGCTTAAAGCAGTATTCATCCGTCCTTCCTATTGCTTTTCTTAACCTGTCACCAAATTCACCTGGAAGATTAAGATAATAATTAGCAGTTTCATCATCTATATCTATTTCCCAACCGCCGATACAACAGTTATCCTTACACCCGGAGGCAATACATGTAAATTCATCATAATAATGTGGAACACGTTTAATCATATATTTTATCCTTTCATAAATATAATATTATGTACAACTAATTTTTAATGCATATAATTTATAACAGCAATCAATGAACAAATATCCTATGAAAAATATTAATTATACAAAATCTATACAGGTAACAAATGCATTATTTCCAAGTGGTTCACGTCTGTCATAATCATACATGACAAACTGGATATTTTTATCTTTTGTAATACATTCCTGCTCTTTATTATTAAAACCTGTATTTTTAAGAAAATCATCTGTTTTGATTACAATATTATTGATATTATTCTGCTTTGTAATTACAGCTTTTATATCAGGAGTAAATATATCAATATGCGAATTTTTTGGTGCAGCAATATATGTATATAACTGTCTTATAATTGATTTATAATTATCAATAACTATTGCAAATTCAGGTCTTGTTTTTAGATTTTCTCTTAAAAACAAATCAAATACCAGCACCTGCTCAAAATATTTTATCACTTCTACAGCTTCTGCTTCATTATAATTGTCATTTATCCACTGTCTGATACAATCCATAAGTATATTATATCTTGTAATACGTGAATGTTTTATTCCATTAAGATTATTATCCTGATAATATTTTGCAAGATATTCATACAAATCAAATTCAGAATCAAATAATCTTACCCATTCATCAATTGTATTAACATATTGTCTGCTGTTATAATACAATTCAACCATTTCTTCAATCTGCTTTAAATATAATATGTCATCATAAGATACCCAGTTGGTATACAAAACCTCATAAGGTGCCATAGACTTATATACAATTCCATATTCATCAGCCATCCTATGCATTTTTGAGCCCTTAAGAACCTTTAAAAAGCCAAGCTGTAACTGTTCAGGTCTTAATCTGTATACATAATCGAATGAATGTTTAAAACTATTTACATCCTCATATGGAAGTCCTGCTATAAGGTCAAGATGTTGATGTACATTTCCTGCACTGTCAACTTTTTTAACAACGTCTGATAAAATATCAAGATTCATAACCCGGTCTATTGCCTGTATGGTCTTAGGATTAACCGACTGGACACCAATTTCTAATTGTATAAGCCCAGGACGCATTGTATTAATTATATCAATCTCATCCTGCTTTAATAAATCTGCAGCAATTTCAAAATGAAAATTAGTAATTCCATTATCATTTTCTTTAAGAAATGTCAAAAGCTTCAATGTCCTGTTATGATCACAGTTAAATGTTCTGTCAACAAATTTGACCTGTGAAACCTTAATATCGAGAAAATATTTCAACTCTTTAAATACAAGAAAAAGGCTTCTAAATCTTACAGACTTCTCAACTGATGACAGACAATAGCTGCATCCAAACGGACAGCCTCTGCTGCTTTCATAATATATTATCTTATTTTCAAAGGATGACATATCTTTATATACAAATGGAATATCATCCATATTAAGCAGACCGCGTGATGGTGTCGTTATATAATCACCATCTATATTAATGCTTATTCCATTAACAGTCCTTAATTTATCATTAATAAAATTAATGTCAAAATATTCATTTTTACAACTATAACCATTGAAATATACATTACATAGCTGTGTAAATGTCTCCTCACCCTCGCCTATCATAACTCCTTTAATATATGGATGCTTTTTTAACACGCTGACAGAATCATAAGTAACCTCAGGTCCTCCAAGCCATATATCCATATCTGGCATAATCTTTTTTAATTCACATGCACACTCATATACATATTCAATATTCCATAGATAACATGAAAATGCAATAACATCCGGCTTTCGTTTATAAATCTCTCTTATATAATCGTCTACATACTGGTTAATTGTAAATTCTGCTATCTCAACATCTGCTATACCACCTTTTGATTCATGGTATGCTTTAAGACTGTATATCGCCAGATTGGAATGAATATATTTTGTATTTATGGCAGTAAGTAAAAACTTCATAAATAAAACCCTTTCGTTTTTGTAAGCGGAAATCCACTACCTTTAGGTGTTGGGTATTTTGACATTTCATCTTTTCCACTTGTAATTATAAAAAATGTTACTGTCCACTGAATAAAATATGTTTTCAGATAAACAGTAACAATCAAATATTTTAATTATCTACAATTACATCGGCAAGCTGATATCTTATTATTCCATCAATATCCTTTAATGCAAGCTCTACCTGATATCCTATCTTACCGGCACTAAACATTATAGTGTCATAATCTGCTGCTTCTTTTTGAAATGTAGTCACAAATTGTTTTTTCATTCCTATAGGAGAACAGCCGCCATGAATATAACCTGTAAGTGGAAGAAGCTCTTTTGATTTTAACATCTCAACTGATTTTTCTTTAACAGCCTTTGCCGCCTTCTTTAAGTCAAGCTCATGTTCTACAGGAATAACAAATACATAATAGTTCTTTGATTTACCAACTGTTACAAGTGTCTTAAATACCTGCCCTGGGTCCTGTCCTAACACACTTGCAACCTCTGTTCCACTGATAGCATCTGTTGCAGAATAATTATGCGGAATATATTTTACCTTTTTCTTATCAAGAATCCTCATAACGTTAGTCTTTTCTTCCATTATAAATCACCAATCCCTTTAAATAAAACAATTTCTATACAAGACGTGTCGTCCATCTGGTACAATCCCATACATCTGTTGCAAGTCCTTCGTAAAATTCAGGTTCATGGCATACCATAAGAACACTGCCTTTATATTCTTTTAAAGCTCTCTTTAGTTCATCCTTTGCATCTACATCAAGATGATTAGTAGGCTCGTCAAGAAGAAGGATATTAGTTTCCCTGTTAATAAGCTTGCATAATCTTACCTTTGCCTGTTCACCACCACTTAATACACGCACCTTACTTTCAATATGCTTCGTTGTAAGACCACATTTTGCAAGTGCCGAACGGACTTCATACTGTGTATATCCCGGAAATTCTTCCCATATCTCTTCAAGACATGTATTATCCTTATCACCTGACATCTCCTGCTCAAAATAACCAATCTCAAGATAATCTCCAAGCTCTACACTACCACTTACAGGCTTAATAAGACCTAATATACTCTTTAAAAGAGTGGTCTTTCCTATACCATTAGCACCAATAAGCGCAATCTTTTGCCCTCTTTCCATAGAAAGATTAAGTGAACTTGATAATGGCTCATCATAACCTATTACAAGATTGTCTGTCTTAAATATATATCTTCCCGGAGTCCTTGCCGTCTTAAAGTTAAATTCAGGTTTTGGTTTATCCTTTGCAAGCTCTATCATATCCATATTGTCAAGCTTTTTCTGTCTTGACATAGCCATATTTCTTGTAGATACTCTTGCCTTATTACGTGCAACAAAATCTTTAAGGTCTGCAATCTCTTTCTGCTGCCTGTTATACGCTGCTTCCATCTGTGCTTTTTTAACCTCATAAACCTCCAGAAATTTATCATAATCACCAACATAACGGTTAAGCTTCTGGTTGTCCATATGATATATAATATTAATTACACTATTTAAGAATGGTATGTCATGTGAAATCAGTATAAATGCATTTTCGTACTCATTAAGATATCTCTTTAACCACTCAATATGCTCAACATCGAGATAATTAGTAGGCTCATCAAGAAGCAGTATGTCGGGTTTTTCAAGGAGGAGTTTTCCTAATAACACCTTAGTTCTCTGCCCTCCACTTAAATCGCATACATCCTTATCAAGACCAAGATCAAGAAGCCCTAATGCTCTTGCCACCTCTTCAACCTTTGAATCTATCATATAGAAATCATGCATTGTAAGCATATCCTGAATAGTTCCAAGCTCTTCCATGTAGCTTTCCATCTGCTGTTCATCGGCTTCACCCATAAGAGAACATATCTCATTCATACGTTCTTCCTGTTTATATAAGAAATCATATGCCGATGCCATTACAGAGCCAATAGTCATTCCCTTTCCAAGAACAGCATGCTGGTCAAGATAACCCACTCTTACATTCTTAGACCACTCAACCTTTCCCTCATCCGGCATAAGCTTACCTGTTATAATATTCATAAAAGTAGACTTACCCTCACCATTAGCACCGACAAGTCCTATATGTTCACCTTTTAATAATCTGAATGACACATCTTCAAAAATAGCCCTGTCACCAAAGCCATGCGACAAATGCTCTACATTTAAAATACTCATAAATTTCCTCTCTTTTTATAAGCATCAATTTATAATGATATTATATTAAATTGTGCAAGTGAATATACGACAAGAATTACTATTAAAAATACAGGAGCAATATATTTTATAACTAACTCATATATAGTCTTTCTTTTAAAATGCTCACCATTTTTACATACCTCTTCTATAATTATCTTTGTTCCAACATTCCAGCCTATAAGTATGCTTGTACATAATGCAACAATAGGCATTATAACGCTGTTACTTATATAATCAAAGAAAGTAAGGAAATCCATTCCAAGAAGAGTTATTCCTGACCAGATACCATTTCCAAGTGATGATGGTACTCCAAGTATTATACATATAACAAATATTATTGCACATGACTTAAGTCTTGTTATATTAAACTTATCCATAAGCATGGATGTTATGGCTTCCATAACCGATACAGAGCTTGTAATTGCAGCAAAGAACACAAGGACGAAGAACAGTAAACCAAGTATTACTCCACCCTTCATCTGTGCAAATACCTTTGGCAATGTTATAAACATAAGTCCGGCACCACCGCTTGACATACCTGCTTCACCACTGAATACATATACAGCAGGAATAACCATCATACCGGCAAGCAAAGCTATTATAGTATCAAATATCTCTATCTGATTGACTGACTTTACAAGACTTACATCATCTCTTGTATATGAACCATATGTTATCATAATACCCATGGCAAGACTCATTGAATAAAACATCTGTCCCATTGCAGCACATACTGTCTTTAATGAAAACTTTGAAAAATCCGGAAGAAGGTAATATTTTACCCCATCTAATGCTCCCGGTATTGTACATATGTATACCGAAATAGCTACTGCCAGAACAATAAGCAATGGCATAAGAACTTTGCTGAACTTTTCAATTCCCTTTTCTACACCTAATATAACTATTACTGATGTAAGCACTAAAAATATTATAAAGAATACAAGCGGTGCATATTCCTTACCTATAAATCCACCAAAATAACCATCCTGAGCTGCATCTGCTGTCTGTCCTGTAATATAAACAGTGATATACTTAGTTACCCATCCACCGATTACACAGTAATATGGAAGAATAATTACTGGTACACTGAATGCAAGCCATCCAAGGAATTTATAATTCTTATTAATCTTTGCATATGCCTTGATAGGACTCAGCTTAGTCTTTCTTCCTATTGCAATCTCTGTTGTCATTAATGTAAAACCAAAAGTAAGTGCCAGAATAATATATACAAGAATAAATATTCCTCCACCATATTGCGCAGCAAGATATGGAAATCTCCACAGATTACCAAGTCCTACGGCACTTGAAGCCGCAGCAAGTACAAAGCCCAGCCCTCCTGTAAAACTACTTCTTTTCTTTTCCATTATTAAAATACCTTTCTGATTTTCTTTTATATACTAATTTGTTTATTTTATCTAAATTATATATATTTTTCAATATATATACACAATTTGGATAAATATTCTATAAATCCTGAATAAATATTCAATTCATAAATGCTAAAAGTCAGAAAAACTGACCGTCGGCCAGCTGCAGGATTTGCAAGTGTAACTTGAATTATAGCCTGGAAACACAAAAAAACATATGTGTCTGCCGTATTTATAACAACTTATATAAACTAACAACTTATGCATTAAATAAATATCTTATATAAGATTCTTATTACGACAACCACATATGTAATCATCTTCATATTAAATATGTAATTATACTACCTGCCCACAGCATTATTACGTTCCCTTATTACACATATCGGACATAGACACTTACCATCCTTAAACTGCCATCCCTGCTGTCTTAACATAACCTCAACTGCTGCCTGTGATGCATATGGTATATCATCTATTCTGTTACATCTGTCACACCTTGCGCCTGCCACTATCATAATAATATCCTGCCTTTCTAGTCATTAAACTTTCTATAATATACAAGCAATCTGTTTCCATGTACCTTAACTTTCTTTAATTGAACCTTACCATCTAAAAATTCCTGTGGAACATTACTAATAAAATACTTCTGAAACATCGCACTCATCTGGATATTCCTTGACCTTTGTAATGCTGCAAACATAAAAATAATAAATACACTGACAAGCTTAATAAAGATATTAGTATTATACCAGTACATAAGTAAAAGTTTCTCTGAAAAAAGAGATACAACTGTACAGATAAGAATAACATAAATTATAGTATTAATGTATGCCTTAATCCAGTCAGTTAAATTTAATGCAGCTAATTTTGAATAAAAATTATGATAGTTTCTAGATTCTTCATCTGTTATAGCCAGTTCATATATTTCCATACTAATCTCCCTTCTTCCATATATTACAAAATTCATCTCATATTTTATAACCATTATCCTATCATGTACTAAAATTATCATTACAACAGATACGATAATAATTGTAAAACATCTATAACATACATTATATAAATTTTTATCTGCCACTTCAATAATTAAAATAAAAAATATGTTAAATTTTTGTTACATTATTAACATGTGAATACTAATATTCATACTGACTCCTGTAAATGTATATATTTTAAATACTCATCACATAAATCCAGTTATTATATCCTAATCTTATATGAAAAATTCAGCAGAACTAACCAGCCTCTCACAGCAGGATTCACAAACGGATCTTAAATTACGAAACAGTTATATCATATAATTTTTTATAAATACCATCCTTTTCTATAAGCTCATTATGGCTTCCCTGTTCTGCTATTCCTTCTTCTGTAAGCACCATAATATTTTTTGCATTCCTTATAGTTGATAATCTGTGCGCTATTACAAAAGTCGTTCTGTTTTCTGCCAGCTTTTCAAGGGACTCCTGTACAACCCTTTCACTTTCATTATCAAGTGCACTAGTTGCCTCATCGAATATAAGTATTGAAGGATTCTTTAAAAATACCCTCGCTATGGATATTCTCTGTTTCTGTCCACCTGAAAGTTTCACGCCACGCTGTCCTATATCCGTATTGTATTTATCTGGAAGTGACATGATAAACTCATGCGCATTTGCTTTTTTTGCAGCCTCTATTACATCATCATAAGAGGCATCGAATCTTCCATAAGCTATATTATCAAATATTGTTCCTGCAAACAGATATACATCCTGTTGGACAACACCAATATTTTCACGAAGTGACTTTAATGTAATATCCCTTATATCGTGCCCATCTATAAGGATTCTTCCACTGTCAACATCATAGAAACGTGGAATAAGACTACATAATGTACTCTTTCCTGCTCCTGATGGTCCTACCAGTGCAGTATAAGAACCGGCTGTTGTCTTAAAACTTACATTTTTTAATACATCAGTTCCATCATTATAGCCAAAACAAACATTGTCAAATTCCACATCACCTGCTATATCATCATATGCTTTAGCAGATTCACTGTCTTTAATATCCGGTTCAATATTTAAGATTTCCATAAACCTTTCAAAACCTGAATAACCATTCTGGAACTGTTCGGTAAAATCAACCAGGGTTTTAACCGGCTCTGTAAATACATTAATATAAAGAAGAAATGTTACCATGTCAGTTACATTTATAATATTCTTGGTAACACATATTCCTCCTGCAACAATTACACATACATTAATCATCGTTGTAAATGCTGTAAGTCCTGCCTGATAACCACCCATATATTTATAACTATTCTTTTTTGCTTCAAGGAATCTGTCATTTCCATTCTTGAATTTTTCTCTTTCAGCCCTTTCATTTGCAAATGATTTGACAACTCTAATTCCTGAAAGATTGTCTTCTATCTGGGCATTTATATCGGCAATTTTTATCCTGTTCTGTCTGAATGCCGCTTTCATACGTTTATTAAAGAAATATGCATATATAAGCATAAGTGGCACAAGAATAAATGCTGCCAGTGTAAGGTATCCACTTATATTGAAAAGTATAATAAATGCACCTGCAATTTTTATAACAGATATAACAATATTTTCAGGTCCATGATGCAAAAGCTCTGTTATATCAAATAAATCAGATGTAATTCTTGACATAAGCTGTCCGACCTTCTGATTGTCATAAAATGAAAACGACAGCTTCTGATAATGTGCAAATATATCCCTACGCATGTCATATTCCATCCTTGCACCCATTACATGACCATAATTGGCAATGTAATAATTACAATATGCCTGAATAAGAACAAGTATTGTCATGCTTACTGTTATTAATAATATCATATTCCAGGCCTTATCAGTCTCCATATATATTACCGTTGATGTAACATATCTTACAACTAATGGAATTGTAAGTGCTATCAGTGCCGACAACATTGCAAAGAACATATCCTTTAAAAATACGGCTTTGTAAGGTTTATAATATGATATCATCCTTTTCAAATTACTGCTCATCTTTTTACTCCTATTTTATTAATATCATTTATAATACAGACATTTTTATATTAATATCAACAATTAACTCATGTCTTATTACTCAATATTTTATTGTGATTTTTCACACTGCTTAAAGAGGCTTATTTGTTTAGCCTGCATTAAAGTCTGTCAATATAATACTGTAATTTCTACATATTAAAAGGGTCTGTTATATAATAAATATTTTATCATAATAATCCATACATATTAATTCTTATGATAAAAATAATTATAATAACAGCCCCTGTCAATTATATTATGAAATAAATATTAATAATCACTCAATATCTCTTCAATATATTTAACCGAAATATCCAGATAATTAGAAATCTCATATAATGGAATACCATTATCATGCAGTATAAATATCAGTTCATTTGTAGAAGTTCCCTTTTGCTTTTCTGCATGAATAAAATAACGAATCTGCTCTTCATTCATAACAATTACCTCACTTTTTACACAATCCCCATACAGGTATAATGCCAGATACTGTAAAAACCGGCTTCCTGATTTTTTTAATCATATCAGACAAACTCCTATTATACAAGTCTTTTTATAATATTTTCTGAATATATAATATATTACTGATTATAATTAGTCCATAACATCGGTTTTATGATCATATGATATCATATGAACAATAACATGTTACTATATCTGCTTTGACAGATTAATCATCTCAATAGCTCCGACAGCACAGTCATATCCCTTATTACCTGCCTTAGTTCCTGCTCTTTCAATTGCCTGCTCGATATTTTCTGTTGTAATTACACCAAACATTACAGGGATATCTGTCTGTAAACTTACCGCTGCTATTCCCTTTGAAACTTCGTTGCATACATAATCATAATGTGTTGTAGAACCTCTTATAACAGCTCCAAGACAAATTACGGCATCATATTTTCCCGATTTTGCAAGCTTTGAAGCCATAAGCGGAATCTCAAATGCTCCCGGAACCCATGCAAGTGTTATATCATCATCATCTACATTATGTCTTACAAGCCCGTCAACACAGCCGGAAACCAGCTTTGATACGATAAATTCATTAAACCTTGCTGCAACAATTGCAATCTTTACTCCATCTGCTACTAATTTTCCTTCTAATACTTTCATAATAATCTCCATTTCTGAGCAACCTTGTTGCGAAGAGGCGAAGAAAAATTCGCGCAGGCGATTTTTCTTCTGCCATCAATGGCTATTTGTTCTGCTCAAAAACAAATAGCCGTGTGATAAAATAAGCTATCAAGCTTATTTTTCACATTATCTCCATTTCATAATTTATTTATAAATAATTCCCTTTCAGCCATCAGGGATTAAATATCATTACACAGTATACATATGTCCCATTCGTTCTGCCTTGGTCTTTAAATAAAACATATCTATCTTATTAGGCTCTATTACTATAGGAACTCTTTCTACTATTTCCATGCCAAATTTATCTATTGCATATATTTTCTGTGGGTTGTTTGTCATAAGCCTTAGTTTTTTTACACCTAAATCCTTTAACATCTGTGCACCTTCCCAATATTCCCTTAAATCCTCAGGAAATCCCAGTTTAAGGTTAGCATCGACCGTATCAAATCCCTGCTCCTGCAATTCATATGCCTTAAGCTTATTAATAAGACCTATGCCGCGCCCCTCCTGCTTCATATATAAAAGGACTCCTCTTCCTTCCTGCTGAATCATCTGCATTGACCTTGCAAGCTGCTCACCACAGTCACACCTCATTGAACCAAATGTATCCCCTGTAAGACACTCTGAATGTACCCTGCATAAAACAGGCTGTCCGTCAGCAATATCTCCTTTAGTCAGTGCAATATGATAATTACCTGTAATACTGTTTACATATCCGCTTATTTCAAACTCACCATATTTTGTAGGCATCTTTGCCTTAGCCTGTCTTATCATAAGCTTTTCATTTAATCTTCTGTAATCCTGCAGTGCCTTAATTGTTATTATCTTAATATTATGTTTTTTTGCAAATTCCTTAAGCTGTGTAGTCCTCATCATTGTACCGTCATCTTTCATAATCTCACAACAAAGACCACACTCCTTAAGTCCTGCAAGCCGGCATATATCAACAGTTGCCTCTGTATGTCCGTTTCTTTCAAGTGTTCCACCACTTTTTGCCACAAGTGGAAACATATGTCCCGGTCTTCTGAAATCCTCCGGCTTTGCATTATCCTCAACTACTTTTATAGCGGTCATTGAACGCTCAACCGCTGATATTCCTGTCGTAGTATCAACATGGTCAATTGAAACCGTAAATGCTGTTTCATGGTTATCCGTATTATTAACTGTCATCGGATTAAGACCAAGCTTAGCTGCCAAATTACTGCTCATTGGCATACAGATAAGCCCTTTTCCATAGGCTGCCATAAAATTAACATTTTCTGTAGTGGCATATTCTGCCGCACATATAAAATCACCTTCATTTTCCCTGTCAGGATCATCTATTACCATTATAATTTTCCCATTCTTTATATCATTTAAAGCTTCTTCAACTGTATTAAATTCCTGCATATATTCCTTCCTTTCGATTTATTCATATTAATATCAGAAAAAACCATTTTCACTTAAAAAATCCATTGTAATATCAATTGGCTTTTTACTATGCATATTATCATTATCAGGATTAATGTATTTTGATGTTTTGTAACCATCCTGAACCATACATATATTGTTTTGTGAATCTGTATAATATTTAACAAAGTTTTCAACATATTTTCCAATTACATCACATTCCAGATTGACTGTATCGTGCTTTTTCTTATTAAGCAGAATCGTCTGCTGTCCGGTATGCGGTATTATTGATACTGCAAAACCATCTTCCTTTACATAAGCAACTGTAAGGCTTATTCCATCAATTGCTATCGAACCTTTTTTTACAATATTCTTTAAAATATTAGCGGGTGTTTTTATTTCAACAATAACTGCATTATTTTCACGTCTTAAATCCGCAATAGTTCCACATGTATCAATGTGTCCCGATACTATATGTCCTCCAAATCTTCCATTTGCCGCCATGGCTCTTTCAAGATTGACACGGCTTTCAGGCTTTAGACTTCCAAGATTAGTACATCTTAAAGTCTCTGGCATGACATCAACAGTAAACTCATCTGCCGTATAAGATGTAACTGTAAGACATACTCCGTTTACTGCTATGCTGTCGCCTATATTGACATCTTCTAATACCTTTTTTGCCTTTATTATTATTCCACCTGATAACATTCTTTTCACATGTCCGATTTCTTCAATTATTCCTGTAAACATAAGATTTTACATCTCCCTCAATTAAAAAATCTCCATCAAATGAAGTTATCTTTGAATTAACAACCTTATATGATTCTGATACATTATCAATTCCATATCCTCCAACGGGTGTAACAGAGGCTTCTCCGCCAAATATCTTCATTCCGATATATCCATAAATATGCTGTATTATCCCAGCCTGTAAAGCACTATAGTTAAGTTTCGCACCTCCTTCAAGCAATATACTATCAATCTGCATATCATGTAAAAGTCTCATAAGACAGTTAAGGTCAATATGATCATCCTTTAATGGAACTTCTAATATCTGTATACCCATTTCTATTAATTGACTGCGTTTTTTTAATATTTTCTCATAACCTGACCTGTTAATATTAATACTGTCAGCCTTATCAATATCACTATTATTATCTATGATACATTTATCTTTATTATCCGGCATTTTTCCCATTGCAATGATTGTCTTATATTTATCAGCCGTTCTGCATATATTGCTGTCAAGCGGAATCCTAAGCTTTGTATCACATATTATCCGTATAGGAGATATACCATTTTGTATACGGCAGTTCAATGTAGGATTATCTTTTAAAACAGTTCCTATGCCTGTCATTATCGCAGTATATTTATGCCTTAAGAAGTGTACATGCTTTCTGCACTCTTCATTAGTAATCCACTGTGACTTTCCCGTTCTTGTTGCAAGCTTGCCATCCATTGTCATTGCATATTTCATGGCAACATATGGTGTATCATGCGTTATGTAATGAAAAAACACTGGATTTAATTCATCACATTCATGTCTTAATATATCCTCATATACCTTTATACCATGCTCTCTTAAGATTCTTACTCCGTTGCCTGCAACTTTGGGATTAGGATCTCTTGAACCTATATACACTGTACTGATGCCAGCATTAATTATTGCATCTGTACATGGTGGTGTCTTTCCATAATGGCAACATGGTTCTAATGTTACATAAATAGATGCTCCTTCCATACTCTCCTTACATTTCATAATAGCATTGCGCTCAGCATGAAACTCACCACATTTATGATGGTAATCCTCACTGATAATTTTCCCGTCTTTTACAATCACAGCACCTACAAGCGGATTAGGATGAACACTTCCTGTTCCTTTTTTTGCAAGCGTAATTGCTCTTTTCATATACTCTTCATAACTGTCCATAAAGCTCCTTTCCTATCTTCAGCAGCTTTTTCCAACAAAAAAAGCCCTGAATCAAATGATTCAGAGCCGTATACTCATTATATAAGTTATTAATATTATTATCCTATTAAGATTAATCAGCTGCCTTATATGCAATATTCATCAGAATATATAGAATTATTAAATAAACTTAAAATGTAATTCAATAAATATTGTGGCTGTTAATATTAATCCTGCCTATAATAAATTATTATATCCGATAACAAATATCAAACTATATTATATATAACCTTCTTTCATCCAGACTGTACTGTCGGCTTCGGAATCACACCGAATCTGCTATGAAGCTCGTGGGCTGTTACCACCGGTTGGGACTTACACCCGACCCTGAAGATATATTTTATTTTCAAAGAGAGTATAGCACTTAACTTTAAGTATTTCAAGTCGAATTTTTCATTTTTTTCTTCTTTGACATATAATATAAAAAAATTGCAAAACATATACATAATACTTTGAATATATTATTTACGATTGTATTGTCATTTATAGTAATTTGAGAAAATGTATTAATCAATGCATGTGTCATTACACATATCCACAGACTATCTGAATATGCAAATAATGCTGATAAAATAAAACAATTTGTTAATAATCCCAATAAAAAATAAGGAACATTAACAAGCTGCATACTGCCATCAATATAAAAAAACATGAAATGCCATATGCTCCAACACAAAAAAGTAATAATCGTTGCAGCAATATATGGAATCCTTTTTTCTAAGTAAGGTTGAAATGAATATCTCCATCCTATTTCTTCTATTCAGCCAAACGCAATTGATTTAATAAAAAGAATCAATAGAAACAATAAACCTTCTATTTTAAATCCTTTACTTACTATTACAGAACAAAAATCCATAAATAAAAACATCATTACCATTGCATATATTTTAATTGATTGTTTTATATTAAAAAAATCTTTGAAGATACTTAATGGTCTTTTATCGTTATATCTGATCTGGTAAATCACTCCCCAAAATGCCGATGACATACCACCAAATATAATAAGCACAATTCCAAACAAGGAATTATACCCTAATTCATATCCCTCCTCTTTTAATATTCCGGCTATTACTGTAACAACAGTTATCTGAAGAAATGTCGGAAATAAAAAACCTTTGATAATTGCTTTATTATTCATAACCCATTCCTTTAATAATTAATTTGTGATTTGTTGAAATACGCGGTGTAGATCAGGGCAGGATGTGGCGGATATGTAAGATTTGTACGCTGATGGGAAGAACTAAGTCGCTCTAGAAGATGAGC
>ERZ772969.189-NODE-189-length-66048-cov-50.660797_pt1 | contig 66048 bp, 55 predicted proteins | sample MGYA00511676_ERZ772969 | MGnify/ENA primary metagenome ERZ772969 (study PRJEB29015, sample SAMEA2737651) | human gut metagenome | biome: human gut; feature: human-associated habitat; material: faeces | place: China | collected 2012 ... | reverse complement strand
TTTTTTATACGTTCATTATTCTGGATATTCGTATCGTACAATAATAAAAGCCTCCTTATATATTAATAAAATACAATCATATTCTATTAATATAACAGAACTTTGATAAGTATAAGTCAATATGTAATATAGTAAAAATATTAATGATATATTAACAGTATATAATTTATACATACTAAAAAAGATATTTAAAACAATGTAGAGATGTTTAAATATCTAAATAAAAAAATAATCTGACAAATAATTTGTCAATTTAGTTTGTTGCATTGATTTATGGGAAGTCATATCATCCAATTGGAAGGAAATCAGATAAAAACATCTCTGATAGGTTATATTATATGACAGATTATATTATAAAAATTATTCAGCTTTTAAATATTCTTTTCATAAAGTTATATATTCCGTTCTGCCATAACGCATCTTCATGTCCAAGACCGTCAACTATGTTCATGGAATGTTTTATATTTTCTGCATTTAAAGCGTTGTCATAATATATGGTTGATTCAAGACACCATGGGTCTTTGCTTCCGACTGTAAGCTGTAGATAATAAGGTATATTTTTAGTATCGGTTATTTCAAAGCTGTCAAGTACAGGTGTATTCCACGGTCCATCAGGTAGTTCAGGAATTGGGATCACTCCTGAGCAGGGGGCTAATGCACCAATAAATCCGATTTTATCTATCAGCTTAAATCCGGCAACAAGAGATTCTGTGCCACCTTGTGATGTGCCTATTATTGCTGTAGCTTCTCTTCCTGTGGCTACAGAATAGTGGCTTTCAATAAATGGCATAAGATCGTTTTCAAGGTCTTTATAAAATTCATCATAAGCATCAAGCTGTGTATCTATAGCTGGATTATTTTTAAGGCTTGATGGAGCAGTCCACATATCCACCATCACAACGATGGAAGGAACAGCGCTGCCGTCAGCCATCATATTACCGCATAGTGTTACAAGGTAGCTGTCATCACGGTTCCAGTCATAGTGGTCACCGCCATTTCCATGAAGAATATACATAACAGGATACTGTGTATTAGTATTGTATGCGGCAGGTAAAAGCACACCACACTCCTTATTTTCTCCGATGGTAGAAGAATAGTAGCTTATCCTGTCATCAATGCTTCCATATGTGACGTTATCCCTTTTGGTAACAAGTCCATCCGGCACAGTATAGTCCGTATCTGAAAATGCATATCCGGTATCGTTAAATATATATGGTATAGTATCTTTTTGAAACCCATTATCATAATCAGATGTATAAGCATTGCCTGTATTATTAGAAGACTCATTATTTACAGAATTAGAATCAGACGAGGGGGCTGTACATCCGGTAGCACTAATTAATATAGCACAGAGTAATATTGTAAGAGATTTTTTAGTGTATTTATTATTTTTATAGGATTTTAAAGCTTTTATCATATGTTATAGTTCCTTTCTGATATGAAATAAACATGCAAAATGGTAAGACTGATAATTGCATTATTATTATTTATACACTAATACTAATTTCTTAGCAACTCAAGTATATAAACATAAAAAAAAGCAGGATACATCCGTATGTTATAATCAAACAAGCATTCTTGATATTGTCATACAGATATATCCTACAGTTTTATTATTAATACACTATTTAGTTTAATAAAATTTTGTATACAATTATTTTATTGAAGTTTTTGTTATTAGATGTAGATGATTATTGCTGTTGTAAATAGTTAGATTTCGCTTAGTGCGTCTTCATCAGCTACGATTGTTACATCATTATGTAACTGCAATATAGAGGCTGGAACCTGAGGTGTGATGGCACCATATAATACTTCTTTTAGTATAGCTGCTTTGTCTTTACCGCTTACAATAAGAAGAATTTTCTTTGCCTGCATAATGTTTTTAATTCCCATTGTATATGCTTGTCTTGGTACATCTTCTTCTGTTGCAAAAAATCTTTTGTTAGCTTCTATTGTACTTTCTGTTAAATCTACACAGTGTGTTTCTTTTTCAAATGCTGCGCCTGGTTCGTTAAAACCAATATGACCATTTCTTCCCAATCCTAGAAGTTGTAAATCAATTCCACCCTGTGAATGAATTATTTTATTGTAATCATCACATGCTTTCTTTGGGTCTGGTTCTAATCCGTTAGGAACAAATGTATTGGCTTTGTTAATATTTACATGGTTAAAAAGATTAGTATTCATAAAATAACGATAACTTTGGTCGTTGTCTGGTGAAAGTCCTTTGTATTCGTCAAGGTTAATGCTAGTTACATCTGAAAAATCCAAATCGCCTTTTTCATACCATTCAATTAATTGTTTATAAGTTCCAATAGGTGAAGAACCTGTTGCAAGACCAAGAACACAGTTAGGTTTCATAATTATCTGGGCAGAAATAATATTTGCAGCTTTTCTGCTAAGGTCATGATAGTTTTTTGCTTTGTATAATCTCATAAAAGATACCTCCTTGTTAGAAAAATCTATATTTATAATATATAGTATAGGATATTTGTAAAAAATTTCAATAAAATCAATGCATATTGAAACTATTTTCGCGACAAGAGATAATTACCCTGAAAATGTACAAAATACATGAAAAGATATATGAAAAGCAATAGATACATTTGCAAAATGCACAAAAACTATGAAACTAAGTTCAATGAATCACAAACTACTTGAAATTAATTTCGCAAAAATATATACTCAGCTCATAAGAAAAAATATTGGAAAACATATTATTAGTAAATAATGCTATAGATATCCATTAAAAAAGGAGGTTATTTTAATTATGGATAGTAAAGTTGAAAATTTAAAAGGAAAGCTGATAGTATCTTGTCAGGCATTGCCAGATGAACCACTTCATTCTTCATTTATTATGGGAAGAATGGCGTTAGCGGCAAAGCAAGGCGGTGCTGTTGGTATAAGAGCCAATACCAAGGAAGATATAAAAGAAATTCGTTCCCAGGTAGACCTTCCAATTATAGGTATTGTAAAGAGAGACTATGATGACAGTGATATATACATTACTCCAACAATGAAAGAAATAGAGGAGTTAATGGAAGTAAAGCCTGAGATTATAGCAATGGATGCCACAATTGCTACAAGGCCGGGTGGCAAAAATATTGATGAATTTTTTAAAGAAGTGAAAGAAAAATATCCAGAGCAATTATTTATGGCGGACTGCTCTACAGTAGATGAAGCACTTCATGCTGATGAGCTGGGATTTGATTTTATTGGAACAACAATGGTGGGATATACACCACAAAGTAGGGGCGATAAGATAGAAGCTAATGACTTTGAGATTTTAAGAAAGATTGTTTCAAATGTAAAGCATAAAGTAATTGCAGAAGGCAATATTAATACACCACAGAAAGCAAGGCGTGTAGTTGAACTTGGTGCATATAGCGTTGTAGTTGGTTCTATTATTACAAGACCACAGTTAATTACAAAGTCTTTTGTAGAAGAGATGGAAAAAGATAATTAACAGGTTTGTTGATTGGCTGCATTATTTACATGAATAAAAATAAAGAAAAAATATAAAAAAGTGCAAAGCACAGGAAAGAGGTTATTTATGAGAAATCTTGATAAGTATAAGGGAGTTATTCCAGCGTTTTACGCATGTTATGATGAAAATGGAGAGATTAGTCCAAAGGCAGTTCAGGACTTAACACAGTTCTTTGTTGATAAAGGTGTAAAGGGGGTATATGTTAATGGTTCATCAGGAGAATGTATATATCAGAGTGTACAAGACCGTAAGGTTGTTCTTGAAAATGTAATGAAAGTTGCAAAAGGAAAACTTACAGTAATAGCTCATGTAGCTTGTAATAACACAAAGGATAGTGAAGAACTTGCAAGACATGCGGAAAGTCTTGGTGTAGATGCAATTGCGGCAATTCCTCCAATATATTTCCATTTGCCAGAATATTCAATTGCGCAGTATTGGAATGATATGAGTGCAGCAGCACCAAATACTGATTTTATAATTTATAACATTCCACAGCTTGCAGGTGTTGCACTTACACAAGGACTTTTTGCAGAAATGAGAAAAAATCCAAGAGTAATCGGTGTTAAAAATTCATCAATGCCAGTTCAGGATATTCAGATGTTTAAGCAGGCAGCAGGGGATGACTACATTATATTTAATGGTCCGGACGAACAGTTTATGAGTGGACGTGTAATTGGTGCTGAGGGTGCTATTGGTGGAACTTATGGTGTAATGCCTGAATTATATTTAAAGCTTGATGAATACATAAAGAAGGGCGACATGGAAAATGCAAGACAGATACAGTATGCCTGCGATGCTATTATCTATAAGATGTGTTCAGCACATGGCAATATGTATGCAGTAATCAAAGCTATATTAAAGAAGAATGAAGGTTTAGAACTTGGTGGAGTCAGAAAGCCACTTACAGATATTACTGAGGAAGATATGGCTATAGTTGATGAAGCAGCAAAGATGATAACAGATGCTAAAGAAAAGTTTCTTTAAATAATTTTTAAGTTATAAAAACTGTGTGGTTGCCGTACAAATATTAGATGTTACGGCAGTCACCGGTTAATTAAAAATAAGAACATGTATTGATAGAAAAATTGATAGAAAATAATTTTGAGAGGAAGTCTTAAAAAATGAAAAGGTAGTAAAAAACAGGAGGGATAATGTATGCAGGGTTTTACATATATTGATTTAGCAATACTTATTATTTATTTGGTGGCAGTATTATTTGCAGGACTTCATTTTGCAAAAAAAGAAATGACAGGTAAAGAGTATTTTAAGGGTGATGGAACAGTACCATGGTGGGTTACTTCAGTGTCTATATTTGCTACACTGTTAAGTCCTATTTCATTCCTGTCATTAGCAGGTAACTCGTATGCAGGAACATGGATTATGTGGTTTGCACAGCTTGGTATGCTTCTTGCAATTCCACTTACAATAAAGTTCTTTCTTCCTATCTACAGTAAACTTGATATTGATACAGCATATCACTATCTTGAGCTTAGGTTTGGAAGCAAGGGACTAAGAGTTCTTGGTGCAATAATGTTCATTATTTATCAGGTTGGACGTATGTCTATTATTATGTATCTTCCATGTATGGTACTTGGAAGTCTTACAGGAATAAATGTTAATATACTTATTATAATTATGGGTATAATCGCAATTATATACTCATACACAGGCGGTCTTAAATCAGTTCTTTGGACAGACTTTATTCAAGGTTCAGTATTATTAATAGGTGTAACATTTGCGCTTGTTTATTTACTTGTTCATTTAGATGGAGGAATTGGTGCAATATTTACAGCATTTGCAACAGAGCACAAATTCCTTGCAGTTGACCAGCCTATATTTAATCCTAATATCTTAAAAGACAGTGTATTTATTATGATTGTCGGAGCTGGATTTAATACAATGAGTTCTTATGTATCAAGTCAGGACATTGTACAGCGTTTTACAACAACAACAGATACAAAGAAACTTAATAAGATGATGCTTACAAATGGTGCATTATCAATATTTATTGCAACAGTATTTTATCTTATTGGTACAGGTTTATATGTATTCTATAAGCAGAATGTACTTCCACCGGCAGCAGCACAGGACCAGATATTCGCTTCTTATATAGCATTTGAACTTCCGGTTGGTGTTACAGGACTTTTACTTGCAGCAATTTATGCAGCAGCCCAGTCAACATTGTCAACAGGTCTTAACTCAGTAGCTTCAAGCTGGACACTTGATATTCAGGCAAGACTTACAAAGAAAGAGTTAAGCTTTGAAAAGCAGACAAAGATTGGTCAGATTGTATCACTTATAGTTGGTATATTTGCAATTGCAGTTGCTATGGTACTTGCAAATGGTGGTGTAAAGTCAGCTTATGAATGGTTCAATGGATTTATGGGTCTTGTACTTGGTATCTTAATTGGAACATTTATACTTGGTGCATTTACTAAGGTTGCTAACACATTCGGAGCAGTTATGGCATTTATTGCTTCATCAGGTGTAATGGTTTATATTAAATACTTTGTTCCGGCAAAAGATGTTACAATCTGGAGCTACTCTATTATATCAATTGTTGTGTCACTTGTTATAGGTATTCCGGCAAGTATATTGTGGAGAAAGATAAAGAACGACAAATCAGTACCGGCACCTAATACAACAATTTATAAAAATTAAAATTACTAATATTTATAACAGGCAGGTTCTTTAATTGAGTAAAAATGGACTTGCCTGTATATATATAAAGTATAAGGAGGTTACTATGGTTTTTGGAAATATAGATAATTTAAAAGAGTATTCATTTCTTGAAGATAAAGTTAAAAAATGTTTTGAATATGCTAAAGAGCATGACTTATTGCAATATGAAAAAGGTAGTCATGAAATAGATGGTGACGAGTTGTTTGTTAATATAGTAAGTTATACTACAACAACGCCAGAAGAACGTTTTTGGGAAGCACATAAAAAATATCTTGATGTACATTTAATGCTTGAAGGTACAGAACAGATTGATTTGAATTTTATTCAGAATATGCAGTTAAAAGAATTTGTAGAAAAAGATGATTTTCTTCCTATGGATGGAGATAAAAATTCTTCTGTTGTATTAAATAAAGGTGATTTTTTGGTATGTTATCCAAGTGACGGACATCGTACAGCGGTAAAGGCAAAAGACGAACCAGAAACAATTAAAAAAGCAATTTTTAAAGTTAAGATTGACTAAATACAAATTGCAAGGAGGACAGACCATTTTTGTAGGTTTGTCCTTTTTTGCTAAATTTTTAACATAAAAGTTTCATATTATGAAAAAATATTTTAGAATAAAATAAAAAGAAAAGAGGTGCATGCTCATATGGCAAAATATATATGTATAGATATTGGTGGAACTGCGATTAAGTATGGAATAATTGGTTCGGATAATACCATTTTAACAAAAAGCCAGATGGATACACAAGCACATAAAGGTGGTACTGCAATACTTGAAAAGGTAATAAGTATTGTACAAAATGCAATTGATGAATACAGTAAAGAAATAGCAGGTATATGTATTTCAACAGCAGGAATGGTAGACGATAAAAAGGGTGAAATCTTTTACTCAGGACCATTAATTCCTAATTACGCAGGAACACAGTTTAAGAAAGTGCTTGAAGAAAAATTCCGTATTCCATGTGAAGTAGAAAATGATGTGAATTGTGCAGGACTTGCAGAATATAAAACAGGCGCAGGCAGGGACAGCAGCATTATGTTAATGCTTACAATAGGAACTGGCATTGGAGGATGTTTTATTATAGATGGCAAAATCTTTCATGGTTTTAGCAATAGTGCGTGTGAAGTGGGTTATATGTATATGGATGGAAGTGACTATCAGACGTTAGGCGCAGCAAGTATACTTACACAAAAGGTAGCTGAATGGAAGCGTGAAAGTAAAGATAACTGGAGCGGATATCGTATATTTGAAGAAGCTAAAAAGGGTGATGAGATATGTAATCGTGCAATTGATGAAATGTCAGAAGCAATTGCAAAGGGCATTGCCAATATATGCTGTGTAATTAATCCGGAAATAGTTGTACTCGGTGGTGGCATAATGGCACAGGAAGAATTTTTAAAAGATAAGATTGATGCAGGTGTAAAAAAATATCTTGTATCAAGTATAGAAAAGAATACAACTATTAAATTTGCAAAGCATAGAAATGATGCTGGAATACTTGGAGCATATTATAATTTTTGTAATAAACATAGTAAGTGATTTAAAAATTTTTATAATAACATTTAATATAGTTTTTGGTATTATATAGGTATATTGTTGGTTCAAGAGAATATAAACTCAAATAAAAAACTTATGTTTTTATATTTTGTTGTTATTTTAAATTTAAAAATACAAAAATTATTTTTACAAGGAGTCGATTATGGAATACTATGTAAAATCAGTAATACCAATTATTCAATCTAATTATGATAAGTTTACAACAGTAGAAAAGACAGTTGCAGATTTTTTTATTGAAAATGCAGATATAAAGGATTTGTCAATTAAGACTGTGTCTGAGCGTTTATTTGTGTCTAAGGCTTCTATTGTAAGATTTGCAAAAAAATGTGGCTTTCAAGGATATAAGGAATTTGTATACCAATATCAGCAGACCTTTAAACAGAAAAAAGAGCCTATTACAGACAACACCAGAACGGTGCTGTATGCATATCAAGAGTTGTTAAATCAGGCATATAGTCTTATTAATGAAGCACAAATTGTAAGGGTTGCAAGATACTTAAATCAGGCAGAGAGAGTATTTGTCTGTGGCAAGGGAAGTTCTGGACTGGCAGCAGAGGAAATGGAACTTAGATTTATGAGAATTGGTGTTGATATTCATTCTCTGACAGACTCAGATATGATGAGAATGCAAGCAGTATTTCAGAATAGAAGAAGCCTTGTATTTGGATTTAGTATTAGTGGTGAAAAAAAGGGTGTGATGTACCTTCTTAGGGAGTCCTATAAAAAGGGTGCAACAACAGTATTATTTACAGCTAATAATAGAGATGAATATAAAGAATTTTGTACAGAGGTAGTTCTTCTTCCATCTCTTAAACACCTTAATCATGGAAATGTTATTTCTCCACAATTTTCAATACTTGTAATATTAGATATTGTATATGAGTATTTTGTGAAGATGGATAAGTATGAAAGAGAAGAAATGCATGACAGTACACTTGTTGCATTAGAAGAAAATGAAAAGAAGTATTTGAATGAAAATTATATGTAGAAATGGAGATAATTATGATTATTGATAATGTATTAGTGTATACAGAAGATAAAGAGTTTGTTAAAGGCGGAATTGTCTTAGAAAATGATACTATTAAAAGTGTATATAAAGATAGTGAAAAAATAAAAGTTGATAATAATGAAATAATAGATGGAAATGGTGCATTTGCAATACCCGGCCTTATTGACCTTCATTTTCATGGCTGTAAAGGTGATGATTTTTGCGATGCTGGCAAAGAAGCAATTGAAAACATTGCAAAGTATGAGTGTTCAGTAGGTGTTACATCAATTGCACCCGCTACGATGACACTCCCTGTAGATGAGCTTGAAAATGTATTAAGAACAGCAGCAGAGTATAATAAAACTTCACATGGAAGTGAGTGTGCTGACCTTATCGGAATAAATATGGAAGGTCCATTTATAAGTAAAGTAAAAAAAGGTGCACAAGATGAAAGAAATATTATTCCATGTAATGAACAAGTGCTTGAAAGATTTATAAAGGCTTCAGATGGACTTGTAAAGTTTATTGGAATAGCACCGGAAGAAAGTGACAACTCTATTGAATTTATTAAAAATGTCAAGGACAAAGTTAATGTGTCGTTAGCCCACACTAACGCCGATTATGACACTGCTATGAAAGCCTTTGAAGCAGGAGCAAATCATGCAGTTCACCTGTACAATGCAATGCCACCTTTTACACATAGAGCACCAGGCGTTGTAGGAGCTGTGTCAGATAGTGATAATGTCATGGCAGAAATAATATGTGATGGTATACATATTCATCCTAGTGTTGTAAGAGCAACATTTAAAATTATGGGAGCTGACAGAATGATACTTATTAGTGATAGTATGAGAGCAACAGGTATGCCTGATGGCACATATACATTGGGAGGTCTTGATGTAAATGTAGTTGGAAAACGGGCAACACTTGTGTCTGACGGAGCAATAGCAGGCTCAGTTACTAACCTTATGGATTGTGTAAGAACAGTTGTAAAAGATATGAATATACCACTAGAAACAGCTATCGGATGTGCCACAATTAATCCAGCTAAAAGTCTTGGTGTATATGATAAATATGGTTCAATAAGTGTTGGTAAAAAAGCTGATATTGTTCTTTTGGATAGAGGGCTTGAGTTGAAGATGGTTGTTAAAGACGGTAAAATAGTTGAAAGTAATTAAAGTAATAGACACAGCTTTTGTAATAGTCATGTAGTATTTTAATAAAGCAAATTATAAGTGCATTAGTGGGAGAAAAGTATCCTGCGATAGCAACTTATAATGAAATAGGTTCAACTAATACAAATATTTATGATGAATTAGAAGATCGATAAAGATGGAGTGTTAACTATTAGTGGTTGTGTAGCTCTGGCTCAGTGAAAAAGGCAGCCGATAATGCACAAGGGTATACTTGGGAGTCATATTTTTATAAAATTAAAAAGATAATTATAAAGGATAAGATTACTTTTGATAGTAATACGAGTTTGGCTCATTTGTTTTATTTCTTTACAAAATTAAATGAGATAGAAGGTTTAGACAACCTTGATACAAGTAATGTAACAGATATGTCTAGAATGTTTGGTAACTGTAGCTCATTTAGTGAATGAAAATATACTGGGTTCTTATGACTGGAAAGGAGATATAGGACTTCTGCTAAGAAATATATAATAAAAATTTCATTTGCATTATATTCTTTATTAATAATAATTTGGTATAATAAGCTAAAAGATTGTGTATAAAAATATTTATTATTTAAGAAATGGATAATAATTTTGTATAAATTAATGGTTAGTCCAGAAGTGAGGATATAATGGATAGTGTAGTTAGTATTACAAATATAGGAAATGAAGAAGATAATATAAAACAAACTGGAATAGTTGTTGAAGAAGAAAACGAATACATACAAGTAACAGATTTAGTTCCGGCTACCAGAGTGCTTGGTGACAACATGGAAACGGTTGCCATAATGACAGAACAATTCGAGCAAGTAATAGATCCTATATTAAAAATGTACAGTGCAGCAGTAAGTGAATCTACTTCAAGAATAGAGATAATAAAAGATGAATTTAGATATAGAAAAAAGCGGTGTCCTATTCATCACATTGATACAAGAATAAAGTCGTCAAGAAGTATATTAGGAAAGTTAAGAAAGAAAAATCTTGACTTGTCAATAAGTGCAGCGTGTAACAATATTTTTGATATAGCCGGTATACGAGTAGTATGTCCTTATATAAAAGATGTATATGAGATAAGGGATAGAATATTAGCACAAGACGATATACAAATAATTAATATAAAAGATTATATAGAACAACCTAAGGATAATGGTTATAGAAGTCTACACATGGTAATAAGAGTACCTATTTATTTTATGAATAAAAAACAAATGGTGCCAGTTGAGATACAGATAAGAACATTAGCAATGGATTTGTGGGCAAGCCTGGAACACGATATAATGTACAAAGCTATAGGAAACGCCGGCTATGACTTCTCCGAACAACTTCTGGAATGTAGCAAGCTAATCTATAAAGCCGAAGACCAAATGGAAAAAATGAATGCAATGCTGGAAGAATAATATAAAAACCCCTAAATTCTCCTTGAAATCATAATGTTTATATGATAATATAGTAATAATTAGGTTAATATAATAAAAGCAAAGAAAGAGACTTCTTCTCATGGAACCTGACAGGAAAGCAATGCCGTCGACTGAGAGCATACACAGGGAATTGAAAAGAACAACACTCTGGAGCTGAGCTGCTGAAGCATAATAATTATGTCTAGGCAGTTACGTTACACGCGTTAAGTGGTTAAGATAATAGCAATATAGATTATTAATATAATAATTAAAAAGGCTATTAATACGGGTGGTACCGTGGATAATTAGATTATTCGCCCCGGAATACATTGTGTATTCTGGGGCTTTTTATTTATGCAAATAACAAGCCGGAATCTATGCTTGCATAAGATTTGGCGACTGTTGCGATAATATGAGAAATTCTCAGAGTGTTTTTACATGGCTTATTATATTAACAAATCAATCGCAGAAAACTGCAAAAGAATGGAGGAAAAAATGTCAAACATTTATAGAGATGTCACACTTAATAATGTCAGTGAAAATGATATTGGTAAAGAATTAAAGGTTGCCGGATGGGTAGAAAATATCCGTGACCATGGCGGCGTATCATTTATTGATTTAAGAGATATGTACGGAGTATTACAGGTAGTTATCCGTAATACAGAATTACTTCATGGTATCAAGAAGGAAGAATGTATATCAATCGAAGGTATCGTAGAAAAGAGAGATGAAGAAACATACAATCCAAAGATTCCATCAGGTACAATCGAACTTGAAGCTAAGAAGATTACTATGCTCGGTGAAGTATACCAGCAGCTTCCATTTGAAGTAATGACTTCTAAGGAAGTAAGAGAAGATGTACGTTTAAAGTACAGATATCTTGATTTGAGAAATGAAAAGGTTAAGGATAATATCCTTTTCAGATCAAAGGTTATAACATTCCTTCGTCAGAAGATGTCTGATAAGGGATTTATGGAAATCCAGACACCTATACTTTGTGCCTCATCACCTGAGGGAGCAAGAGATTATATAGTTCCATCAAGAAAATATAAGGGTAAGTTCTATGCTCTTCCACAGGCACCACAGCAGTATAAGCAGCTTCTTATGGTATCAGGTATTGATAAATATTTCCAGATAGCACCTTGTTTCAGAGATGAAGATGCAAGAGCTGACCGTTCACCGGGAGAATTTTATCAGTTAGACTTTGAAATGAGCTTTGCAACACAGGAAGATGTATTCAGAGTTGGTGAAGAAGTTCTTACAGAGACATTTGAAAAGTTTGCACCAGAAGGTTTTGAAGTTACTAAGGCACCTTATCCTATTATCAGCTATAAGCAGGCTATGCTTGAATTTGGTACAGACAAGCCTGACCTTAGAAATCCACTTAGAATTATAGATGTAACAGAATTTTTCCAGAGATGTACATTCAAGCCATTTATTGGTAAGACTGTAAGAGCTGTTAAGGTTCACAATAAGATGTCTAAGGGCTTCCATGAGAAGTTATTAAAGTTTGCAACAAGTATTGGTATGGGCGGACTTGGATACCTTGAGGTACTTGAAGACTTATCATACAAGGGACCTATTGATAAGTTCATTCCTGATGATATGAAGAAAGAATTTCTTGAGCTTGCAGGATTGGAAGCTGGAGATACAATATTCTTTATGGCTGATAAGGAAGACAGAGCAGCATATTATGCAGGTATGATTCGTACAGAATTAGGAGAAAAGCTTGACCTTATTGAAAAGAATTCATACAGATTCTGTTATGTAAATGATTTCCCAATGTTTGAAAGAGATCCTGAAACTAAGAAGATTGGATTTACACATAACCCATTCTCTATGCCACAGGGTGGTCTTGATGCATTAAATAATATGGATCCGCTTGATATACTTGCTTACCAGTATGATATTGTATGTAATGGTATAGAGTTATCATCAGGTGCTGTAAGAAACCACGATATGAAGATAATGGTTAAGGCATTTGAGATTGCAGGATATGATGAAGAAGTATTAAAGGAAAAGTTCGGTGCATTATACAATGCATTCCAGTTCGGTGCACCACCACACGCTGGTATGGCTCCTGGTGTAGACCGTATGATTATGCTTCTTAGAAATGAAGAAAATATCCGTGAAGTTATTCCATTCCCTATGAGTGGTACAGCCCAGGATCTTATGTGCGGTGCTCCTAACGAAGTAACAGAACAGCAGTTAAGAGAAGTTCACATTAAAGTGAGAGATTAATATAGTATCAGTTAAGTTCCCACTTATATAAAAATATAAATTAATAAATGTAAGTGGGAATTGATATTAAGATTTTGAGATAAATAGTCATTTTTAATTAAGAAAGTTAATTATGAATTAGACGAAAATATATAGAATAGAAAGGTGACAGTTATGGCAAACGTTATAAGCGATGAAACAATTGAATACGTTGGCATTTTAGCAAAACTTGAGCTTTCTGATGAAGAAAAAGAAGCAGCAAAAAGTGATATGGCAAGAATGTTAGACCATATTGATAAGTTAAATGAGCTTGATACAACAGGTGTTGAGCCTATGTCACATGTTTTCCCTGTAAATAACGTATTCAGGGAAGATGTAGTAATTAATGGTGATGACAGTGAGAATATATTGAGCAACGCACCTGAGTGTAAGGATTCTGCATTTGTAGTTCCAAAGACTGTAGATTAATTATTGCAGTTCACATTTATACAATAAAAATGCTCATATGGCGGATTAGTATGAATAATCAGATGAATCTTCGGATTATTTATAGGGCTTTTTGTGCCACAGACGATACAAAACAGCCATTATTGCAGACTATATTTATTAAGAAAGGAAATGCTATGGATTTGTTGAATTTAACAGCTGTAGAGCTTGGTAAAGAGATTAAAGCCGGCAATGCTACAGCAGTAGAAGCAATGGAAGCAGTAATAGCCCAGATTGAAAAGACAGAAGACAATCTGAACTGTTATGTTACATTTGATAAAGAAACAGCATTAGCAAATGCTAAAGCAGCAGATGAGGCAATTAAGGCAGGTAAGCTTAACGGACCTCTTGCAGGTGTGCCTGTTGCTATTAAGGATAACATGTGTACTAAGGGTATGCTTACAACATGTTCTTCAAAGATACTTGAGAACTTCGTGCCTACATTTTCATCAGAAGCAGTTATTAAGCTTGAGGAGGCTGGAGCTGTTATAATCGGAAAGACTAATATGGATGAATTTGCGATGGGTTCAACTACTGAAACATCAGCTTATGGAGTTACAAAGAATCCACGTAACCCTGAACATGTACCGGGTGGTTCATCTGGCGGCTCAGCAGCTGCAGTTGCAGCAAATGAATGTTTCTTTGCATTAGGCTCAGATACAGGTGGTTCAATCAGACAGCCTGCATCATATTGTGGTGTAGTTGGTATGAAGCCAACTTATGGAACAGTATCGCGTTATGGTCTTATAGCTTATGGTTCATCGCTTGACCAGATAGGACCGCTTTGTAAGGACGTAACAGACTGTGCAACAATTATGGAGATAATTGCATCGCATGATGTTAAGGATTCTACATCTATTAAGAGAGAAGATACAGACTTTACATCAGCGCTTGTAGATGATGTTGCCGGCTTAAAGATTGGTATTCCAAGAGATTATTTTGGTGAAGGTCTTGACCCACAGGTTAAGGAGGCTGTATTAAATGCAGCTAAACAGCTTGAAGCTAAGGGTGCAATAGTAGAGGAGTTTGATTTAAGTCTTGTTGATTATGCAATTCCTACTTACTATACAATTGCAGCAGCAGAGGCAAGCTCCAATCTTGAAAGATTTGATGGTGTTAAATACGGCTACAGGGCTAAGAATTATGACGGACTCCATGATATGTACAAAAAGACACGTTCCGAAGGCTTTGGCCCGGAGGTTAAGAGAAGAATTATGCTTGGTTCTTTCGTATTAAGTTCAGGTTATTATGATGCATATTATCTTAAGGCTTTAAGAGTTAAGGCTCTTATTAAGAAGGCATTTGATGAAGCATTTGCGAAATATGATGTGATATTAGGACCTGTGGCTCCAACAACAGCACCTAAGCTTGGTTCATCACTTTCGGATCCTATTAAGATGTATTTATCAGATATATATACAATATCACTTAATCTTGCAGGTCTTCCGGGACTTAGTATTCCATGCGGCAAGGATTCTGCCGGTCTTCCAATAGGCGTACAGCTAATCGGAGACTGCTTTAAGGAGAAGAATCTCATTCGTGCAGGTTATGCATTAGAACAGGCACAGAAAGGCGGTGTACAGTAATATGGCAAAACAGTATGAAACAGTCATTGGACTTGAAGTTCATGTAGAACTTGCAACAAAGACAAAGATATTCTGTGGCTGCTCGACAGCATTTGGCGGAGCACCTAATACACATACATGCCCTGTATGTACAGGTATGCCGGGTTCACTTCCTGTATTAAATAAGCAGGTTGTTGAATATGCGGCAGCAGTAGGACTTGCTACTAACTGTACAATTACACAGAACTGTAAATTCGACAGAAAGAATTATTTCTATCCTGATAATGCTCAGAATTACCAGATTTCACAGCTCTATCTTCCAATCTGCCGAAATGGCCATGTCGATATTGAATTAGAGGATGGAACTACAAAGAAGATAAGAATCCATGAGATTCATATGGAAGAGGATGCCGGTAAGCTTGTACATGATGACTGGGAAGATGTATCTTTAGTTGATTATAACCGTTCAGGTGTCCCTCTTATAGAGATAGTTTCAGAACCTGATATGAGAAGTGCTGAGGAAGTAATAGCTTACCTTGATAAGTTAAGACTTATTGTACAGTACTTAGGAGTATCTGACTGTAAATTACAGGAAGGTTCTATGAGAGCTGATGTTAATCTTTCGGTAAGAGAGGCTGGTTCAACAGAATTTGGTACGAGAACAGAAACCAAGAATCTTAATTCTTTCAGTGCTATTTCAAGATGTATTGAAAATGAAGTTGCAAGACAGATTGACCTTATTGAGTCAGGTGAAAAGGTTGTTCAGGAAACGAGAAGATGGGATGATAATAAAGAATATTCTTATGCTATGCGTTCAAAAGAGGATGCACAGGATTACAGATATTTCCCAGACCCAGACCTTGTGCCTGTAAGCATAAGTGATGAATGGCTTGATAGAATAAGAAAAGCCCAGCCTGAATTTAAGACTGAGAAAATGAAAAGATATAAAGAAGAGTTTGGTATTCCTGATTATGATATTAATATTATTACAGATAGTAAGAAGCTTGCTGATATTTTTGAGGCGGCAACTGCTATTTGTAATAAGCCGAAGAAGGTATCTAACTGGATTATGGGTGAAACAATGCGTCTGCTAAAAGAAAAGGATATGGATGCTGCAGATATTTCATTTTCACCAGAGAACCTTGCCAAGTTAATTGAACTTGTTGAGGCGGGCTCTATTAATAATTCGGTTGCTAAGGATGTCTTTGTTAAGGTGTTTGATGAAGATGTTGACCCTGATAAGTATATTGAGGAAAATGGACTTAAACAGGTTAATGATGAGGGAGCATTAAAGGCTGCCATAGAAAAGGTTATTGCTGATAATCCACAGTCTGTAGAGGATTACAGAAATGGCAAGAAACAGGCAATAGGTTACCTCGTTGGACAGACTATGAAAGCTATGCAGGGCAAGGCTAATCCGGGAATGGTTAATAAGCTGTTACAGGAATTATTATAAATATATGGATATAAATAGCGGTTTTCTATATAGTTAGGAAGTGTTAATTTATATCTCAGTCTGAGATTCCCTTTCATCTATAGGGAGGGGAACAATATAGTCTCAGCCGGGGTTCAATCTCCGGTAAAGATTACGCTGTGCGAGGATTGCAGAGCTGCTGATATGAAAAAGTCAACAGAGCTGACAAGCGGCTCGCAGCAAGATTCGTGAGCGAATCTTGAACTGTATTATAAATGATAACAGGCTGCCGGTATAGTTTTATATGGCATGTTATATGGTATAAATGTAGCTGTATGACATACGATATGTAATTCTGCCGGCAGTTTTTTATGATTATTTTATTTTTATGATTATTTTAATTTTATGATTATTTTACACAGATTCAGAATGGAGATAGTGTGAAAAATAATGCTGATGCGGTTGTTTTCCAAAGTTCATAAATAAACTGGCTATTTGTGCTGCAGGCGTCACAAAGCAGCCCTTATCGCAGAGCCAAATCTGACATTTGGCATGCGATTTATCCGTAATTAAAAATGCCTGCGGAATGGAGATTAATATGAAAAGCAGTGATTTTAATATAGAAGTCCCTGTATTTACAGACAGGCAGGCTGTAATTACAGAATATGGAGCAGTAAAAAATGACAGCAGTATACAGACAAGTAAGAAAAATGCAAAGGCTATTAACAGTGCAATGGAAGAAATGTCTTCGCTTGGTGGAGGAACAGTTGTAATTCCTGCCGGAATGTGGATAACAGGTCCTATTTCTTTTAAAAGCAATGTGAGATTATATCTTGAAAGTCAGGCAGTTCTTAAATTTTCTAAAAATATAGAAGAGTATCCGCTTATTCTTACTAATTATGAGGGACAGGAGTGTATAAGGACAGTATCACCTATAACAGCAGATGGTGTTGAAAATATAGCAATATGCGGCAGGGGCGTAATTGACGGAAGCGGAGATTTATGGAGACCGATAAAGCAGTTTAAGCTTACTGAAAGACAGTGGAACAAATTAAAAGAAAAGAGCAGCTTTATTATTGAAACTAAAGAGGGTGGTATATGGTTTCCTACAGAATCAGCATTTGACGGAAACGAAAAGAATATACAAAAAAGTGAAGCTGATGCACTTAAGAAAGCGGAAAGATATTATGATTTCTATAGACCGGTCATGGTAAGCTTAAAGAATTGTAACAAGGTGCTGCTTGAAGATGCAACATTTATGAATTCACCTGCATGGAATATACATCCTTTCTTCTGTAATAATCTTACAGTAAGAGGAATACATGTAAATAATCCGTACCATGCACAGAATGGTGACGGCATCGATATTGAGTCATGTAACGGTGTACATGTACATGACTGTGTATTTGAAACCGGTGATGATGCGATATGTATGAAGTCAGGTAAGAATGCAGAGGCAAGAACTTTTGATGGACCTTGTGAAAATGTATATATCCATGACTGTATAGTTAATGAAGGACATGGCGGCTTTGTTGTAGGAAGTGAGATGTCAAGATGTGTAAGGCATATTCTTGTTAAGGATTGCACATTTCTTGGAACAGATGTCGGTGTAAGATTTAAGAGTGCATTAGGAAGAGGCGGCGTTGTTGAAGATATAGATATACAGAATATTAATATGCTTAATATAAAAAATGAAGCAATAATAATGTCTATGTCATATGTTCTTAATTTACTTAACAGAAATGAAGAAACACCAGAGGTTAATGAAGAGGATGTTCCGTTTTTTAAGAATATAAGATTTGAGAATATAAGCTGTATGGGAGCAGATACAGCAATTAAAATTGAAGCGTTAAATGGCAGACCTGATACAATAACAGATATTACTATTAAGGATTCGTATTTTAAGGCAGAGCATGACAATAAGCTTAATGGCAGTGTGATTGAATGTGCCGATACAACCTTTGATATTGTATAGAAACTGTTAATTGTCAATGTGACTGTTAAATAAAAATAAACGACATACTTAAAATTAACTTACTTAAAATTGACAGTATAAAATGGACTTAAGGGTATTGCTTTTAAAAACTTACTGTTATATAATTTAAACGTTACAGACACTAAAGATTGTCAATTGTATAGATGATTTGTTAATATGTTGACGAATTTACATATTTAATATGTATTTTTAAGATAACTATAGCCGTATATTAAGATAATATGACCGGATATATTTTGGGTATCATAGTTGGGGCTTCTGATTCCAACATCTTTAATAATAGGAAGGCATAGTATTCCTTAATATATTTTATAGGATAATCATGTTTGTGATATATTTATAGAGAATTGAGAGGTTGTTGTGGTAATGGTGTATAATTCATGGATTTCCTGCGACAGCCTTTTTGATTTTTGAGTAGTGTTTTTGGGTACATTGAAGAAAAATATTTTGAAATGAGGTAAATGATGAATAAGTATTCTGACAACATGAATATTAATGCAGAAGATGAACTTCACGATGAATGTGGAGTCTTTGGCGCATATGATTTTGATGGCGGAGACGTTGCATCTACTATTTATTACGGTTTATTTGCATTACAGCATAGGGGACAGGAAAGCTGTGGTATTGCTGTAAGTGATACACAAGGTCCTAAGGGTAAGGTGTTTTCATATAAGGATATGGGGCTTGTCAATGAAGTATTTGATGCTGAAAAGCTTGATAAGCTCAATGGTAATATAGGTGTAGGTCATGTAAGATATTCAACAGCCGGAAGCAGTGTAAGAGAGAATGCACAGCCACTTGTACTTAATTATGTAAAGGGAACTCTTGGAATGGCTCATAATGGTAATCTTCTTAATGCTATTGAGTTAAGGGAGGAGTTATCTTATACAGGTGCTATTTTCCAGACTACAATTGATTCAGAGGTTATTGCTTATCTTATTGCAAGAGAGAGACTTAAGACTTCTACAGTAGAAGCCGCTGTTAAGAATTCCATGGAAAAGATTAAAGGTGCTTATTCACTTATTGTTATGAGTCCGAGAAAGCTTATCGGGGCGAGAGACCCGTTTGGCTTTAAGCCGTTATGTATAGGCAAGAGGGATAACACGTATTTTCTTTCATCAGAAACATGTGCTCTTGATACAGTAGGAGCTGAATTTGTAAGAGATGTACTTCCGGGAGAGGTTGTAACAATTACTCATAATGGAATTGAATCAGATACTTCACTTTGCCAGAAGAATACGGCAAGATGTATCTTTGAATATATTTATTTTGCAAGACCTGACAGCAAGATTGATGGTATGGGTGTATATGAATCAAGAATTAATGCTGGAAGAATACTTGCAAAGACACATCCAGTGGAGGCTGACCTTGTTGTCGGTGTTCCAGAGTCAGGTAATGCAGCGGCACTTGGTTATTCACTGGAGTCGGGTATACCATATGGTAATGCATTTATTAAGAATAATTATGTCGGAAGAACATTTATTAAGCCTAAGCAGGAACAGAGAGAATCAAGTGTCAAGGTTAAGCTTAATGTACTTAGTGACACAGTTAAAGGAAAGAGAGTTATTATGATTGATGATTCAATTGTAAGAGGAACTACGAGTGCAAGAATTGTGGCACTGCTTAAACAGGCAGGTGCAAGCGAAGTTCATGTAAGAATAAGCTCACCGCCATTTCTTCATCCTTGTTATTTTGGAACAGATATTCCATCAGAGGATCAGCTTATTGCATCAGGTAATACAGTTGATGAGATATGTAAGCTTATCGGTGCAGATTCATTAGGATATCTTGAAACTGACAAGTTAAGTGAAATGATTTGTGGTGGTACAGGATATTGCGATGCCTGTTTTACAGGTAATTATCCGATAGAGCCGCCTAAGCAGGATATAAGAGGCGAGATGGGCTGATTGTATTCAGACAACAGGCTGTCATAATCAGATTTGACAGTAATATTTACGGTTTCCGGTAACTACAGTTTATAATACATTAAATTTAACGGTAATATATAAATGAGCTTGTGATATAAAGTATAGCCGGAATATAGTATTATAAAATGTAATTATATATTCAATTTAATATCTAAACGTCAGATATGGAGGAAAAGAAAGATGCAGGAATTTAAACCATTTAAAGAAGGTAAAGTAAGAGAAGTGTATGATAACGGTGACAGCCTTATACTTGTGGCAACTGACAGAATATCAGCATTTGACCATATTTTAAAGAATAAGATTACAGATAAGGGGGCTGTCTTAACACAGATGTCCAAGTTCTGGTTTGATTATACTAAGGATATTGTTAAGAATCATATGATTTCTGTAGATGTAAAGGATATGCCTGAATTTTTCCAGACAGAGAAGTATGATGGTAACAGCATGATGTGTAAGAAGCTTGAGATGCTTCCTATCGAATGTATCGTAAGAGGATATATTACAGGCAGTGGCTGGGAAAGCTATAAGAAGAATGGTACAGTATGTGGAATTAAGCTTCCGGAAGGATTAAAGGAATCACAGCAGCTTCCTGAACCTATCTATACTCCAAGTACTAAGGCTGAGCTTGGTGATCACGATGAGAATATCTCATTTGAACAGAGCGTTGAAGTGTTAGAAAAGCTCTATCCTGGCAAGGGAAGAGATTATGCAGAACAGATTAAGGACTGTACAATTAAGCTTTATAAGAAGTGTGCCGAATATGCATTAAGCAAGGGGATTATAATTGCAGATACTAAGTTTGAGTTTGGTCTTGATGAAAATGGTAATGTTGTAATCGGTGATGAGATGCTTACACCGGACAGCTCAAGATTCTGGCCATTAGAAGGTTATGAGGCAGGAAAGTCACAGCCATCATATGACAAGCAGTTTGTAAGAGACTGGTTAAAGGCTAACCCTGACAGTGACTATCTTCTTCCTGATGATGTAATTGATAAGACAATTGCCAAGTATAAAGAAGCATTCCAGTTACTTACAGGAAAAGATTTTGACGGTAATAAGTAATTTTTACATTACATTAGTATAATATTTCAGGTAATATCCCACTGATATAAATGATTATATGTTATTTATATGAGTGGGATATTTATATAAACAGACTTGCTTAAAAGAGTGGTATTATGGTACTATTAGATAAAATATTAATATATTTAATATTTGCGTTGACGATATAATTATAGTATGGATGGAATGATGGGCAGATATATATTTGATTGTCATTCCGTTTTTTATTATGATGATAAATAGGATTATATATCCGGTTTATTATAAATATTACAACAGATGCAGGCAATGTTTACATATAGCGATGAATGCGTAACATTAACCTGCCTGTCAGATTCAGATAAGAAAAAGGAGGTACTTATGGTAAAAAGAGACAGATTAAGAAGATTTACTGCAGCTTTTATGGCATCGTGTCTTGCAATGGGAAGCATTATTTTACCGGCAATATCATCATATGCCAATGATACGAATGTGGTCGTGGGAACTTCGATACAGTCAGAAACAGAAACGACAGATAATGCGGTGCAGAAGACTTCAACAATTGATGCAGATAAAGAAATACACACAGTAACAGATACCGGGTATAAGTCAGATGGTGACGAAGGACAGAATGGATATGATGAGAGTTTAGATAATATTACAGAACCCGGTAAGGGTTATAGAGAGGTTGAGGATGATTCAATCGGAGATCCTGCAATGCTTAATGTTAGTGATAATGGAGAAGTGTCAGCAGACAGGGCGGTCTCATATCCTTCATCTTATAAGACAGCCAATCTTCCTGCTATCAGAAATCAGGGCGGCTATGGAGTGTGCTGGGCATTTTCGACAATATCATTACTTGAGATTAACCTTTTAAAGAATAAGCTTGTTTCAGATGATATTGATTTATCAGAGTTTCACCTTGTCAACTTTACTTATAATAATGTAACGGATCCTCTTGGCGGTTCGGCAGGTGATACAACCACCTTTTTAAGAAGTTCTAATATTGTTACACAGAATGGTGGAGATATAAGGATGGCATTCAATTCACTGATGGACTGGGAAGGTGCAGTAGATGAGACACTTGTTCCATATACAGCCGAAGTTGCTGGTACTATTAATACTACAGGTTTATCAGATGATCTTGCACGTAAGAATACTAAGATTCACTTACAGAATTATTATAAGGTCAATATGACTAACCAGACAGATGTTAAACAGGCAATTACAGATTACGGGGCACTTAGTATTTCATATTATGCATATGGTGGAGATGCATCTAATAAATATTATAACAGCAGTACTGCCGGATATTATTGTTATGATAGTAATACCGGAACTAATCATGCTGTAACAGTTGTCGGCTGGGATGATAATTATTCAAAAGATAATTTCCCGACGAAGCCGGAGGGAGACGGAGCCTGGATTGTAAGAAACAGCTGGGGAAGTTATTTTGGTGAAAATGGATATTTCTATCTGTCATATTATGATAAATCAACCAGGGTAGAAGGGTATGCAGTAGAGGCACAGACATCTGATAATTATGATAATAATTATCAGTATGATGGAACGGGCTGGTTTTCTTATATGGGATATTCAGGATATGGTGGTACTAATAAGTATGCTAATGTATTTACAGCCAAAGCCAATGAAAGTAAGGCGGAGAATATAGAGGCTGTTTCATTTGAAGACTATAGTTCAGCAGGATGTAAGTATAATATATCGATATATACCAATCTGACTGATGTATCAGACCCTGAAAGTGGAACGCTTGAATGTACGCAGAGCGGACAGACAACTTTTGACGGCGCTTATACAATAAAACTTAATAATCCTGTATATGTGGAAGATGGCACTACATTTTCGGTTGTTGTAGAACTTATAAGCAGTACGAATAATGGACCGTATATGGTATCTGATACTACATATAACGGAGGCTGGTTTAGCTGCGAATCAGCAGCACTTGAAAATCAGAGCTATATATATAGACCATATGACAGCTCATGGGTTGATTATGGTAAGAAGGAAAATAAGAATTTCAGAATTAAGGCATATACAGATGATTCAGATATCAAGACAGTAGCTGTTGAGTCGGTGTCACTTGATAAGACAGAGGCGGTTCTTAAAGAAAATGAGACAGTTAAGCTTAATGCAACAGTACTTCCGGAAAATGCAGATAATAAGAACGTGCATTTTACATCAGATAATGATGCGGTTGCAACAGTTGATGATAACGGACTTGTAACAGCATTATCATCAGGAGAGACAGTAATTACAGTAATAACAGAGGATGGTAAAAAGACAGCCAAATGTAAGATTACTGTTGAAAAAGAGATAATACAGCTTAAGACAATTACTATAACCAATGCACCGGCAGAGCTTGAAAAGGGAGCGCAGGTACAGCTTGGAATAAAGTATATTCCAGATAACACAACACAGTCAAAGTCCGTGGAGTGGAAGACATCAGATGCATCAGTAGCAGTTGTAAGCAGTACAGGACTTGTAACAGCAAAAAAGACCGGAACAGTAACAATAACTGCGGTATCTAAGGCAGATAGCAGCATACAGTCAAAGGTTACAATCAAGGTATTAAGCCATATTACAGATGTAACAGTAACAGGTCCGTCAGGCACATTATATACAGATACAAAGTATAAATTTACAGCAAAGATAACACCTGACGATACAACAGATAACAAGGCAGTAATATGGTCAGTATCAGATAGTAATATTGCACAGATAGCCACAGATGGAACTTTAAGCTTTAAAAAGGCTGGAACAGTAGATGTAATAGCAACAGTTAAAGCAACATCGTCTAATACGATTATTAAAAAACTTACAGTCACAGGGGTTAAGAGAGTAATAAATGTAAGCTCAGTAGCACTTGATAAGACAACAGTCAATCTTAAAAAGGGAGAAACTGTAAAACTTAATGCGACAGTAGCACCGGCTGATGCAGATAATAAGGAAGTAATATACACATCTTCAAACAGTGCAGTAGCAAAGGTCGACAATACAGGACTTGTAACAGCTATAGCATCAGGGGATGCTGTGATTACAGTAACAACAAAAGATGGAAGTAAGACAGCTTCATGTAAGGTTACAGTTGCTAAGGAGACAGAACCGCTTGCAATTACTGTGACATCAAAAATATCGGGTAATGATTATACATTTACAGCTAATGCAACAGGTGGAAATAAAGATTATACATATAAATTTATAGTATATAATCGTACTACTAACTCATGGGGGCTTGTACAGGCATTTGGTACAGCTAATACCTGCGTATGGAAAAAGGGCAGTGTCGGTGTGAGAGATTTCTATGTGGATGTAAAAGATAGTAATGGAACAGTTGTAAGAAGCAGGGCTATGACTATTACAATTAATACAGAGATTACTCCAAAGCCTGTTATCACTTCTTCTGCATCAGAGGTTAAGGTTGGGGATAAGATTACATTGAAAGTTTCCAGTGGGGATTCAACATGCTCATATAAGGTTATTGTATATAATAAGAGTACTAACCAGTGGGGAAAAATACAGGATTTTGGTAAGAATACAACTATTAATTGGACAGCGGGAAGTGTTGGAGACAGAGAGTTTTATGTTGATGTCAAGGATGCTAAGGGAAAGGTTACGAGAAGTAAGGCTGTACAGGTAAAGGTTGCTTCAAGAATTATAATCAATACAAATGTTACCAATACAAATGGAACATATACATTTACTGCCAGTGTACCGGGAACAACAAAGTTTACATATAAGTTTATTGTATATAATAAGACAACAAAACATTGGGGGCTTGTGCAGAGCTTTAGCAATAAAAATGTATGTACATGGAAAGCAGGAAGCGTAGGAGACAGAGTGTTCTATATTGATGTCAAAGATGCTGAGGGGAAAGTTACAAGAAGTGCACCGATTAATGTTAATATAAGGTAACATGTATGATGAATGGTATATAATATAAATATTACAGTATAAGTTTATCCGGCTTGTAGCAAAGCAAGTCGGCAATCAGCATAAAAATAATTACTATTAAAATCGTCACGCTAAATCAGTATACTGTTACTATTGATAAAATAGTGCTGTTATGTTATAATACTAAATCTGATATCATTCTTGATTTATGGGATTTTATCAGGGGAGCTGTTATGATAGTTTAGGAGATTTATATAATATGACATAGTATATTTCGCCTTTATAATATCATTACAGTGGATTATTACAAAAATATGATAGTGTGAAAGATAAGCCTGATAGCTTATTTTTTACACGGCTATTTGTTTCTGAGCAGAAAAAATAGCACTGATGGCAGAAGAAAAATTGCCTGCGCAAATTTTTCTTTGTCTCTTCGCAACAAAAGCTGCTCAGAAATAAGGATTAGTGTATATGAAGAAAGGCGGATAGGAATGAACGACAGATATCAGACACCACTTGCAGAAAGATATGCAAGCAAAGAGATGCAGTATATTTTTTCACCGGATAAGAAGTTTAAGACATGGAGAAGATTATGGATTGCATTAGCTGAAACAGAAAAAGAGTTAGGGCTTGCAATTACAGATGAACAGATAGAAGAACTTAAGGCTAATAAGGATAATATTAATTATGAGGATGCCAAAAGAAGAGAAAAAGAAGTAAGACATGATGTAATGTCACATGTATATGCATATGGTCTGCAGTGTCCGAAGGCTAAAGGAATTATCCATCTTGGAGCTACTTCATGTTATGTAGGCGATAATACAGATATTATCATCATGACAGAAGCACTTAGGCTTGTCCGTAAGAAGCTGGTCAATGTAATAGATGAACTTGCAAAGTTTGCTGATAAGTATAAGGCACAGCCTACACTTGCATTTACTCATTTTCAGCCGGCACAGCCTACAACAGTAGGAAAGAGAGCAACTCTCTGGCTGAATGAGTTCGTAATGGATCTTGAAGACCTTGACTATATTTTATCTACAATGAAGCTTTTAGGCTGCAAAGGCACAACAGGTACACAGGCTTCATTCCTTGAGCTTTTCAACGGAGATCAGGACAAGATTAAACAGATAGATGTTAAGATTGCTAAGAAGATGGGCTTTGAGAAGTGTCATCCTGTATCAGGTCAGACATATTCAAGAAAGGTTGATACAAGAGTTCTTAATGTTCTTGCAGGCATTGCAGCAAGTGCACATAAGATGTCTAATGATATCAGACTTTTACAGCATCTTAAAGAAGTTGAAGAGCCATTTGAAAAGTCACAGATTGGTTCATCTGCTATGGCATATAAGCGTAATCCTATGAGAAGTGAAAGAATTGCTTCACTGGCAGATTTTGTAATATGTGATGCACTTAATCCTGCAATCGTATCGTCTACACAGTGGTTTGAAAGAACACTTGATGATTCGGCTAATAAGAGATTATCAATTCCGGAAGGCTTCCTTGCTGTAGATGGTATACTTGACCTTTGTATGAATGTTGTGGATGGGCTTGTTGTATATGATAAGGTTATTAACAGAAGACTTATGTCTGAACTTCCATTTATGGCAACAGAAAATATTATGATGGATGCCGTTAAAGCTGGTGGCGACAGACAGGAACTTCACGAAAGAATCAGAGAGCTTTCAATGGAGGCCGGTAAGAGAGTTAAGCAGGAGGGGCTTGATAATAATCTTCTTGAGCTTATAGCACAGGATCCTATGTTTAATGTAACATTAGATGAGCTTAAGTCTAAGCTTGACCCTATGAAGTATGTGGGTCGTTCTAAGGAGCAGGTAGAAGAATATCTTAGTGAGATTATAGCTCCTATTATTGCGGACAGTAAGTCAGATCTTGGAATGACAGCACAGATTAATGTATAAATAGTAAAAATGGATTGGTATGAGGAAAGTATATTGCATAATAAATTATTAAACAATATTAAGAAATTTCTCTCATATATTTTTGAAAACATCCTGCCATTATATGCACTTATTCCTACAATAACATGTTTTATATGGAATTCCATTGTATATTGGGGAACGAGAGTTATTAATGGTGGGATGAAACATTTTGATATGACGCTGGAAATTGACAGGATGACACCGGTTGTACCATCGTTTATAATTATATATTTCGGATGTTATATAAGCTGGGTTATATTTTATATTATGAGTGTAAGAACAGATAAAATGCAATGTGCAAAGTTTATTGCATTTGATCTTATGACAAGAACAGTATGCGGTATAATATTTATAATATTACCTACATGTAATATCCGGCCAGAGATATATGGAGATGATATTTTTTCAAAAGCTTTGGAGTATCTATACAGTATAGATGCAGCAGATAATCTGTTTCCATCAATACATTGTCTTGTAAGCTGGAATTGTTTTGTTGGAATAAGGGATATAAAAGAATATGGCGGATACTGTAAAGTGATTTCTGTCATAATGGCAGTACTTGTATTTGTATCTACGCTTGTAACCAAGCAGCATGTAATTGTTGATGTTATATCTGCAGTAGTCATATCAGAAATATGCTGGTGGGTAGTAGGACATACACAGTTTGATAAAAAGATATGGTATGTTTTTGAGAAACTTAATAATATGTTCTTTGGCAAAATTATAAAGGAAAAGGGTAACTTATTTTGAAAGATTTTTTAGTGCGTAATAAAAAAAATATATTTAATGCTGTATTTTTAATATTGATTTTCTCGCTTACATTATACTATGTATTTCATGGTACAGACGGTAATTTGTCTGATATGTGGGAAAAGATGCAGATGGCAGATATAAGATGGCTTATACTTGCGATTATATGTATTGTGTTATTTATCTATGGAGAATCGCATATAATACATTATATGCTTAAGAATTTTGGCATTACGACAAGAAGATTTAGTTGTTTTTTATATTCATGTGTTGGTTTTTTCTTTAGCTGTATAACTCCATCGGCTACGGGTGGTCAGCCTATGCAGTTGTATTATATGAGAAAGAATAAAATATCGCTTCCTGTGGCAACAGTTGTATTAATGATTGTGACTATCACTTATAAAGCTGTACTTGTGGCAATCGGAATATGGCTTGTTATTTTTGATCGTGGATTTATAAGTGACAGACTTGAGGGAATACATTTTGTATTTTATCTTGGGATATTTCTTAATGTATTCTGCGTGGCTGGCATGATGATGCTGGTATTTAATCAGAAGCTTGCAAAGAAAATAGTTGTATCAACAGTTAAGTTCCTTGAAAAAATACATATTATTAAACACAAAGAAGGCAGAATGGAAAGATTTGATGAATCCATGGATACATATGCGAGAACGGCAGCGTATCTTAAGAATCATATTCCGGTAATGATTAAAGTATTTATTATTACCATCTTACAAAGATTTGCTTATTTTTTTGTTACATTTTATATATATAAGTCATTTGGACTTAGTGGAACCGGTGTTTATACAATAGTAATGCTTCAGGCAGTTATATCACTTTCGGTTGATATGCTTCCGCTTCCTGGAGGAATGGGCATAAGTGAAGCACTTTTTAATATTATATTCCTTCCTGTTTTTGGTCAGGCATTATTATTGCCGGGAATGATTTTAAGCAGGTCGCTAAGTTTTTATACTGAATTGTTTTTAAGTGCAGCATTTACAATATTTGCGCATATCTATATTGGGAGATATACGAAGAAAGAAGCACAACAGACGATGCAGGATGTACAGAATATGACAGAAATATAGTTCGTATAAGCTATATATGAACTGTTTATAAATAAATTATAAAAAATACTGGAAATATTAGTGTGATATGTGTTAATATAGTAACATTGTATTAACAGAAGAATGAAAACCGGGAGGGTTTGTTGTGATAGGATTTTACGATTATACGGTAGTGCTTACATATGTAAGTCTTATGGTTTCTTTATTTGGTATGACATTGGCATCAAATGGTCATTATAAGATGGCAATCGTCTGTCTTGCTATTTCAGGACTGTGTGACATGTTTGATGGTAAGATTGCAAGAACTAAGAAGAACAGGACAGAAGAGGCTAAGAAGTTTGGAATACAGATAGATTCATTGTGCGATGTAGTATGTTTTGGTGCATTTCCAATTGTTATATGTTACAGCATGGGAATTCGGGATGTGCTTGGTGTTGCAATTCTTTTATTATATGGAGTGGCAGGCGTTATCAGACTTGCATTCTTTAATGTTATGGAAGAGATAAGACAGAATCAGACAACAGAGAACAGAAAGTATTATCAGGGACTTCCTATAACATCTTCATCGGTTGCACTTCCGCTTATGTATGTTATAAGACCATTGTTTTCAGATGACATTTTCTTAATTCTTGTACGAATAATGATGTTACTGATTGGTGTTTTATTTATAACAGATTTTAAGTTTAAGAAGCCGTCTAACGGTGTTATAGCAGTGCTTGTTGCAATTGTTGCAGCGGCTATAATATTCATGTTTACCGGCGTATGGCGTGCATGGAGAATAGGTTAGGATATATACATATTTTATAAGGACAGCTTGTATTAACACTGGAAGGGTTGCAGGCTGTTCTTTTTTATATACCTGCACACTTATGGTATAAAGGGTTAGATTTTAATATATACTTTAAATGCTATGAGGATAAAGAATAGGACTAATAAATCATACTTTAAATGTATAAAAGGAATGGAGATTAGTGTGAAAAATAAGCTTGATAGCTTATTTTACCACAAGTTCATAAGTGAACTGGCTATTTGTGCCGCAGGCGTCACAAAGTAGCCCTTATCGCAGAGCCAAATCTGACATTTGGCTCGCGATTCCTCCGGCATTAAAAATGCCTGCGGAATGGAGATTAATATGAAGCTATTAGATAGACAGGGTAATATTGCAGCAGATGATAACGGACAGGATAAGCTGCTTGACAAGCTCTACAATACGTCGATAGGAAGAGTGCTTACATCAATGCTTATAAGACCATCAGTATCAAAATTATGTGGGAGAATTCTTGATACTAAGTTTTCAACGATTATAGTTCCAAAGTTTTGTAAGGCGAATAATGTGGATTTGTCACTGTATGAGAAACAGACATTTGATTCTTTTAATGATTTCTTTACAAGAAAGATAAAGAAAGAGTTAAGACCTGTTGATATGGATAAGAAAGCACTTGTAAGTCCATGTGACTCAAGACTTTCAATGTATAAAATTGATTCTGATTCTGAATTTGTAGTAAAGGATACAAAGTATACGGTTGCTTCACTTTTAAGAGATAGCAGACTTGCTAAAGAATATGAAGGCGGTTATATAGGAATATTCAGATTGTGTGTTGATGATTATCATAGATATCATTATATAGATAATGGTATTAAGGGAAGAGAGCGCATTATACATGGTGTGTATCATACAGTGAATCCGGTTGCCAATGATGTGTATCCAATATATAAGGAAAATAGCAGAGAATATTGTATACACAGAACAGAAAATTTCGGTGATGTAATAGTAATGGAGGTCGGAGCACTTCTTGTCGGAAAGATTGTTAATAATCCTGATATATGTAAAACTGTGCGTGGAGAAGAAAAAGGATATTTTGAGTATGGCGGATCAACGATTATACTTATGTTTAAAAAGAATACAATTATACCTGATAAAGACATTATGGTTAATACAGCTAACAATTGCGAAACAAAGGTTAGGCTTGGAGAAAAAATAGGAACCTGTATAAGCTGAAATTTTTAAAATACAAAAAAATACAAAAAAATAAAAAAAGTGCTTGACTTTTAATGGATAATCAGTATATAATAAACAAGTCAGTTCGGTACGGAAATAAACGAAGCGGACTAAAACACATGGGATCATAGCTCAGCTGGGAGAGCATCTGCCTTACAAGCAGAGGGTCATAGGTTCGAGCCCTATTGGTCCCATAGATACAGAATATGGCGAGATAGCTCAGTTGGCTAGAGCACATGGTTCATACCCATGGTGTCGAGAGTTCGAATCTCCCTCTCGCTACTATAGCGGCACCTTAGTTTAACTAAGGTGCTTTTTTCTATATTATAATAATTTTTTTATGATTGATAATGCATAATATAATTTTACAACTTGCGATGATTTGTAATTTAATATAATTTTATATTAAGTGATGAAACAATATTATTTAAAATAAAACAGGTAAAATTTGCAATACAAAAGTTTTTGATTTTAAAATTATATTGTGATATTATGGGAAAAGATTAAGTTATTTATATGTAGAGGAGAGCTTAGTGTGAAAAATAATGCTGATGCGATTATTTTCCAAAGTTCATAAATGAACTGGCTATTTGTGCTGCAGGCGTCACAAAGTAGCCCTTATCGCAGAGCCAAATCTGACATTTGGCTTGCGATTCCTCCGGCATTAAAAATGTCTGCGGAATGGAGATTTATATGAGAGTTGGAATGGGATATGATGTTCACAAACTTATAGAGGGACGTAAACTTATTATTGGCGGAGTGGATATACCATATGAGCTTGGACTTCTTGGACACTCAGATGCTGATGTTCTCCTTCATGCAATTATGGATGCATTGCTTGGTGCAGCAGCACTAGGTGATATAGGAAAGCATTTTCCGGATAATGATGACAGATATAAAGGTATATCAAGCCTTAAGCTGCTTGAACATGTAAGAGAACTTTTAGATACTAATAATTATATTATTGAGAATATAGATGCAACTATTATAGCACAGAAACCAAAGATGAGACCTTATATTGACGATATGAGAAAGAATATTGCTGATACTCTCAAGATTGATATCAATCAGGTTAATGTCAAGGCTACAACAGAGGAAGGTCTGGGCTTTACAGGAAGTGGAGAGGGTATATCTTCACAGGCAATATGCAGTCTTAATTCTGTTAATAATTATATATATGGTGAGTCGGATATGACAAATTGTTGTGGCGGATGTAATAATTGTTCAATAAAATAATATAAACAATTTTTCATTTGAGGAGACAACATGAGTTTTATAAAGTTTATAAAGCAGGAAATAGCTGTGATAAAGGATCGTGACCCGGCAATAAAATCTACGATGGAAGTGTTTTTATATCCGAGCTTCTGGGCTATATTGAAATATCGCAGGGCGCATAAGCTGTATTTGAAGAAGCATTTTTACAGGGCGAGAAGAATATCGCAGAAAGCCGCAAGAAAGACCGGTATAGAGATACATCCGGGAGCAACTATAGGTGAGGGATTATTCATCGACCACGGACATGGTGTTGTAATCGGAGAGACGGCGATTCTTGGCGATAATGTTACATTATATCAGGGAGTAACGCTTGGAGGAACAGGAAAGGAACAGGGAAAGAGACATCCTACAATAGGCAATAATGTTCTTATTGGAGCAGGAGCTAAGATTCTTGGTTCATTTACAATAGGAGATAATTGTAAGATAGGAGCCGGTTCCGTTGTATTAAAGGATGTTCCGTCTAATTCAACGGTAGTCGGAGTTCCGGGAAGAATAATTATAAGAAATGATATAAGAGTCAATAATGATTTAGATCAGGTACATCTTCCTGATCCGGTTATGAATGATATAGATGAATTAAAGGCAGAAAATGCAAGACTTAGGTTAAGGGTCAGCAAGCTTGAAAATGACAGATTAAAATAATATAAGCAGTACTGGGATTACGGCTTTGCTGGTATGAAAAAGTCAGCGGAGCTGACCGGCGGCTTGCAGCAGTATTTGCAGGCGAAGCATGAAAAATATAGATAATAGAGCAGTGAAGCTTTAGAAATGGAGAATGAGATGAAGATTTATAATACATTGACAAAGAAAAAAGAAGAGTTTATTCCCATAGAAGAGGGCAAGGTTAAAATGTATGTATGTGGACCTACTGTATATAATCTTATCCATATAGGCAATGCAAGACCTATGATATGCTTTGATACAGTAAGAAGATATCTTGAATATAAAGGCTACGATGTTAATTATGTGTCAAATTTTACAGATGTAGATGATAAGATTATTAAAAAGGCTATAGAAGAGGGTGTCACAGCAGAAGAGATATCACAAAGATATATAGCAGAGTGCAAAAAGGATATGGAAGGCATGAATATCAAGCCTGCAACTACACATCCGCTTGCTACACAGGAGATAGGTGGGATGATTGATATGATTCAGACACTTATTGATAAGGGGTATGCTTATGCTGTTAATGGAACTGTATATTACAGAACAAGAAAGTTTGAGGGATATGGCAAGCTTTCTAAGAAGAATATTGATGATTTAGAGGCAGGACATAGAAGCATCAAAGTGGCAGGTGAAGATGAGAAAGAAGATCCACTTGATTTCGTACTATGGAAGCCGAAAAAGGACGGAGAGCCCTATTGGGAATCACCATGGAGTGAGGGAAGACCGGGATGGCATATCGAGTGTTCAGTTATGTCTAAGAAATATCTGGCTGACACAATAGATATCCATGCAGGTGGTGAAGATCTTATATTCCCACATCATGAAAATGAAATTGCACAGTCTGAGGCAGCTAATGGTGTACCATTTGCAAAGTACTGGATGCATAATGCATTTTTAAATATTGATAATAAGAAGATGTCTAAGTCACTTGGTAATTTCTTTACAGTCAGGGATATCAGTAAAGAATATGATCTTCAGGTACTTCGTTTCTTTATGTTATCAGCCCACTACAGGAATCCGATTAATTTCAGCCACGACCTTATGGAGTCGGCTAAGAATGGTCTTGACAGAATTATTACGGCAGTATCTAATCTTACAGAGCTTGAAAATATAGCTAAAGATGGAGAACTTACATCAAAAGAAAAAGAAGTGTTAGATACAACTAATGAAGTATTTAATAAGTTTGAAGCTTCAATGGATGACGATTTTAATACAGCTGATGCAATTGCGGCGGTATTTGAGCTTGTAAAGCTTGCTAATACTAACAGCAGTACAGACAGCACAAAGGCATTTATAAGCCAGATGAAGAAAAAAATCATAACACTTACAGATGTATTGGGACTTAAGGTGGAAAAAGAAAATGAAATGCTTGATGAAGAGATTGACAGCCTTATTGCACAAAGACAGCAGGCAAGAAAGGATAGAGATTTTAAGAGAGCAGATGAGATAAGAGATATTCTTCTTGAAAAGGGCATCGTATTAGAGGATACAAGAGAAGGTGTAAGATGGAAGAGAGTGTAAATCAGGGAAATAATACTGCGGACAGAAAAGTGGCAGATATTGATACAGCGGATGTTGAGAATCTTACAGTACAGTTAAAAGAGGTGCTCAATCTCAATGATACAGATCCTAAGCAGCTTTCACCACTTGTACTTGCATATATAGGTGATAGTGTATATGACCTTGTAATAAGAACGTATCTTATAAGTCTTGGCAATATGCCTGTTAATAAGATTAACAGGCATGCATGCAGACTTGTCAAGGCGCAGATGCAGTCACAGATGATTGGCATAATAGAGCCAATGTTTGAGGGTTATGAAGAGGCAGTATACAAAAGAGGCAGAAATGCCAAGTCATATACAGCGGCAAAGAATGCAACAATAACGGATTACAGGAGAGCTACGGGATTTGAAGCACTTATGGGATATCTGTATCTTTCGGGTAAATATAGCAGAATGATGGAGCTTATTAAGGCAGCACTTACAGGAATTGGCGAATTGAAGTAAAGGAAGTCTTAAAAAGGTATGAGATTAATAGAAGAAGAAAAATTGCCTGAGCAAATTTTTCTTAGCCTCTTCGCAACAAAAGCTGCTCAGAAATGGAGATTAGTATATGAGATATAAGGAATTTATTATAGATGGAAGAAATGCTGTATTAGAAGCATTTCGTTCGGGAAAGACGATTGATAAACTGTTTGTTCTTGATGGCTGTCAGGATGGTCCGGTAAGGACAATAATAAGAGAAGCAAAAAAGACAGATACTATTATTAACTTTGTAGATAAGGAAAGACTTGACAGATTATCTGATTCAGGACATCATCAGGGAGTTGTTGCGCAGGCGGCGGCATATGAATATGCAGAGGTTGAGGATATACTTGAGAATGCAAGACAGAAAGGAGAAGATCCATTTATTTTTATTCTTGATGAGATTGAAGACCCACATAATCTTGGTGCGATTATAAGAACAGCTAATCTTGCGGGAGCACATGGTGTTATAATTCCTAAAAGACGTGCCGTAGGTCTTACGGCTACTGTGGCAAAGACATCGGCAGGAGCAATTAATTATACACCTGTTGCTAAGGTGACCAATATAGGAAGAACCATAGATGAACTTAAAAAATCCGGTATGTGGTTTGTATGTGCCGATATGGGCGGAGATACAATGTATAACCTTAATCTTAAAGGCTCGATAGGACTTGTAATAGGTAATGAGGGTTCGGGAGTAAGCCGTCTTGTTAAGGAGAAGTGTGATTATATAGCATCTATTCCCATGAAAGGAGATATTGATTCACTTAACGCTTCTGTGGCAGCAGGAGTACTTGCCTATGAGATTGTAAGACAGCGTATGATGTAGCTGATTAGAATGGTGGTCAGTGTGAAAAATAAGCTTGATGGTTTGTTTTATCACAAGTTCATAAATGAACCGGTTGTTTGTTTCTGAGCAGAACAAATAGCCAATGATGGCGCAAGAACAATCGCCTGTGCGGATTTTTCTTCGCCTCTTCGCAATAAAACTGCTCAGAAATGAGGATTAATATGATATTGCAGGGGCTTAAGGATGAGGAGCTTATAAAGCTTTACAGAGATGGCAATGAGGATGCAATAGATATTATATTTGAGAGATATAAGTATCTTGTAAGAAAAAAAGCAAAGGCAATGTATATAGCCGGAGGAGATAATGATGATCTTATTCAGGAGGGCATGATAGGTCTGTATAAGGCTGTGAGAGATTATAATGAAGACAGACAGGCTTCATTTGCAACTTTTGCAGGAATGTGTATTAACAGGCATATGATGTCGGCTGTAACAGCATCAAACAGAAAGAAGAATATTCCACTTAATTCATATGTTTCATTTGATGCACCGGCTGATGGCGATGAACAGTCAGGAACAAGACTTGTGGAAGTTCTTAAGCCGGATAATGAGCAGAATCCTGAATACATGTTTATAGACAGGGAGCATACCCGACTTTTAGAAGATAAAATCGTAAGTGCCTTAAGTGTATATGAGAAGAAGGTACTTGATATGTATCTTGAAGGAAAGGATTATATAGAGATTGCAAAAGAACTTAATAAGCAGCCTAAGTCTGTAGACAATGCAATACAGCGTATACGCATAAAAGTGGCACGAATTGGGAAACGTGGTGAGTTGGATTATTAATAACTTGACAAATAAATGATTATATAATATTATTGAATATGTCTGAATTAAGGCATGTGCTACTGTGGCTTAGTGGTAAAGCACTTCATTGGTAATGAAGAGATCGGGGGTCCGATTCCCCTCAGTAGCTTATATTATATGATGAACTGTCATACTAAATTAGTTTTTTATATAGAATATATGTATACATTTACATAAGATATCCTATATAAAACATAATTAGTATGGCAGTTTTTTTATGATAAAAGCTTGTATGATATTATATTAAGTATGTTAAATTTAATGATTTCTGTATTGTTTTGTATTATAATTTATAGTAACTATCAGTAAGGTACACAGATATAATTTTTTATGCTAAGAGTATCTGAAAATTGGAATCAGAGTGAATTATAATGTTAAAATTATGATTTAAAACATATAGTAAAACTATAGCAGAGATAATATTTACCACATTATACCTGCGGAAATGGAGTATGATATGGAAGAATTATTACAGCCTACAGACCACATAAGTGGATTTGATGTAAGACCCGGTTATTATCTTATTAATGGTGCTAATCCTGTAAGAGGCGGGGTAAATTTTACAATACATTCATTTTATGCAACATCTGTTACACTTCTTTTGTTTAAAAGACAGCAACAGGAGCCGTATGCGGCAATAAAATTTCCTGAAAGATACAGAATAGGCAATACATATTCAATGATAGTTTTCGGACTTGATATTACTGAGTTTGAATATGCATATTCAATAGATGGTCCTTACGATGAGAAAAAAGGAATTATATTTAATAAGGATAAATATATATTAGACCCATATGCTAAGGCTGTTACCGGTCAGAGCGTGTGGGGAGAAAAGTTAAAGGGAGAGAGCTGTTATAAGGCAAGAGTTGTTGATACCTCATATGACTGGTCTACGATTAATCATCCGAGACATGCGTTTGAGGATCTGGTAATATATGAAATGCATGTCAGAGGATTTACCAGGGATGGTTCATCTGGTGTGAAATTTCCGGGAACATTTGAAGGAATAAGAGAAAAGATACCATATCTTATAGAACTTGGGATTAATGCGGTCGAACTCATGCCTGTATTTGAATTCGATGAACTTGGCGGAAGCAGGGAATATGAGGGCGAAAAGCTTCTTGATTACTGGGGATACAATACAGTCTGTTTTTTTGCTCCTAATACAAGTTATACATCAGCGGTTGAATATAACCGTGAGGGAACGGAGCTTAAAAATCTTATAAAAGAGCTAAACATGCATGGAATAGAAGTTATTCTTGACGTAGTATTTAATCATACGGCAGAAGGAGATGAAAAAGGACCATTTTTCTCATTTAAGGGAATTGATAATAATATATATTATATGCTTACACCGGATGGAAGATATTATAATTTCAGTGGCTGTGGAAATGTTCTTAACTGTAATCATCCGATTGTGCAGCAGTTTATATTAGACTGTTTAAGATACTGGGTAATCGAATACCGTGTTGACGGTTTCAGGTTTGACCTTGCATCAATTCTTGGAAGAAATGAAGATGGTTCACCTATGGAGAAGCCTCCGCTTCTTGAAAGCCTTGCATTTGACCCGATACTCGGCAAAGTAAAGCTTATTGCAGAAGCGTGGGATGCGGGTGGATTATATCAGGTTGGAACATTTCCGGCATGGAACAGATGGGCAGAGTGGAATGGAAAGTACAGGGATGATTTACGAAGGTTTCTAAAGGGGGATGGAGGACTGGCAAAAGTGGCAGTCCAGAGGATAACAGGCTCAAGAGATATATATGACCCTCAGATAAGGGGAGATAGTGCATCTGTTAATTTCTTAACATGCCATGATGGCTTTACGCTCTATGATATTTATTCATATAACGTAAAACATAATGAGAAAAATGGCTGGAATAATACAGACGGTGCCAATGATAATAACAGTTGGAACTGTGGTATAGAAGGGGAGACGGATAATCCTGAGATTCTTAAGCTTAGAAAGAGAATGTGTAAAAATGCATTTGCAACACTTATGTGCAGCCGTGGGGCGGCACTGTTCCTGGCAGGAGATGAGTTCTGTAACACGCAGTATGGCAATAATAACGGATATTGTCAGGATAATAAGATATCATGGCTGGACTGGAACCGGCTTATACAAAACCATGATATGTTTACATTTGCCCAATATATGATTAATTTTAGAAAACGTCATAAGGTAATAACTGCAGCAACTAAGCAGGCATGGTGTGGTTTTCCTGATATAAGCTTTCATTCATGTAAGTCATGGAACGGAGAATATGACTGTGATACAAGAGTTATTGGGGTTATGTATGCAGGAAGAACATTAGATGATAAGCATGAGGATATTGTATACATAGGAATTAATGCATACTGGGAAAATATACAGGTAGAGCTGCCAAGACTTCCTGACAACATGAAATGGAATCTTTGCGCTGATACATTTGCAGAAAAGCCGGAAGATATTAATACAATTATAAATGATGCATATATAACTATAGGCTCAAGAAGTGCTGTTGTTTTAGAGACTGTTACTGTCTGATAATACCAAAGAGCCGAATCTGATATCCGGCTCTTTGATTCTTCTGACATTAGAAAATACCTGTGGAATACAGATAGTTGATATTTACTTAATTACAAGTGCCTGATAGAAATACATTTTATAATAATATGAAAATTCCTCTATACTTCGTTCAATTATACCATATGTCGGGTCTGCAAGAGTGACAGTGGAGGTGTTAAGATTAAAGCCTGTAAGGACAGTGCAGTGTTCATTAGTTGGCCATGAGAATGTCTGACCATTGCCAACGTCAATATCTATATAAGTGACTTCGGCATCGTAATTAAAGCATGTCCATATGATAATGGGATGACCTTTTGTAAGCTCATTAAATATAGTATTTACTGAAGAATAGCTTAATGAATTGGCGCTGAGGGGTGAATTATTATCCTGTAAAAATGTATTTGCAGCAGTTATAATGGCAGGTGAAAAACAGCCGCTCCCATGTTCAGACCATGGGGAACCGTAAAAGTAATTAATATAACTTCCGGGTTCAAGATAATCCTTTGTTGGAAGGTAATTGGCAGCCATATATTCCTTATCTACATCAAAGCCATAGAATTGAAGGACTTCTGTAAGTGAAGTTATTTCACAGCCGGTAGGAAGTTCAGGATACTGGCTTATATATGGAACATCAATGGAATAGGAATCTGGAAGTGTAATTTCACTATCGGCGGCAGTTGTATAATTATTATCTGCTGACATAATAAGAGATGGGTCTATAGAAGTGGTCTCTTTTGTATCCGCAACCTCAACTGTAACAGTGTCATCCTGTCTGTTATTAATCTGAAAATGACTGAATATTAATATACAGCCAACAGTTATTATAATTAATAAAAACGTTTTTTTATTAGCTGAATTCATAAATATTAAATCCCTTTAAATTATTCTGTCGTTATCTCATATTTATTTTAATTATATATGTTTTAAGGATTGATTGCAAACACTTAAGTGTGCTATTATAAATGAGTATGGTCTGGCAATGAGAAAGAATTGTTATAACAGATTATATGAATACATGTTTATAGATGCTGCCTGTGGGTGGCGGAATGGAGGAAACTATGGTAAAAGCTATCGTTGGCGCTAACTGGGGTGATGAAGGTAAGGGTAAGATTACAGATATGCTTGCTGAAGAATCAGATATAGTCGTAAGATTCCAGGGAGGAAGCAATGCAGGACATACTATAATTAATGATTATGGAAAGTTTGCACTTCATCTTCTGCCATCAGGCGTTTTCTACAATCATACAACAAGTGTAATCGGTAATGGTGTTGCACTTAATATTCCTTATCTTGTAGAGGAATTAAAGAGTCTTACAGATAGAAATGTACCAATGCCTAAGATATTAGTATCTGACAGGGCACAGATACTTATGCCTTATCATGTAGATTTTGATACATATGAAGAAGCAAGACTTGCAGGTAAGTCATTTGGTTCTACTAAATCAGGTATTGCACCATTTTATTCAGATAAATATGCAAAGATTGGTTTTCAGGTATGTGAACTTTTCGGAGATGAGGATGAATTAAAGGATAAGATTAAGAATGTTGTAACATTAAAGAATGTTATGCTTGAGCATCTTTATCATCAGCCACTTCTTAAGGAAGAAGATATATTTAATACTCTTATGGAATATAAAGAGATGATTAAGCCTTATGTTACAGACACATCTAAGTTTTTACATGAGGCACTTAAAGAAGGTAAGAAGATTCTTTTAGAAGGTCAGTTAGGTTCATTAAAGGATCCTGACCACGGAATATATCCAATGGTTACATCATCTTCAACACTTGCACCTTTTGGTGCTATCGGTGCCGGTATTCCTGCAAGCTCTATACAGGAGGTTGTTACAGTTGTTAAGGCATACTCATCAGCAGTAGGAGCCGGAGCATTTGTAAGTGAGATATTCGGCGAAGAAGCTGATGAATTAAGACACCGTGGTGGTGATGGCGGTGAATTTGGTGCTACAACAGGCCGTCCAAGAAGAATGGGCTGGTTTGATGCTGTTGCTACACGTTATGGTGTAAAGATGCAGGGAACAACAGAAGTTGCACTTACTGTTATTGATGTATTAGGATATTTAGATGAGATTCCTATGTGTGTAGGTTATGAGATAGATGGAAAGGTAACTAAGGATTTCCCGACAACTCCACAGCTTGAAAAGGCTAAGCCGGTATGGAAGAAGTTCCCGGGCTGGAAGTGTGACATCAGAGGAATTACTAAGTATGAGGATCTTCCTGTTGAATGTAGGAATTATATAGAAGCAATCGAGCAGGAAATCGAAGCTCCAATTACTATGGTATCTAATGGTCCTGGTAGACATGAGATTATTCATAGAAAGAGTTCATATTCTAAATAATATATGCAATGATTATATTAAAAATATAAGATTAATATTATATATGGTTAATACGATAATATTATCTTATAATTATTGATTTTTGGAATGAACAGAATAATTATAAATCTGATATAATAAAATAATATATTAAAAGACACCGGAGAGTGGAGTAATACTAAAATCTATTTTCGTATTATACACTCGTCGGTGTCTTTTAGTTTTTAATTTTGTTCTTGTGTATTCCTGTTTTATCTTTTTGTTAAGGTATTGGCAGGCTGTAATTTATTTTTTAGAAAGCAGATGAGCCATAAGCCTTATGGCATATCCTACAACAGGCAGACATATGTCAATAACTATAAGTCCCTTAAGAAGTGTTCGCGCTGTTTCTGTATTAATAAATGCAACAATAAGAGTAGTCAGTATAAGTAATATCCACAATATAACGATGGCAAGAGCTGTAACCTTTTTAAATGTATTCATTATACAATCAATCCTCCGTAATCATACAGGTGTTTTTACCTGCAATAAATAATTTAGATATTATTATACATCAGCAATAACATGTATACAATATATATTTTATTATATACAAATGCATTTGTATAACAGATATAAAATTATACAGACCGTATCAGATAAGCAAGGTTTACTTGTTCATATGGAAATATAATAAATGGTTGTATTATTGGGATTTTAAGGTTATAATAACATGATGGAAAAATTATCATTATAAAATAAATATATGACCTGTTGCACAGAAGGTAGCAACCGGTTTACATATATTATTATGAAAGGAATATATAATGTTAAAGAATGTATTGGACTATTTAGACATATCTGTAGAAAAATATCCTGATAAGACTGCTGTTGCAGATCAGAATAATTCATATACATATACTGAATTACAGGATAAAGCAAAGAGAGCCGGAGCAGGTCTTTTATCTGTGACACAGCCTCACATGGCAGTTCCGGTATATATGGATAAAAGCTGTGAAGCCCTGGCAGTATTTATGGGAGCTGTTAATGCAGGCTGTTTCTATGTAATGTTAGACCCATCACATCCGGCAGAAAGAATTAACATGATTCTTGAAACTCTCGGTGCAACATTTATGGTGGTTAATGAAAAGTCGGCTAAAAAACAGGCTAAGCTTGGATTTAAAGGCACGGTTGTAAATGTGGAAGAACTTTTGTCACATGAAGTTACATCTGATGAAGAAAAGAAGCTTGCTGATATCAGACAGCAGTCACTCGACATAGATCCATTGTATTCTATATTTACATCAGGCTCAACGGGGGTTCCTAAGGGAGTGATTGTAAATCATCGTTCAGTTATAGATTTTATAGACTGCTTTACATCGACATTTAATATAACAGATAAAGATATAATAGGTAATCAGGCGCCATTTGATTTTGATGTATCCGTAAAGGATATCTATTCAACATTAAGCACAGGTGCTACCATGCAGATAATACCAAAACAGATGTTTTCGTTTCCTGCCAAGCTGTTAGACTATCTTGAGGAGAGAAAGGTAACGACACTTATATGGGCAGTTTCAGCCTTATGTATAGTAACGACGCTTAATGGATTTGAATATAAGAGACCGTCCTATATTAATAAGGTTATATTCTCGGGTGAAGTTATGCCAATTAAGCATCTTAATGCATGGAGAGCTCAGTATCCGGATGCAATGTTTGTCAATGTATATGGACCGACAGAGATTACATGTAACTGCACATATTATATTATAGACAGGGATTATGAATTAGATGAGACACTTCCTATGGGTAAGGCATTTCCTAACGAAAGAGTATTCCTGCTTGATGATAATGACAAGCTGATAGATTCTTCAAGAGAAGGTGTAACTGGCGAGATATGTGTATCAGGTACGGCAGTAACACTTGGATATTTTAATAACAGGGAAAAGACTAATCAGGCATTTGTACAGAATCCTCTCAATGATAATTTTAATGAGATAATATATAGAACAGGTGATTTGGGATATTATAATAAAGATGGACAGTTATGTTTTTCATCAAGAAAAGATTTCCAGATTAAACATATGGGACACAGAATTGAACTTGGTGAGATAGAGATGGCAATTAATGCGATTGATAATGTGTTAAGAGCCTGCTGTATATTTGATAAAGATGCCAATAAGATATTAGGCTTCTATGAGGGAGATACAGATAAAAAGACAATTATGCATGAACTTATGCAAAAGCTCCCTAAGTTTATGATACCATCTGAATTTATACAGGTTACAATGCCTATTACTAAAAATGGTAAGATAGACAGAAAAGTACTTATGGATAATTATAATGCAGCTAAGAATTAATAAGTATTATAAATTAACAGGCTGATTGATACTGAAAAGACAATAGATATGTTATGGCTGTCTGTGCGGCAGGTACACATGCAGTTATGCAGATATAGATGGAGAAAATGTAGTTTTTACGCAATTAAAACATATATTAAATACATCTATTAAAAGTATTTATAAAAAAGCCTGCGGAATGGAGAAAAATATGCTTGAAATAGCAGATATTATAGATATTGCAGGAAAAGAGGGAACTCCTGCATATATATTTGATCTGGATGTATTAAAAGAAAGAATGGAAAAGCTTCAGAGCGTGTTAGGTGAGGATGTGAATTTATGTTATGCCATGAAGGCTAATCCTTTTCTTGTACATGCCATGAAAGAACTTGCAGCAAAGTTTGAGGTGTGTTCGCCGGGAGAATTTGCAATCTGTGAAAGAGAGACTGTTGATATGAATACAATAGTTCTTTCAGGAGTTAATAAGGAAAAACATGATATATGTCATGTTATGGATGATTGTGGCGGAGTAGGGATGTATACGGTAGAATCGGTAAGTCAGTTCAACTTGTTGAATGAATGTGCTACGGAACGTAAGAAATGCATTAATGTATTATTAAGACTTACAAGCGGTAATCAGTTCGGTCTTGATGAAGAAGAACTTGAAAAGCTTATTGCATCACATAAAGAATATGAATATATCAATATATGTGGCTTACAGTGTTATACAGGAACACAGAAAAAGAAAGTAAGCCAGATGGCAAAGGAATTACAGCATATGGATGAGCTGTGTGATATGTATAAGGACAAATATGGCTTTATAACAAAAGAGATAGAATATGGTCCGGGACTTCCTGTAAATTATTTTGGGGAAGATATATACAATGACAATTATGATATGCTTGAGGAATTTGCAACAGAGCTTAATAAGATTAAGCATAAGTATGAGATAACGCTTGAAATGGGAAGATATATGGCAGCCACATGTGGAATATTCGTATCAGAGGTAGCAGATGTCAAGACTAATAAGGGACAGAATTACTGTGTTATTGATGGCGGAATTAACCATATTAATTATTATGGACAGGCTATGGCAATGAAGATACCGGCATACACATTTGTGAAGGCTGATGGTACTATAGCAGCCGGCGTAGATATGGCAAAGAAGCAGGCTGTACAGACTGCTGAGAATATGGAAAAATGGACAATAGTAGGTTCATTATGCACAGTAGGAGATGTGATTGTAAAGAATATTCCTATTGGTAATCCACAGCCGAAGGATAAGATAATATTTTATAATATAGGTGCATATTCTGTGACAGAGGGAATATATCTGTTCTTAAGCAGAAGGATGCCTAAGATTATAGCATACTCAAAGAAAGAAAAGTCCGTTGTATACAGAGATTTTAAGTATTCAGATGTTATTAATTCAAGAGATTCAGTGATGTAATTATGACAGTTACAAGATAAGCTTTATCATGTACAGTAAGATATAATGATTGTCAGAGATGTTTAGCTGACCGGTGTGGACACTGGATGGTAATTATAAAATATTTAATAAGATTATATAATATGCTTGACGAATAACATATCATGTTGTATTTTAAATTCAAAAGCAGATAACAGGCCTTGAGATATTCAGGCTTAATTTTCCCGGACATAAAGTGTCTTAGGGATGGGGTTAATATTAAGACCTATTTGTTCGATAATATAAGAAAGGTAAGGATTTATAAATGGAACAGTTATTAGAAATTTTAACAGAGGTTAATTCAGACGTAGACTATGAGACATGTGATACACTTATTGATGATGGTATATTAGATTCATTTGACATTGTATCAATAGTTGGCGAGTTAAATGATACATTTGATATAGAGATTACACCTGTAGATATTGTACCGGAGAATTTTAATTCAGCAGAAGCTATGTGGGATATGATACAGCGTCTTCAGGACTGATATATATGTGATGGACATAGTGTGGTCTGATTCAGATTAAGGAGGTATGTATTATGACAATGATTTCATCATATAATTCAGGTACTATTTCGGCATTATTCTCATCACTTGGCAATAAAAATAATAATTCTTCGTTTATGTCAGGCATTGATTATGCAGGCTATAATACTATAAGGAATGGTTCTTACAGTAAGCTCGTTAAAGCATATTATGCTAAAGAGAACTCAGGTACAGCAGGAACCACGACGAAGAATGACAAGACAACAGAGCAGACAGCTTCTAATCAGAAGGTGAATGCGGCAACAGTAAGAGATAGTGCATCGTCTGTTGTAAGTGATATTAAGGAGCTGGATTCAGATAATCTCTGGAAAAAGAAGACGACAACAGATAAGGATGGCAATACATCAAAGGAATATGATACGGCTGCAATATACAAGGCAGTATCAGCATTTGCAAAGGATTATAATTCACTTGTAAGTGCAGCAGCTAATTCGAGTGATACGAATGTATTAAGGACTAATTCAACAATGGTAGCATATACAAGAGCTAATAAGAATCTTTTATCAAAGGTTGGTATAAGTGTCGGTTCTGACAATAAGCTTGAAGTTGATGAGGATAAGTTAAAGAATGCAGATATGACAACAGTTAAGTCCTTGTTTGAAGGAAGAGGTTCATTTGGAAGAATGACATCTGTAAGTGCAGCATCTTCATATAGTTCAGCAGTATCACAGCTTGCAAAGCTGTCATCATCTACTACATATTCCAATATGGGAAGTTATTCATATATATCAGGTTCGATATATGATGCATTTAAGTAAATATACATAATGCAAATACAATGAAAGGAAAGCGGACATTATATTAATTATATATTGTCTGGCAAAGGATAATAATGGCTTTACTTGAAACTTGGAGAAAGTTAGCATATGAAACAGAGATGAACCAGAAGCAGGCATCTGAATTCTGGGGTGGATATTTCCAGTTAGAAAAGGGTATCTATGAGAATATTCTTTCTACACCTGATACAGTAGTTAAGGGAACAGTTAAAGAACTTGCAGATAAGTTTGGCGTTGAAGTTCTTATAATGGCAGGTTTCCTTGATGGTATCAATGACAGTCTTAAGACTCCTAATCCTATTGAGACAATGGAAGAGGATACAGAAGTATCACTTGATTACGATAAGGAAAAGCTCTACTATAACATGGTAGGCTGTAAGGCTGACTGGTTATATGAGTTACCACAGTGGGATAATCTTCTTGATGAAGAGACAAGAAAGCAGCTTTATAAGAAGCAGAAGCTTTCTGGAACAGTAGTTAAGGGAAAGAAGATTGGAAGAAATGATCCATGTCCATGTGGAAGTGGTAAGAAGTATAAGCAGTGCTGTGGAAAGAATGCATAAGCATTGTAAGGATTGCAGAGCCGCTGATATGAAAAGCCAGCAGAGCTGACCTGTAGTCCGCAGCAAGATTTGTGTATGAATCTTGAATGATTTTTATATGACATTTAAAAGAGCCATATAACAGTTGATGGTATGTCAACTGTTTGTGGCTCTTTTATGATTTGTTTTTTGAAAAGAGTTTTTTCTTAATAATTAAAAATATAATGAATTCTATATCAGATATTAATACAAATAACGCATATGAAGCTGTTAGAACATAAAGAATTATATTATAGTTACATTCACTGATTATAATATTACTTGAAAACTTCTGCATACCGGTAACATTCCAGTTAAGGTCATCTGCAAGATATTTTCTTAAAGAATTAAGACTTGAACTGTTATTAACAAGAACCCCGGTAAAATATACATCATATAATGTAAGCATTGGAGATTCACCTACAGTATCTTTTGATATGAGATAAAATGTACATAAGTCATTTTCAAGGGAGTAATAATAATAACCCTTAGTGGAAGCTCCTCTTGTATAATCATAGCCGGTGTAATAAAGCGTATCTGCATGACATTTTACATAATGAGTTCCATTATTATATATATCGTCAGCAGTTAAATACGCTTCATAAGCAGAAGGAAAAAAGCATTGTGGAATATGCATATAAATACATGCGGCAATTGCTATAATTGTAAATATAACAAGGTGAATATAATGCCGCCGGTAATTTTTTATCTGGTTGATATATCGTTTTCTATAAGTTTTCATGTTAATTCCTGTTTTATTCCTGATATAAATATGATAGGAGTGTAAATTCCATAATTGTATTGTTCCTATATAGGGGGACTTTGGCAATTTGTGAAATGCCGAAGATATAAATGAACGGCAAACTTTATTTTTAACGCAGATATCATATTATTAATGTGTTTATAGTCAACATTAATAGTATATTGTAAAATAAAGATTATTTCAACTTGAAACATGATAATATAAATGGTACTATTGCATTTTCAGATATTTGTTGTTAAGATTTGATTATTGATGTCTTAATACTAATTGCATGATTATTGTGCAGGAACGGAGAAGGAATGAACGCATATACAGGATTTGCTTATGTCTATGATGAGTATATGGATAATATTCCATATGAAGAATGGACAGGATATCTTATAGAATTATTAAAGGAAAATGGTATAAAGGAAGGCCAGCAGATAGCAGACTTAGGCTGTGGTACAGGAACTGTTACGCAGATACTTGATAATGCAGGTTATGAATGTATAGGAATTGATAACGCACCGGATATGCTTACAATTGCATCAGAAAAGATGTATGAGAGCGGGCAGCAGATTATATACAGCCTTCAGGATATGAGGGATTTTGAATTCCCATATGAGATGGATGCGATGATAAGTATTTGTGATTCCATGAATTATATCACATGTACTGATGACTTAAAAAATGTATTTGAATGTGTTAATAATAATCTTAAAAGTGGTGGGGTCTTTATATTTGATTTAAAGACAATACATTTTTTCAGGGATATATTAGCAGATAATACATATGCAGAAAACAGGGATGAATCAGCCTTCGTGTGGGATAATATTTACCATGAGGATAACAGGAATAATGAATACGACCTTGCTGTATTTATACAGAATGAAGAGGGAACATTTGACAGATATGAGGAAAGCCATTTCCAGCATGGATTTACATGTGAAGAGGTAGAACAGGCAGCTCTGGCTGCAGGACTTAAGGTGAGAGCCGTATATGATGCATTTACACATAATAAACCGGCTATGGATAGTGAGAGGATGTATTATATTATAGAAAAATAAGAACATGACGTATTTGATATTTGAATTTATTATATAATAATCAGTTATAAAAGAATATGTAGAAAGACTTAACCGGCTGGGATATTTGAATATTTTTATAAAAATCAATGCCAGTATGTTTATAGATAATAATGATTTAAAAATAATAAAAAATATATAGAATTGATATAGTTAAATTATATGATTAAACAATTAGTATAACAGGAGGATTAATTTATGAGTGATTATATAGTAAGAGCAATAGCTGCCGGCGGACAGATAAGAGCCTTTGCAGCTACAACTAAGGATACAGTAGAAAAGGCAAGACAGCTTCACAATACAAGCCCTATTGCGACAGTGGCACTTGGAAGACTTCTTACAGGCGGAGTCATGATGGGTGTAACAATGAAAAATGATTCCGATATACTTACAGTTCAGATTAAAGGTAATGGACCTATTGGAGCAATGACAGTTACAGCAGACCCAAAAGGTAATGTTAAAGGCTTTGTAGCCAATCCAGAGGTTATGCTTCCACTTAAGGATGGCAGACTTGATATTGCAGGTGCTGTAGGCATCGGTGTATTAAGTGTTATTAAGGATATCGGACTTAAAGAGCCATATGTGGGTGATACTATTCTTATAACAAGTGAGATTGCGGATGACCTGACATATTATTATGCAACAAGTGAACAGATTCCGTCTTCTGTAGGACTTGGTGTGCTTATGGATAAGGATAATACTGTAGAGCAGGCAGGAGGATTTATAATCCAGCTTATGCCGGATGCGACAGAAGAGGTAATTGATAAGCTAGAAAAGAGAATTAAAGAGATTAAGTCAGTTACACACATGCTTGAAAATGGCATGACACCTGAAAAGATATTAGAATATATTTTAGGCGGCATGGAACTTGAAATACTTGATACAATACCGACACAGTTTTATTGTAACTGTTCTAAAGAAAGAGTAAGCAAAGCGGTAATGAGTATAGGTGTTAAGGATCTTAAGGAAATGGTTGATGATAATAAGCCTATTGAAGTTAATTGTCATTTTTGTAACAGCCATTATACATTCAGTCCGCAGGAACTTGGACAGATGCTTGAGGCTGTTACAAAATAATATATTTAATCAGTTAGAATTTTACATCAGATATCAGTCACCACTTCTGATATGAAATTCATTATCGTGTTCCTGATTGTATAAGAAGCGTTCATATTCTTCTTTGGATGAGAAACCATCAGGAATGGAAGTATTTTGTGGGTACATCATATTAGGTGGTATAAAGCCAAACATATCATCGCTTATTCCGCTTCCGTTAGAATTATAATTATCCATAAGATACCTCATTTCTGCACATTATATGTGCGATATATTTAGTATTATTTTGTGCAGAGTAAGATATATAAAACATACAGATTTTACCATCGTATATAAGTGTAATATGGAATGTTGGAATGGAGAATAATATATGAAAAAGGATAATATAGTGCTTATAGGAATGCCGGGTAGTGGAAAGAGTACAATAGGTGTTGTATTGGCAAAGAAGCTTGGGTATGATTTTGTTGATTCAGATCTTGTGATTCAGGGACGATATAAAAAGACACTTGAACAGTTAATAGATGAGTATGGAGATGCAGGTTTTATTAAGCTTGAAAATGATGTTAATGAATCGCTTGATTATGATAATGCAGTAATAGCAACAGGTGGAAGTGCTGTATATGGAAGCGGTGCAATGAAACATCTTAAGGAGATAGGAACAGTGGTATATCTTAGGGTGTCTGAGATGGATCTTAATGAAAGACTTGGAAGCCTTAAGGAAAGAGGCGTTGTATCTAATGGAAAGACAACTGTAAAAGAGATATTTGAGGACAGAAAAGCATTATATGAAAAATATGCGGATATAACAGTTGACCTTGAAGGAAAGACATTAAGAGAATCAGTTGAAGAGCTTGCTAACTGCTTGCAGCAGGATTCGCAGACGAATTTTGAATAATATTTGACTAAAAAAGTGAGTATATTGTATAATGAAATGATGATGAAACGTATAATATACGTGAAGATATATAACCTATAGATATATACAGGAGGATTTATAATGGAAAACGAAGCTGTTTCAAAGAATTTTATTGAACAGATTATAGATAAGGATATTGAGGAAGGTCATTGCAGCAGGGTTGTAACAAGATTTCCTCCGGAGCCTAACGGATATCTTCATATTGGACATGCAAAGTCAATTCTTTTAAATTATGGACTTGCAAAGGAATACAATGGTCAGTTTAATTTAAGATTTGATGATACTAATCCTACTAAAGAAAAAGAAGAATTTGTTGATTCAATTAAGGCAGATGTTGAGTGGCTTGGTGCTAAGTGGCATGGTGATGTATTATTTGCATCAGGATACTTTGATAAGATGTATGAAGCGGCTGTTAAGCTTATCAGGAAGGGTAAGGCATATGTGTGTGACCTTACAGCAGAACAGATAAGAGAGTACAGAGGAACGCTTACAGAGCCGGGTAAGGAAAGTCCATACAGAGACCGTTCTGTTGAAGAGAATCTTGAACTTTTTGAAAATATGAAAAAGGGCATGTATGCAGATGGAGAAAAGGTATTAAGAGCTAAGATTGATATGGCTTCTCCTAATATTAACATGCGTGATCCTGTTATCTACAGGGTAGCACATATATCACATCATAGAACAGGTGATAAGTGGTGTATTTATCCGATGTATGATTTTGCACATCCAATAGAAGATGCTACGGAGGGAGTGACACACTCAATCTGTACGCTTGAGTTTGAAGATCACAGACCTCTTTATGACTGGGTAGTAAAGGAAGTAGGATATGAAAATCCTCCTAAGCAGATTGAATTTGCAAAATTATATCTTAACAATGTTATTACGGGAAAAAGATATATCAAAAAACTTGTTGAAGAGGGAATTGTTGACGGATGGGATGACCCTCGTCTTGTATCAATAGCAGCATTAAGAAGAAGAGGTTTTACACCAGAATCTATAAAGAACTTTGTAGAGCTTGTAGGTGTAACAAAGAGTCAGGGTGCAGTAGAGTATCCTATGCTTGAATATTGTATAAGAGAGGATCTTAAGTTAAAGGCTAAGAGAATGATGGCTGTACTTAATCCGGTGAAGTTAGTTATAGATAACTATCCTGACAATCAGGTTGAGTATATGGAGGTTCCTAATAATCAGGAAAATCCTGAGCTTGGAATAAGAAAGGTACCATTTACCAAGGAACTTTATATTGAAAGAGAAGATTTCATGGAAGAACCACCAAAGAAGTATTTCAGATTGTTCCCTGGCAATGAGGTACGTCTTATGAATGCATATTTTGTAAAATGTGTTGATTATAAGAAAGATGAAGCTGGCAATATTACAGAGATTCATTGCACATATGACCCTGAAACAAGGGGAGGTAACTTTACAGGACGTAAGGTTAAAGGTACAATTCACTGGGTTTCTGCAACAGAAGGTGTTAAAGTAAAGGCACGCCTTTATGAGAATATTGTTGATGAAGAAAAGGGCGTTTATAATGAAGAGGATGGTTCAATTAACATTAATCCTAACTCACTTACTGTAGTTGAGAACTGTTATGTAGAACCTGAACTTGCGAAAGCAGAAGCACAGGATAAGTTCCAGTTTGTAAGAAACGGATATTTTTGTGCGGATCTTAAGGATTCAACACCGGATAATCCGGTATTCAACAGAATAGTATCACTTAAGAGTTCATTTAAACTTCCTAAATAAACAGATAAGGAAGATAAACAGGTAAAATATGGAAGATAAATATATTAATGAAGAAGCACAGTACATTTATGACAAGAAGATGAATTGTCCGGTATGCGGTAAGGCGTTTACAACTTCACAGGTTAAGACCGGAAAAGCACGTTTTTTAGGGTCAGACGAAGATTTAAGACCATTATATTCTAAGATAGATACAATAAAGTATGATGTATGTATGTGTCCATATTGTGGTTATGCAGCAGTAATGCGTGATTATGAGAATGTATCGGATAATCAGATAAGAACTCTGAGAGCAGAGATTGGTGATAAATATAATGCATGTATAATAGATACAGGCGTATATTCTTATGATACAGCGATAAGAAGATATAAGATGGCTCTTCTTACGGCAACAGTAAAACATTCTAAGTTAAGTGAAGCCTCATATCTTTGTCTTAAGCTGTCATGGCTTTATAAGGGTAAGATTGAGGCAATACAAAACGGTCAGGAGCCGGGAACACAGGAAGACATAGAAGTATGTAAAAAACATATAGATACTTATGTACATCAGGCATATAGCGGATTTAAGGATGCACTTGCACAGGAATTTCCTCCAATATGTGGAATGAATGATATTACACTTAATCTTCTTATGGCTACGCTTGCAAAGAAATGTGAAGAATATGATGATGCCAAAAAATTTGCTTTTATGGTTGTAAGTTCTAAAAGTGCACCACAAAAAACCAAAGATAAAGCAAGAAAGATAATAGATGATATTAAAACAATTTAATAAAAAGCAGGTAGAGGTATGAAAAATATAATAATATATTGCAAAAGATTATGGAAATATAATTTTGTTCACACAATAGTATATTCAGTTTTGCTTAATATGATTATTGAATGCCTTAACAGAAGAAGTTTAATCGGATTAGTATACATATTTACTAATCCGGTTATATTTTTATATGATACATTAATTATACTTATGACAATGTCTGTCGGACTGCTGTTTAAGAGAAGGATATTTGCTTATGGAATGATAAGTTTTATATGGCTTTTGGCAGCGGTGATTAATTTTGTTGTATTGTCGCTTAGAAAGACTCCGTTTACTGCAATGGACATATATCTTATAGGTGATGCAATAAAGATTATTCCGGTATATCTTAAACGTTATCAGATGGTGCTTATAGCAATAGGACTTCTTGCGGCAGTGGCATTACTTATATGGATATTTATAAAGGCACCTAGGTATAAAGAGAAGATTAATTATATATCAGCGCTTATTAGAATAGGTGTTACGGCAGGACTACTATATTATCTTACTATTGTATTTGTTTCGTCTGGAATCTTAAGTAAGAATTTTGGTAATCTTGCAAATGCTTACAAAAAATATGGCTTTGCATACTGTTTTTCGTGCAGCATAGTAGGTAGAGGAATAAGTAAAGAAGATGATTATTCGACAGAATATATGTCATCATTAAAGGAACAGCTTGATGATGGTGAGGCAGTTAATTCACAGCAAAGACCCAATATTATATTTTTACAGCTGGAGTCATTTTTTGATCCTAATCTTTTAAAAGGAATCACATTTTCAGAAAATCCGGTTCCTGTATTTGAAGAGCTTTATAATAAATACTCATCGGGATTTTTAAGTGTGCCTGTATTTGGCGCAGGAACAGCCAATACGGAATTTGAAATACAGACAGGAATGAATATGGATGATTTTGGACCTGGAGAATATCCGTATGAGACGGTATTACAGACAAGAGTATGCGAATCAACCGCATACGTGCTTAGTGGGCTTGGTTATGTTTCACATGCACTTCATAATAATTATGGTACATTTTATGACAGGTATAGGATATTTTCACATCTAGGATATGATACATTTACATCAATTGAATATATGGATGATTTAAGCTTTACGCCGACAGGCTGGGCAAAAGATAAAGTGCTTACGGCACAGATAAGTAACATACTGGATTCAACAGAAGGTTCTGATTATATATATGCAATATCAGTACAGGGGCATGGAGATTATCCATCGGTAATGCCTGATAATTATGCACCGGCAATAAGTGTAGATGGTTTCTTTGATGAGGACAATACGACAGCTTTTGAATATTATGTAAACCAGCTTAAGGAGATGGACGATTTTATTAAGGAGCTTACGGATTATCTTACGCAAAGGGATGAGGAAACAGTGCTTGTTATGTATGGCGACCATCTTCCCGGCTTTGAATTTGAAGATGATATGCTTGTTAATGAAAATATTTATCAGACACAGTATATTATCTGGAATAATTTCAATATGAATGTCAATAATAAAGATATGGAAGCGTATCAGTTATCCTCATATGTACTGGAGCAGCTTGGAATCAGTAATGGATATATCAACCGTTTTCACCAGCAGCAACAGTGCAGCGCTGATTATCTTAAGAATCTTAAAATACTGGAATATGACATATTATATGGCAATTGTGATATATATGATGGACAGATGCCATATTTGGCAACTAATCTTAAGATGGGAATACAGGACATAAAGATTAACTGTGAGTATAATTCCATGAACAATATATATATTGAAGGTGAAAATTTTAATAATTACAGTGCAATTCTTATTAATGATGTTGAATGTGAATCGGAGCTGATAAGCCGAAATCTTATAAGGGTAAAAGATAAAGAGTTAAAAAAAGGCGATGTTGTATCAGTAATCCAGCGTGGAAAAGATCTTGTTGAACTAAGCAGGGTATATATGGAGTATGAGTAAAATAATATAGTCTTTGGAATGAGCCGTTAGTGTGTTATTGCTGTTTACACGATAGCCGTAAACACTGATGAAATGTGGCAAAATATAATTCGATAATTTAATTTTATTGACAATTATAGAGGTAAATGTTAATATTAAATCGGTGTTTTTCACCGCATATTTTTTTGGAGGTACTTAAAATGAAAGGTACAGTAAAATGGTTTAACAACCAAAAGGGTTACGGATTTATTAGCGATGAAGAAGGTAATGATGTATTCGTTCATTACTCAGGTCTTAACATGGAAGGCTTCAAGTCTTTAGACGAAGGCGCTCAGGTTGAGTTCGATGTAACAGAAGGAGCTAAAGGACCACAGGCTACTAACGTAACAAAGTTATAATCCCAATGTTTTTCAGTGTGCCTTTTTAAATATACAGTTTAGTTATTAAAAAAGATATATTGTTTACAACTAAGATTATGAGGGAGCAGCTGCATTAATGTGGCTGCTTTTTGTGGCTGTTATATCTTAAGTATCCAGATGACCCTTTCCTCAATAGAGAGGAGAACAGTAGCATAAACTTAATATACATGTTAGGAGGATATATGGAAAATTTCGACATGACACAGACTCTTCCGTCAGGGCTTTCGCCTATGATTACAGCCGGGGGAATAATATTGCTTTCTGTGTTTATAGTATTTATTATCGTTGCAATTAAAAGATGGCATGGAAGATGGATGCCTGTGCTTCTTGGAGTTGTTGCATATCTGATATTTACATTTGTATTTACAAATATGTTTCTGTCAGTATTAACACTGGCACCGGGAATTGATAATGTATTTAGCAATAATCCTGTAACATATACCATTGTCTATTATATAATTGCAACAGTTGGTTTTACTATTGCAAGGCTTATAGTCGGCTACATGCTTAAGGACAGATTTGAAAGAGAAGGCGATGTATATATGGCAGGTATCGGACTTGGCGCCGGTGACAGTTTTTTATATGGTATTACAAGTGTATCATATCTTACATGGTGTACAGCTATTAACTCTTCAGGAATGGAAGCAACGCTAAATGATGCTCTTAATGGAGTCTCGCAGGATGCAGTAAGCCAGACACTTGAGATGGTAAGTACATTAATAACATCACAGCCGGTATTATGGCTTCTTCTTGGAATAAGCTGTGTATTAGATGTTGTATTAGGTATAGTTCTTATGAATGCTGTATTTGGAGCAGTCAAAAATGACCTTCCTAAGTGGGTGATAGGTGTAACAATGGCAGCACATTTTATAAATGCCATATCATTCCAGTTATATGATGCTCAGTCTATGAACAGTATATTGATATGGTTTGGTATCAAATTAATTATATTTGCAGGATTAGTTTATTACATATGGAACATGTGTAAAGGAAAAATAAATTATGATGAAAGTAAATAATTTTAAGAATGATACTTACGATAAATCAGATAAAAATGTAAATATACAGCTTACAGATGAATTGATAGGTAATGGTCTGACCTCGGAGGAGGTCAGACACCTTACAGAATGTGGCATGGTAAATGAAGCGGTTAAAAACCAATCCAAGACCATAGGTCAGATTATTGCCAGTAATCTGTTTACATATTTTAATTTAATATTTGCAATATTTTCCGTATTGTTAATTCTTGTCAGGTCATATGTAAATATGACCTTTTTGCCTATAATTATATGTAATATTTTCATAGGTATAATTCAGGAAATTCGTTCCAAACAGGTGCTTGACAGGCTTACACTTATAAGTGAACCTAAGACAGAGGTTCTAAGGGATGGAAGTGTTAAGACTATTCCATCAGAAGAACTTGTTAAGTATGATATATGCTTCTTTTCGGCAGGTGGTCAGATATGCGCAGATGCAATGGTTGCTGAGGGAAGTGTAAGAGTTAATGAATCACTTATTACCGGAGAAGCGGATGAGATTGTCAAATATAAGGGGGATAAGCTGTATTCAGGAAGCTATGTTGTATCGGGAAAATGCAAGGCTGTTCTTGAAAATGTCGGACTTAATTCATATGCTGCAAAGCTGGCGCTTGAGGCAAAGACTTCAAGGAAGAGACAGCAGACAGAGATGATGAACTCGCTTAATAAGCTTGTAGAAGTAATTGGAATACTTATTATTCCTATAGGAATAATAATGTTCGTTCAGGAATATTTCTGGATGGGAGTATCTGTAAAAGATAGTGTGGTTGCCGTCATAGCTGCTCTTGTTGGAATGATACCTGAGGGTCTGTATCTTCTTGCAAGTGTGGCACTTGTAGTAAGTGTAATGCGTCTTGGTAAGAAAAATGTTCTTGTACACGAGATGGTATGTGTTGAAACATTGGCAAGGGTAAATGTATTATGTGTAGATAAGACAGGTACGATTACAGAAAATAAGATGGCAGTGCAGCAGATAGTGCCATTTGATAATTATGATAATGATAAGCCGTTACATAGCATAATAGGAGATGTTGTCAATAATTTTGATGAAGACAATGTCACAATGAAGACGTTGAAGGAATATTTTAAAAATGATGATTATGAGACAGCTAAGAAGGTGTTTCCATTTTCATCGGAGGTAAAATACAGTGCGGCTGTATTTAATGATAAGACATATGTTATTGGAGCACCTGAAAAGCTCCTGCTGGAACAGTATATGGAATATGAAGCTGATATACAGCAGTTTGCAAAGGATGGTTCAAGAGTCCTTTTATTCGGTGAATATAAAGGTGATATGCAAGGCAGACCGTTAGAAAAACCGGTTATTCCATATGCTATGATAGTGCTTGCCAATCCGATACGTCCGGAGGCAAGAGAGACTTTTGATTACTTTGAAAAACAGGGCGTTGAGATTAAAGTAATATCAGGAGATAATCCTGTTACGGTATCTAACGTTGCTAAAGAAGCAGGAATTACAAATGCAGAAAAATATATAGATGCTTCAATACTTGGTACAGATGAAAAGTTAGATAAGGCAGCTATGGAATATACAGTATTTGGAAGAGTACAGCCTGAGCAGAAAAAGAAACTTGTAGATGCATTAAAAAGACATGATAAGGTAGTTGCCATGACAGGTGACGGTGTCAATGACGTTCTTGCTTTAAAAAGTGCAGACTGCAGTATAGCCATGGCATCGGGAAGTGAGGCAGCTTCCAATGCGTCACAGATTGTACTTCTGGATTCGGATTTTTCATGTATGCCATCTGTTGTACTTGAAGGAAGAAGAGTTGTTAATAATATTCAAAGAACGGCTTCTCTTTTTCTTGTAAAGAATATATTTTCAATGCTTATGGCATTGTTTTCAATATTTACGCTTAGCAAGTATCCGCTCTATCCGACGCAGTTATCCTTATTAGGAGCATTTACTATAGGAATACCGGCATTTTTCCTTGCATTACAACCCAATAAGAGTATAATAAAGGGACATTTCCTTAAAAATGTTGTAGTTAAAGCACTTCCAGCCGGACTTGCGGATTTCTTTACAGTAGCAGCTGTGGCTATAATGGGAAGTGTGGATAATATACCACATGACCAGTTATCTACAATAGCAACTCTTGTACTGATATCAGTGGGAATGGCAGCACTTATAAGAATATGCAGACCATTTGATGTATTAAGAATGTGCATATGCATAGCGATGATTATGGGAATATCAATAAGTATATCTTTCTTCAAGAAGATGTTTGCCATGGCACATATTGATGGAGAACAGTGGCTTGTTACAGTTGGACTTATGGTCATATCAATTATTGTATTTATTATATGGTGTAAAGTAATTGGATTTTTTGAGAAAAAAGATATAAAATTAAAATTCAGAAAGAGAAAAGCAGGCTGTAATAATTAGGGGAAATGTAAAACATGTCTGCGGAATGGAGATTAATGGAAAATGAGTGAGAATATTCAGGAAAATAAGATGGGGGTTATGCCTGTACCAAAGCTTTTATTTAATATGGCAATCCCTATGGTAGTATCAATGCTTATGCAGGCATTGTATAATATTGTAGATAGTGCATTCGTTGGAATGTATAGTACACATGCATTAGAGGCAGTGTCTATTGCATTTCCTATACAGAATCTTATGATTGCATTTGCAACAGGAACCGGTGTTGGTATTAATGCATTGCTTTCCAGACACCTCGGTGAGAAAAAGTTTGAAGCGGCAGATACAACAGCTAATACAGGTCTGTTTCTTGCAATATGCAGTTATATATTATTTGCGATATTGGGACTTACGATAGTAAGACCATTCTTTTCAATGCAGTCAGATATAGCAGAAGTTGTTAATTATGGTGAGGAATATCTTACAGTAATACTTTTATGTGGTTTTGGCATTTTTGGTGAAATTACTAATGAAAGATTATTACAGGCCACAGGAAGAACCGTATATTCGATGATTACACAGGGAACAGGTGCAGTTCTTAATATAATACTTGATCCGATTATGATATTCGGTTATTGTGGAATGCCGGCACTTGGTGTAAAGGGTGCTGCGATTGCTACAGTTATAGGACAGTGTGTTGCATTTATACTTGCACTGATATTTAATATCAAGGTTAATAAAGAGGTCAATATCAGAATATCTAAGATATTTAAGCCTCAATTACAGGAAATAATAAAAATATACGAAATAGGTATTCCATCTATTATTATGACTTCAATAACTTCATTCCTTACCGTTGGAATGAATCTTATATTAAAGAAATTTTCAGAGGATGCAATTACAGTATTTGGTGTATATTTTAAGCTTAACAGTTTTGTATTTATGCCTGTATTCGGTCTTAACAATGGTATGGTTCCGATACTTTCATATAATTATGGAGCAAAAAAACATGACCGAATAATAAAGACGGTAAGACTTGGAATGAGCTGTGCCGTAATATATATGCTTGCAGGACTTGCAGTATTTGAGATTATGCCTGATAAGCTGCTTATGATATTTTCAGCCAGTGAAAATGTTATGAATATAGGTGTTACAGCACTTCGTATTATCGCTTTGAGCTTTATTTTTGCAGGGATAGGAATTGTAAGCAGTACTGTATTCCAGTCTATAGGTAATCCACTTCACAGTCTGCTTATATCTGTATTAAGACAGCTTGTAATAATACTTCCTGTTGCATATCTTTTATCACTTACAGGTTCTGTAAGCAATGTATGGTGGTCATATCCTATAGCAGAAGTTGCATCATTTATATTAAGTGTATTTTTCTTAAGAAAAACCTTTAAGAAGCTTAACAGGGAAGTGCCGGGATAGTTAAAGTAACTGACAGAATTAAACTATCATATTGAGTAAAAATCCATATAGAATATAGAATTAATCGTGTATTAACAGCTATATTCTGTATGGATTTTTTATTATATAGGTTTTACGTTGATTTTATAAAAATTCAGTATGATTTTACAAAAATATGATAGTGGATTTTACATATGTTGGATTACACTGTATGGCATAAAAATAATATTAGTTAAAATGACACTACAGCAGTGTGATAGAAATGGAGGAATTATGCCATCGACGTATGCCCATTACAGAATAGGACAGGAAGTATATGGAAAACTTGAGGGAGAACCTAAAAAGATAATTGAAAAATATAAGGAATTATATGATATAGGCTTACATGGTCCGGATATATTATTTTATTATAAGCCTTTATATGAGCATCCGGTTAATAAGACAGGATATGATATGCACTCAGAACCGGGAATAAGATTCTTTAAGGAAGCATATGATATTATAGCTGAAAAGAAAGACAAGCAGGCATATCTTGCATATATTTATGGCTTTTGCTGTCATTTTGCACTTGACGTAAGCTGTCATGGATATATAGATTATAAGATAAAAAATAGTGGAATAAGCCATACAGAAATAGAGGTTGAATTTGACAGAAGGCTTATGCTTAAGGATGGATATAATCCTATTACACACGGGCTTACAGGACATATTAATCCAAATGATTATAATTCACAAATTATAAGCAGTTTTTATGAAAATATAACACCGGGGCAGGTACAGCAGGCTTTAAAAGGAATGATTAGTTACAATAAGCTTCTTATTGCACCATCACATATTAAAAGAATGTTTATATATGGATTATTAAGGGCTACGGGAAATTATAAAGAAATGCACGGACTGATTATTAATTATAATGAAAATCCTTCCTGTGCTGACAGTACTAAGCAGTTATATAAGTTATATAAAGATGCCGGACAACTGGCTGTAAAGCTGATTAATGAGTATACGGATTCCGGTGCCGGAAAAATTGCATTTGATGAAAAATACAGCTATACATTTGGTGGAAAAAAGGGGAAAATCAGTAAAGGTTCTGAGGAGTGGAGAGTGTTATGGGAATAAAGCTTACAAAAAAAGAAAAAGACTGGATACTTTATGATGTTGGTAATTCAGCATTTACTTTATTAGTTGCAACAATTTTACCAATTTATTTTAATTATCTGGCAGAAAATGCCGGACTTTCATCTGTGGATTATCTTGCGTACTGGGGATATGCTGCATCTATAGGAACAATTATAGTTGCACTTGCAGGACCTGTATTAGGAACAATGGCAGATACCAGAGGATATAAAAAAAAGCTGTTTTTGAGTTCTATTATTATAGGAGTGGCTGGCTGCTGTATTCTTGGAATTGCAAGAGGCTGGCTCATATTTCTGATTATTTATATAGTGGCAAAGATTGGATTTTCGGGAAGTATTATATTTTATGATTCAATGCTTTCTGATGTAACAACTGAGGACAGAATGGATTATATATCTTCTCTTGGATATGCATGGGGGTATATTGGAAGTTGTATTCCTTTTGCCCTAAGTCTTATTGTTGTTCTTAAAAGTGATACAATAGGAATTGGAATGGAAATGGCAATGCTTATATCTTTTTTAATAGTAGCGGCATGGTGGCTTGTAATGTCAATTCCATTGTTAAAGGGATATGAACAGAAATACTATGTTGAAAAAAGAGAATATGCCGTAAAAGATAGTTTTGTAAGACTTGGAAATACATTTCAGAATATTAAAAAAGAAAAAGCTGTATTTATGTTTCTTCTTGCATTTTTCTTTTATATAGATGGTGTGTATACAATTATTGATATGGCTACAGCGTATGGTTCAGCATTAGGTCTTAACAGTGTTGGATTGCTTCTGGCACTTATGGTAACACAGATTGTAGCTTTTCCATGTGCAATTATATTTGGAAAGTTATCAGATAGAATAAAAACTAAGGATTTAATCAATGTGTGTATTATTGCATATCTGGGAATTGCAATATTTGCAATATTTTTAAAAACACAGCCGCAGTTTTGGATTCTTGCTGTTTTAGTTGGAATGTTTCAGGGTGGAATACAGGCACTTTCGAGATCATATTTTACTAAGATTATACCGGAAGAAAAGTCGGGGGAGTATTTTGGATTGATGGATATATGTGGAAAAGGTGCTTCATTTATGGGAACAACAATTGTAAGTCTTGTTTCACAAATTACAGGTAATATTAATATAGGAGTTGGAACGATAGCAGTATTTTTTGTAGTCGGGATAATTTTATTTAGAAAATCAGTTGCATTAAGTGAAGGAAATATAAAGAGCGGAATAAATGCTATTAGTTCAGAGGCTGTATAACGTACTAAAGCATTCTGATAAATAATCACAATATGCTGTAATATGGAATTAATTTTTAAGAAGTAATCATGGCTTACCGCATTAGAAAATTATACAAAAATAGAATCATCTGTTAAATCTCTATATTTTATATAAAGTTTTCTAATGCAGCAAGCCTTTTTCGTTTATGTGGCAGAATGATTGTTAGATTATTCAGAAACTTTTATTGAAAATTCCGTATTAACAAGCTTTTCATAAGGAGTCTCACCTTCAAGTTCACCAGCATTATCAAGTATGTCTGTAAGAAGTGAGAAGCTATCCTTTTCAAATATTGTATTATTTTTCCATGTGTTTTGTGTAAGATAACGTTCAACTATTTTTTCAATGGAATTGATATCTGTTTCAGGAAACTGTGGTGCTATAACAAGTGCTGTTTCTTTTGCTGTATGTGTATTTACAAAATTAAGGCCTTTTTGTATTGCTTTTGTAAAGGCAAGTATGGTATCACCATTTTGTTCAATATAGCTTTTTTTAGCTGAGTATGCCGTATAAGGAACGAATCCGCTGTCAACGCCAAGAGAGGCGGTGACGTAGCCTGCATGTTCATTTTCGAGAATAGTGGCAGAGGGTTCAAATTCAACAGTATAATCACCGGTACCTGATGAAAAAGCGGCAGCAGTAGAACCAAAGTCAATATTTTGAATTACATTCACGTCTTTTGAAATGTCAATATTATTATTTTTGAGGATATATTCAAGAATCATCTGCGGCATTCCACCGGCTCTTCCGCCTATTATAGTCTTTCCCTTTACATTGTCCCATGTGAAATCTGTTTCATTATTGCGGGACACAAGAAAATTGCCGGCTCTTTGTGTAAGCTGTGCGAAGTTAATAATATAGTCATCATACCCCTGCTGATAAACATATATAGAAGCCTCAGACCCCATAAAGCCGATATCTGCATCTGCGGATATAAGAGATGTCATAACCTTGTCGGCACCAAAGCCTGTAATAAGCTCAAGTTCAATTCCCTCATCCTTAAAATATCCATTTTCAATTGCGACATATTGTGGAGCATAAAATATAGAATGGGCGACTTCATTTAATGTAACTTTTTTATAATTTCCTGCATTATTGTTGTCCGATATATTACAGCCACACAAAATAAAGCAGCTGATAAGGGTAAGACAGCTTAAGATAATGACTGGAATTTTACGATATTTTCTGAATAAGACAGTATAAGATGTTTTTAAATACATAAAGTACACCTTTTATTTAATTTTGTATTATTTTATGAATAAAAAATTAAAAAGTGACTATAAAAATCAGTCATACAATGTTATAATAAATAGAAAGTAAATAATATGCAGATGTCGTATTATGTTATAAAAGAAGCTTGTTTTTATAGCATATTTTTAGTTTAGAAAGCTTTTGGTTTGTGAGGATTACTATGAAGATAGATATGCATTGTCATACTAAAGAAGGTTCTATAGATGCTAAGATTAATATCGAGAATTACATCAGAAAACTTATAAGTAAAGGCTGTGATGGAATGCTTGTGACTGACCATAATTCGTATGATGGTTACAGGCAGTTTAAAAAGATAGCACAGAGCATGAACCTTAAGGATACTTTTACTGTTTTAAAGGGAATAGAATATGATACCAGGGATGCCGGACATATAATTGCGATACTTCCAGAACATATTAATGAGAAGCTTTTAGAAGTCAGAGGAATGACTGTAAGACAGTTAGAAAAGCTTGTACATGGGCTGGGAGGTGTATTAGGACCTGCACATCCATATGGTACGGGATATTTTGCATTTGCCAATACAAGATTTGGTAAGAATAATATGGAATTTATTAAGAAGTTTGATTTTATAGAGACATTTAATGCATGTACAAAACCGCATGCTAATGCGGCAGCAGATAAGCTGGCTGACAGATTTGGCAAACTTAAGACGGCAGGCTCAGATGCTCATAAGGAGAATGTGGTAGGTACTGCATTTACGGAATTTTATCAGAATATAAGGAATAATAATGACCTGATAGAAGCAATAAGGTCAAGAAGTGATACTATAATTCATGGAAGGGTTATAGATAAGATGTTAAAAGATGGTAATATTCTGATTGAAAAGGCGGGAATTATAGGTTACTATATTTATAACAGAGTGGGAGCTGCATTCAACAAACGCAGAATTAATAAGCTTATGAAAGAAATTCAAATAAAAAAATATTTTATAACAGAACAGCTTAAAAATAAAACATTTGCCCATATACATGAATTTGAAATAGGGCTAACGCAATCCCACTGGCTTTAGACGGTGGGTTAAGGTAGCCGGAATCGGAGATTTGT
>ERZ772969.183-NODE-183-length-67308-cov-8.179070_pt1 | contig 67308 bp, 66 predicted proteins | sample MGYA00511676_ERZ772969 | MGnify/ENA primary metagenome ERZ772969 (study PRJEB29015, sample SAMEA2737651) | human gut metagenome | biome: human gut; feature: human-associated habitat; material: faeces | place: China | collected 2012 ... | reverse complement strand
TTTGCCGATTCGGAATGCGAAGCATCGGCAAAATCCTGTTACAGTGCGCGGGCATAGAGTACCCGTGTACTGTAACACCCCTTTACATCTCTACATAAAAATTTAAGAACGTTCCTTATGTTTTTGCGTCATTTTTATGCTATACTGAATTATGATATATTTTTTCTTTGATTTGATTTTTTCGTAACTGGAAACATGGTCAGTTACGATTTTTCATCTTTTATTATGTCTGATATGAGGAGGAATCGATTATGCCAACCATTCTCGTCTGCGATGACGACAAACAGATCGTAGAGGCGATCAATATTTATCTGACCGGCGAAGGTTTCAATGTAATTAAGGCCTACGACGGCTACGAAGCACTGGAGCTTCTGGAGAAGAATGAAGTAAACTTAATGATCGTGGATGTCATGATGCCGGGTCTCGACGGGATCCGCACCACACTTAAGGTCCGCGAGACCAGCAGTATCCCGATCATCATCCTCTCTGCGAAATCCGAGGATACCGATAAGATCTTAGGGTTAAACATCGGCGCTGACGACTACATTACAAAGCCGTTTAACCCATTAGAGCTCGTAGCCCGCGTGAAATCCCAGCTCCGCCGCTACACCCAGCTCGGCAATTTGAACCAGCAGGGCAGCTCCCAGGTCTACAAGTGCGGCGGACTGATGATCAACGATGAGAACAAGGAAGTTACCGTCGACGGAGAGCCAATCAAGCTGACACCGATCGAGTACAACATCCTGCTTCTTCTCGTGAAGAACGCGGGGAAGGTTTTCTCTATTGACCAAATTTACGAAAAAATCTGGAATGAAGACGCAATTGGCGCAGATAACACTGTTGCCGTCCACATCCGCCATATCCGCGAGAAAATCGAGATCAACCCGAAAGAGCCCCGCTACTTAAAGGTCGTCTGGGGCGTCGGCTATAAGATCGAGAAACAGTAAGGAGAGTCCAGATGGCAGAAAAAAAGACAAACTCATTTTTCAAGCGTCTCGTCGGCTTCCTTCACTTTCTCTTTGCCTGCGTGACACTCGTCGGAATCGGGTTCATGTATTTAAACAGCAACTACGGCCGGGGTCTCGACTGGATCAAGACGGAGACCTTTGAACAGTCCCCGGATTTCAGCAAAAAAGTCCAGGCAGATATCACAAATATCTTCGATTATGTCCAGTATCAGGATATTTTCGAGGTAAACGGTGAGGTCGACTACTCCCAGGTCGTCCTGGAAGTCACCACGGGACCTGGCGGTGAGAAATCCTACACTCTGGACGATATTATCCAGTACGGAAAATCCCTGGGCTACTACATGGACGAGTCCGACAACTACGCGTTAAAGGGCGGTCCGGAGACTCTGTCCGAGGAAGACCAGGAACAGGTCTATGTCCGCTACCGCTGCTACCAGTCTGAGGAAGACTTAACGAGCCCGGATCAGTCTTTCTCGACGATGCCGGACCTGACGTATGAGATCTTAAGGCGTTTCTCTTCCTACTACTCGATCTACTCGAGACTCATGAGCGACTTTACGAATCTCTATTTCCGCGTGGCGTACTACTCAAAAAATAATGCGATCTATGAGATCCATACCAACGCGCCGGAGATGTCCAACGATGACATTATGGCTATGGGAAGATATATCTACTATTCCGGAGACTCCAACGACCTTGCGGTCCGGACGAACTTCGAATCCAACTTTCCGAGTATCCCGGCGCTGATGTCGAAAAATAACCCGTACAACGGCAACAGCTACTATGTGGTCATCGGTCTCGACACATCCTATAAGGCGAACGATGACTATGCTCAGGCATATACCGCCTATAATAAGTCCCGCGTGAATTTCTCCAACGGACTTTATATTACGATCGCGGGACTTGCCGGTTCCCTCGTGACCTTCGCATTCCTGCTGTTTCTGTCCGGACATGCATCGATCTCTGACCGGACCATCACGCTTTACCCATTTGACCGGACAAAAACGGATTTCATGCTGCTCCTGATGGCATTCGTGTCCTACCTCTGCATCCACATCATGGCGCCGGTGACATCAAAGCTCCTGCACCTGGTAGTGACATCAGATTACTGGGACCGCGCGAACCTGCTGGTGGCCTTCGGATACCTGTATTTCTGCGTCATCCTGACCTTCTTCAGCCTGATCCGCAGATACAAGGCGGAGACACTCTGGAAGAACAGCTTTCTGCATGATCTTACAGAAACACTCTCCGAGAGCACGTTCCGCTACCGGATCACAATAGGCTTTGTGCTGTATCTTGCATACAACGTATTCATGATCACCGTGGGGGCATTCATGATCTTCCATCATGAAAATTCCGTTTTCCAGTTCATGCCGTTCATCTTCGTGATGATCGCCTGGATCGCCGGAAACCTTCTGGTATTCTACTTTATCTACCGGAATGCGGACCAGACGGACAAGATCCATGCCGCCATCGAAAAACTCGCCTCCGGGGAGACGAGCTACAAGGTGGACGTAAACGATTTCTCGAGCCTGGAGGCAGAGCTTGCCGAAGGTTTAAACCGCATCAGCGACGGTCTCGAGACTGCGCTTGCCGAGCAGGTAAAGAGCGAACGCCTGAAAGCCGATCTGATCACGAACGTCTCCCACGATATCAAGACGCCGCTGACTTCCATCATCAACTATGTGGACCTCATCAAGCGCCAGCATATCGAAGATCCGACCGTTCAGAAATATCTGGAAGTCCTGGATCAGAAATCCCAGCGTTTAAAGACGCTGACCGAGGATCTTGTCGAGGCATCCCGCGCAAGCTCCGGAAATATCAAGCTGGAGATCACAAATATCGATTTCGTAGAACTTGTCCAGCAGACGACCGGAGAATTTGAGGAAAAATACGCGATCCGCCATCTGGAGATCGTCAACACACTTCCGAACGAGGTCATCATGATCGAGGCAGACGGACGAAGGCTATGGCGTGTCCTTGAAAACCTCTATAATAACGCATTCAAGTACGCGTTAGAGGGAACCCGCGTCTACGTCACGATCGAGGACCATGGCGCCGACGTTGTGTTCACGATCAAGAATGTGTCCGCAAACCCGTTAAACATCAGCCCGGATGAGCTCACCGAGCGATTCGTCCGTGGTGACGTTTCCCGAACCACGGAGGGAAGCGGACTTGGACTTTCCATCGCGAAAGACCTGACAACCCTTCAGGGCGGAAAGTTCGAGCTGATCATCGATGGCGACCTGTTTAAGGCGCAGATCACGTTTCCGATCAAAAACTAAATAGCTTCTTATAAACAGAGAGCGTACCACCTTTTTTAGGCAATACGCTCTCTGTTTATATCTTATGTATTGAAATCTCTCAGATCATCAGCACAAACGAAGCCAACATCGCGATCCTCGGAATATACTGGTCGATCAGGATGTACTCGTTTGCGGAGTGGGCCCCGTCACCGGCTGCGCCGAGACCGTCAAGGGTCGGGATACCCAGAGCAGACACCTCGTTTCCATCGCTGCCGCCGCCCACAAACTGATGGGAAAACTTAAGCCCGACCTTCTCGCCGCAGATCTTCGCCTTCTCAAAGAGCGCCATGTTCGCCTCCGTCTCCTCCATCGGCATCTTGCTGTCCCGTTCGATGACTTCCCTTGTGGTTCCCGGAACCGTCGTCCTGATCTCGTTGATCGCCTTGCGGATCCTGTCGCCCTCGGCGGCTGTCTTTACACGGCAGTCGATCTCGATCTCTGCCTCTGCCGGGACAACGTTCGGTTTTGTACCGCCGCTGCAAACGCCCACATTGACGGTAGTTCCAGCCTCGTAATCTGTCAGTTTCTGGATTGCGAGGATCTCATGCGCCAGTTCCTCGATGGCGTTGATCCCCTCTTTATGGGCATTTCCTGCATGGGATGCCTTTCCATGAATCCTTACGGTAAAACGGACAAGGCCTTTTCTTCCTGTCTTTAAATCTCCGTTCGCTGTACACGGCTCGCAGACAAGCGCCGCCTTCGCGTCCTTCGCAAGCTCACAAATGATATCGGTGGACTCAGCACTTCCGGTCTCCTCGTCACCATTAAAGATGAATTCCAGCCTCTTTCCCGGATCGATCCCAAGATCCTTATATGCCTTTACAGTCCAGATCGCGGAAATAAGTCCGCCTTTCATGTCATAAACACCCGGTCCGTGGAGCTCATTTCCTTCTGTATAATACTTCAGCGCACCGATGAGATGTACGGTGTCATAATGACCGATAAACAGGATCTTCTCCGTACCCTTTCCATACTGGAACCGCACCGGACAGTGTCCGTTCTCCGCTTCGTAGACAAAGCTGTCCTCTCCTGTGCGCTCCTTGATCAGCATGATCAGCTTTTCCCGCACCTTTGCCAGAGCCTCAATATCTGAAGTGCTGGCCTCTGTCAGGACTAGAGATTTTAAGTCCTCAAAGATCTCCGTCTCATGTTCTTTTAAGTAAGCAAGTATTTTCTGTTCCATGATTTCTGTCCTTTCTTCTGTAATTGATACTGTATACCTATCTGTATATTACTTCTTTATCACGCGGACCTTCTTCCATTTTCCTGTCAGATACCATCCAAACGAGATCACATAATTCGCGGCCCAGCCAAGGGGAACCGCCATCCATGCTACCTGGATTCCATAAATCGGCGCAAACAGGTTCGTCACGCTGACACGGATCGCGAGATTCACGAGGTTTGCCACCGTAAATGCCGTCACATCACCTGCGCCGCGCAGCAGACCGTCCGTGGACGCCTTGAGGCCGATAAACGAGTAGAAAAACGATAAGAACTTCACATAACTGAGTCCCACCGAGTATGCCTCACTGCTGCCGCTGTCAAGAAACAGGGACACGAATGCGCCTCCTGCCAGCTGGTACATCACGCAGAGCACAGCACCCGCCGTCAGGACGATCACATAGCACATCCGGTAACCTTCCTTCACCCGGTCGATCTTTCCAGCCCCCATATTCTGGGCTGTGAAGGTTGACATAGCATTTCCCATGGCCAACATCGGCACGATACTCAAGGACTCGATCCGCATGCCTGCGGAGTATCCGGCGATTGCCGTGGAGCCGAAGCTGTTGATCACAGACTGGACCAGCAAAATTCCGATCTGTACGATGGACTGCTGCAGCGTGGACGGAACGGCGATCTTCACCATGGAGACCGCCATCTCTCCGCTGTAGAGACGCACCGGCTCCTCGGCAGGATACCCCTTTAGCTTCCGCATCAAAAGAAGGAAGGAGATCACCGCCGAGATTCCCTGTGCGATCAGTGTCGCCAGCGCAACGCCCCGGACACCCTGCTTGAAAACGATCACAAGGATCATGTCCAACGCGATGTTTAACAGGGAAGAAAAGATCAGAAGGTACAGCGGCTTCTTTGAATCTCCCAACGCGTTGAAGATCGATGCCTGAACGTTATACATGAACAGGAACGGCAGTCCGATAAAGTAGATCGCCAGATACAGCGCCGCGTCGGAGAAGATATCCTCCGGTACGTTGACGAGATTCAGGATCCGGTTGTTGAACAGGATCCCCACTGCTGCCAGAAACGCCGCAATCCCAAGGAAATTGAACATCGTCGTGTAGACTGCCGTCTTCATCTTCGCGAGTTTTCCCGCCCCCAGGAACTGGGAGATCACCACGGAGCTTCCGATTCCGCCGCCGATGGCGATGGCGATAAAGACGTTCGTGATCGCATAGGATGCGCCAACCGCCGCTAACGCCTGTTCCCCGACGAATTTTCCTACCACTACTGAGTCCGTGATGTTGTAAAACTGCTGAAAAAGATTTCCGAGTATCATCGGAAGCACGAAGAAAAGCAGGGATTTTCCCGGATTGTCCGTCAGCATGTCATATTTTTTTCTTGTCTCTTTCATGTCTGTCAAAACGTAATGATGGAAGCCAATGCCAGTTTCGCTCTGGAAAACAGCGTCTCAGCTACCGCATACTCCTCCATTGAATGATTGTTCGCTCCCTTGACGCCCATGGCGCAAACTACCGGAACGCCTTCCGCCGCAGCCAGGCAGGAATCGGACCATCCGCCGACTTTCTTTGTCTGCAGCTTTCCGTAACCGATCATGTCTGCCGCCTTCTGGACATGGCGGAAAAGCTCCAGATTTTTCTCCGATACCGGCATTACCGTACTCGGCTTCGTCCAGGTCACATCTGCCGTCGTGTCCGGGACAGTTCTCGTCTCCGCAATCTTTTTGATCGTCTGAAGTGTTTCCTCAAGGCGCTCAAAGCTGTCGTAGCGGATATCGATTCCAACCTCACAGGACGCAGCCACTGCGTTTGCAACCGTTCCGCCCTGGATCACACCTACATTCACAAAAAGTCCATGTTCAAAGTCATGAAGTTTCTGGATCTCGATGACCTTATGCGCCATCTCCAAAATTGCGTTTCTTCCGCGCTGTGGATCATTTCCAGCATGGGCCGCGACTCCGTGAACGGTGAGTGTCACACGGCAGGAACCTTTTCTTCCGACAACGAGTCCGTCATCGATAAATCCCGTCTCAAAGTTGAATGCCGCCGCGCATCCCGCGCAGAGTTTCCGGATCTCTGACTCCGCATTTGTCTGACGGTGTCCGTTCTCCTCATCTCCCGCAAAGACAACGCGGATCGGGCGTTTCCCATATCCATATTCATGGAGCGCTTTTAAAATATAGACAGCGATCACAAGTCCCGCCTTCATATCCAGAACTCCCGGTCCGTGGGCATTTCCGTTCTCATCGATGCGGAACGGATTTTTCTCCAGCGTGCCTTTCGCGAATACCGTGTCCATGTGTCCGATCAGGACGATGGGCTGGCCTGCTGCCTCTTTATGCCATACGCCTGTCAGGAGGTTTCCGAAACGTTCCATCGGGATCACAGCTGTCTCCACTCCGGCACTTTCCAGTTCATCCTTTAAGACCGCACCTACCCGGTCAACGCCCTCTTTATCCGGGGTTCCGCTTTCGATAGAAACGATCTTTTCCCATAGCGACAGCATCTCGTCCCTGTGACGGTCTATATACGCGGATGTCTTCACGATTAGTTCTCTGTCTTCCATAGCCTGCATCCTCCTTGTCATTTTATTCATCTATGATATAACAAACATACTGAAATGAAAATACTGAAAATCTATAAAAATCGGGAATTCCGCCCGACGGTAACACCTTCCCGGTTACACGCTTGACTTCTGCGTCTCTGCGAATTATAATGAGTAAATTAAACCTACCATTTTACTATGAAGATATGGCCGCCCGTACGAGGCTGCTAAGATAAACGCTCCGCGAGGATGCGCAGTGATTCTGTTAGGAATATGTCAACTTCTCTGACCAGAATCACGCGGCAAGTCTCACGGACGTTCAACTTGAGAATATGAAAGGACGGAGAATTCCTTATGAACAACACGATCAACGTTTCCATAGACTGCGTTCCGGCCGCACTCCGGGAATTTTTTGCGGAGCATTCTACCATCGCTCTTGCTTTTTCCGGCGGAACGGATTCCTCTTATCTTCTCTATGCCGCAAAGGCCTGCGGAGCAAATGTACATGCCTACTATGTCTCCACTCCGTTCCAGCCGCAATTTGAGTTAGATGACGCGAAGCTTCTCGCTGAATCGTTACACGCGGACATGACGGTCCTGCCCTTTGATGTGCTGACGGATAAAGTCGTAAAGAGCAATCCGAAAGACCGCTGTTACTACTGCAAGAATCAGGTATTCAGCGGAATCCTGAAAGCCGCAAAGGAGGACGGCTTTACCGAGATCATGGACGGAACGAATGCCTCCGATGACGCCGGTGACCGCCCGGGCATGCGCGCTTTAAAAGAAATGAAGGTACTGTCCCCGCTGCGCCTTTCCAGAGTGACAAAAACGGCACTCCGGGAATACTCCCGAAATGCCGGATTATTTACATGGAACAAGCCCGCCTACGCCTGTCTTGCGACGAGAGTTCCATCGGGAATTTCCATCGAATCTTCTGTATTAAAGGATGTGGAATGGGCGGAGAAATCCCTCTCCGACCTTGGATTCCGTGACTTCCGCGTCCGCGTGTACCCGGATCCTGCTGCCGGTGATACAAACCCCGACGCGCCGTGGTGTGCGAAGCTCCAGCTCACCGAGGACATGATCCCGAAGCTTATGGAGCAGCGGAAGGAGATCTGCGCGCTCTTAAAGCAGAGATTTAAGGATGTGACACTGGATCTTGTGGCGAGAACACCGTCGATGTAGGGAACGTCTCCCACATCTGTACATCAGATCTAATGCTCTGTATACGCAGATCAGCTAAAGTCTATAAAACAAGGAACGAGTATAACCGGCTTAACTTCACCGGTCATACTCGCTCTTAAAATATTTTTCACCCCGGAAACTTCCGGGCCTTTTTGTATACAGGATTTCTCTCTATGTCACCTCATTCAGCCACGCTACTGCCGCTTTGATCCCGTCCTCGCTGAACTCAAATTCCTGATACGTCTTTTTTTCATCTTCCGTCACAGAAAAAATAAACGGCCCCGGCCAGGTGACCGCCTGAATCTTATCCGGCTCGCCTTCCTCTCCGCTGATCTTCCGGATCATAAAATTCGTTCCCTTTTCACTTCCGGTAAATACTGTTTTCTTTAAATACGGAATGGAGATCATTCCTGTCAGATCGATCATAACAACCTCTTTTCTTCTTTTCCATTGCAAATTGCTAAAGTGTTCGCTATACTTACACCATAAACCACTTGTACAGGAATCATTATACACCATTCCTGTCCACGAAGCATCAGGAGTATCTCATGTTAGCTGTATTTTTATCTCCGATCTACCTGTTATTTCAGGCATACATTCTTTTATGGCTCTACGCCTGGGCGGATTCCTGCTCCCTGGCGCTTCATTCACTGTTTTTCAGGATCCCTGTCACAGTCCTCTATCTATTTTTTGCCGTCAGCCCGCTGACCGGATTTCTGATCACAAAAGAACCACTTCACCATTTTCTCCGGGTGATCAGCAACTACTGGCTCGGCACTCTGGAATATATCCTGCTTTTTATCATCACCTTCGACGTGATCCGCCGTGTCACCGGCCATTCCTTCTTTATGAAATACCGGTATCCGGCCATGCTGCATACCATGCCGAAAAATCTCGTGATCTTTGGCGGCTTTGTCATTGGCCTGATCCTTATGGTCAGCATTTACGGTGTCCTGCATGCAAGACGGGTCTATGTGCGGCAGGATCCGGTCGTCATCGAAAAGAGTTCTTCTCTTCCGGGACTTAAGATCGCCCTGATCGCGGATCTTCACCTTGGATACAACTCCACGAAGTCCCATGTAAGAAAGATCGTAGACACCATTAACTCCCAAAATGTCGATCTCGTCTGCATTGCCGGAGATCTCTTCGACAATGATTACGACGCGATCAAAGACCCGGATAAGGTGGCTGACATTCTATCCGATATCAAGAGCCGGTACGGCACATACGCCTGCTGGGGCAACCATGACGTAAGCGAGAAGATCCTCGCCGGATTCACATTTCCACAGAAGGAAACGATCGTCCGGGACGGGCGGTTTACGGAATTTCTGCACCACGCCGGTATCACGATGCTGGAGGACGAGACCGTCTGCATCAATAATGCATTCTATCTTGTCGGCCGCCGGGATAAGGATATGGCAAAAAAAGAACAGCTCCCGCGGAAAACCTTTGCTGAGATCACCGAACCACTCGATCCCTCACTTCCCATCATCGTCATGGATCACCAGCCGGGAGAATTGTCAGAGGCCTCCGATGCCGGTGTCGACCTGGACCTCTCCGGCCATACCCACGATGGGCAGATGTTTCCGGCAAACCTTGTGGTCCATTTTCTCTGGGAAAACGCCTGCGGAGTCCTGAAAAAGGGGTCTATGACGTCTATTGTCACCTCCGGTGCCGGTGTCTGGGGACCGGCGATGCGGGTCGGGACTAACAATGAAGTCGTGATCGCAAATGTGTCGTTTGATCCAGCCACAGACCAATAATCTGTTGTTCCTATAAGTTGTTCCTATAAATAGTATAAACGAGAAAAACGGAGGTCTTATATGAAAGAATTTGTCAAGTCCATCACAAGCCCTTATGAAAAAGAACTGATCGAAACACGCCGTTACCTGCACCGACACCCGGAGCTCTCCTTTCAGGAGACAGACACTGCCGCTTACATCCGCAGCACCCTGAATGCCCTGGGCGTCCCGCTGATGAAAGGGATCTCCGGAACCAGCACGGTCGCTGTCATAAAAGGCGAAAAAACCGGTCCATGCATCGCGTTCCGCGCGGACATCGACGCGCTCCCGGTGGAGGAAGAAAATGATCTCCCGTTTAAGTCCGAGGTTCCCGGCGTTATGCATGCCTGTGGACACGATATCCATACCGCAGTCCTTTTAACCTTCGCAAAGGTCCTCACAGCCCATCCAGAGCTTGTCCGTGGAACTGTGAAGCTGATCTTTCAGGCAGCCGAGGAAAAGCTCCCGGGAGGCGCTAAGGCGCTCTGCGAGGAAGGTGTCATGAAGGATGTCGATCTCATCTATGGTTTCCACTGTGCTTCCGCGTTTCCGCTCGGCACCATCGCCGTGACTCCCCGGGCGTATTCCGCAGCGATCGGTATTTATGAAGTGAAGATCCATGGAAAGGGCGGTCATGGCGGTTATCCGCAGAATGCCCTGAACCCGGTCCCCGTGGCCTGCATGGTCGGATCTGCTTTAAACCAGATCCTGGCTGAGAAAAAGAATCCGCTGGAAGGCGGTGTTCTTACGGTTTCCTATATAAATGGCGGCCAGTATCCGAATATCATCACGGACACTGTGACTCTCGGCGGCAATGTCCGCACTTTAAACAATGACCTGATCGACAAAGTCTTTGACTCCATCCACTCCATCAGCAGGGGGATCTGCGCCGGATTCGGCCTCACCTGCGATGTGACCACGACTCTGGGCTATCCGGCAGCCATCAACGTGCCGGAGGAGATCGAAACGGTCCGCAGTGTCACAAGAGACCTCGGATATACCGTCTACGAGCGCCCGGATGCCCTTGGCGGTGAGGATTTTGCCTACTATCTTCTTGAGAAGCCGGGTGCCTACTTCCAGATCGGAATGGCTGATCCCGAACGCCCGATTACCTCTTCCCCGCACCATAACTGCCATTTCCAATTAGATGAGCGCGGAATTTCAGAGGCGCTTGAGATGGAGCTTGGTCTGTACCTGCGCGTGACAGGACAGATGTAACCGTATAGAAAAAGCGGCTGTCATATCGGCAAAGTTTTGCCGGGCAGCCGCTCTTTTTTATAAATCCTTCGCTCCAACAAGTCCGTAGGCCGACTCCGCGCTCCTCACAGCCCTCAGGATCGCCTCCGCCATAACCTGGGCACCGAGGGTTCCGACCATATCCTGATCTGCCTTCACATCGCCCACAGACAGCGCGTAGATGCTGTCTCCGTCGGAAGAGGTATGAACAGGACGGATCGCCCGCGCATAACCGTCGTGGGCCATCCCGGCGATCTTGCAGAGGCTGCTCTTCGGGAATGCCGCGTTCGTGATCACCGCACCGATGGTCGTATTCTCTGTCGCGCCGGTGAACTTGTTCTTGACCACTTCATAGCTCTTATAAACAGCTTCTTCTGTGTCCGCAAATGTCTTCCTGTCCGCATTTAAAAGACCGGCCACCTTCTTTCCGTCCTTCCAGTCATAGATATCGCCTCTCGCATTCACCGCAACGATTGCGCCGACCTTCAGATCCCCAATCTGCACCGCATAGCTTCCGATTCCGCCCTTCATGCAGAGAGACTTGTCCCCCAGCTTTCCGACGGACGCACCTGTTCCAGCGCCGAAGTTTCCATCCTGATAATTATTCTTCTCCGCGCCCTCACACGCCGCATATCCCATGGCCTTATCCGGTCTCGTCTTAAAATCTCCGACCATCAGGTCAAACAGGCAGGACTCGCATACAAGCGGCACCTTCGTGATTCCCACATCAAAGCCGATCCCGCGCTCTTCCAGATACTCCATAACGCCGCCTGCCGCGTCCAGACCGAACGCGCTGCCGCCGCTGAGTAAAACTGCCTGGATCACGTCAGCTGCCGCCATAGGCTTTAAAAGCTCTGATTCCCTGGATGCCGGACCGCCCCCACGCACATCCAGCCCAGCTGCCGCTCCACGCTCGCAGATAATAACCGTACACCCGGTCCCCGCTTCTTTATTCTCTGCGCTGCCGATCCTGATGTTTTCGATCTCTGTGATTTTGATTTCTTTCATCCTTTTAATCTCCCTTTAATTACCTGTGATTCCGAAACAGGATCCCCTAAATGAGGATCCTGTTGGTAAATTTTTCATACACTTCTTCTATTTATATAGTATATCACATTTTTAAATTAAATTAAAATCATAAAATCGGGAATATATAACGGGTAACAAGTATTTGAACGAATGATATGATTATTGAATGATTCGATATCAGTGTAACAAAAAACACCGTCCCGGCGGCTTATCATCCGCTAAAACAGTGCTTTTTTTCGTGCACCTTCAGGGATTCGAACCCTGGACAAATAGATTAAGAGTCTACTGCTCTACCAGCTGAGCTAAAGGTGCTTGGTTTGTTGTTTTTCTTTGTTTTGTTTGCCTCATCCGTGGCACGTTTTGTATTATAGGATAAACCAAGAAAAAAGTCAACACCTTTTTTGAAATTTTTTTAATTTTTTTGTTTTTCAAAAAACAGGTACAAATAAAACGATTAAAAAAGCCAGCAAACATGCGGGTTTGCCGGCTTTTCCATTATATTTCCTACAACATCTCTTTGATCGCATTTTCCAGAACTTCTTTATCCTGAAGTCCAACGCTCTTGGAAAAAACTTCTCCGTTCTTAAAAAGGATGATCGTCGGGATAGACATAACTCCGTAGCGGGCAGCAATATCACTGTTCTCGTCTACATCGAGTTTGCCGATCTTTACTTTTCCGTCGTACTCCTCAGCGAGCTCTTCGATCACCGGAGCCATCATACGGCACGGGCCGCACCATGTCGCAAAGAAATCCACAACTACCGGGATATCGGATCCCAGAACATCAACATCAAAATTTGCGCTTGTAAATACTGCTTCCATGTTATTTTCTCCTTTTTTATTTTTTCTTTTTGCCGCAGACCACAGCGTTCGCCTCGTCAAAACACTTCTTGACCCGGATAATCTTCCGGTTCAGTTCTGTCTTGTCGCAGGTTGTCTGCGCGAGCCACCGCTTCAGACATGTCCACATACTCATCCGTCACACAGCCTTTTTGCCATTTCTCATTTAATATATGCAGACATTCCCGGCTTATTCAGCCTGTTTTGCGGTAACCTTCTTGTCGCGACAGGCCGTCAGCTTACAGATCGGCTTGCCCTCCGCGGAGAACTTCGTCTCGTACTCTGTCATAACATTTCCCTCGGCCATATCACTGTGGTGAAGATCAAATGTATGGGATGTCACCTGCCAGCCTGCCTCCGGAATGGATTCTAACGAATAGCGGAACAGGTCCTGATTATCAGTCTTAAACTCGATGATTCCGTCCGGCTGTAAAATCTTATCATACACGGCAAGGAAACGGTCCGATGTCAGACGGCGCTTCGCGTGGCGGTCCTTCGGCCACGGATCCGAGAAGTTTAAGTAGATCCGCTCCACCTCATTCTCCGCGAACACCTCCGTAAGCTCTAAGGCATCGATCCTCATAAAATAAATATTAGAAAGCTCCAGCTCCGCGCGCTTCTGAAGTCCGCGAAGCAGAACGCTGGAGTAACGCTCGATTCCCACGTAATTGATATCCGGATTCATCTGGGCAAGCTCCATGATGAATTTTCCTTTTCCCATTCCGACCTCAATGCGGATCGGATTATCGTTTCCAAAAAATTCATGCCACCTTCCTTTCAGTGACTGCGGATCCTGGACCACATATGGGCTCTCAGCAATCTCTTCTTCAGCGCCTTTGATATGGCGTAATCTCATAATGTATTTCCTCCTGCACAATGATCCTGTTTTTGCTTGTGTCTCATTTTATCATTGAAAACCTTATTTTGCAAGGAGACTATGTTTTCCCTCTATATACCCTAAATATATATTTTGAAACAGAAAATTCTTAATTTGTTCAAAAATATTTCGTGCAATTTTCCTATTATTCCAGTATAATAAAGATAATGGCTGACAAAATCGCTCTTTTCGCGTCCGCGGAGGTTTCCGCAGATGCACAGCATTACACAAAGAAAAGCGGTCTATGAGATCTGACATCCTCACAGACCGTTAAAATACATAAAACGGAGGGATTTATATGGCAAGAACCGACATCCCCAGCGGATGGGATAAGATCCGCCTGAATGTTCAGGAGACCGAGCGTCTCATAGGACAGAAAAAATACAACCAGTCCATGATCAAGGCAAAACAGACCGTAGAATACATGGTTAAGCTCCAATGTGAACAGTCGGGGATCATGGAAGGCTCCATGGACTCTATGATCCACGAGCTCTACAACAACGGCTGGATCTCAAAATCCACCGCCGAGCACTACTTACAGATCTACGACATCGGCACAAAAGCCGCAAAAAACGGCGATAACGGTGCCTACAATGCAAACCAGGCCTACCACGTGCTGTCCCAGGAGATCTACTCCTTTGCAGACAACGGGAAAGCCCCCCGCGGAAGACGCCCGGCCGGTAGCCGTCCCCAGCAGTCCAGAAACCGCAGCGCCGGTTCCCGGCAGTCCGGAAGCGGCATGCAGCCGGCTGATCTTTTAAAATTTGTGGTTCCGATCGTCCTCGTGATCATCCTGATCGTCCTGATCCGTGTCCTCACGCCGAAGAAACCGGCTACAGAGGAGACCTCCGCACCAGTGATCACAACGGAAACAGCAGAGACCACAGCCCCGGAGACTGAACCGGAGAGCACAGCTTCCGGCTCCTCCTACAAGACAACAACGACCTTGAACGTCCGCAAAGAACCGTCCACCGACGCGGACCGCATCGGAAAACTGGACCCGGGCGCATCCGTTGAATATCTCCGCGACCACGACGATACCTGGGCCGTCATCAAGTACAACGGACAGGAAGCCTATGTCGCGAAGGAATTTCTGACAGCGGAGTAATAACTTATTGGAATATCAAATTCAAAAAAGCTCTAAAGCCAATATTTAGGGCGGGATTCCGATGGATCCCGCCCTATTGCTGACTTCAGAGTTCTTTTTTCATTTATACTACATTCTTACACCGTCACATCTCCCATCCCCGACGGGTCTTTCTCAAAATACTTACAGAAATAATTCACAAACTCATCCACCACCGGCTTATTTCCTGCCTGCTCAAACACCGTGACCACCAGGTCACGCCTGCAGTTCGGGTAACGGATCGGGATCAGGACAACACCATGCCCCGGCTTTCCACCCCAGGCTTTTTCCGGCCAGAAGCCGATTCCAAGCCCTGCCGCGATCAGGTTGCGCACCGACTCCGGACTGTTGCTCTCAAACACCGCCTGAGGGCGGATCCCGGCTCTCCGGCAGAAATCATCGCAGATCCCGCGGAGCTGCCAGCCGTTTCCGAGACGGATGAAATTTTCTTCCTTCACTTCCCGCAGATCGACGGTCTTATGTTTCGCAAACTTTGAATCCGGCGGTACTGCCAGAAAAATCTCCTCCCTCAGATATTCCCGTCTTACCACGCCATCCGGAAGTTCCTGCGGATGCGGAGGCGTCACAGATATAGCGATCCTTGATTCGATATGGATATCACAGCTCTCCGTCATCTCAAGCTGGGATACCTGAAACTGGACATCCGGTTTCAGGGCCCGATAGGAAATAATACTGTTCGTAATGAGGTTCGACGCGGACAGGAAATTTAAATAGATCGTGCGCTCCGATGAATAAACCGACTCCCAGAGCTCATCCTTTAGATTATCGATGGATTCCAGAATCGGGATCAGGCGTTTTTTCAGGAGTTTCCCCTGTTCGTTGAGCTCGATCCGGTGATTTTTCCGGTCAAAAAGGCTTACGCCGAGCTCCGTCTCCAGACGCTTGATGGACTGGGACAATGCCGGCTGGGCGATATGCAGATCTTCTGCCGCTTTTGTCAGATTTTCATACCGCGCTGCCGCCAAAAAATACCGAAACTGCTGGATTTCCATATCATTCCCCCTTTTTCTTTCGCGCCTTAACGATCATGTTAATTTTGTGCTAATTTTTTGTTTATTTATAGCATTTTCCGATTATTATAACATTCATGTTATAACAGCATAATTATTATATATTTGAAATTCCTGATTTTCAAGCTATATTATAATGTTACCGGGGTCAGACACCCAGGAAAACCTGACTTGAATTTTACCGCATAAAACTCCGAGGTTTCTGGCCCCATCCCCCCGGATGAGGGAAAATCCTTCTCAGAAAGGAGACAAATCAATGAACAATATCATCAATCAGCTCTCCCAGATTGAAGAAAAGACTGTCGCGATCTTAGACGGCGCTGCTGACAAGAAAAAAACTCTTGCAGCAGAATATGAGGCAAAGACGAAACAGTTTGACGAGGAGCTGAATCATGAAACCGAACTGGAGATCCAGTCCATGCGCCAGAAAATGGAGGCAGAAGCCGCCGCGGAGCTTGACAGGCAGAAAACCGCCGCCGGTGACCAGATCGCCCGCCTGGAACAGCATTACGAAGAAAAGCATTCCTGGTATGTGGACTCCCTCTTCCGTTCTATGACCGAGGTGTGATCTATGGGAAGTCTCATCACTTACAGTGCGATCGCTGCCAAGCTTGCCGCAATGCGCGGGCATTTCCTCACGGATGATGAGTTCTCGGTCCTCGCGGGAATGGAGAATGTACCGGCTGCCGTCGAATACCTGAAAAGTTCTCCCGCCTACAGGGATGTTTTTTCCGGTGTCGAAAATGAGGAACTCCACAGAAGTAAGATCGAAGAGCTTTTGTGGCACTCCCTCTATGGTGATTTCTCAAGGCTGTTCCGATTCGCAAACGGAACCCAGAGAAAATTTCTGGATCTCTACTTTCTCCATTTCGAGATCGATGTCATGAAACGGTGTCTGAGGGACGCGGTTTCCGGAAAACGCTCAGATCTGAACTTTAAGAGCTTTGAGCCCTTCTTCCGAAAGCACTCCCACCTGGATTTCACCGCCCTGACTGATTCAAAAGATCTGGACGAATATCTGGACAGCATTCAGAACACCCCTTATTATGGCCCGTTAAAGGACTTAAAGGATCAGGGCATCACTTCCCTGTCTGAGTTCGAATCTGCTCTGGACATCCTGTACTTCATCCGTTTCTGGAAAAGTTTAAAAGACCAGCTTTCAAAAGACGACCGGGAGGCCATCGCCGACTGTGCCGGTGAAAAGATCGATCTTTTAAATATTGAATGGCTCGCAAGAGCGAAACGCCACTACAAATTATCTGCCGATGCCATTATGGAGCTTCTGATCCCCGTATGGCACCGTTTAAAAAAGTCTCAGGCAAGAGAGCTTGCCGAAGCGCCGTCTATAGAGGAATTTGACCGGATCCTAAAGGGGACCCGCTACGGAAACCGGATCTTTCGGGCATCCGGCGAACAGCAGGAGAATCCGGAACTGCATTCCCTGTTCCGGGCGCTTCTGGATGCTGTGTACAGCAAATCCGGACGGAATGATCCATATTCCGCGGCTGCGTTAAACAGCTACTTCTATTTTAAGGAAGAGGAGATCAGAAAAATCATCACCACCGTTGAGGGGATCCGTTACAGCCTTGGCAGTTCAGAAATTCTCACCTGCCTGGCAGAAAGTTAGAAAAGGGGGTATGCTTTGTGATCGAAAAAATGAAATTCGTCAGCATCTCCGGGCCAAAGAACGATCTGGACCGAATGGTCAACCAGTATCTCTCCCACTATGAGATCCAGCTGGAAAACGCGCTGACCGAATTAAGATCCGCATCAAAATTAGAACCATATCCCGGAACCAATCCATACCGGGAACCGCTTCAGAAAGCGCAGAAACTTCTCGCTTCCTGTCCCGGCGCAAAACAGCAGGAGATTTCCACCGGAACAATGCCCGTGGAGAACGCCATCACACTTGTAAATGACATGGATACGGAGCTCGCCGCCTCCGATGAGGAGCGGGAGTCCTTAAAGGCAAAAGAAAAAGAAGTCTCTTCTCTGTTGGAGCAGGTACGCCTGTATGTGGAACTGGACTTCGATATTCCGGCAATTCTGAAGCTGAAGCACATCAAATACCGGTTCGGACGCATCAGAAAGGAAAGCTTCCCGCAGCTTCAGGCATTCGCCGACCGCTCGGATGAGACGATCCTGTTCAAATGCCACGAATCAGACCACTATATTTCTTTGCTCTACTTCACACCGGATATCACCTCCGACCGGATCGACACCGTCTTCTCGTCCCTGCAGTTCGAGAGGATCTATCTCCCGGATGAGTACGCCGGAACCCCGAAGACCGAGGTCGAACGTCTGGAAAACGAGCTTGCAAATCTGAAAGCAAAGGAACAGGCTCTGGACGCAAAAGATTCCGGGTACCTGCTGACGAGACAGACCAGTCTCCGAGATGCCAGCCAGGTGCTGAAATCCTATGAAGCAAACTTCAATGTGAGAAAGTATGCGGCATGCACCCATGATAAGGATCATCCGTTCTACATTCTCTGCGGCTGGATGACAAAAGAGGACGCGGAAGCTCTCCACAGGGACCTCGCAAAGGACGCGGACACATTCTTCGTCTTAGAAGACAGCAAAGAGCACGTGACCAGCATTCCGCCCACCAAGTTAAAAAACATTCCGCTGCTGCGGCCATTTGAGATGTTCGTAAAGATGTACGGACTTCCGTCCTACGACGAGTTTGATCCGACGCTTCTGATCGCCATCACCTACTCCATCTTCTTCGGCTTCATGTTCGGAGATGCCGGACAGGGACTTGTCCTTCTGATCGGAGGTTTCCTGCTCTATAAGTTCAAAAAGATCGATCTGGCAGCCATCATCTCCTGCTGCGGATTCTTCTCAACGATCTTCGGATGCCTCTTCGGAAGCGTCTTCGGATTTGAAGATGTGATCCCGGCGCTGTGGTTAAAGCCGACCGAAGCCATGACGGATCTTCCGTTTGTGGGTCGTCTGAACACCGTGTTCGTCGTTGCCATTGCTCTCGGCATGGGAGTCATCCTCTTTACGATGATCTTAAACATGACTACGAGCTTTAAGAACCATGACACCGAAAAGACCTGGTTCGATACAAACGGTCTCGCAGGCTTTGTCTTTTATTTCAGTCTTGCAGCCACCATCGTGATGTTCATGAGCGGACATACACTTCCGGCGGCAGCGATCCTGATCATCATGTTCGTCCTGCCGCTTCTCGTGATGTTCTTTAAGGAACCGCTCACAGCAGTTCTGGAAAAGAAATCTGAGAAGATCTCCGGTGGCGTGGGAATGTTCATCACACAGGGATTTTTCGAGCTGTTTGAGGTACTCTTAAGCTACTTCTCCAACACGCTTTCCTTCGTCCGTGTGGGTGCATTCGCCGTCAGCCATGCAGCCATGATGCAGGTTGTTTTAATGCTCGCAGGCGCAGAAACCGGAGCACCGTCCATACCGGTCATTGTTCTCGGAAACCTGTTCGTGTGCGGCATGGAGGGCCTGATCGTCGGGATCCAGGTACTCCGTCTCGAGTACTACGAGCTGTTCAGCCGGTTCTATAAGGGAAGCGGCCGGGAATTTAAACCGTTCTACGAGAAATAAAAATAAATGGTAAAATACAGATTTTAGGAGGTCATCGTCATGACAATCGCAGTAAAACTTCTTTTAACCGTTGCACTTATCTTCAGCATTGCTGTCCCCTTCGGAGCTTTCGCCGCAGGTGAAAAGACAAAAGGACGCTATAAAACAGCCCTCGCAGCCAACACCGTAATGTTCTTCGGAACCATGCTCTTCGCCGTCTGCGTACTCTTTGGCGGCACTGCATTCGCAGCCGAGTCCACAGCTGCAGCCGGCGGCATCTCCACCGGTATGGGCTACATCGCAGCTGCTCTTTCCACCGGACTTTCCTGTATCGGCGGCGGCGTTGCTGTTTCTGCGGCAGCATCCGCAGCACTTGGCGCTATCAGTGAGGATTCCTCCATTCTTGGTAAATCTCTTATCTTCGTAGGTCTTGCCGAAGGTGTCTGCCTGTACGGACTTATCATCTCCTTCATGATCATCGGTAAACTTTAATGCCTGATAACATGGCTGAACTATTACCAGGAATGGAGACCGGCTATGAGAATGTATTTGATCAGCGATAACACTGACACGCTGACCGGCATGCGGCTGGCGGGCGTGGACGGTGTGATCGCAAACGAAAAAGGAACGCTGGAAAAGGCGTTGAACGAAGTGTTAAAAGACAAAAATATCGGGATCATCCTGCTCACCGAAACGCTCGGAAAGAAGTATCCTGAGCTGGTTAAGACGGTACGCACAGAACATAAAAAGCCGCTTCTCATCGAAATCCCGGACCGCCACGGAACAGGACGGCGGCCCGATTTCATCACGGCATATGTAAATGACGCGATCGGACTAAAGTTATAGTATGCACACAGCGGTTCCGTCCGCAGGCGACAGCGATCCGGAACCGCTGCAGATCGATATTGGAATCAAGGAGGTGGCTGCTTTGACAACCGAAGAAAAATTACAGCATTTTGAAGACATCTGCACAGGCGACGCATTAAAGAAATACGAGCAGGCAGTCTCTGATTATACTGCTTATGAGGAAAAGATCCTGAATGAGCATAAAGAAAACGCCAGAAAGCAGGCAGCATTGCAGATCGCTGCCGAAAAAGAGCGGATCGCACGGGAGACCAACAAGAACCTGTCCTTAGGCCAGATCGAGATCCGCCGTTCCTACAGCAGAAAAGATGAGGAACTCCGCGGAAAAGTCTTCTCTGAGCTTCGCGACAAACTGGCGCGGTTCATGGAGACCCCGAAATATGACGCACTCTTAGAGGCGCAGATCAAAAAAGAAAAAGCATTTGCAGGATCCAGTGAGATCCACATCTATATCGACCCGTCCGACAAGGAAAAGCAGAATCTTTTATCCTTAAGGACCGACTGCGACATCCGCGTCAGCCAGTACCCGTTTCTCGGCGGCACGCGGGCCGTCATCGCCTCGAAAAATATCCTGATCGATAACTCCTTTGAGACGAAGATCAAAGAAGCTGAACAGGACTTCCAGTTCTCACTGTAACTGTGCGATACGTTTCCGCGGGCAACGCGGTACACGCACAGACCTGCCGGACAGTTACTTTTTATAACATTTTTGGAGGAAATCAACATGGCTGCAAAAGGCACAATTTACGGAATCAACGGCCCGATCGTCTATATTGCCGGTGATTCCGGTTTTCAGATGAATGAGATGGTCTACGTCGGAGAGGCAAACCTCGTCGGCGAGGTCATCGGACTGACCTCCGAACGCACAACGATCGAGGTCTATGAGGAGACCACAGGTCTGAAGCCCGGAGAGCCGGTCACAGGAACAGGAGCTCCTGTCTCCGTCACACTTGCCCCCGGCATTATCACAAATATTTTTGATGGAATCGAACGTCCGTTAGCCGCTATCAAAAAATCAAGCGGCTATTATATTGACCGCGGTGTTCATGTAACATCCCTTGATACAGAAAAGAAATGGCAGACCCACATGACCGTAAAGCGCGGTGATCATGTCTACGGCGGCACCATCATCGCGGAGGTCCCGGAGACGAGAGCCATTACCCATAAAGTCATGATCCCGCCGGATCTGGAGGGCGATGTTCTCTCCGTTGTCTCCGACGGTGAATATACGATCAATGATACACTGCTCACGATCATGACAAAGGACGGAACGGAAAAAGCGATCACTATGACACAGAAATGGCCGATCCGCATCCCGCGTCCGACCGTAAAGCGCTATCCGGCATCCAAACCGCTGATCACAGGACAGCGTATCCTTGACACCCTGTTCCCACTCGCAAAGGGCGGCACGGCGGCGATCCCGGGCGGATTCGGTACCGGAAAGACCATGACCCAGCACCAGATCGCCAAGTGGTCCGATGCCGATATCATCATCTACATCGGCTGCGGCGAGCGTGGAAATGAAATGACACAGGTTCTGGAGGAATTCAGCGAGCTGATCGACCCGAAGAGTGGAAACCCACTGATGGAGCGGACTACGTTGATCGCCAATACCTCCAACATGCCGGTTGCCGCCCGTGAGGCGAGTCTTTACTCCGGCCTGACACTTGCAGAATACTACCGCGACATGGGATACAACGTAGCGATCATGGCAGACTCCACCTCCCGTTGGGCAGAGGCTCTCCGTGAGCTCTCCGGCCGTCTGGAGGAAATGCCGGCCGAGGAAGGTTTCCCGGCTTATCTGGCATCCCGGCTGTCCCAGTTCTATGAGCGTGCCGGAATGGTCCAGAACTTAAACGGAACGGAAGGTTCCGTATCCATCATCGGAGCCGTATCCCCGCAGGGCGGCGATTTCTCCGAGCCGGTCACACAGAACACCAAGCGTTTCGTCCGCTGCTTCTGGGGACTTGATAAGAACCTCGCCTACGCGAGACACTTCCCGGCGATCCAATGGCTGACCAGCTACTCGGAATACCTCACGGATCTTTCTTCCTGGTACTCTGAGCATGTGGATAAAAACTTTGTCAATTACCGTAACCAGCTCGTCACGATCCTGAATCAGGAAAGCAGCCTGATGGAGATCGTAAAACTGATCGGATCCGATGTTCTCCCTGATGACCAGAAGCTCGTTCTCGAGATCGCCAAGGTTATCCGTCTCGGTTTCCTTCAGCAGAACGCTTTCCATAAGGAAGATACCTGCGTTCCGCTGAAAAAGCAGTTTAAGATGATGGAGATCATCCTTTATCTCTATAAAAAATCCCGTGCCCTCGTTGCCATGGGCATGCCGGTATCCGTCCTCAAAGAAGAAAAGATCTTTGAGAAGATCATTGCCATCAAATATGACGTCCCGAATGACCGTCTCGACATGTTTGACGACTATAAGAAGCAGATCGATGACTTCTACAATTCCGTCATCGAGCGCAACGCATAAGGAGGCAGATCACAATGGCAGTCGAATATCTTGGCCTTAGTTCCTTAAACGGCCCTCTTGCCGTCCTCGAAGGCGTTTCCGGGGCATCTTATGATGAAATCGTGGAAATGACCGTCGACGGAAAAGAAAAGAAGCTCGGACGCATTATCGAGGCGTACGAGGATAAAGCCGTAATCCAGGTGTTTGAGAGCACCGGAAATATGGCATTGAAAAACACTCATACCCGTCTCACCGGACATCCGATGGAGATCGGCGTCTCCGCCGATATGTTAGGCCGTACCTTTGACGGTCTTGGAAATCCCATCGACGGTCTGGGACCGATCTTAGCTGATAAAAAACTGGATGTAAACGGAAAGCCGTTAAACCCGGTGGCCCGTGAATATCCGCGTAACTACATCCGTACCGGTATCTCCGCCATTGACGGTTTGATGACCCTGATCCGCGGACAGAAGCTCCCGATCTTCTCCGGAAACGGACTTCCCCACGACCAGCTGGCAGCGCAGATCGTCATGCAGTCCTCTCTGGGAGACAATTCCGATGAAAAATTCGCCGTCGTATTCGCAGCTATGGGCGTCAAGTACGATGTTGCCGAATACTTTGAACGTACCTTCCGTGAGAGCGGCGTCCTGGACCATGTTGCCATGTTTATCAATCTTGCAAATGACCCGGTCGTCGAGCGTCTGATCACACCGAAGGTTGCCCTCACAGTTGCCGAATACCTCGCATTTGAAAAAGGCATGCATATCCTGGTCATCCTGACGGATATGACCTCCTACGCTGAGGCGCTGCGTGAGGTCTCCTCCTCAAAGGGCGAGATCCCGTCCCGTAAGGGATATCCGGGATACTTATACAGTGATCTGGCATCTCTCTATGAGCGCGCCGGAATCGTCGCCGGAGTCAACGGATCTGTCACACAGATCCCGATCCTTACCATGCCGAACGATGATATCACCCACCCGATCCCGGACCTTACCGGTTACATCACAGAAGGTCAGATCGTTCTGGACCGCAACTTAAACGGTCAGTCCATCTACCCGCCGATCAGCGTGCTTCCGTCCCTGTCCCGTCTTATGAAGGACGGCATCGGTGAGGGATTTACCCGTGAAGATCATCAGGATGTGGCAAACCAGCTGTTTTCCTGCTACGCAAAGGTGGGCGACGCGAGAGCCCTCGCATCTGTTATCGGTGAAGATGAGCTCTCCCCGATCGATAAAAAATATCTGGAATTCGGCCGGGAATTTGAAAAACGGTTCATCGGACAGGATATCCATGACAATCGTACCATCATCGACACCTTAAACATCGGCTGGGAGCTTTTAGGACTTCTTCCGAGAGAAGAGCTCGACCGTATTGACACGAAGATCTTAGACAAGTATTATAAACCTGCAGACGCCGCTTCAGACGCTTCATAAGGAGGGGATCTCATGAATCCGAACACATTCCCCACCAAGGGAAATCTGATCCTTGCGAAAAACTCCCTCGCCCTTGCGACTCAGGGGTACGGACTGATGGATAAAAAGAGGAACATCTTGCTGCGGGAGCTTATGGGCCTGATCGATCAGGCAAAAGCGATCCAGTCCGAGATCGATTCCACTTTTACCGCCGCCTACCGGGCACTCCAGAAGGCCAATATCGAGATGGGAATCCACTATGTGGAGGAGATCGCAGAGTCACTTCCCGTCACGAATGATATCCGGATCAAGGCGCGCAGCATCATGGGAACGGAGATCCCGCTTGTCGAGTATACACCGTCAAAAGATGAAAAACCGCCTTATTCGTTTTACAGCACCAGCGATTCGCTGGACGAGGCGCGGATCGCCTTCGAGCGCGTGAAGGAACTGACCGCAGACCTCGCAACCGTGGAGACATCCGCCTACCGTCTTGCCGAGAGCATTAAGAAGACCCAGAAGCGGGCCAATGCACTAAAGAACATCACGATCCCGTCATACCAGGCACTTGTGAAGGACATCACCAACGCCCTGGAGGAAAAGGACCGCGAGGAGTTCACAAGACTAAAAGTAATCAAACGGAGTACCACGAAATGACAAAAACAGCAACGACCATTACCTACGCCGCCGGGATTTTCACCGCGTTCTGGCTGATCATCGCGTTCCTTATCACGTCCGTTGAGGCGGTCGCCTACTGGACGCCGGGATATTATGAGAAGGAATACACGAAATATCAGGTTCTGAATGATCTTCCTGAGATGACCATGGATGATCTTTTAGACGTTACCGATGAAATGATGGCATTTCTTCGCGGAAAGCGTGAAAACCTTCACGTATACACCACCATGGGCGGGGAATACCGGGAATTCTTCAATGACCGGGAGATTGCCCATATGGAGGACGTGCGGGGACTCTTTATCGGCGGATTATGGCTTCGCCGGATCGGGATCCTGATCACCCTATGCTTCGCGTCCCTGGCTTATTTCTGGGGGCATAAGAGTGCGGAGCGGACCGCGGCGTTAAAACGCCTGATCCCGAAGTCCCTCTGCGTCGGCACTGGCGCGGTCTTTGCCGTGGCTTTAGTTTTGATCGGCATTATATCCACAGACTTCACGAAATATTTTATTGTTTTCCACAAGATCTTCTTCAATAATAACCTGTGGATCCTCGATCCCCGCACCGACATGCTCATCAACATCGTGCCGGAAGGTTTCTTCTTTGACACCGCCGCACGGATCGCGTTGGTGTTTGCGGTGATCGTTGTGGTGTTTTTTGTTGGGAATTTTGTGTTATATAAACGTGCTGACAAGACCTATCATGTATAAAAGATTACGCCTTGACACATTCGGGTGCCCCGCATGACCGTCTGCGTCAATTTGTAATCTTCACGTGAATACAAAAATCTCCACTGCCCCTTTCCAGCAGTGGAGATTTTTGATTTTTATTAACTTCTCATATAACAGCCGCCGTTTACATCCAGCACCGCGCCTGTCACATAGTTCGCCTCGTCTGATGCAAGATATACACAAGCATAACCGATATCCTCACATGTTCCAAGACGTTTTACACAAGAAATATCGATTGCCTTTTGGAGACGTTCCGGATTTCCCGTAACAAGAATTGCCTCAAGAGTCTCTGTCATATGGGTTCCAGGCGCCACACAATTGACGGTGATCCCATCAAGGGCAACAGAACGGGCAAGTGTACGGGCAAATCCCTGCTGTGCGGCTTTTGCCGATGCATAATGAACCTGTCCAAACAGTGCTCCCTGCTGTCCCACCATGGATGAGATCATGATGATCCTGCCATGTTTCTGCTTTCGCATGATCGGCACAGCATATTTACTGCACAGAAATCCGCTATCAATATCCGTGTTCAACACCCGATGCCACTCCTCAAATGTCAGATCATCGATATTATGGTTGCTGTTGATTCCCGCATTATTGACCAGAATATCCAGGCGGCCAAACTTCTGGACGATTGCATCCATCATTGCGGATACAGCTTCTTCTTTGCTGACATCTGCCTGAATAACAAGTGCTGTTTTTCCTTTGCCGCGCACATATTCAGCTGCTTTCTCCGCCTTTTCCTTTGAACTTTCAGACACATAGTTGATCACCACATCCGCTCCAGCATCTGCCATACAGCGCGCTATTGCCGCTCCCAATCCTTGTGAAGAGCCAGTAACAAGTGCCACTTTTCCTGTTAAATCAAACATATGGATGCCTCCTCTGAAAATTTTCGGTCTACCAATCTGCTACACTGCCGTCTTCATGGAAGAGATGCGGTGTATCCCATGTTCCATCAAACTGCAGGTCCTTCAGCGCATCCTCATCAACTTCAATGCCAAGTCCAGGTCCATCCGGAATTCGGATACAGCCATCCGATTCGATCTTAAACGGCTTTTTCAGGATTCCTGCCCCCAGATCTTCATGCCCTGGCATTCCCGGATGTTCCTGCGCCAATAAATTCGGCACAGAAGCATCCAACTGCAGGCATGCCGCCAAAGAAATCGGTCCAAGAGGATTGTGCGGCGCAATCTGCATATAATAAGTTTCAGCCATTGCCGCAATTTTTCTCGCTTCAAAAATACCGCCGCAGTGACACAGATCAGGCTGTACTACAGACACTGCCTGCTTTTCGATCAGTTCCCGGAATCCCCATTTCGTAAACAGCCGTTCACCTGCCGCGATCGGAATCTCTGTACTGCGGGACACCCGGACCATCTCATCCACATTCTCAGGTAAGACCGGCTCCTCGACGAACAACGGATAATAAGGTTCCAACGCTTTTAACAGGCGCACAGACATGGCTGGACTCACACGGCCGTGAAAATCGATCGCTATATCCACCTTTTTCCCCACGCGTTCCCGGATAGCGGCAAAGCGCTCAACCACTTTATCTACCATCTCCATGTTATCGATCGGTTTGATCGGTGGAATGATGGAATATTTCATGACTGTAAATCCATCTTTCAAGCGCTGATCCGTAATTTTCAGCATATCCGGAATGGGGTAATCTCCGGCAATCGCCGTAGGTTTCAAATGTCCATATACCCGGACTCTGTCCCGGCAGGAGCCGCCAAGCATCTGGTATACCGGCATATTATAATATTTACCCTTGATATCCCATAATGCCATCTCAATTCCAGATATCGCACTGCAAAGGATAGGACCGCCGCGATAGAAAGTCCCCCGGTACATCATCTGCCATAAGTGTTCGATTTTCATAGGATCCGCCCCAATTAAGATCGGGCGAAACTCATTAACAGCTGTTTCGACCGTCCGTGCCCGTCCTTCAACGACCGGCTCTCCCCATCCTGTAATTCCTTCATCTGTCTCAATCTTTAAAAACATCCATCTTGGACGCAGATGAATCATCTTCAGATCTGTAATTTTCATGTCCTCACCTCTAATGCAAAACTATGTTAATCAGAACATCAAATTCCTTCAAAATAGAAACTCGTTTGATCTTTCGGTCGAACATTGGTAAGAGTTCCCTTATAATGCCGGAGATCGATCGGCTGGAACGGATATTTCATGCAGTTCTCCTCGTTTAATTCGAGTCCCAATCCGACTCCCTCTGGTATATGGATCTGGCCATGGTCAAATACAACCCGTTCATTCGTCAATTCTCTCCGCCAGCTGACGTCGGTCAGACAAATTTCCAGAATCCGAAATCCCGTCAGGCTGGCCGCGAGATGCAGCGTTGCGGCATTTGCTACCGGTCCACTGGGATTATGCGGTGCTAACGCAATATAACAAGGCTCCGCCATCGCTGCCATTTTTCGAATTGCTGAAATGCCCCCACAGTGGCTGACGTCCGGCTGCGCATAGTCCGCGCAGCCCTTTTCCAGGAATTCCCGGAACTGGTTTAAACTGTAGATGCGCTCACCTCCGGCAATGGGAACCAGTGATTTTCGATGAACCTCTGCCAGCGCGTCCAGATTATCCGGCGGCGTCGGTTCCTCAAAAAACATAGGATCAAATGCCTTCAGCTCATTTGCGATCTTAATCCCCGTTGCAATATCAAACCTGCCGTGTCCTTCAATTAAAAGATCAATATCTTTTCCAACTGCGCCGCGGACTGCTTCTACGATCTCCAACGACCTGCGAAGCTCCGCGCTTGACATATTCATATATGCTTTTCCAAACGGATCCCATTTTAATGCGGTAATTCCTAATGACACTGCTTTCTTCGCTGCCTGTGCGAATTCTTCCGGCGTTTTTGCCCCTGCGAACCACACATTTGCGTACATGCGGATACTGTCCCGCACTTTTCCTCCCAACATCTCATAGACTGGGACTCCACAGGTCTTCGCCTTGATATCCCAAAGCGCGATATCAATGGCGGAAACCGCACTCTGCAATACAGGCCCTACCCGCCAATAGGAATCCCTGTATAATTCATGGTCGATCCGTTCTACTTCCCTGGGGTCCTGTCCGATCAGGACACGCTTGATATCCTCGATCGCACCCAAAAGAGCATGTTCCTTATATTCAAGTGTTCCCTCTCCGATCCCACTCACGCCTTCGTCCGTTTCGATTTTGACAAAAACGAAATTGGTTCTATAAGTAAAAACATTGAATGTCCTGATATTCGTTATTTTCATTTACAGTCCCCTCTTTACAGCATATACTCCCGATAATGATCCGGAATCCTAATAATACCGCGCTCTTTTTCATCGAAAGCAGCGATAAATTCTGAAACATTGCATCCGTATTCTTTGAACATATCCCAATGCATCGGGTACACAGTTTTAGGTTCCAACATCCTGGTCAGTCTTGCCGCATCAACCGCATTCATATTGTATCCCTGGCCATTGATCGGAAGGAGCAGCGCATCTGCGCCACGCGGCAGATCCATGAGAAGTTTTTTATGATACATCGTATCACCCGTATGGCAGATCACTTTGCCATCGCCTTCAATCGTTACACCAATCGGACGTTCATCAGAATGAGCAGCATAAGTAGAAATAAAGCGGACTCCCTTCAATGTAATTTCTATATCCCTGTCAAAAAGCATATAATCCTGCGGATTTTTTTCATATCGTCTGCGAAGTACATCTAAGACATTTAATGGTGCCAATATTGCGATCTTCCCATTTTTTTCTATGATCTGATCAATCGTCTCCATATCTGTATGATCCCCGTGCAGATGTGTCAGAATTAAAACATCCACATGGTTCAGGACTTCACCATTGATAGGAATCTGCCGTTTAAAGCTTTCGCCTTTTTCTTTACGAAGAGAATCTGATAAGTACGGATCTATCAGTATTGTCAGTCCATTTTCTGATCTCAGACGATATCCTGCCTGTCCTAACCACATGATTTTCATTTTAGACCTCTTTTCTGATTGGATCAGCATACCCTGCAAGACATGCTGATCCAACCCATGGGAATCTGATCCATCAAAAATTATTTTTTATTTACGACTGCGAGTGCATCATTCAGAAGATCTGTATAACCACCATCTTCAGCTGATTTCGTCCAATATGGAGTAAACAGATCGATCAGTTCCTGACGATTCTCAAACTCCGTGATCGTGCAGCCCGCATCTTTAAGCTTCTGCTCATAGCTGTCTTCACCATCCATAACTTTCTGGTTCAGCTCTTTCTGGCATTCAGCCCAGCAGTCTTTCATCAGTTTCTGTGTATCCGGACTCAGGCTGTTCCACTTGTCAGCATTGATGATCGGTCCAATAATGGAGATCATATGGTGAGACAGGCAGATATTGTTTCCAAGTGTATAGAATCCCTGTGTATAGAAAGCTTCCAGACCAGATTCAATTCCGTCTACCATACCGGATTGCATTGCTGTATATGCCTCAGACCACGGGACAACAGTCGGGCTCATTCCCAGTGTCTCAAATGTGTCCAGATAGATCTGTGCACCCGGGGAACGTAATTTGTAGTTCTTGCAGTCTGCAACGGATCTGATCGGGGTCTTCGTACACATATTTCGGAAACCATTCCATGTCCATCCCAACGGTACAATGCCTAATTGCTCCTCTGCCATACTGTCTAACTTCTTTCCGACATCCCCATATAATACTTCTCCGGCTGTATCGTAAGAATCAAACAGAAATGGCAGACAGGTCAGAGTATACGCGCTCATGGAATTGGATAACTGTGAAATATCTCCCAGACACATATCCAATGTTCCAAGCTTAACAGCATCCTCCGCATCACTGGAATTATAAAGGGACGCTGCCGGATAGATATCAATCGTAATTGCGCCGTCGGATTTTTCTTTCAGCATGTCAGCCCATTCCGTCAAAGCTTCATGGATTGGCTGGTCCACCGCATTATGATGGGAGAGCTTTAATGTAACCGTGTCATACGTAGGGGTCGTCCCCGCGGCAGAAGTGGACTCAGCCGCAGCAGCTTTCGTTTCATCAGCTTTTGTCTCTCCAGATGTACTGGAAGTACTGCTGCCGCAGGCCGCCAGTGACAAACACATAACAGGAGTTAACAGCATAGCAATCATTTTTTTCATAGATATTTCCTCCATTTTATTTTTCCGGATCCATCCGGTATCTTCAGATCAACTAACCAAACAGGCTTGGCAGCAATGTTACCAATGCCGGAACAAAAATAACCAGGATCGTAACGCCGTAGTTCACAAGCAGGAATTTCCATATTTGTTTCACCGTTTTACTAAGCGGCGTATCTGTAATACTGGAAGCAATGTACATCAGGAGTCCAACCGGCGGGGACATTCCTCCCATATCCAGTGTAAGAATGCAGACCATTGCGAAATAGATCGGATCAAAATTATACTGAAGGATCAGCGGGCTGAATACCGGAATCAGCATCAGCATAGCCGCGTTGGAATCAATAAACATACCGGCAATAAACAGTACCACACTGATGAAAAGCATGATGATAACTTTGTGTGAAACAAATGCGCTGGTAAGTGACAAAATAACTTTTGACATATTATAGTTTGTCGCTAATGTTCCAAAAATTCCTGCAAAAGCAACAATGATCATACAGTTGACCGTTGCGTGTACGGCATCCATCAGGCAGTCTTTCAACACTTTCACATTCAGTGTCTTTTTTATGATTCCATAGATAATGCTGTATGTACATGCCAGAACTCCAGCCTCCGTAGCGGTAACAACTCCCAGCATGATTCCAAAAATAATGATACACGGCATAACCAACGCCGGAGCCGCATAGATCGTGTTCTGACCAAGGACCTTAAAACCAGCAAACTTTGTTTTGCTGATGTTGTTCCGCTTTGCATACATGTAATTGACCAACATATACCCTACGGCAATCAACAGGCCCGGGATATAACCGGCGAGAAACAACTTATTGATCGGTATGTTTGTAACACCAGAGTATAAAACCATCATGATGCTTGGCGGAATGATCGGACCCAGAGCACCGCAACTGGCAACCAGTGCGCACGCATAACCGTCATCATATTTTTCTTCCCGCATCATTGGAACCAGCATGGATGCCAGCGCAGAAGTATCGGCATTGGCCGAACCGGATACTCCGGCCATTACTACGCCGGATACGATCGCAGCGTCACCAATACCACCGGTCGTATGTCCTACCAGGCTCTTTGCCCAGTTGACAAGTATCTTTGTGATTCCACTTTTCTCCATCAGTGTTCCGGCAAGCATGAAAAACGGAACCGCCATCAGCGAAAAGGAATCCATCGATGTGAACATTTTCTGGGAAAGAACGATTCCAGGCAGAGCCGGATCCACGATCAGGCAGGCCACCACAGAAACCGCCATCGCGTAGGCCACCGGCATTCCAATTATCAATAAGACCACAAAGGCGCCGAACAGTAATCCCAACATCATTTATCACCGACCTCCTTCCTTTTTACTATTTTTCAATGCGATAATATGATTTACGATCACCTCAATGCTGAATATACAGATAAGCGCACCGCACACCGCCTGAGATGCATACATGATCGGCGCCGGGATCCGGATTCCCTCCATTAACTTATTTGCAAACTTCTCACAGAGCTGGATCGTATATACACAGTAAAGTGCGCCAAAAAGACCAATCAGAATCTCGCAGATCAATTGAAGGATCTCCTGAACCATATAAGGCAATTTCGTCACGACCAGATCAAATCCAAGATTCTTTCCTTTTCGAACGATCAGCGGCGCATACAGCATTAACATCCAGATAAACAAGTACCGGCAGAACTGTTCACTCCACCAAATCGGCGCATGCAGAACATATCTCGCGATAACGCTGATCAATGTCATCACTGTGAAACCACATACTAAGATACAGCATACTGCTTTGATGACATTTTCAACTGCATCAAAAATTTTCTTGATTGTTTTCACCTTTTCTTCCTCCTATATTTGATATTTGATATTTTAGAGTTTGAATAAATCCCCCCGCTCCTTTTTTGCTGTATGCTATTATTTACTTTCCCTGGCTAAACTGTGTCATGAAATTTTCCAACGCAGATTTGATATGTTCATCCACAGCCATCTTAACTAAAAGAACATCCTTTTTCTCCAGCGCCTCGATCAGCTTCTCATGCTGTTCAATACCAGTACGAATGCGCTCCGGCACCGGTATATATTTCTTACGGATCGTACTGATGATCTCATGATAATGCGTATACATTTCAAGTGCCTTCTGATTTTTGCTGTGCTCCATGATCGTACTGTGGAACTTAGTATTTAAATCCACATACTCGGCAGCTCCGTACGGCAGATCTACAATTGCACGAATCTGTTCATTGATGCAGCGGAGTTTTTGAATGACCCCCTGATCGATCTCATCTAACGCAGTCTCATACAACAGACATTCAAGAGCACGCAAAACACCATATACATCGCGCACAAACTGCTCATCAATACGCAAAACTGTTGCGCCCTTATACGGATTGATCTCTAAAAGATGTTCTCCCTCTAAAGTACGAAACGCCTCACGAACCGGCATCGGGCTGACACCATACCGCTCAGAGATCTCTTTGATAGTAATGCGGCTGCCGGTTTCAAAACGATTATTAATAATATCTTCCCGTAACTTTTCAATAACCTTTGTCGCAATTGTCTTATCCGCAACGATCTTATCTTCTGCCATCGTATTTTTCATCCATTTTCATCCCCATTTTTCAATCGATTTTTCTCTATGTGATGATAGTATCATGGCCATAGTCAAAAGTCAAATGCAGAAATGCACAAATTTGATATTTGATATTTGATGTTATTGCACAATGACTTTTTGTGCAGTATGTGGTATTATCTTTGTACTATGAAACCGTATGTTATAATTTTGCACAATATTTTCAAAGGAGGAAAGGGATAAAATGGAACATAAAGAGATTACTCTCTCCAATAAATCTATGCAGGTTCAGGTCCTTCTTGATTGGGACTACAAAGGATCACGCTACGATTGGGGGGGAACCGTTGGACAGGTAACTGTAAATGATCATACCTTTCTGTCTAAGGAGCAAAATTCCGATGGAACCACCGGACTTGGAGGCGTCGGTTTAACAAATGTATGGGAGTGGAAAGACACCAGTATTTATGACAGGACCTCAATGGCTGACTATTTTCCGCTGCCAGGTGTCGGACTTCTAAAAAAAGCAGATACCTCTCCATTCTTATTCACAAAAGCATATCAGGTCGAACCCTATCATCGTCAGATCTCTATTACAGAAAACAGTGTAATGATTCGGACTCTTCCTTATTTTTGCCAGAATGTTGCTATGGAGACCGTGAAATCCTACCGCATAGAGGAAAATAAACTAATTGTTTCTTTCCATATAACAAACACCGGAGCTGAAGAAATACACGCAACTGAATTTTGCCATAACTTTTTCCAGTTTGATAATCATACCATCGATGAAACATATTGCCTGCGTTTCCCATACTCCATCTGTCCAGAGCTGCGACGCGGAGAACTGATCCTCAGCCGTGACCGCTATCGACTCGGCGCCTTTGATTCTCCAACAAACTCTACAGCCTTTTGGATCAATGGCTGGGAGGGACTCCAGAGTCACTGGATGGAGCTCTCCAACAGCGAGCTCTCCATGTCTGTTCTCATAGAAGACAATTTCCCTGTCTGCCGCTTTTACAGTTGGAATAATCCCTGGGCATTTTGTCCAGAAACATTTGCACCAATTGATCTTGCACCCGGAGAAACTACTTCGTACTCCCGTGTTTATCATTTCTACGCATAAAAGGAGGAAAAATTATGACAAAAACAGCTCTTGTTACTGGTGCCGGACGGGGCATCGGAAAAACTATCGCAATTGAACTTGCAAAAGCAGGCTATGATGTTTGTGTTACTTATTGTGGAAGTGAAGCGCAGGCCATGGATACAAAGTCCCAGATCGAATCTCTCGGACGAAAATGTATCGCCGTTAAAGCCGATCTGTCTAAAGTCGAAAGTATTCCGCCTTTATTCGACACTTTTGAAAAAAACTTTGGCGCATTGAATCTTTTAGTCAACAATGCCGGAATTACAAAATTCAAATCATTCCTGGATGTTGACCCGGAGATGTTTGAAGAATTAACGGCTGTTGACTATCGCGCAACCTTCTTCTGTGCACAGCAGGCAGCGAAAAATATGATTGCTCATCAGACAAAAGGCTGTATCGTAAATATCTGCAGTAATCACCGTGCCATGAATTTCCCAATTGCAAGTGTTTACGGTTCTGCAAAGGCTGCAGTTTACAAATTAACACAGCATATCGCCTTAGAGCTTGCTCCCTATGGCATTCGTGTAAACAGTATTTCTCCGGGATACATTAAAGTAACAGATCCAAATATTGTTTCCGAACGCGAGAAAATGATGGTATCCAGAATTCCTCTTGGCCGAATCGGACAGCCTGTAGAAATTGCAAATATGGTGCGTTTCCTCGCTTCGGATGAAGCACAGTTCATCACAGGCAGTGATATGCTGGTTGACGGCGGAGCGCTTCTTCCTGCACTTATGGACAACACCTATATCAAATAAACAGCTGCTGCTTCTCAATTTCGGGGGAATATAAATTATGACAACTTTAGAAGAGATTTTAGACGGGAAAATTATCACAATTCTAAGAGGACTTGATAAAGAAACAACATTAAAAACAGCAGATGCCCTTCTTAAGGGCGGAATCCATCTCATTGAACTTCCGTTTGATCAGACAAAACCGCTTTCCTACACAACCGATAAGATCCAGGCTGTATGTGAACACTTAAAATCAGAGCATGTTCTCGTCGGTGCCGGAACTGTTCTTACTGCGGCACAAGTACAGGCGGCCCATGACGCAGGCGCTTCTTATATCATTACACCAACAACCTGCAGAGATGTGATTGAAAAAACAAAAGCTCTGGGAATGGTTGCCATGCCAGGGGCAATGACACCGACAGAGATTGAACAATGTTACCATTGGGGCGCTGATATCGTAAAAATTTTTCCGTCCGACAATCTCGGACCGGCTTATATCAAAGCAGTTCGCGGACCATTAGGGTATATCCCTATGGCGGCCGTTGGCGGCGTGGATCTCAATAATATCCAGGATTTCTTTAAAGCGGGCGTTTGTTCCGTAGGAATCGGCGGAAATATTGTGAATAAAAAAATGCTTGAGGCAGGCGAATATGATAAGATCACAAAACTCGCAAAAGCCTACATAGAAAAAATACAGTAATGGGGTGCAGGCAAATGTATGTGATGTATTATGACTGCGGAACTACAAATACAAGAGGGTACCTGCTGAAAAACAACCATGTTGTCCAACAGGCTGCCGAACAGATCGGTGCAAAAAATTCCGCATTAGAAAAAGATAATCATCGGTTGCTGCGGGAATTATTTGTAATTTACGAGTCTTTACTAAAAAAAGAAGGAATTTCAGATTCTAACGTACAGGAAATTTATCTTTCCGGCATGATTTCAAGTCCGTCCGGAATCGTTGAGGTCGAACACCTCTCAACCCCTGTCAGCAGAGACCGGTTAAAGAATTCGATCGTAGAATATTATGACCAAAAGCTCTTCCAACGTCCATTAAAAATCATACCAGGAATTAAAACTGTCCGTTCCGGTATAAAAGTTCCGATATGCGAGACTTCTTCTATTAATATGATGCGCGGTGAGGAGACCGAAGTTTTTGGAATTTTACATGAAAATTCCGAGTTGAACAATGGAACATGCATCCTGATTCTGCCTGGAAGCCATACACAAGCAGTACTTCTTAACGACGGAATCATCACAAATATCTCATCCAACATTACTGGTGAACTATTTCAGGCAATTACAAAAGAAACGATTCTTGGAAGCAGTGTTTCTGGGGACGGTTCCTGGGAAATCAGTGCTGATATGGTTTGTCTCGGTGCCAAAAACACTCATCTCTATGGTTTTAATCGGGCTTTGTACATCCTGCGTGTTCAGGACCTCTTTACAGGCGCGTCTTTAAATGAACGAAGATCTTATCTGGAAGGCGTATTAAATGTTGGGGTCATGGACGCGGTTCAAAAAATGGTGGGCAATGACGGAGAAAAGATCCGATTGATCGTTGCAGGTCATAAAATCCAGGAAAATATATACACCGCCCTTTGCCAGAATTTATACCCGCATTTTGAAATATGCAATATCAAAAATCAGAACGATATGCCTTATTCGGTAAATGGAGTATTAGCAATGCTAAAATAAAAACCTCAATGACGGGCTGCCGCGCCATGGCAGCCCATTTCTTTTCCCCCGCTCCTGTCTCCTCCCAAGATTTTCTTTACTTGAATCGTGAATTCCGCTATAATGAGGGAAAATAACGGGTAGACCATGACCGGACCCGTCATGGTCTACCCGGCAAAAAAGGATTTTATTCATGAAACGAATTTTAAGTATTTTTCTCTGCCTGGCTCTGATCCTGGGATTTGTGCCGAGGGAGACGGCATATGCGGCGGTGGAGTGGCCGTCAGATATCTCGATCTCGGCGGACGGCGGAATTTTGATGGATATCAATTCAGGTGCAGTTCTGTTTGAGAAGAACAGCCACGAACCGTATTACCCGGCAAGTATCACAAAGATCCTGACAGCTCTGATCGTGATTGAAAACTGCGGACTGGACGAGACCGTGACGTTCTCCAACACAGCGGTAAATACGCTGGAACCGAACTCTTCAATTCTTGGCGCACGGGCCGGAGATACGTTAAGTGTCCGTGACTGTCTCTATGCCCTGCTTTTACAGTCTGCGAACGAGGTTGCAAACGCCCTGGCGGAACACTGTGCCGGCAGCATGGACGCTTTCGCCGAGAAGATGAATGAAAAGGCGGCAGAACTTGGATGCACCGACTCCCATTTTGCGAATCCGAGCGGTCTGAATGACCCGAACCACTATGTCTCCGCCTATGATATGGCGCTGATTGCAAAAGCCGCGTTTAATAATCCGACCTTTGTGGAGATCGACTCTACGACCTATTACGACGTCCCCGCGGGAAAATTAATGCAGTACCCAGATGGCTGGCGCTATTATGCCCACCACAGAATGCTGCGCCGAAATGACTCCCTGTACTATGATGGGGTCATCGGCGGAAAGACAGGTTATACTTCTCTTGCGGGAAACACTCTGGTGACATGTGCGGAGCGCGACGGAATGAAGCTTGTTGCTGTCGTTCTGAACGGGCATCAGACCCACTATTCTGACACAAAAGCGCTGTTTGACTACGGATTTAAAAACTTTAAGTCCGTTCCGGTGGCGGATCAGGACAGTACTTACAGCAAAGTAGCGGATGACCTGACGATCTCCGGTATCTTTTCCGGAAGTGCCACGAGACTTACGGTAAATAAAAACAGCGCGGTGACTCTTCCGGCGGACGGAAGCTTCTCTGATGTAACTTCCACCCTGGACTATGATCTCACCGATGACGCTCCGGACGGAGCGATCGCGCGGATCGATTACCAGTATGGGGATAAGCTTGTCGGACAGGCCTACCTGGAAGCTTCTGTGACGCAGGGGTATGTGCCTGGAGCTGTCAAAAAAAGTGATTCTGCGGCTGAAACGGATGCGGATAGTACCGTGTCCGAGAACGCCAATACCAATATTTCCGATACAGAATCCCCCTCTGAGACCGCTGCTGCCGGAACTTCCGATAAACAGACTGACCGTTCCAGTAAAAAGACAGATAAAAACAAAACATCCTGGACTTCTTCTCCTGCTTTCAGCATTATAAAGAAAGTCATGATCATTATCGCCGTTATTGGAATCATTGGCGGTATGATCTTTGGAGTCATGATCTATCAGGAAAATAAAGCCCAGAATGAACGTATTCTCCGCCATCAGAGACGTGAAAAACGCCTAAAAGAATGGGGATACTCTTCCACTGAATTTGATATGATTATGGAAGAACATTTACGCTCAAAAGCCGGAATTAAACAGCCGGGTTTCTGGGAACGGATAAAAAATCGTTTTAGAAGGCGATAGGTCGTTTTATGCAAACTAAAGAAGGAGTAGAGGTACACTTTTAATGTCTCTGCTCCTTCTCTTCTTTTAAATATTTTTCAGGGCTAAGCCTCTTATTTTCACTGTCCTATATTCCGGCACGCCGCCTTTATTCCGCCCCATGCAGCTTCTTCTGTCTGCTTTTTTCCGCCCGGCGGATCCGGGCCTCTTCTTTCTTCTGGAATACAGCTTCAGCGCCTTCCTCGTCCACCGGTTTTACGGTCTTCACGGCAAAAACTCTGCCGTCCTCCGACTTTTTCATCCGGATCTTGCCCTTCATCATGCCGTGTTCCGGGCATGTGGCAAGGCACAGATAATAGCGCTGGCCTGAGGAAAACCAGCGGATCTTTTTCCGCAGCATCCGGCGGCATTTCGTGCAGACGACATCTGTCACCCGCTTTTCCTCCATCGCCTCTTCCTTCGTCTCGAACATCCGTGACACGAACTTCGTGTACTCCGGGAACCGCAGCGTAAACTCCTCGTCCTCACTCTCCGGCGGCATATAGTAATCCACAGACACATAATCCTTTACGGAATCAAAGTCCATCGCATGCATCACGCGCCCCGTATATTCCGCGTCGCCTAACGCCCGGTGGAACGGCGCGTCCACATCAAGCGCGAAGGACTCCACCGCCTCGTCCAGGGAAATTCTCGCCTTTCCGTCCTGGTAGCACAGGCTGTACAGCTTCTGGATATCATAAAAAAGAAACGGCTTCGGGAACGGGATCGTCACCCCATGATAGACCATATTCCTCTGCAGCTCTGTAAGGTCCATACTTCCCCAGGTACAGAACATATAGTCATCGCCGCACCATCTAAGGAAGTCTTCCATCACCGCCGTAAACGGCTCTCCGTCCCGCTCCAGCTCCTCGATGGAAACATGGGTCACCTCCGAGATGATCCGGTGCATCTGGCGGTACACGCAGGGGCGGATGATCCGGTGAAACTCCGATACCTTCTCACGCTCTTCATTCAGTTTTACTGCTCCGATCTCAAAGATCTCAAAAGGAAGCCGCTCCACAGACGATTCCTTCCCGCCCGGGTTCTGGTTCCATTCTAAATCAAATACAATAAAATTTTTCATAATACAAGAGTATAGCACAGTTTTTTCTGCCCGTCACTGAAAAATTATGTATGATCGCCTGGGGCACTTTTTTCTTGCACTCTGTTTTAAATAATTCTATAATAGGCATAGTTTTAAATGGAAAGGACTTGAACTATGAAACACATTACAGGACTTGCACATATCGCTCTTTTCACAAAAGATCTCGAGACATCCGTGAAATTCTACGAATGTCTTGGTGGAAAAGTAACCGGACAGGCTGATGTCCAGAAGCCACTCGGAACAAACCACATCAAGATCGTCAGCATGCCGGGCTTTGACCTCGAGATCATCGAGCCACATGACGGCACTGATGTGACCGCCCAGGGCGGTCTCTTCCCGCACATCGCAATCGAAGTCAATGATATCGACGCTGCCATCGCAGACTTAAAGGCAGCCGGGATCACAAACTTCCGGGGCGGTGTCGACAAGGCAGCTGACCTCCCGATCTTCGGCGGCATCCGAAACGCGTTTTTTATCGGACCGAACGGCGAACAGCTGGAGCTTTTACAGCATCTGTAAAATTCGGTTGACCGCAGATCATGCGGATCACTGTAATTTAAGTACATAAATAAAGTCCCCGGATAAGGAACTACCGCAGCTGGTCAACTGACCGATGGCATATTCCCTATCCGGGGGCTTTTTATCTTATCCCAATAACGCCTTCAAATCCTCCTCCGGTGTCGTCACCGGACCGATTCCGTAGTTCTCCACGAGGAAATTCAGGATATTCGGGGAGAGGAACGCCGGTAAGGACGGGCCGAGGCGGATATTCCTGATCCCAAGATGCAGGAGTGTCAGGAGAATACACACTGCCTTCTGCTCATACCAGGAGAGCACGAAGGACAGCGGAAGCTCGTTCACCTCGCACCCAAACGCCTCAGCCAACGCCATAGCCACCTTGATGGCACCGTAGGCATCGTTGCACTGGCCCATGTCCATGATCCGCGGGAGACCGCCGATATTTCCAAGATCCAGATCGTTAAAGCGGAACTTGCCGCATGCTAACGTCAGGACAATGCTGTCCGCCGGAGTCTGCTTTACAAAATCTGTATAGTAGTTTCTTCCCGGCTTCGCGCCATCGCAGCCCGCAACGAGGAAGAAATGTCTGATCGCGCCGGATTTTACCGCGTCGATGACCTGATCAGCCATGGAAAGGATCGTTCCATGTCCGAATCCTGTCATGACCTGAGTTCCGCCGTTGATTCCCGTAAACTGGCGGTCTTCCTGATATCCGCCGAGTTCCAGCGCCTTCTCGATCACCGGGGTAAAGTCTTTCTCATCATCGATATGAACCATTCCCGGATATGCTACGACCTCCGTCGTGAACACGCGGTCCGCGTAGGATTTCTTCGGCGGCATCAGGCAGTTTGTGGTAAAGAGGATCGGAGCCGGGATATCCGCAAATTCCTTCTGCTGATTCTGCCATGCAGTTCCGAAATTGCCCTTTAACTGCGGATACTTTCTGAGCTCCGGGTAAGCGTGGGCCGGCAACATCTCGCCGTGGGTGTAGATGTTAACGCCTTTTCCCTCTGTCTGCTTTAAGAGAAGCTCCAGGTCCTTGAGGTCATGTCCCGTCACAACGATAAACGGTCCTCTTTCTACTACAAGCGGTACGCTGACCGGGATCGGAGTCCCGTAAGTTCCCGTGTTTGCTGCGTCCAGCATCGCCATGCAGGTGAGGTTCACCTCGCCGACCTTCAGGACCGTCGGGAGCAGGCTTTCGACGGTGCCGTCTTTTGCGATCTCCCGGAGTCCCGTTAAGAAGAACTGGTTTACCGTCTCATCAGATGCCCCCAGCATCAGCGCATGGTACGCGTACGCCGCCATACCCTTTAATCCGAACAGGATCAGGGATTTCAGGGAGCGGATATCAGGGTCCATGTCCCACAGCAGACCGAGATTATAATCATCCGTATCTTGCACACTTGCTGCCGCACCTGACTCTCCCGCTGCCTTTTCGCGCGGTCCTGCACTTTTCTTCACCGGCGCTGCGAACAGCCGCTCCTTCTCCCTGTGCGTCTTCTCAATCTGCGCCCGGATCGCGTCATCATCAAAGCTTACATTCGTAAGTGTCGTAAAAAGCCCCTCGATCACCGTGCGGTACACTCGATCTCCCGGACATTCCACGCCTTCTGCCGCTCTCGCAAGCCCGATCATCGCACCTACAAGCTGGTCCTGCAGCCTTGCTGTCTCCGCCGTCTTTCCGCAGACACCCGTGCTCCCGGTACATCCCGCGCAGCCTGCGGTCTGCTCACACTGATAACAAAACATTTTCTGATCCATTTCATATACCTCCATATATTTTCCCGACTCTTCCCGCGTGACTCCAGGCAGCCCATACAAGCAGCCAACACTGTCTTCGCAGTTTTGCCGATCTCAAATTATCCTGACACGCCTGCCGTCCCTGCGGCAGCCATAACCGATAAGTCATCATGTTTCCCTGTCCGGCACCGCCGAACCATGTACGCATTATATCCGCGAAATCAGCTTTCGTATGTTGTAATTACAACATTTTTAAACAGACCACCTGGAAATAATTTCCACACGTCCACCTCTCACACTTTTCGCAGACCAGAACGGAGCCAGCCGCTCTTTATAATTTCCTGTGCGAATCAGGAATTTTCAGAACTTTAAAATTCATAAATTTCGCTTTTCTTTACATCCATAAACGTTTATAATGGAACAAATGCTTTATGAAAGGATTCAGATTATGTTTCGTATTCTTTCCGCTTTCAGGCGGTTAAATTCATTTCAGATCATTGTTTTAGGCTTTGCCTTCGTGATCTTGCTCGGCGCCGGCATCCTGATGCTGCCGGTATCCTCCGCGGACGGAAGCTGGACTCCATTTGTAAATGCCCTGTTTACCTCCGTCACCTCCGTCTGCGTGACCGGTCTTGTGGTCTGTGACACCGGAACCTACTGGTCTTCCTTCGGACATGCCGTAATTCTGCTTCTGATCCAGACCGGCGGTCTCGGCGTTGTGACGATCTCAGCTTCCTTTACGATCCTCTCCGGAAAGAAGATCGGTCTTTCCCAGCGGAGTATCATGGCGGAATCGGTCGCTGCCCCTCAGCTCAGAGGAGTTGTCCGCCTGACCGGTTTTATTGTAAGAGTCACTCTCGGGATCGAACTGATCGGTGCTCTCCTAATGGCACCTGTATTCTGCCGCGATTTTGGTCTCTGCCGGGGACTCTGGATGTCTTTATTCCACTCCGTATCCGCATTCTGCAACGCCGGAATTGATCTGCTGGGTGTCCGGGGAGCATATTCCTCCCTGACATCCTACGCATATGACCCGCTGATCAATCTCGTGATCATCCTGCTTATCGTGATCGGCGGAATCGGTTTTCTGACCTGGGATGATATTTACAGAAACCGGCACCATATTTCCCGATACCGGATGCAGAGTAAGGTCATCCTCTCCTACTCGCTGGTACTGATCTTTATCCCGGCTATCCTCTTCTTTTTTCTGGAATTTCAGGATATCCCGGCCGGAAAACGGATCCTTGTATCCTTATTCCAGTCGGTGACAACGCGAACTGCCGGTTTTAATACAGCGGATCTTTCCTCCATGCGGGAATCCGGCCAGTTCCTTATGATCCTTCTCATGCTGGTCGGAGGAAGTCCGGGATCCACCGCCGGCGGAATCAAGACGACAACTCTGGCCGTTCTGATCTCCTGCGCGACTGCTGTCTTTGCCAGAAAGGACAGCCCGGAAATGTTTAAACGGCGCATTGTCCCCGATATTGTCGCCACAGCGATCGCGATCCTTTTCATGTATACAAGCCTCGGTATCCTGTGTGCCATGACGCTCAGCATTCTGGAAAGCCTGCCTCTTATACCGTGTCTGTTTGAGGCGATTTCTGCGCTTGCTACGGTAGGCTTGAGCTTCGGGATCACCCCGACACTTTCCGTTCCATCGAAGCTGATCCTGATCGCATTTATGTTCATCGGACGCGTTGGCGGACTCACGATCATCTACGCGACCATGTCCGGGTACAAGATTCAGTGCGGAAAATTCCCGCAGGAAAAAATTTCCGTCGGATAAATATATTTAAGGAGAAAATTATGAAATCAATTCTTTTGATCGGCCTCGGCCGTTTTGGAAAACATGTTGCCATGCATCTTCACAACCTCGGACATCAAGTCATGGCCGTTGACAGTACGGAGGAACGCGTCAACGCAGTCCTTCCCTATGTGACAGAAGCACAGATCGGTGACAGTACAAACGAGTCCTTCCTTTCCTCTCTGGGAATCCGCAATTTTGATGCCTGCATCGTCGCGATCGGCGATAATTTCCAGAGCTCCCTTGAAACAACGTCTCTCTTGAAGGAGCTCGGAGCAAAGCTCGTTGTCTCCCGCGCTTCCAGTGATGTTCACCAGAAATTTCTTCTGAGAAACGGTGCCGATCAGGTCGTCTACCCGGAACAGCAGCTTGCGAAATGGACTGCGATCCGCTTCAGCTCCAACCACATTCTTGATTTTGTCAATCTGGAAGGCGACTACGATATCTATGAGGTAGATCTTCCGGAACGCTGGGTCGGCATGAGCGTAGGTGAGATCGATATCCGGAAAAAATACGGCATCAACATCATTGCCGTCCGTCGAAACGGCACCCTGGATTTCTCCGTCAAGCCGGAAACCAGCTTCGAAGACGGCGATACGATCCTGGTTCTCGGACAGTATCGGGATCTGCAGAAATGCTTTAAAATTTAATATCCTGTTTGTTCCAATGCACGCCGGCGAAACCTGCCGCCGGCAGCTTCTTTCGTATACATGGCAGCATAAAAAGCCATTTTATGGATATCTCCTGAATTCCAGGACTTTCCCATAAAATGGCTTTTTATTGACATTTTTATTTCACATCTATCATTTATCTATCCACATATTCCCCATAAGCGATCAGCGGATCTCCTGTCTTCACGCCAAGACCCACCGTCTGGTACAGAATGATTCCCGGATAGTCTGCCCGATACTCCCGTAAAAGGTTTCCCCAGATATCTCTCACCGTTCCCAGAACCGCACCTCCCGCGAACGTATCTCCTGCGGAAAATACCGGATACCACAATCCATCTGTCTCTGCCTCCAGATACTCTGCTCTGGTCACATTTTTCTGCTGCACTGTATGAACCTCTTCACCGGAAAGAAGTCCCATGCGGATCATAATATTCTTCACATCCCGCTTATATGCCTGAACTTCGCTGTCCGTAAATCTTCCGCCGCCTCCGCGCTCCATGAGGATCGCAGGAAGACCTCTTTGGCAAGCGCTGCTATACGCGCCGGTGGTCGCTGTGGAGCTGGCACGCACTTCCATATCTGCTGCCATTGCCATGTTCGCAGACACCCTGGCGATCTTTTCTCCTGCCGCCACATTATAATAGACAAACGGCATAACCTCTTCACTGGTATCCCCCGCATGAAGATCGATATAGTAGTCCGCCTTTGACTGGAGTTTTTCCGTGATCGTCCACGCGATCCGCTCCGACAATGTCCCATCCTTTTTCCCCGGGAATACCCGGTTCAGATTTTTTCCATCTTCAGGCACGAAAAAGCGCACATAATCCCGGAATGCTGAAGGATTTGCCACATGAAGGCAGATCACATTCCCCGCAGTATCCTTGGGATCAAGCTCTCTGGAAAGCTCGGAAAGCGCCTGCACGCCGATATATTCCGCTCCATGGACTCCCGCTGATATCATCATCGTAGGTCCTTCCTTTGCCCCGCAGATAAGTGTTAGCGGAAGTTTCTGTCCGCCGCCTTCTATTTCCAGCCACCCAGTCTTCTTTTCTCCTGCTTCTGCACAGATCATTCCGATCTCCAGCATATTTCTGCCACCTCCTGAGCATATTTTCTGCCGCGCACTGTAACTGTTCAATGCACTCACAGCTACTATGCACTTTCTTCACTTTCTTTTACGTCCATTTCATCATCGTACTCTTCATCAAACTCAATAATGGAATCCAGCAGCTTTCGCGCATACACATCCGTAGTCTGCGCGATCCGGGATACCGGAATATGTTCCGTGATCCGTCCTTTATATAAGAACATGACTTCGTCGCAGAGATATGTGACTGATGTAAGGTCGTGGGTGATAAACACATACGTCAGCCCCAGTTTCTCCTTCAGCTCTCTTAAGAGATCCATCACCTGCACCTGCGTGTGCGCGTCGAGGGAAGAGATCGCCTCATCAAACAGGATGAACTCCGGCTCACACGCCACGGCACGGGCGATGCAGACACGCTGAAGCTGTCCACCCGAAAGCTCATGCGGAAAACGGTCGAGAAACGTCTCATCCAGGCCGACTAACTCCAGAAGTCTGCAGGATTCCGCGCTCCGGTCCGTTTTTTTTCCGCTCTTCCGTTCCTTCACCCGAATTCCTTCTGCCAGAATATCCCGGATCCTGAACCGCGGGTTCGCAGATGTCGTATAATCCTGGAATACGACGCTGAGCATGTTCTGAAGATTCTTCTTTCCATCTCTGGATGCGTACACATTTTTCCCTTCCAGCAGATATTCTCCGCTGTCCGGTTTTAACAGACCGCAGATCACCCGTCCAAGTGTCGATTTTCCACTTCCGGATTCACCTAAGATTCCAAGGCAGCTTCCCCGTTTGATGGATAACGACACATCAAACAGCACCTGTGTCCTGCTGACACCAAAGATCTTTTCCTGCCGCTCACTGCGAAAGCTGACGCAGATATCTCTCATCTGGATCATGCCGCACCTCCATTCTCATGTCCAATGCTTTCCCTGTATTTTTTCATGACTGCCGACCGTTTTTCCACCAGAAGTCTCGTATATGGATCTGATGCATGATGCAGGATATGGGAAAAGCTTCCCCGGTCCGCGATCTTTCCGCTGTTCATGACCACAAGGTCGTCCGCAACCTTAGAGATCGCGCCGAGATCATGGGTGATAAAGATCATCGCCGTATCATGCTCTTTCTTGATCCGGACAAATTCCTCCAGGATCTCATACTGGGTGATCGAATCGATGGCAGTTGTCGGTTCATCCGCTATCAGAAGTGCCGGTTTTAATGCCATCGCAATCCCGATCATGATCCTCTGCAGCATGCCGCCGGAGAGCTGATGCGGGTATTTCTGAAGCGCCTCCTCCGGATTACGGATCCGCATGCGTTCCAGTGTCTCCAGTGACTTTTCTCGGATCTCGTTCGCATTCCAGTCTGTGTGGGTCGCAAATGTCTCCCCGATCTGGCTTCCGATCCGGTAGAGTGGGTCAAAACACGTCATCGGGTTCTGTAGGACGACAGCGATCTCACTCCCACGGATCTTTCTCATGGACTCCCCACTTTCCTTTAAGAGATCCTTTCCCCCAAACCAGGCCTGACCGGAGACGGAGAAATTCTTATCGAGAAGTCCCAGCATCGCTTTGATGCTCATACTTTTTCCACTTCCCGATTCTCCCAGGATTCCAAGGCATTCCCCTCTCTGAACCTCAAAGTTTACATGGCGGACAAGCTCTTTTTCCGGTCTGCGCGGAATTTTTAATGTTACACACAAGTCTTCCGCCCGTATCACTGTACTCATACATTCACCTCCTTCGGATCAAGAACATCCCGCAGAGCGTCTCCCATCAGGTTGAAGGCAGATACCAGGATCACGATTGCGACACCCGGCACGATCATCTGGGTCGGATTGCTGGTGAGGACATTTTTTGCCTCATTTAACATTGCTCCCCACTCCGGCGTCGGTGCCTGAACACCGAGTCCCAAGAATGAAAGCGTGGAGATATTGATGATCGCCCAGCCCACGTCGAGTGACGCGAGAACCGCGAGGTCCGCCGCAATGGACGGCACCAGATGGCGGAACAGGATGAATCTCTCCGGAGTTCCCACGCATCTAGAAAACTGGACGAAATTGCGGTCTCTGTGCTGCATGACTCCGGTCCGGATCATTCGTGCATACCAGGCCCACTTGATGAACACATTCGCCAGGATCACGTTCTGGACATTGATGCCGAGAAGCGCCACCACCGCAAACACCATGATCTGGCTTGGGAAGGAAAGCATGACGTCGACCGTCCGCATGATGATCTCCTCCGGGATTCCGCGGAAATATCCCGCCAAAAGTCCCATAAGAGCCCCAAGACCGATGGTTCCAAGCATCGTCAGGACTGCCAGCCCCAGTGTCGGGCGGATCCCATAGATCATTCTCGAAAGAATGCAGCGGCCAAGGTTGTCCGTTCCAAGCGGATATTCAGCCGAAAATCCGGCAAATTTGTTTAGAATGTCCGTTTCATACGGATCGTTCGGCGCAATAAACGGGGCGAAGATCCCAACGAGCGCTGTGAGGAGAACGATCGCCACGGTGAACATTGCAGTCTTGTTATGTAAAAAGCGCTGAAGCATTAATGTTCCTCCCTTCTCATACGCGGGTCTGATACCGTCTGTAAAATATCGAATAACAGATTGAAAACGACAAACAGGACTCCGATCAGAAGCACATATGTCTGGATCACCGGATAATCCCGGTTAAAAATAGAACTGATGCAGAGCGTCCCGAGTCCAGGCCATGCAAACACATTTTCCACCACGATCGTTCCTGAGATCAGCTGCGGAATGCTCATTCCGACTGCAACGATACAGGTGTGCATGGAGTTTTTCAGGATATGTTTTACAAGGATCAGCTTCTGGGGCAGCCCCCTGACATTCGCGTAAAGGACATAATCCTGCTTCATATTTTCCAGCATGTTGTTGCGGATCAGACGGATATAGGTAGAAATATAGCTGAGTGACACCGTGAATGCCGGGAGGATCAGATGTTTCCATGTTCCGTTTCCGCTTGTCGGAAGAAGATCCAGCCTGATGGATACAAGCCACATGAGAAGAAGTCCCACCCAGTATGCCGGCATCGCCGTTGTCATAAAGACGATGGCTCTCATGATCTTATCGAACCATCCATCTTTATAGACAGCGCAGAGGAAACCGATCGGCAGACTTAAAAGGATCACCATCACGAAGGAAACGCCCGCCAGCTGGAGTGTCGCAGGCATGCATCTTGCCAGTTCACCCGCCACAGTCCTTTTCGGATTTACATAACTGATCCCAAAATCTCCCCGCAGGCAATCCGCAAGCCAGGAAAAGTACCGCACAAGATATGGCTTATCAAGTCCCAGCTCTGCACGGACTTCCGCGATGGCCTCTTCTGTTATGATGGGCACCTGACGGACACGCAGCGCTACCTCCGCCGGATCCGACGGGATCAGGTTAATAAATACAAAGCAAACAAATGAAATCACGATCAGAAGAGGAATCGCTGACAGGATCCGCTTAATGACGTACTGTTTCATGAAATTCTCCTTTCCGTACATACGCACAACAACAAGCCGCCCGGATGGACGGCCTGTCAGATCGGGCTTTATCTCAGTCTCCGACTGAGATAAACGCTCCGCGAGGATGCGCAGTGATTCTGTAAAGAATATGTCAGCTTGCGCTGACCAGAATCACGCGCCAAGTCTCACGGACGTTCGACTTGAATTTTTACTCAAAATAGAAATCCGCGAACGGAACTTCGTACTGGGTCTGTGTGAAATGGAAGCCCTGAAGATCCGAACGGTAGATCGCCTTGTTGCACTCATATGTGAGCGGAATGTATACCGCGTCCTCATGGAGTCTTGTCAGGACAAATGTGTAGAGTTCCTGGCGTTTTGTCTCATCGGTGGATACAAGAATATCCGTGATCGCCTGGTCGATATCCGCCTTATCTTCAAGTCCGAGCTGCGCTGCATAGTCACCGTAAACCGGTGCGCGCATCGCTGCCAGGGAAGACTGCGGATCATACGGCGTACCCCAGCAGATATTGAATACCATGTCGAAGTTACCGGCTTTCATATTGTCGCGATAGGACTGTTCTTCCTCTCCGTGGATATTTAAGGAAATTCCGATCTTCTGGTATTCACTCTGCAGATACTCAGCGATCGCTTTCTCTGTTACGCTGTCACTGTTGTAAAGAAGATCGATGTTTAACTTCTGACCGTCTTTTTCACGGATCTTGTCCGCTCCAACGACCCATCCGGCTTCGTCTAACATACTCTGGGCAAGCTCCACATCGTATGCGTACGGCTCAAGGTCGATATCGCAGTACGGAACTGTTTTCGCAAACAGAGTGTCTGCCGGCTGCTCAAGTCCATAGAAGATGCCGTCGGAAATTGCCTGCTTGTTGGTCGCGTGCTGGAGTGCCTGGCGGACTTCCTTATCCGCAAGGACATCTCTTGTCGTGTTTAATACGATCTGACGGGTAGATGTCGGGTCAGAAAGGGATACTGTAAATTTATCGTTTCCTGTGTACTGGTTGATAGCGTCCGCGTCGATCATGTTCTTTCCGAAGATCATATCGATCTCGCCCTTCTCCAGCGCAAGAATTCTCGTCTGATTATCCGGGATCACCTTAACTGTGATCTTTTTGATCTTCGGCTGTTCGCCCCAGTAATTTTCATTTGCCTCAAAAACGGCATATTCGTCTGTCACAAAGTCAGTCAGCACATACGGACCTGTTCCGATATACGCGTTGACTCCGTCCTTTGTGCTTCCATCCTTCATCGCTTTCGGAGAGATCATGGCAAACGGTCTCGTAACACCAAGCTCTGTTAAAAGCGGGTAGTACGGCTCTGAGAGCTCGATCACGAAGGTCTTGTCATCCGGTGCCGATACACCCACGAGAAGGTTCATCATCTCCAGCCATGTATGGCGGTCCTTATTCTCAATGATCGCGTCAAAGTTTGCCTTGATCGCATTTGCGTCGCAAACTTCCCCATCAGAGAATTTCACACCGTCACGGATGTGGAATGTATAGGTCTTTCCGTCATCACTGATGTCCCAGGATTCTGCCAGGCATCCCTCATATCCATCCGCTGTAATATTTACAAGTGTCTCATAAAGCATCTCCTGGGCATACATTTCTCCTGCGTAGAGATGTGGATTTAAATCGCGGATATCGCGATAGTTTACAAATACAAGTTCTTCTTTTCCTTCAGAAGCACCGGTTTCCGATGCTGCGGCACTGTTCTCTGCTCCTGCTGCTGCCGTTGTCTCTGCTGCGTTTCCTGCTCCGCCGCATCCTGTCAAAAATGCCGCCATAAGACCTGCCAGGCACAGGCTAAGTACTCTTTTTTTCATGTTGTCCTCCTCTTGAGTATGTGTGGGGGATCTTTACATTTTTACAATCCCCGCTTGTGTCTGTTTTTCGCAGGAATTACTATACCATGGTTAGTTCAAACTTACCAATGCTATTTCATGGGGGATTAGTTATAACAAAAGCGTATAGCAATGAGGATTTTTTATATGATATCGCTCATATAAATACCATCTGCTATACGCTTTTCATTTCAAGTCGAACGTCCATGAGGTCTGGCGCGTGATTCTGGTCAGCGTAAACTGATTTATTCTTCACAGAATCACTGCGCATCCTTGCGGATATCCATTCCAGATCGGTTCCGTCAACAGGATTTTGGAGTTCAAATACGCAGGCCTGCTGAACCGTTACTGACTAACATCATCACTGTAAATATGTCTTCAGTTTCCCCAGATACTGCTCTGCCTCCGCAGACAGCGAGGCATTCTCCGCCGCCACAAACCCGAATGCCAGGAATGGCTCACAGTCCTCGATTTTAAGTGCTTTGATTCCGTATTTCCGGTAACCTGCCGGGACGATATCGATCCCCAGGCAGCACACATCAGAATGCAAAAGCAGGTTATTGATCATGTAATCGCTGTTTGTATAAAACCTGTCATTCATATGCTGTTCCGAGATGAACGCACCGACGCTGATTCTCTCGATATGATGTTCCATGGCAAAGAAATCTTCCGTCTCCGTCACAAATTTCATCCCCTTCAGTTCAGAAAAGCGGATTGTTTCCCGTTCATATAAGGGATTGTTTTCCCCCACATAAACGCAGATTCCTCTGAGTGCCAATTTATAAAATTCCAGTTTTTTATGCCACATGATATGCTGAAAACACGGCATCTGTGCTTCCGCGAAATAGACGATCCCGATCTCTGAGATCCTTGCCGCCACGTTATCTGTGATCTCCTCCACAGTTCCTTCCCGGTATTCATATTTTATCTGCTCTCTACCTCCCTGATACAGCTGCACCATCAGTTTTGTAAGCAGGCCACTCCTGTAACCGGACACCGAAAATCTTCTCCCGTTCGGCCGCTCCGACATCGAACGGATGACATTGGAGTGTTTTAAGATGCTCATCGCATGACCATAGAGCTCTTCCCCCTGTGGTGTCATCTTGATTCCCTTGTTGCTTCTCTCCAGAAGCGTCACATGCAGCTCTTTTTCCAGACTGTTTAACACGCGGCTCACATTCGGCTGTGTTGTATATAATTTCTCTGCCGCGCGGTTCAGGCTCCCATACTCCACCGCCGCCGCAAAATATTCCAGCTGTTTGATCTCCATTTTTAATTCCTTCCCGTTCATAAACATGCGCTGCCGTACAGTTGTCTGTGATATGTTAGCATAGGCTAACTTTTAAGGCAAGCAATTTTTCTTGCCAATGACGGTAATTCTGGTAAAATGTAATTATCTACGACAGAGGAGTGACATCCATGGTTACATTAAATGATTATCTTTATTCCGGCGATACCATGTTCAAAATTTTAAAAAACTACAGCCAGGACCTGAAGAAAGAGGCAAAATGCACCGGCAATGAGATCGACCTGATGCATGCGAACTTTCTGCTCCAGATCCGGGAGCTGCTCGAGCACAATGATTTCCTTACTGCCCAGTCCCAGAAGATCCGGGAATTTTATATCCATATGGCGAAGGAATATCCACTTTTGGCCTTTAACTTCAAAGGGCGCATCAAATCCCTGATCCGCGCGGAGGCAAAGTTCAACGGCTACATTGTTGAATATATCTACGATTACTATATGGAAAATAAGGCCTACCCGTCGATTTCCGAGCTCAAGCAGCGCCTCAGCTGTTTTCGGGACCTGATCGCGTACCGGATCGTGACTTCCCTGCCGAAATGCTATCTGAAAGCTGACGAATCTCAGGAAGAAGCTGACCTCCGATACCTCTACCAGATCGCCAACGAACTTCCGGGCTTTCTCGAAGAGCGGGGATTTACCGCGGAACCGGCCTACGGTGTGAAGAAAAGCACCTCGCCGTTATTAAACGATGATGTGAAGCCTTACTATCGCGACTATATCTGTGGAAATACTTCTGAGGACTACCAGTCACTCCACATCACCTTCTACGACAACAGCTCCCGCAGCTACATGGAAGTCCAACTCCGCACCAAGCACATGGATGACATCGCAGAGATCGGTGTTGCCAACCACTTAAGCTACGAGAAGCGCCAGGAGGGCGAGCGTGCCCGCCGCGACGAGATCCCTGTGGGCGAATGCGTCTACTTTGACGAAGCCTACGAGCGCTGCCGCCGCCTCGTCACCTTAAACCTTGCCGACCTCGACGTAAACATGTTCTCCGCCATCAATAATGACCTCGTAAACGATGGCTGCGGCCTCTACCGCGGACGCCTGATCCTGCCCTATGAGCATTTGTCGAGACATCAGAATGAGCTGGTGGATTAGAGTTGCCGCAATTTAAGTTGCTTTTTATACTCCTGTGGGAGTATAATCAAATCAGGAGGTGGATCTCATGGAAAAAATGATCTATCATGGTTCTGATCATATTATCGAACACCCTGAATTCGGATATGGCAAAACATACAATGATTATGGAACAGGATTCTACTGCACTGAAAATCCAAATATGGCAAAAGAATGGGGTGTTGGCATTGATCACAACGGTTATGCCAACCAATATAAAATCACATGTGATGGTCTTTCAATTTTTGATTTAAACGCATCTAAATACACCATGCTGCACTGGCTTACGATTCTGCTGGAAAACCGGGAATTTGATACTTCCACACCACTTGCTGCTGAATCAAAAGAATATTTGCTTACCACCTTTCATACAGATTATAAAGCTGCAGATATCATTGTCGGTTACCGGGCTGATGACAGTTACTTCTCTTTTGCATCTGACTTTATTAATGGCGCAATCTCCTACCGCCAGCTTTGTAACGCTATGCGTTTAGGAAAACTTGGACAACAGTTTGTACTCAAAAGCGAGGCAGCTTTTAATCGTCTTGAATTTATTGGCTATGAAATTGCAGACGCAAAAGAATGGTACAAGAAAAAAGCGTTTCGTGATCAATCTGCACGCCGTCAATATTTTGATACCGAACGAAACCACCGACAACGGGGGGATTTATATATCACCACTATTTTGGATGAGGAGATGAAACCTGATGATCCACGCTTACGATAAAAGTTATCTCTCTTCCGCACAAAAAAATCTTGCCCGAATGTTGGATTATATGGTCAACGATCTTAAACACTCTCTGGAAACTGTATGGCAGTGGTTTCTAATGAGCAAGACCTCTCATCGCTTTGAACGGGGCGACTGCTCTGTTCTGTCCGGAATGTCCGGCGTGGAACTTGCACGCATGGTTTTGCAGGAATCAGGTCAGTCTATTCCTGATATTCGTCCATCCTACGCCTGTGACCGTAGCCCGGAATACTGGACGGGCTGGGCTATCGCCTACTATCAATGGGACACAGGGCTGCATTTCGATGAAATCGAACGCGCAGTTCATATCAGCGATATTCGTCTCTTGTATACACCTTATCATGAAATGGATATCCGCCAGTTTGTAGATAAAATGAATGAACTTTATCATGATTCCAGCCCTGATACGAACTTAAAAGCATTACGTACTCTTTCGGGATTCACTCAGGCTGAACTGGCCGAACAGACAAATATTCCATTACGAACGATTCAACAATACGAGCAGCGCCAGAAAAATATTAATAAGGCTCAGGCTGAAACTCTTCTTCGACTTTCTCGGGTATTAAACTGCAGTGTGGAAGATTTGATGGAAAAAGTTCCTGTCTCAGATCCTATTTAACATCTTAAATTTATGCATTTTCTAAACCTGCCCTTTTCGGACAGGTTTTTTATTTCTATATCCGGTATTTCACTTTCTGAACTATCCTTGACATTCCTCTGGTTCTGCCATATATTTAGGTTCCGAAGTAATATTTACATTTGCTTTTTCTCGTAGAGGAACTGCTTATGCTACATGATCCAGGGGATCTTAAAGCTAAAATCCCATTATAGGAAAGGATTTCTTACATGGACATCGGAAAAATCATCAACCATCTCTCCAGCCGTCTCCGTTCCCGATCACAGGAAGTACATACAAAGCTCGGAATCGGAAACGCACAGGGAAAGATCTTAAACTTTATTCTGGTGGAATCGGCGCTTCATCCGGTCTATCAGAAAGATATTGAAAAAGAATTTTCTCTCCGTCCGCCGACCGTGACGGAGATGTTAAAGTCCCTGGAAGCCAGAGAACTCATCCTCCGGATCCCGGATGAGCAGGACGGACGCTTTAAGCGGATCGTTTTTACCGAGAAAGCTGCTGCCGTGAAGGACGCGCTGAACAAAGAGATCCACGAGACGGAAGAACTGCTTCTGCGTGGAATCTCAGAAGAAGAATTGAAGGAATTTATACGAATAACAGAAAAAATGCTGCAGAACCTGGAATGCAGCGAACGAGGTTAAACATCATGAACGACAACGAATTAATGAAATCCATGCCCATCCCCCAGTCCGTCGCCAAAATGGCGATTCCCAGCATCATCAGCAGCCTGGTCACCGTCGTCTACAACATGGCGGACACGTTCTTCGTCGGGCAGACCGGCGATCCCTTACAGGTTGCGGCAGTCAGCCTGACAAACCCGATCTTTATCTTATTTATGGCCTTTGCCAACATGTTTGGCATGGGCGGAAGCGCCGCGGCGTCCATCGCCATGGGCGAGAACAACAAAACGCGCATGAAGCAGGTCTCCTCCTTTATCACCTACGCATCCCTCGGTGTCGGCATCCTCTTCGCCGCCCTGTTAGTCCTCTTCATGCAGCCGATCCTCAACATCTTCGGCGCAAACACGGAGACTTATGATCTTGCGAAAGGATATGTTTTCCATATCTCCTACGGCGCCCCGTTCATCATCTGGTCCGCTGCCGCGAGCTTTGTTGTCCGCTCCGAAGGCTCCAGCCGTGAGGCCATGATCGGCAGCATGATCGGAACTGTCGCGAATATCGTTCTGGATCCGTTCATGATCAGCATTCTCCATATGGGCGCCGCCGGTGCCGCCATCGCGACAACGATCGGAAACATCCTGGCAAGCGCCTACTACCTCTGGTACTTCATGAAAAAGAGCCCGAACTTTTCGATCCTGCCGAAATATTTCAGCCTTGAAAACCGCCTCGCTTCCATGATCTGCTCCTGCGGATTCCCGACAGCGATCTTCTCGGTGCTGATGAGCCTGTCCACGATCATCTTAAACCAGATCCTGGTGACCTACGGGAACGCCCCTGTGGCCGCTATCGGCATCGTATTTAAAGCCAACATGTTTATCACATTCCTGCAGATGGGTCTCGCAAACGGCGTACAGCCCCTCTTAGGCTACAATTTCGGTTCCGGTGACACAAAACGCTTCCATGGTGTCGAATCCTACACAAAGAAATGCTGCCTGATCGTCGGCGTTCTGGCAACCGCCCTGTTCTTCATCTTCCGCCGCCCGATCCTCCAGATGTTCATTAACGATGAGGAAGTCATCCGGTACGGTATAAAAATGCTCATCGCCTACATGATCTCCGGCCCGTTCATCGGTATCCTCTTCACGAACATGAACTGCATGCAGTCCGCCGGAAAAGCGCTCCCGGCAACGATCCTTTCCGTCCTCCGTCAGGGTGTTCTCCTGATCCCGGTGCTGTACTTTTTAAACGGCCTCCTCGGGTTAAACGGCGTTATCTACGGTCAGGCCCTGACTGACTGCATTACGGTGCTTTTATCTATCGTTTTCTGGAGAAAACTGTCGCATAATCTGTACGCGTAATTTCATGCCAGCCATGCAGTCACAGTAAAAAGTCCGTTCGAAACAAGCGTGATATGGAAGAGACACATTAACATATCAGTTAGTGTGCTCTCCCTCTTTTTGTAGTCTGTCTCCTTACCTTTTTAAATATTGCCGTTCTAATTCCCTATTCTCATCCAATATCATTCCCTTTGCTTCCAATATTCTCTCAACCGCCTGGGCAGGATCCATTGTATGATACGGCAAAAACAATCCTCTTAATTCTTTCGGTTTTACAATTTTATAGACCTGGGCAGAGGATAATTCATAAGTAAATGCAAAATACCTGTAAAGATACCCGATCCAGTACATCTCATTATGAGTATATTTTACAGACCCATAATCTGTAGCTCCGTACTCTTCATCCACCAACTGCAAAATATCACTTGCCTGAATATTTCTTTCAAGAACCGATTCATTATCCAGACTTTTTGCAATCTTACTTCTCATAAACCGCCTGCTAAAGATCTCTGAACTTGAATCCATTTTATCGATTGAATTTTCAAATGCTGCTGCCTAAAGTTCACATAGAAGTAAGCCATCTTTATCTATCTTTTTCACTGTCACTCGCCTCTTTACACCAAAATCTCATCAATATATCTGCCTTTTCCCCTATATTGCTTTCTTGCTTATAACATATTACTTAAATAAGTTTGTTCTTAAAATACCCGGAACAGACTTTTCATTGTAATAAAAAAACGACTGCTTTTACATTCACCATAAAATCAGCCGTTTTTCTATATTTTACACCAGATTCTTCATATCCTTAAACGCTGTCTGCTCCATCTTCTCCCGAAGGTCATTCCTGATCTTCGCGAAGTCCTCACGGACAAGCTTCTTTTCTTTTACGAGGCACTCACCCGCAACATAAACATCTCTCACATTCGATGCAATCGCGCTGTACACAAGCGCCGAATACGGATCGTATACCGGGAACATATTCGGGGAGTCGGTCTCTACGAGGACGAGATCCGCCTGTTTTCCGGGCTCGATGGAACCGGTGATATCACCGAGTCCTAACGCTCTTGCTCCCTCGATGGTCGCCATGGAGACGACCTCTTTTGCCGGGAACGCGCTGCGGTCGTGGAGCTCATTTTTGTGGAAGTTCTCACACATCCGCATCTGGATGAACAGGTCTAACGTATTTCCGCTCGCCGGACCGTCGGTGCCGAAGCCGACGGACATGCCGTGCTTATGCATCAGTGACACCGGGGCTACGCCCTTTGCGGCCTTCGTGTTGGAGGCGATGCAGTGGGCCACGGACGCGCCATGCTTCGCGAGGATCTCCACATCATGTTCCGTCGTGCGGATGCTGTGGGCCGCCAGCGTATTCGGTCCGAGGACTCCGATATGCTCCATAAACTCGATGGGCGTCATGTTATACTGTTCCCTTAACTGGGTCATCTCGTAGTCCATCTCCGCCACATGGAGCGTAAATACGGTTCCCGCCTTTACATCTTCCTCATAGGCCCTCTTTAAGGTCTCAGGGCTGCAGGTCGTCGTTCCGTGGGGCGTGATCGCTCCGGAAACACGCGGGTGATCTTTGTACGCCTCGATCAGTGCAATTCCACGCCGGATTGCCTCATCCGCGTTCTTACTGTCACAGGAATCCTTTTCCATCACCGTCTCACCGGCGATTCCGCGGATCCCCATCTCGTCCATGACCTTCGCCACGACTTCCTCGAAATAGTACATATCAAGCACTGTCGTCACGCCGGAGAGCAGCAGCTCGCCGATGGCGTATCTCGTGGAAAGCTTTGCCATCTCCGCGTCCATGGCCTGATTCTCCATCGGAAGCAGGAACACCCGCAGGCGGTCCTTGCAGTCGTCCCCGAGACCGCGGAACGGGATCATTCCGAGGTGGCAATGGGTGTTCACAAGACCCGGAATCACGATAGCGCGCTTCGCGTCGATCTCCTCGAAGGTCTCGCCAGCTTTTAAGATCTCCTGCGCAGTAAGCTCCTGAAGCGTTTTCTCAAGCTCATCTTCCGGACCTGCTGCCAGGATCTTCGTATCCTCAAACATTACATAACCATGATCCCAGACATCACCTGCCGCGTTCATCGTCACAACAATGCCGTTTTTGATAATCTTCTTCATCGTTCTAATTTCATCCTTCATAATTTCGATCTGATCCGGCTCTTCCACTATCCGGGGAGAAAACCGGCGGCGGGCCGTAAAACTACTTCCCGTACTTCTCAACCAACGGCACATGTTCCTGCCCCGGCACCGTCAAAAGCCCGTGATCTGTGAGCTTCAACTTCGGAGACACCGGAAGACAAAGCGTGGACATGGACATGATCACGTTGTTGTTCACATATCCGAGACCTTCCATCGCCGCCCGCACTTCTTTCAGTTCCTGTCCGAGGACCTCGATCGGCTGATCCGAAACGATGCCGCCGATTGTAAGTCTCGCCTCCGCCAAAGACTTACCTCCGGCGAACACCACATATGCCCCCTGGAGCTCCAGGACGCGCCTCTGGGCCAGTTTCATATCGTTCTCATCTGTTCCCAGGACAAACAGGTTATGGCTGTCGTGGGACCACGTGGTGGCCACAGAGCCCGGTTTCGTCAGCGCTCCTTCCACAAGACCATATCCGACATTTCCATTCTTGCCGTACCGCGCGAAAACGACTGCAAGGGAAAGTCCCGCCGACTTCCAGTCAAGCACACCGTCCTTCACCTCGACTCTGCGCTTCACCGGCGTCGTCGCCGTTCCGAAGGTACCGATCTTCATGACATTGACTTCCGCCCATTTCGCGTCCGGATCTTCCGCCTTTAACACAAAGTCGGAGATCTCCGCCGGACGGCAGTTGATCGTGTGGTAGAAAGAAGCCGGGAAACTGCACGCCGCAGCTTCTGCCGCACCGCACGCCTCCTCGTCCTTGCAGTACACGCACTCGCCCTTCTTATAAACCATAACCGGATCGATCCCATCCAGACTATCCAGCAGCATAAAGTCTGCGATCTTTCCCGGCGCGATCATCCCTCTGTCATCCAGATGCATCCGCCGCGACGGTGTCCAGGTCGCGCAGTAGATCGCCTTTTCCATCGGCATCCCCGCCCTCACAGCCGTCTCGATAATCTTATTGAGATGTCCGGTCAGAAGCTTATCTGCCATCGTGTCATCCGTCACCAGTGCCACATTCTCATAGAGTTCATTGTCGCAGACGGTCTTCACGACCTCCGGCGTCAGGGATTTGAACTGCAGCTCCAGAAACATCCCAAGCTCCGTCTTCTCCATCACCGACTGCGGTGTCTGCTGGGTGTGGTCCGCATCAACACCTTCATAGATAAAGCGGTTAAGATCCGCCCCCGTAAGTCCCGGGCAATGTCCCTCGATCCTGAGATTCTTTCCCGCGTTCCGGCACACATTGATGAGATCCCTCGTCCGGCTCTCGCCTTCTGCTGAGAGATCCTTATAGTTCATGATCTCTCCAAGGCAGAGAACTCCATCTAAGGATGCCATCTCAGAAATTTCCTTTACACCAAGTGACGCCCCGGCTGTCTCTAACCTCTCATTTGTCGCCGGTACACTGGACGGAATCGCCCAGAAAATGTCCTGCTTCGTCTTCTGTGCCATAAAAGCCCGGATGCCGTCCATGCCGAACACGTTCGCCATCTCGTGGGCATCGGCAACCACCGTTGTTACTCCATATGGAAGCGTGATCCTTGAAAACTCGCCCGGATATGTCATCGAGCTCTCGATGTGCATATGGATATCCACGAGACCAGGCAGCATGTATCTGCCTTTTCCGTCGATCTCCCGCACTCCCGGATATGAAATTGCAGGGGAAACGCAATAAAACTTTTCCCCTGCAACTGCCACATCCCGCTTTTCAAAACACTGTCTGAAGGTCTGATAGACCATGACATTTTTCAGAATGAAATCGGGTCTCATATAAAATTCCTCGTTATTAGTTGTTGATCGTTCTGTTCCACTGGTCGATCCAGTTATTTAAGATCGGGTTTACAAAAGCATAGTCAACAACCTTAACTTTTGCAGCCTTATCGCCGTAGGTCATATCCTTGGACTCTTCCTCAGTGAATGTAACGTCCTTGTTTGTCGGTGCCTCGTTTAATGCCTTACCTGTCTTTGTCTGAAGCTCCTCGCTGATACGGTAGTTGATGTACTCGTAAGCAAGCTCCTTGTTCGCACAGTTCTTTGTTACGTTGATGGTGTTGAAGTTAGCGTAAGCTCCGTCCGGTGTAACGTAAACAAGTGTCGGGTTAGCGGCTACGATCGTCGGAACGCCGAAGTCACCGACAACTGCTGCTGCAACCTCACCAGATGTGAACATGTTGATCAGGTCGGAAGACTTTGTGTAAGTCTTAACAAGGTTCGGCTTTAAGTCAGCAAGTGCCTTGAAAGCAGCCTCGCCGTTGTCTGTTGTTACGTCAACGCCTGCGTGGTCGCTTGCAACGTAAACCATAGCCGGTCCGAATGTTGTTGTGATCTCCGGGATGGAAACCATGCCTGCAAGGCGCTCGTCCCAAAGGTCATCAAAGCTTGTGAGCTCAAATCCTGTAAGCTCCGGGTTGTAGATGATACCGATGCTGTTGATAGTGTACGGAACACCCTGTCCTGCCTCTGCAATCTCCTTTGCAGCCGGGATCAGCTTCTCAGCATTCGGGATCTTGCTTAAGTCGATCGTATCGAAAAGTCCCTCGTCAGTGCCCTTCGCTGTCATAGCCTGGGAGAGCTCAATCACATCGATGGTGGAGTTCGGGTCTGCTGCTAACTTTGTATAACGGTCGTTTGTGCCGCCTGTCTCAGTAACGATCTCACAGCTGAACTCGTTCTCAAACGGTGTGTAAACCTCTTCTTCGGAGATATCTTCGCTGAGGCCGTATGTGGATAATACGAGCTTCTGTGCGTCTCCGGAAGCTGCCTTTGTCTCTTCTGCGGAAGAAGCTGCCTCAGAGCCTGCTGCCTGGCTTCCTGTTGCTGTGGTCTCTGTTGTGGATGCGCCGCCGCAGGCGGTAAGCATCATTGCTGCGCAAAGTACAACTGCTGCTGTTTTTTTCATGGTTTTTCTCCTCTTTCTCTCTTTTGAGATAATATTTCTTCGCGTTGACAGAATCTCTGCCCCCGCGATGGATCACTAAGTTAATTTTTATCTTCTCACGAGGATCAGTTTATCCTTCGGCAGATACAGCCGGATCTCCTCGCCCTCTTTATAAACATGGTCAGTTCCCATATTTACCTTCAGGACACCGGCGGAAGTCTCAACCTCGTACTGGTAGCTCTTCCCAAGGAATGTGCGGACACCGATCTTACCACTTAAGACATTCTCTGTCTGAACATCATCTGCCAAACAGATATCGTCCGGGCGGATCGTTCCCGCGAATTTCTCGCAATCGAGATCCATGGAAGTTAAGAACTCGCTTCCATCCGGTGCTGTGTAGACGCCGTCCTGCTTTTTCGCAAGCTCAAGGAAGTTCTCGAAACCGATGAATCTCGCGACGAACTCTGTCGCCGGTCTCCTGTAAATGTTCTCCGGTGTGTCAAACTGCTCGATGACACCGCCGTTCATAACGGCCACCTTGTCGGAGATGGAGAAGCATTCTTCCTGATCATGTGTAACGAACAATGTGGTGATTCCAAGGCGCTTCTGGAGTCTCTTGATCTCCACACGCATGGAAAGTCTTAATTTCGCATCAAGGTTGGATAACGGCTCATCCAAGAGCAGTAACTTTGGCTCGATGACAAGTGCTCTCGCGAGGGCAACTCTCTGGCGCTGTCCGCCGGACATCTGCTTCGGGAAACGATCGGCAAGCTCTGTCAGACCGCAGACCTCAAGGATCTCCCTGACCTTCTTGTCGATCACATCCTTGTCCATCTTTCTTGTTCTGAGTCCGAACGCTACATTGTCATAAACGCTTAAGTGCGGGAACAGGGCGTAGCTCTGGAATACCAGACCGAACTGACGCTTGTGGACCGGGACCTTTGTCATGTCCTCACCATCTAATGTGAAGGTTCCGCCCTGCGGGTCGATAAAGCCTGCAACGACGCGGAGTGTCGTGGACTTACCGCATCCGCTGGGTCCTAAGAGGGATACGAGCTCGCCCTCCTCGACTTCCAGATTCAGCCCCTTTAAGATCTGTTTCTTTTTATCGTAACTTACGTCGATTCCATTTAAACTCATAAAAGCCATGGTCATATTCTCCTTATTTCGCCAGGGCTGCGATACCCAGTGTGCGGTCTACGATCACCATGATGACTACGGTAGCTGCCATTAAAAGTACGGAAACCGCCGATACGGTCGGATCATAGTTGTATTCAATATAGTTCATCAGTGTTGACGGGAATGTGGAAACTCCCGGTCCGGATAAGAACATGGACACCGGAATGTTGTTGAAGGAATTGATGAACGCCAGCATGAATGCTGAGGAAATTCCGGAGGTCACATTTGGAAGAACGACCTTGAAGAACGCCGCTCCCTTCGGGCATCCGAGGCTCCACGCCGCCTCCTCGATGGAAAAGTCGAACTGCTCCATCGAAGAACCGACTACGCGGATCACATACGGAAGTGTCACCATAAAGTGTCCTGCGAGAAGTCCCGCGAACACCGGGATCCTGAGTGTCAGGATCAGGCACTGGTACATAATAAAGCCGATTACAATTCCCGGAACGATGGTCGGGGAAAGGAAGATGGACTTTAATAACTGCTTTCCTTTTAAACCGGATCTCGCCAACGCATAAGCCGCCGGGATTCCGACCAGAAGAGAGATGCATGTCGCGAGGAGCGCGACCTCAAGGCTGGTCAGGAATGATCTGCGGAAAGACTTTAACGCTAACACGTTCGCGAACCATTTCGTCGAGAAGGACTCGATCGGGAATGTGATGGCGCTTCCGCCGCCGAATGCTGTTACGGTGATGATCAGTAACGGGATCATCAAAAATGCAAATACGATCGCTGCCCATATGGTCAGCACTTTATTTTTACGCATAATCTTCACCTCTGCGGTCCAGCCGTGCGGCCAGAGCGTTAAATCCTTTGATCACAACCAGGGTTACAACGATCATGATGAGGGCGATCACGGACGCGCCGGTCCAGTCACTGACGGACATCGCTCTCTGGTAGATCAGGGTCGCCATGACCATGTTGGAGTTGCCTCCTAATAACTGCGGCGTCGTGTAAGCTGTCAGAGTTCCGGTAAATACCAGAATACCGCCGACGATGATTCCAGGAAGACTCATCGGGAAGATGACCTTCATGAACGCTTCCGTTCTTGAAGCTCCAAGGCTCTGTGCCGCCTCCATCATGTCATCATCGATATTTTCCATAACACCGGCAACTGTCACGATCATTAACGGCAGGAACAGGTAAACAGAACCAATGATGATGGAAAAATCAGTGTAGAGAAGCTTCATCGGCTTCTCGATCAGTCCCATAGCGATCATTGCCTTGTTGATGATCCCGTTGCTGCCGAGAATATTGATCCATGCAAAGCTTCGGATAACGGAGTTCGTCATCATCGGGAAGATCGATGCAGAGAGGAGAAGTCCTCTCCACTTCTTATCACAGCGGCTGATGAAATACGCCGTCGGGATACCGCCCACCATACAGACAAAGGTGGTGATGACCGCGATCTTCACGGTTCTCAAAAAGATCTTTCTGTAATACTCGTCCTTAAAAAAGTCCACGTATGCGCTGAACGGGTAATCTCCCGTAAACACGCTTGGAACCAGAACGCGAAGCAGCGGGATCATCAGGAACAGAAATAAGATCACCAGTCCCGGAACCAGCATGCACCATGCACTGCTCTTTTTCATTGGTTTGCCCCTTTCTTAACTGTGCGTAATAAATTTTAATTAGTGTTTCTTATAAATATTTGTTTTTTCATCAATTACACTTATATTTTACATTCATTATAAAAAGTGATATACTATACGTCAAATACATATTATCTATAATTTTTATGCAGTAAAGCTATGAGGAGGCCCCGTATGGAATTAAAAGAAGCCCGATATATCCTGGCGATCGCCCGCCACCAGAGCATCGGCAAAGCCGCCGAATCCCTTTATATCTCCCAGCCGTCCCTGAGCAAGTACTTAAAGAACCTGGAAGAACGTCTCGGCGCTCCGCTGTTCAGCCGCCACGAAAACCGCTACTACCCAACCTACATGGGTGAACGCTACCTCCACTACGCCGAACAGATCGTTGCCTGCGGCGATGAGTGGATGCAAGAATACGACGATATCGCTCACCGCCAGCGCGGCCGTTTAAACATCGCCGTGCCGATCATGATGGGCAGCACGCTGATCGAACCGATGTTGGCGCCGTTTCATAAACGATACCCCTATGTGACCTTAAATATCATGGAAGCAGTAAATTTCATTGCGGAGAACAGTCTGGAGACCTCATCCATCGACCTGACCCTTTACAATATCCATGAATTTCCCGAGACCATGGACTACCAGATCCTGCGCTCCGAGGAGATCGTTCTGGTCCTGCATGAAAACCATCCTCTCGCCGCAAAAGCCATCACCCGCCCCGGCTTCCGCTACCCGTGGCTGGACCTTTCCCTATTAAGAGATGAAAACTTCATTCTCCTCTACCCGGACCAGAACACCGGCGGCATCGCCCTGGATCTCTTTCAAGAGTACAACATCAATCCACCGGTCTCTCTCCACACGAGAAACTCCTCTATGTCGATCCATCTGGCAATGGACGGCGTCGGCGCTGCCTTCGCCCCGGAGAGCTATTTCCACCATGAAAACCAGTACACCGGAAACCGCGCCCTCTGCTTCTCCGTCGGCCATAAACCAGCCCTCACAACTACCATCGCCGCCTATCGGAAAAACCGGTATCTGCCGCAGCATGCGAGGGATTTTCTGGAAATGATCCGGGAATATTGCCGTGAGAAATAAAACGTTCTCCCAGAAGCTTATATCTATCTGCAAAGTGCGCCGTCTGGCGCACCTCATAAAAGAAGCCGGGCACTCTCTTTCAGTATCCGGCTTCTTGCTGCGAATCTTCTGGCACCTTTAGCTCTGGTAAACAAACAGACGGTTCATTCCCTCCTGCCACGGGTATTCGAATTCCAAATATATGATCTCTTTCCCAAAACGTGCAAATTTTTCTTTCCAATAGTTTGTAATTACCTGTCTTAATCTCATAATATGATCTTTTTCATAAATATTATTACCCGCATTTTTATATTCAAAGCTTTCAAGCTCTTCTTTTGAATAGTACGGATTCATCTTAATAAACCAATATCCGCCGGGCTTCAGCACCCGTTCCAGATCATCGATCACGGTTGTTGATATGTCCTTCGGCATTACATCCAGAACATTGGACAGGATCACTCCATCAAACGACATGGGTTCCATCTTTAAATCCAGATTTCTCAGATCCACCGGTATACATTCCTCAAAAACCCGGGTTCACATTTCTATTTCCTGCTCATATGCTTTCTTCAAAGCTGATCATCTCCAATATGAATTTTATCTCTTCGTTGTTTGGCAGTTTAAAATCTCTCTAAGATTTCTTTATCTATACTCGACAACATCTCTTAATGCTTTTCGTGGCCTTTTCGGCGGAGCTTCATTTGCAGCTCCAACAGCAACAATTCCTGTCAGCTGGTTGTCTGTTCCGATAAATTCTATCAGCTCATTATAGGCAAAGCAGGTATTGGCAATCCATAATGTACCTAATCCATATCCGGTCGCTGTCAATATCATATTCTCAACAGCCGCACCGATCGACAGCGAATCGCAAATTTCTACGATCCGTTTTTCTCTCTCGATACTTGCAAATGGTGTATATTGATTTGTATTAAGCACTGCTATAAGGCACGGCGCCTCCTGCATGATTCTGACTGTATTTTCAGCATCGGGGATTGCAAATGCCCATTCCGGCATAAGTTCATGTGTGATTTTTTCTGAATTTATACCATGGCGCATAACCTCAACCAGTTTATCTTTCGCTTCTCCCTGATATACGATAAATTTCCATGGCTGCCGGTTTTTGGCTGATGGCGCAAGAGTAGCACTATATATGATCTCTTCGATCAGCTTCCTGTCAATCTCATCGGATCTATATTTTCTTATACTTCTTCTATTCTCAATTTCTCGTATCATAGTCTTCTCCGTAAATTTTGATTTCAATGTTTTTTCCAGTCAATACATTTCTGACCACCAGACATCGTGTACCACTTACTTTCTTTCCAATCCACCTCACTCTGCATCTGCGGTCACCCCGGTTTCCTTTTTGTTCGACGTAAACAAATAAAACATAGCACAAAATACAAATGCAAATACAACGCCGAAAACATTCTGAATCACTCTCTGCAATATTCTCCCATGTATTATACATTATATCATTGCAGATAATATATGGTG
>ERZ772969.179-NODE-179-length-67813-cov-4.461244_pt1 | contig 67813 bp, 68 predicted proteins | sample MGYA00511676_ERZ772969 | MGnify/ENA primary metagenome ERZ772969 (study PRJEB29015, sample SAMEA2737651) | human gut metagenome | biome: human gut; feature: human-associated habitat; material: faeces | place: China | collected 2012 ... | reverse complement strand
TATTATGGAATGATTTTTAGGGCAACACAATCCGTCGAATTATTTTGCGCTTACATAAAAAATTTGCTCAGTTCCTTAAACGGCTGGAACACGTCAGCCGGAACGCCTGAGTTGACGGCGATCGTTGTGATAACGGACGCAGCGACAAAGTAAAGGATAAAGAATGGAAATACCTTGCCGAGCTTTATTTTTTCTGCGTCGGAGCTTTGCGTCTTGTCCCTGCGTGCGCGGGAGAGTGCCAGTACCAGAGTGATCGGAATAATGGCAAGCGTTCGTGTCAGCTTCACGGTGACGGCAGTATCAAGCGTCTGACTTCCGAGGCTCCACATACTGTCCCAGGTTGCGGCTGCAGCAGTGACGGATGAGGTGTCGTTGACCGCAGTTCCTGCAAAGATACCGAATGCCTCGCCGCTTGTCGTGTCAAATCCGATCGTACGTCCCAGAATTGGAAAAAGAATTGCCGCAAGCACATTGAAAAAGAAAATAACGGAAATCGCCTGTGCCACCTCATCGTCATCCGCATCAATGACCGGAGCGGTTGCAGCAATCGCCGAGCCGCCGCAGATCGAAGAACCGACGCCGACCAGTGTGGAAATATTGGATGGGATGTGCAGTGCCTTATGAAGCGCGAAAGCGATAAGCAGGGAGGTGGCAATCGTACCTATGATAAGTTGGAAGTGATTGCTTTCCTGTCATCAGAATTACATTCAAATTCATACCAAAACCAAGAAGAACCACGGCTGTCTGCAAAATAATTTTTGAGGTAAACTTGATGCCGCTTTGCGCACTTCCTTTATCGGTCCAAAAACCGGTAATCACCATTCCGGCGATAATGGCGATAATCGCGCCGCCGACAAGTGGAAAAACCTTCCCAAGATACCATGAAGGCAATGCGATCGCGAGACATACCAGAATGCCAGGCAGATCTTTCTGAAATGTGACGATAGGGTGCATGGTGCGGGGGTTATCTTTTTGCAGCTTCATACTTTCATCTCCTAGGTAAACATATCATTTGTTTTAAAACATATCGTATCATTCATGTTTTATATCACGGCTATCCATTATACAACAGCCGATGCGGACAGACAATGAAAAAAGAAAGAAAAGTTGAGAGATTTAGTGGAATTATAGCAGTGATATGTGATAAAGTAAGGAAAAGAGATTTGTTTTGAAGGGGGAGTAAAACCATGAGAAAATATAAGCGCATGTTTGTGATCGTTGTGGATTCACTCGGTGTTGGGGCAATGCCGGATGCGGAGCGATTTGGAGACGTCGGCGTCAATACGCTGGGACACATTGCAGAAGCAGCCGGAGGACTTGCGATACCAAATCTGCAGAAGCTTGGCATGGCAAATATCATACCATTAAAAGCAGTTGCTCCGGCTGAGAAGCCGTTGGCATATTACGGAAAGCTCCGTGAAAAGAGCAACGGCAAAGATACGATGACCGGACATTGGGAGATGATGGGACTTGAGATCACCACGCCGTTCCAGACCTTTACCGATACGGGATTTCCGCAGGAGCTGATCGAGGAGCTGGAAAAACGAACCGGCCATAAGGTAATTGGCAATAAGAGTGCCAGCGGTACGGAGATCTTGGATGAGCTTGCCGAGGAGGAGATCGCGACCGGGAACATGATCGTCTATACCTCCGCAGATTCCGTGCTCCAGATTTGCGGCAACGAGGAGACGTTTGGGCTGGACGAGCTTTACCGCTGCTGTGAGATCGCCCGTGAGCTTACGATGCGCGACGAGTGGAAGGTCGGACGCGTCATTGCAAGACCATATATCGGAAAGAAAAAAGGTGAGTTTCAGCGGACAAGCAACCGTCATGACTATGCGTTAAAGCCATACGGGAGAACGGCGTTAAATGCCCTAAAGGACGCGGGGCTGGACGTGATTTCCATCGGAAAGATCAATGATATTTTTGATGGGGAGGGAATCACGCGTGCCCTAAAATCAAAAAGCTCGGTGCATGGAATGGAGCAGACGATCGAAGTGGCAGGAGAGGATTTTACAGGCCTTTGTTTTGTCAATCTGGTTGATTTTGATGCGTTGTGGGGACACAGGCGCAATCCACAGGGCTATGCAAGGGAGCTTGAGGCATTTGATGAGAAGCTTGGCACGCTGCTTGCCGCGCTGCGGGAGGATGATCTTTTGATGATCACGGCAGATCACGGAAATGACCCTACTTATACAGGAACGGATCACACGAGAGAAAAAGTGCCGTTTCTTGCATACGCAAAGTCAATGGCGCAGGGCGGTAAGCTGCCGGAGCAGGAGACCTTTGCAGTCATCGGCGCAACGGTGGCGGATAATTTTGGCGTGCCGATGCCGGAGGGAACGATCGGGCACTCTCTTTTGGCACAGCTGGATGAAAAAAAGGAATGTGACTAACTCACAGATAAAATAAAAAAATTGGGTAAAATAGATACTGATCAGAAAAAACAAAATAGAAATACGGAGATAAGGTAAAGCTTGTATCATAGCGGTTTATTTACATGAAATTTATGTGGGAGCGTCATAAATTTCATCATGGTAAATTTTACAACATAAGGGCAGCTCGCGAAGTGTGCCACTCGTTGTTTAGAGCCTTATCAACCTATGGAAACGCTTCGGAATGGAGGAAATTATGGCAGCATTAAAGATTACAAAAGAAAATTTTGAGACAGAGGTATTAAAGGCAGATAAGCCGGTACTCGTTGATTTTTGGGCAGAATGGTGCGGACCGTGCCAGATGCTTCTTCCGGTTGTGGAGGAGCTTGCCGGAGAGGTGACAGACGCAAAAATCTGCAAGGTAAATGTAGACGAACAGCCGGAGCTTGCCGGACAGTTTAGTGTAATGACGATTCCGACCTTGATCGTCTTTAAGGAAGGGAAAGCAGTGAATACTTCGATCGGAGTAAAAACAAAGAGTGAGATTCTTAAGATGCTTCAGGGATAAGAGGCATTTGAGAGCGAATAGGAAACATAGCGCCAGCGATAGACAAGGATGCCTACCGGCTGGCGTTTCTTCACATGAAATTGCTTTGAAATGGAGGATAAAATGGGATTTTCATTAGATGTCAGCGTACCGGTGATCACGGTATTTTTGCAGGGACTGCTGAGCTTTTTCTCGCCGTGTGTGCTGCCGCTTCTGCCGCTTTACATAGGCTATCTGTCAGGCGGAACGGCGCAGATGGGAGAGGATGGAAAAGTCACCTATGCGCGAAGGAAGGTGCTGCTCAATACCATCTTTTTTGTGCTCGGCACAAGCTTTGCGTTTTTTCTGCTGGGAATTGGAGTTTCCGCATTGGGAAGCTTTTTCCGCAGCAATCAGCTGTTATTTACAAGGATCGGTGCGATTTTAATTATTTTATTCGGACTTTATCAGCTTGGAATTTTTGGAAAATCGGAGTTTTTGGGAAAAGAGCGCCGCTTTCTGCCGCCGCTTGCGAAAATGACAATGTCGCCGATCACGGCGCTGATCATGGGATTTACGTTCAGCTTTGCATGGACGCCGTGCGTTGGTCCTGCGCTCACCAGCGTATTGCTCATGACGGCGACGGCGGAATCACAGCTTGTGGGAATGGCGCTGATCGGCGTATACACGCTTGGATTTGTCCTGCCGTTCCTTGCAGTTGGCATGTTTACGACAAAGCTGCTGGAGTTATTTAAGAAGCACAGAAACGTGGTGCAGTACACGGTAAAAATCGGCGCGGTCTTAATGATCCTAATGGGTGTGCTGATGTTTTCCGGAAAAATGAACGCTATCAGCGGCTATTTATCGAGCATCTCGGCGCAGGAGGAAGCGGGAGACGAGGATGCGGATGCCGGAGTACAGGAAGAAAGCGGACAGTCCGCAGAGGGCGAAAATGCAGCCAGCGGCGGCAGCGAGAGCACGGCAGATGACGGGAAGGATGCTGCAGCTTCGGAGGGTACAGGATCAGAGGATTCTGGTGATAAGAATACGCAGCCGGACCGGGAGCTGATTCCTGCGATTGATTTTACACTCACAGATCAGTTCGGAAACACACATAAGCTTTCTGACTATAAAGGAAAGACGGTATTCTTGAATTTCTGGGCAACATGGTGCCCGCCGTGTCGTGCCGAGATGCCCGATATTCAAAAGCTTTATGAGGAATATCAGGACGCGGGGGATGACTCGGTTGTGATTCTTGGGGTTGCTGCGCCAAACTATGGCGGAGAGAAGTCAGAGGAAGAAATTACTGCATTTTTGGAGGAAAACGGCTATACCTATCCGGTTGTGATGGATGAGGGCGGAGAGATGTTCATGCAGTACGGAGTATTTTCCTATCCGACAACCTTTATGGTGAATAAGGACGGGAACGTATACGGCTATGCGAGCGGACAACTGACCGAGGATATTATGCGTGACATTATCCGACAGACAGTAGACAGTACGAAATAAAATTTATTCTGCTAGCATAGTAACTTGCACATCCATTCGATTCGTAGTAATCTGTTTTTAGAAAACATTGCTGGCAAATAAGATGTGATTTTAGAAAGCAGGTGACGCTATGAAAGAGATGCTTTATTGGGCGGTAGGATGGATTACAAAGATACACAATTACATTCTGCATTTAAACGATGCGTTTGAGTACAATTTTACAGACAAGGAACTGCACTTTCTAGTGGTAGGCGTTTTGGGTATGGGACTTGTGTTCGGCATTTATCCGATATTCCGCTGGCTTGTCCAAAGAAACCATGTGCTCACACTCACATGGATCTATGTATTTACGCTTATTATCGTGCTCACCTTTGCCATTGAGATCGGTCAGAAGATCACCCATTCCGGCAATATGGAATTTGCCGACATCATGACAGGCGTGCTTGGCTTTGTGCTGATGTTTTTTGTGTTTGCCACGATCAGGGAAGTATGTCGGATGATTTTGAGACTATTTTCAGAAAAGCAGAAGGACGATGACGGCAGAAGGTAGGAAAGAAAATGAATGAAATTTTAAAACGGATCACAGAGACACTCATGGTAGTACTTGGAAATTGTCTCTACGCATTTGGCGTAGCAATGTTTATCGTACCGGGCGGGCTGATCACAGGAGGCTCGACCGGTATCGGTCTGTTTGTGGCAGATGTGACAGGGATCTCGGTCACGGCATTTGTGTTTGTGTTTAATCTTGTGATGTTTTTGATCGGTTTTTTTGTGTTCGGCAAAAAATTTGCGGCAAATACCATTGTAAGTACGTTCAGTTACCCCATTGCATTAGAATTGATCACAAGACTGCTTGGAGGATACCGATTGACCGACGATATGCTGCTGTGCATGGTGTTCGGCGGTATTTGCATCGGTGCCGCAATCGGAATCGTGATACGGATGGGAGCGTCCACGGGCGGTATGGATATTCCGCCGCTTGTGCTAAACCGCTATTTTAAGATACCGGTTTCCGGCGCAATTTATGTGTTTGATATGATGATCCTGCTGCTTCAGGCATCACGCAGCAGCGGGGAGCAGATTTTGTACGGCATTCTGCTTGTCATCGTATACAGTACCGTGCTTGATAAATGCCTGATGCTTGGAACGGCAAAGATGCAGATCAAGGTTGTGAGCGAGAAAATACAAGAAATCCGCCAGGCGGTTCTTACGGATATTGATCGGGGCGTTACGATGATAAACAGTGAGACCGGTTATATGAAGCGCAGCACGCAGATGCTTTTGACCGTGGTGTCTATGCGTGAATTGGCGCGGACGGAAAAGCTGATCCACAGCGTAGATGCGGACGCCTTTGTCATCATCAATAAGGTGAGCGAGGTATCGGGCAGAGGCTTTTCCAGTAAGAAGCGTTATCTGGAACAGGGAAAAGGAGAGATACATCCATGACACTGCAGCAGTTGAAATATGCGTTGACGATCGCAGACTGCGGCTCGATGAATGAGGCGGCAAAGCACCTTTTTTTGTCACAGCCGAGCCTCTCAGAGACAATAAAGGAATTGGAGCAGGAGATTGGAATGCAGATTTTCCTGCGCTCCAACCGGGGGATTGTGATCACGCCGGAGGGCGAGGAGTTTTTAGGCTATGCCAGACAGGTGACGGAGCAGTTTGGATTATTGCAGTCCCGCTATGTGGAGAAGCAGACGAGAGAGAAGTTCAGCGTTTCCATGCAGCATTATACATTTGCCGTCAATGCGTTTGTGGAGACGGTCAAGCGGGCGGGAATTGACAGTTACGAATTTGCGGCGAATGAGACGACGACCTATGATGTCATGGAGAATGTGCGCAATTTTAAGAGTGAGATCGGGGTACTTTATCTTAATGATTTCAACGAAAAGGTGATGGCAAAGATCATCCATGAAAAGGGGCTGGAATTTACGGAGCTGTTTGCCTGTGATACTTATGTCTATCTGTGGAACGGTCATCCGCTTGCCTCAAAAGCGGTTATCACGATGGAGGAGCTCGACGAATATCCCTGTCTCTCCTTTGATCAGGGAAAGAACCATTCACTGTATCTGGCGGAGGAAATGAAAAGCACTTATGAGTACCGGCGGCTGATCAAGGCGACGGACCGGGCGACGCTGCTAAATTTTATGAAGGGCTTGAACGCATATACGCTCTGCTCCGGCATTATCTGTGAGGAATTAAACGGAAGCGAATATCTTGCCGTACCGCTTGCGGAGACAGAGAAAATGCGCATCGGATATGTCAAGCGCAAGGGGGCGACGATCAGTCATACCGGAGAAATCTATATTGAGGAGCTAAAAAAGTATAAGGATAAGATTATGTGAAAAGAAGCCGAGGGTTTGCTATAGGGACTTCCTATAACTGACTATCGGCTTCTCGTATTAGCGCGTTTTTGGAACGGTTGCTATAATAGCTATTGTAAATTTACGAAACAGGAGAAAAAGCATATGCCAATGATTGAAGTACGTCATTTATATAAAAGCTTTGAGCAAAAGGGCAATACCGTGGAAGCGCTGCGGGATATTTGCCTTGCGATCGAAGCCGGTGACATTTACGGAATTATCGGAATGTCCGGCGCGGGCAAAAGTACGCTCGTGCGGTGTTTAAATTTTTTGGAGCGTCCCACGGACGGCGAGGTGCTCATTGAGGGCAGGAGCCTTGCAGAGCTTTCGGAAAAGGAGCTTCGCGCACAGCGCGGCGATATTGCGATGATTTTTCAGCATTTTAATCTCCTGATGCAGAAGAATGTGATTGACAATATTTGTTTTCCGATGCAGATTCAGGGGGAGAAGGACGCAAAGGCAAGGGAGCGCGCCTATGAGCTGTTAAAGACGGTGGGCTTGGAGGAGAAAGCGAAGGCTTATCCGTCGCAGCTTTCCGGCGGGCAAAAGCAGAGAGTGGCGATTGCCAGAGCGCTTGCGTGCAATCCGAAGATTTTGCTCTGCGACGAGGCGACAAGCGCCTTAGACCCGCAGACGACGGCGTCGATCCTTTCCTTATTGAAAGAGATCAATCGTAAATTCGGCATCACGATCGTGATTATCACACATCAGATGTCGGTGATCCGGGAAATTTGCAGCCATGTGGCGATCGTAGAGAAAGGGGAGATTGCAGAGCAGGGACTGGTGGAGGATATTTTTAATCATCCGAAATCAAAAGCGGCGCGTGAACTGATCTTAAAGGATCGGCCGGAGGGAAGCTGGGAGAGCGGCGCAGAGTGGAACGGCGGTGAGCGTCAGGCGGACCGTGTGGCAGGTGATAAAAAGCTTAGGATCGTATTTTCTGAAAATTCGGCTTTTGAGCCGGTGATTGCCAATATGGTCTTAAAGTTTGGTACGCCGGTGAACATTCTGCGGGCAGACACTAAGAATGTGGGCGGCGTTGCAAAGGGAGAGATGATCTTAGGGATGCCGTCAGATGAGACGCTGGAACAGGAAATGGAGCAGTATCTGATCGAAAAGGGCTTGGAGATCGAGGAGGTGACGGAAGATGTGGACGAATGAAGTGATTATGATGATCGTGCGGGGGATCGGTGAGACAGTCTATATGACGGTGGTCTCCACACTGCTTGGATATGTATTTGGGCTTCCGATCGGCGTTTTGCTGGCGGTGACAGATAAGGACGGGATCCGTCCGAATGCGGTGTGCTACAAGATACTCGATGTGATCGCGAACATCATCCGAAGCGTGCCGTTTTTGATCCTTTTGATCTTACTGATTCCGTTTACCAGAGCGCTTGTCGGAAAAAGCTACGGATCGACGGCGACGATTGTTCCGCTTGTGATCGCAGCAGCGCCTTTTATCGGGCGCATGGTAGAATCCTCCTTAAAGGAAGTAGACGGCGGTGTGATTGAGGCGGCCCGCTCAATGGGCGCGAGCAATTTTACGATCATCACAAAGGTCATGCTTGTGGAGGCGAGAACCTCGTTGATTACGGGAAGTACCATAGCGATCGGGACGATTCTTGGGTATTCCGCAATGGCAGGCAGCGTCGGCGGCGGCGGACTTGGCGATATTGCGATTCGTTACGGTTACTACCGTTATGAGACAGAGATTATGATTGTGACGGTGATCCTATTGATCGTGCTGGTGCAGATTTTCCAGACCATAGGAATGCGGATCGCGGCAAAGCTTGACCGGCGCAGATAGCGTTTGTAGGAAGCGCCGGCATGAAAGCAACAAGGATAACATCCGAAATATAGAAACAGAAACATAACTTAAGACGGGAAAATTGCAGAATGGCAATTTTAGAAATGGAGGAAATTATGAAGAAGAAAATCTTGGCAGGAATTTTAACAGGGCTGCTGGCAGTTGGCGTTCTGGCAGGCTGCGGAGGTGAGCAGGGCGGTGCAGCCGCAGGAAACAGCGGTGTACAGGCGGAAGGTACGGAGACCGGACAAAAGGCAGAAAGTGAAGGGAAGGGAACGATTACTGTAGCGGCTTCCGCAACGCCCCACTCCGAGATTCTGGAGCAGGCAAAGCCGATCCTTGCAGAGCAGGGCTGGGATTTGCAGGTCAAGGTATTTGATGATTACAACCTTCCGAATGAGGTGGTGGAGAGCGGCGAATTTGACGCAAATTATTTCCAACACATCCCGTATCTGGAGAATTTCAATGAGACAAAGGGCACGCATCTGGTCAATGCGGGAGGCATTCACTATGAGCCGTACGGCATCTATCCGGGAACAAAAAAAGACTTATCAGAGCTGGCAGAGGGCGATGTGATCGCAGTGCCGAACGATACGACAAACGAAGCGCGCGCGCTGCTTTTGCTGCAGGACAACGGAATTATCAAGATCCGTGAGGGTGCGGGCTTGGAGGCTACGGTAAACGATATTGTGGAAAACCCTTACAACGTGGAAATTCAGGAGCTTGAGGCGGCACAGGTTGCCCGCGTAGTTCCGGAGGTGGAATTTGTTGTTTTAAATGGCAACTATGCGCTTGCAGCAGGCTATTCCGTGGCAAAGGACGCGATCGCTTATGAGAAATCGGATTCCGAGGCGGCGCAGACCTATGTAAATATCATTGCGGTCAAGGAAGGAAACGAGACAAACGAGGGAGTGCAGGCGCTGATAGAGGTGTTAAAGTCAGACGCTATCGTGCAGTACATCAATGATACCTATGACGGTGCAGTGATTCCGTTTACCGAATAAAAAGGAAGTAAAGAGACGCGGTATGTTTCAGGACTTAAATGATATTTCAGACGGAAAAATATATACAGAAAATGATATGGTGCGTGTGGCGGCAAACGATTGTGCGGGCTGCCACGCATGCTGTGAGGGAATGGGCGATACGATCATCCTTGATCCGCTGGATGTGCATCGGCTTTGTGCGGTAACCGGAAAAAGCTTTGAGGAGCTGATGCAGCAAGAGCTTGAGCTGCATGCCGTGGAGGGCTTGATTCTGCCGAATCTGGCAATGGTGGTGGAAAAGGAGCGGTGTGCCTTTTTAAATGAGAACAGCAGGTGCACGATTCACAGTCACCGACCCGGCATATGCCGGGTATTTCCGCTTGGCAGGATTTATGAGACGCATGGCATCCGCTATTTTTTGCAGACAAATGCCTGTCAAAAGAGCGAGCGGACGAAGAAAAAGGTCAGTAAGTGGCTTGATATGCCGGACGGAAAGAAGTATGAGCAGTTTCTTCTTAGGTGGCATAGTCTGCGCGGAAAGCTTACGCAGGCGCTTTTAGGAGAGCAGAGTGATGAGACGAAGAAAGCGCTGAATCTGTTTGTACTTCGGTTGTTTTTTATCACGCCTTACGATACGGCGACAGATTTTTACGAACAGTTTTATGAGCGTCTTGCAAAGGTGGAGAAGCTTTTGGCGGAGAACTGAGAAGAAGTGCATACAATGAAAAAATGAGTGATTTTCGGCTAAGAAAATCACTCATTTTTTGCCCGCCGTGCAAGGCGGAATGCGCTGTTGTCAGCGTCTTGTATTTGCAAAAAATGCGACTGCGATCGCGCCCGGACCGACATGCGTACCGATCGCGCTGCCGATGGTGGTGACGGGGAGTTCATCGGTATAGTCTTTCCAAAGAGATTTATTATCCGCGATATATTTTTTGAGCAGCGAATCGTCCAGACCGCTGTAGGCAAGCGCATACGGCATGGCAAAATCGATACCGCCGCATTTGGCAGTCTCCTCCCGCAGCATATTACTGCCGTTTTTTGAGCCTCTGGCTTTTCCGAGCACATGTACCTCGCCGTCTGTGACAGTGAGCACCGGCTTAATGGAAAGCAGACTTCCGGCAAGTGCGGCAGCGCCGGAAATGCGCCCGCCGCGTTTTAGATATTCTAAGGTGTCAAGAAGCGCGATCAGGTGAATATCCTTTCTGCGCCATTCTAAGATTCCGGCAATTTCTTTTGCCGACACCCCTTCCTCGCGCAGCGCACAGGCATGACGCACAAGAAGCTGCTCGCCGATGCAGACATTTTCGCTGTCGACAATATGGATGCAGTCCTCGTAGCCTTCCTGTGCAATATGCGCGCCCTGCCAAGTACCGGAGAGCTTGGAGGAGAGCGTGATGACAACTGCGGTATCGCCCGCTTCCTTTACACTGCGGAAAACAGCCTCAAATTCGTGCGGAGGAATTTGGCTTGTGGTCGGCATACAATCGCTTTCAATTAATTTTTCAAAAAACTGTCGGTGGGAAAGTGTTACCCCGTCTAAATATTCCTCCTCTCCGAAAATTGTCTTTAACGGTAAAACAGTAAGATTTAATGCATCCGCCTGTGCCTTTGTCAGATCGCAGGCAGAATCTGTAATAATTCGTACACTCATAAATCGGTCTCCTCTTAAAACTTTGATAGTCAAACTAAATGCATCATACTGGAAAACAGAAGGTTTGTCAAGATAATTTGATAGTCAAAGTATATATTTTGTGCTGTGGCTTTTCTTTTTGTGCCAACGTGCTATAATGGGACTTGCCCAAAAAGAGAAAAAGGAGAAGAAAGATGAAATATATGAGACAATTTTTGCTGATCGTGGGAATCTCGCTTCTTGGGGAGGGCTTAAAGGAGCTGCTGCCGCTTCCCGTTCCGGCGAGTATTTACGGTCTGCTGCTGTTATTTGCGGCTCTGGAACTGCACATCATACGCCTTGAGGCAGTGCGTGAGGTGGGGAGATTCCTCATTGAGATCATGCCGTTAATGTTTATCCCGGCGGCGGTCGGGCTGCTGGAATCTTGGGAGTCGCTGCAGGCAATGGTCATTCCGGCAGCGGTTATCATGGCAGTATCAACGATCATCGTGATGGCGTCCGCAGGGCTTGTGACGCAGTATGTGATCCGAAAGGGAGGGAGGAAGAAGCATGAATGAGTTTGCGCAGCAGTCGCTGTTTTTCGGAGTTGTGATCAGTGTCTTAGGGTATGAGCTGGGATTATTCTTAAAAAAGAAGTTAAAGTGGGCAATCTGCAATCCGCTTCTGATCTCCATTGCGCTGGTGATGCTCGTGCTGGTTGTTTTCGATATTCCCTATGAGACCTACAATCAGGGAGCTGTTTACTTAAGCTATCTTCTGACGCCCGCAACGGTCTGCCTGGCGATTCCGCTTTATGAGCAGGTGGAGCTTTTAAAGAAGCACGCATGGGCAATTCTGGCGGGTCTGCTCTCCGGCGTGTTTTCCGGAATTATCTGTGTCCTTGTGCTCTCGCGCCTGTTTGAGCTTGACCATGCCCAGTACGTTACGCTTTTGCCAAAGTCGATTACGACAGCGATCGGCATGGGGGTTTCCGAGGAGCTTGGCGGCTATGTGACGATTACGGTTGCGGTCATTATCGTAACAGGAATCCTCGGAAATGTTATCGCAGAGCTAGTCTGCCGGATGTTTAAAATCGAGGAGCCCGTGGCGAAGGGAATTGCGATCGGCTCTGCGGCTCATGCGGTAGGAACGGCAAAGGCAATGGAATTAGGAGAGATAGAAGGTGCAATGAGCAGTCTTTCGATCGCGGTAGCGGGGCTTTTGACCGTGATTTTCGCGCCGATGTTTGCCGGTTTTCTCTGACGCACCAAAGACGGCCTGCGACATATGATATAGAGAAAACGAAAAACGTTGGAATTTTATGTATTGTCAGAATAGAATCGTACACACCATACAGCAGGGAGATTCTCTCTACCGGCTTGCGAGACAGTATGATACCACTGTCACGGAGCTGATTCTTGGGAATCCGGGGGTCAATCCTTATAATCTTCAGATTGGTATGAAGCTTCAGATTTGTCCGGGCAGAGGCTATGAAGGCACCGATACGGATGTACCGGCAAGACCCGTCATACCGATCATACCAAGTGTGCCGGGAATGCCGGGGATGCCGGGAATGCCGGGCGCTCCGGGAGAAAGCGGGGAAACCCCGAATGAGCAGGAAAACGCCGTGGAAAATCTTCGTGCAGATATGCGACTTGCATGGCTTGATCTGATTTTCTGGACCAGAATGTATCTCATGAGCGTTTCTGCGGACGGAAGGGATCAGCAGGAGGTAGAAGAACGGATGTTTCAGGCGGCAGACGAGATTACGGATGTTTTTGCGAATTATCTTCCGCTTCAGGCGACAAGACGTCTGCGCGGGCTGCTCGTCAGACATGCAGAACTAACAGGAGAGCTCATCCGCTCGCAGAAATCCGGCAACCGCGAGAATTATGATGCGCTGATCAAGGAATGGTATGCAAATGCGAATGAACTGGCTTCGCTGTTTGGAGAACTCAATCCTTATTTTAGTGGGAGAGAGACAAGAAATATGATACTCAATTATCTTGATATGACAAGAGAGGCGATTGAGCAGCAATTAAACGGCGAATACGGCACAAGCATTGATACGTTCCGTGATCTTAGGAAGCATGTGCTTGAAATGGCAGATTTCTTTGCGAGGGGTCTGTTGGCACGATGATCGGATGGAAAACGGCAGGCGCGCTGCTTTGCGCAGCGCTGCTGCTGTTTGTGCTTTGCCGGAGCTTGGTGGTTCGGAGAAGAAAAATCAAAGAACAGATATGTCAAATGGAATTGCCGCAAAAGACAGCGCTCTTAAATGAGCTGGCAGAACCATTTGGCTTTTTTTATGACGAACGGGAGGGGGTATTTTCCACCAGGAGGGACGCATGGCAGAGGAGGATTGGGTATACGGCGGCTTTTGACCGCGGGGCTTTTGGCGCGTGCATGGTGCTTGACGCTTTTCCGGTATATTTCGACTACGGGGGAAAGACGTGGCTGATTGAGTTTTGGAAGGGGCAGTACGGTATCAATACGGGCGGCGAGGTCGGCGTGTATCACATGGAGGAGGAGATACCGCCCCATGCTTATCCGACCGCGCATTTTCTTGCAGCAGAGGATGAGGAATTGCCGAAAATCTGCTGTCGTCTTGAGCGAAACGGTAGAAAGCTGTATGAGTATTGCGAACGTCACTGGTGGCTGACCGGCTTTCGCATGGGGATGTTTTCCCAGCCGTGGGAGACGGCTCTTTTTGCAACGGTCACCTTTGGGGATCGGCAGATGGCGCAGGCGATGCTGCGGGGGCTGCGTGAAAGCAAGATCCCGCGGGGGAAGTACCGTCTCTGCGGCAGAGAGGTTTTTGTCCGACTTGATTTTGGCGAGTGTTATCCGTTTCCTGCGCGTTTCCTGCGCCAGATGGCACAGTGCTTTAACCGACTGCATTGTTTTTGGTACCGTCTGTTTACAAGACCGTTTTGCAGTGCGCCGGATGGGCTTTTGTTTCTGTATTATCAGATGCCGGGCTGCCTGTTAAGAATGCTGCGTCTTTCGGGCAGACGTTATCCAAAGAGCAGTGATAGAAGAAGGAATGGGCATGGGGTGTAAGAGAAGAATTGACAGGGCATTGAAAAATGCCCTGCAGCTTCCGCTAAATGCGTGCAGCCGCTATGTGATCATGAGTGATTGCCACAGGGGCGAAGGCACAATGAATGACAATTTTCTGAAAAATCAAAATCTGTATTATGCGGCGCTGAATTGTTACAGGGAGCGTGGATTTTTTTATGTGGAGCTGGGAGACGGGGAGGAGCTGTGGGAAAACCGCAGCGTATCGCGTATCCGAAGCTGTCATGAGGATGTTTATTGCCTGTTTTTGGAGCTGGAGAGGGAGGGACGCATTGTGCGTCTGTACGGAAACCATGATATGGAGCTTGCAAAAACGCTGCCGGAGGCGGTGCTCCTTAAAAACAGGGAGGGAGGACACGATGTTGCCATGCTGCACGGGCATCAGGCAGATTTTTTTAATTGTGTCTGCTGGCGTTTGGCACGGTTTTTGGTACGCTATCTGTGGAAGCCGCTGGAACGTTTCGGTGTGTTAGATCCGACAAGCGCGGCGCGCAATTACAGGAAGGCGGCGCGTCATGAACGCTGTCTTGCGCACTGGGCGTCCCAGTATGAGGTGTATCTTGTGGCGGGACACTCACATCGACCAAGACTGCTTGCAGGCGCAGAGGGTGAGCGCTTCTATTTGAATACGGGCAGTTGTGTGCATCCGGGCGGCATTATCGCGTTAGAGCTTGAGAATATGGAGTTTACACTCGTAAAATGGCGTTTTGCGACGCGTGAGGATATGTCGCTTTATGTGAGGCGTGAAATTCTCTTTGGTCCGGTGGCAGTCGAATAGGTATTTTTTCAAAAAAGCATTTGACGGAAGCGCTATTAATGATTAATATTATATTCGTTATAGGAAATTGCAAAAGCAGTCGGAAAAAGTAAAAATAGAAAACTTTAGGGATGCTGGTAATTGGAGGAGCAAGGAAATGATAAAAGTCGTAAAATTCGGCGGCAGCTCTCTGGCGAGCGCAGAGCAGTTTGCGAAGGCCGGCAAAATTGTACAATCGGATCAGGGACGCAGATATGTGGTACCGAGTGCTCCGGGAAAGCGCAACGCAAAGGACACGAAGGTCACGGATATGCTGTATGCCTGCTATGCGCTTGTGGAAGCGGACGAGGAGTTTCGGATTCCTCTGATGAAGATCAAGGACCGCTACGACTCGATTATCAATGGATTAAATCTGAAGCTGTCCTTAGAGGACGAGTTCCGCAAGATCAGCGAAAACTTTAAACAGAAGGCGGGGGTCGATTATGCGGCGTCCCGTGGAGAATATCTCAATGGCATCATCATGGCGAATTATCTCGGCTATGAATTTATTGACGCCGCGGAGGTGATTTTTTTTAACGGTAAGGGAGAGTTTGATGCGGAGCGGACAAATGAGGTTCTGGCAGCCCGTTTAGCCACCTGTGAGACGGCGGTTGTGCCGGGCTTTTATGGCTCGCTTCCGGATGGAACAGTAAAGACCTTTTCCAGAGGTGGCTCGGATATTACAGGGTCGATCGTGGCGCGTGCGGCGCAGGCGGGCTGCTATGAGAACTGGACGGACGTTTCGGGCTTTTTGATTGCGGACCCAAGAATCATAGATCATCCGCAGACGATCCGAACGATCACCTATCGGGAGCTGCGGGAGCTTTCCTACATGGGCGCAAGTGTGCTGCATGAGGAGGCGGTCTTTCCGGTCAGAAAGGCGGGGATTCCGATCAATATCCGCAATACGAATGCGCCCTACGAGGAAGGAACCTGGATCGTTGAGAGCACCTGTCACCAGTCGAAGTACACGATCACAGGAATTGCGGGCAAGAAGGGCTTTGTGTCAGTCAATATTGATAAGGATATGATGAACGGGGAGGTCGGATTTGGAAGAAAGGTCCTAAGCGCTTTTGAGGAAAACAACATTTCCTTTGAGCATATGCCGTCGGGCATTGATACGATGACGGTGTTTGTGCATCAGCCGGAGTTTGAGGGCAAGGAGCAGGCGGTGATCTCCGCGATCCATCGTCTGGCAAAGCCGGACAGCATCGAGCTTGAGAGCGATCTGGCGCTGATCGCGGTTGTGGGCCGCGGCATGCGCTCGACAAGAGGAACGGCGGGAAGGATTTTTTCGGCGCTCGCACATGCGAGCATCAATGTAAAAATGATCGATCAGGGCTCCTCAGAGCTTAATATCATCATAGGCGTCAGCAATGAGGACTTTGAGAATGCGATTCGGGCGATCTATGATATTTTTGTAGAAACGCAGTTATAAAAGCAGACGAGTGTGATATGAAAAAGAAGATTTCTATAAAAAACAGGCTAACAGTTTTTTTCGGAGGCAGGGCTGTCGTTCTTGGCGTAGCGGCAGTGACTGCCTTTTTGTGCGCGCTCACGGCGCTTGAGTTTGCGGCGCTGCGCTTTGAGTGGAATATACCGGCGCTTGCTGTGTTTAGCGGAGACAACGGCTTTTGGAGCGAGGGGTATCAGAGAGAGGAGCTTGCGCTGGATAAGAGTACGGAAAATGAGATACTGGAGGAGACGAAGCAGCCGCCCGGGACTTTGAATGGCGAAGATATGGCGCAGGGAAATGAAGCGCCGTTGGCAGAGCCGGAAGGGGAAACGGCGCAGAAGCAGGAGGTGAAGGAGGAGCCGGAATCAGAAGCCAGGACAAGCACGGGGGACGCTGTAGAAAGCTTAGAGGATGAGGCGGAGGGACGTTCCCTTCCTTATTACATCCGCATCAACCGCGCGCAGAATTGCATCACTGTTTACACGCTCGATTCTGCCGGTGAGTATACGGTGCCCTACAAGGCGATGATCTGCTCCACAGGTTTATATAATGCAACGCCGCGCGGCGTGTACCAGATTTCCACAAAATACCGTTGGAGAGAGCTGTACGGAAATGTGTACGGGCAGTATGCGACAAGGATACACGGCGGTATCCTGTTTCATTCTGTGCCCTATTATAAGAAAGCGGAAAATACACTTGCTGCAGAGAAGTACAATAAGCTTGGGCAGCAGGCGTCGATGGGGTGTGTACGCCTGACCGTAGAGGATGCAAAATGGATTGCAGAAAATTGTTCCGAGGGCACGACGGTGGAAATCTATGACGGGGAAGACCCCGGACCGCTTGGCAAGCCGGAAGCTGAAAAAATTGATTTAGAGAGTCCAAACCGTGGCTGGGATCCGACAGACCCAAGTCCGGACAATCCGTGGAATTGACAGAGGAAAAACCACTTATATCCCAAAATCGACCACCTGTCGTGGATCTGTTGATAGCCACAGGGATTCCTTTTTATAATGGCAGCAGAGAGGAGGTGTTTGCGACAATGCAGATAGAGATAAAAATGGATGCTGCTTACGCGGAACCGAAAGTAATCGTTTTGACGGCAGAGATGACGGAGGAGGTCACAAGGCTGGTGCAAAAGCTCACGGAGAATAACCCGCAGATTATTTCCGGCAGCAAAGCTGAAAGGATCGCAGTGTTGGAGCAAAGCGAAATGATCAGAATCTATGCTGCAAACAGTAAAGTCTTTGCCGTGACAGACAGCGGAGAATACACGCTGCGTCTAAGGCTGTATGAGGTCGAGGAGCGTTTAGACCCAAATCAGTTTGTCCGTATCTCAAGCTCGGAAATCGTGAATTTAAAAAAGGTGAAAAATTTTGACCTGAGCTTTGCGGGGACTATTTGTGTCGAGCTGATGAATGGAACGTCATCCTTTGTGTCGAGAAGATATGTTTCAAAAATCAAAAAAATATTAGGGATATGAGGTGGAGAAGATGAAAAAAGAAATGATCAGGCGCGGTTTGTTAGGATTCCCGCTCGGTATGGCGCTGGGAGAAGCGCTTGCGATTGCAAGCTCGTTTGTTTGGGGGGAGGGATATTATGTGCCCTGTACTCCGCAGTTTGTAGAAGCAGTGGGAAGTGAGATCCATGCGGTTGCCCTGCAGGCTTTTTTATGCGGGGTGATCGGGGCGGTGTGCGCGATGGCTTCTGTTATTTGGGAGATTGACAGATGGGGCATCATAAAGCAGACGGGCGTATATTTTTTTGTGGCGGCGGCGGTCATGATGCCGATTGCATATATTACCGGCTGGATGGAGCACAGCTTTAGCGGTGCGGCAGGGTATTTTGGGATTTTTGCAGGGCTTTTTGCTGCGATATGGGGGATCAATTATGCCATCGGCAGATATAATGTAAAAAAAATGAACGATACTCTGCACAGGAGATAGCCTTGGATAAGCGGCTTTTTGACATGCGGGCAGGCGAACAGTCTGCCTGCGGGGAAATGCATGGCACGATCGGAGAGCGCTGTTTTTTGCGGACATCTATTTATGAACTTTCTGTCATTTCTGTCTTGCTCCGGCTGGAACCACAGCGCGCCTTTTTCATATGATAAAGGGAAGGGAGCGTAATCTTATGGAGAGACAGACAATACTTCTGATCAGTGACATGCGCCAGGTATATCTGGCAGAGCTGCTCACAAAAAAAGGAATAAATGTGCGCTGCCTGGATATCAGAAATAGTGAGACGGTCGTGGAACAGTTAGAAAAGCTGAAGGCTTTTCTGGCAGATGCAGACATGTTGATACTTCCGATTCCAGTATCAAAGCTTGCAGAGCAGGAGAAGTTAAACGATATATTAAATAAAAATCTGGTAAACGGCACGTTGGTGCTTGGCGGCTGCTTTTCGGCAGAGCAGAAGGAAATTTTGAAACGGCGCGATATTCATTATCTTGACTTTATGGAGGATGAGATCGTGACGGAGGAGAACGCTGTTGCGACGGCGGAGGGCGTGATCGCAGAGCTGGTCAATCACAGTCCATATAATATTGACGAGGCAAAGATCATCGTCACGGGATACGGCTGCTGCGGAAAGGCGATCGCAGAGCGCTTAGCGGCTCTTGGCGCGCGCGTAACGGTTTTGGCGCGGCGCAGGGAGGTGCGCAAGGCGGCAAAAAAAGACGGATTTTATGCAGTCGATTTCGCATTTGGGGCAGAGGAGGCGATGGGGGCGGCAATGCTTGTCAATACAGTGCCCGCGCCCGTGGTGACGCGCACGATCATCCGTGAATTGCCGCGCGACGCCTATATTCTTGATATTGCCTCAAAGCCGGGCGGAACGGATTTTGCATGTGCGAAGGAATACGGGATCCGTGCGGATTTAGTGCTTGGGATTCCGGGGAAATATGCGCCGAAGGAAAGCGCTTATATTCTTGGCAGAGCGCTGGAACGTTTTATGCTGCGGGAGGGAATTGACTGATGGATTTTTCAAATTATAATATAGGGCTTGGAATTACCGGGTCTTTTTGTACTTTCGCAAAGGCAAGAAAAGAGATACAGCATCTGTGTGATCTGGGAGCAAACGTAGTGCCGATTTTTTCGTTTAATGCGCAGACCTGTGACACAAGGTTTGGCAGCGCACGGGAATATGTGGACGGTATCTGTGAAATTACCGGAAATGAGGGAATAAAGACGATCTGTGCGGCAGAGCCGATCGGACCGAACAATTTTCTGGATATTATGGTGATCGCGCCCTGTACCGGAAATACGGCGGCAAAGCTGTGCAACGGGATTACCGATACGCCGGTTTTGATGGCGACAAAGGCGCATATGAGAAACGGCAAGCCGTTAGTCATAGCGATTTCGACAAATGATGCGCTGGGCGCAAGCTTTAAGAACATCGGTATGCTTATGAATATGAAGAATATTTATTTTGTTCCGTTCGGACAGGACAACTGCAAGAGCAAGCCAAATTCCATGATCGCAAAAATGGAGCTTCTCCCGGAAACGATCGAGGCGGCAATGAGCGGCAGGCAGCTTCAGCCGATCATGCAGAATCCAGTCTAAGACATGGCGGTGAAATACCTGATCTGTGCAGGTGTATGACAGGGAAAAGAAACAACGAGCGACACGCTTTGAGAGCCGCTCTTATGTTAATAAAAACGGGCAGCAAAGAGCCGGTACTTTGGCTCTTTGCTGCCCGTTTGTCTGACATGATCCTGCAAAGCCGGCGTGTCAGCTGTTTTTGGAAGCCTCGTAAGCCGCGCGGCAGGCTCGTGCAAGCTGGTCACCGCAGGAGGTCGGGCGTCCGCCGCAGGAAATGCCGCCGATTTTTTCCTCCACCTGCTCAACGGTAAGACCCTCGACAAGCTTCGGGATCGCTTGCAGATTGCCGTTGCAGCCTCCGGTAAATTTTACATTGCGCACGATGTTTCCGTCGAGCTCCAATTCGATCTTTGTGGCGCAGGTACCCTGTGTCTGGTAGGTGTATGTCATAGCTGTATGCCCTCCATGGAATAATATAACGTTTTTCTTACCAGTATAAGGGTATGAGAGAATGGTTGCAAGTATTTTCTTTGTGAAAAGTTAATAAAAAGTTTACAAATCGTTTCCAGTTATTTTTATTGTGATAGCGAAAAAAAAGTGTTACAATACTGATATTGTGCGAGAACTGTGCCCTTTTGACAGCGGCGCAGGAAGAATGAGGGCTATGCCTAAGGATGGCATACAGCCGGGATAGGAGTTTTTATGGGTGCATTGACCAAGATTTTCGGAACTCACAGTGAGCGCGAGCTCAAACGTATTTATCCAATCGTCGATAAGGTAGAGAGCTACCGCGACGCTATGGGAGCGCTTTCCGATGAAGAATTAAGGAACAAGACAAAGGAGTATAAAGAGCGTCTTGGAAAGGGGGAGACGTTAGACGATCTGCTGCCGGAGGCTTATGCGACGGTACGGGAGGCGGCAAGGCGCGTGCTTGGCATGGAGCATTACCGCGTGCAGATCATCGGCGGCGTGATCTTACATCAGGGGCGTATCGCGGAGATGCGTACCGGTGAGGGTAAGACGCTGGTGTCGACGTTGCCTGCATATTTGAATGCCTTAGAGGGCAAGGGCGTTTGCATCGTTACCGTCAACGACTATCTGGCAAAGCGTGATGCCGAGTGGATGGGACAGGTGCATGAGTTTCTCGGCTTAAAGGTCGGTGTTGTCTTAAACTCTATGACGAACGATGAGCGCAGAGACGCATATCACTGTGACATCACCTATATTACAAATAATGAGCTTGGCTTTGATTATCTCCGTGATAACATGGTTATATATAAAGAGCAGCTTGTGCAGCGCGGACTTCACTATGCGATCATCGATGAGGTGGACTCTGTACTGATCGATGAGGCGCGTACGCCGCTGATCATTTCGGGACAGAGCGGCAAGTCGACAAAGCTGTATGAGGCATGCGATATCCTTGCGCGGCAGCTAAAGCGTGGCGAGGATATGCCGGAGTACTCCAAGATGGATGCCATTATGGGACTGGAGCAGGAGGAGACGGGAGATTTCATCGTCAATGAGAAGGACAAGGTTGTCACGCTCACACAGGAGGGTGTAAAGCGTGTCGAGCAGTTCTTTAAGATTGAAAATCTTGCGGATGCGGAGAATCTTGAGATACAGCACAACATCATTCTTGCGCTGCGGGCGCACAATCTGATGTTCCGCGATCAGGATTATGTGGTAAAGGACGATCAGGTAATGATCGTAGATGAATTTACCGGACGTATCATGCCGGGACGGCGTTACTCGGACGGTCTGCATCAGGCGATCGAGGCAAAAGAGCATGTCAAGGTGAAGCGCGAGAGCAAGACGCTTGCGACGATCACCTTCCAGAACTTTTTCAATAAATTTGAGAAAAAGGCAGGTATGACCGGTACGGCGCTCACAGAGGAGAAGGAGTTCCGCGACATCTATGGAATGGATGTTGTTGAGATTCCGACGAACCGTCCGGTTGCGCGTATAGACAGACAGGATGTGGTATACAAGACAAAGAAGGAAAAATTCCGCGCTGTGGTGGAGTCGGTCAGAGAGGCGCATGAGAAGGGACAGCCGGTGTTAGTCGGTACGATTACGATCGAGACCTCTGAGACGGTCAGCGCCCTGCTTAAGAGAGAGGGTATTCCACATACGGTCCTGAATGCGAAGTTTCATGAGATGGAGGCGGAAATCGTAGCCGGAGCGGGCGCGCATGGCGCGGTTACGATCGCGACGAATATGGCGGGACGCGGTACGGACATTAAGCTGGATGACGAGGCGAAGGCTGCCGGAGGGCTAAAGATCATCGGTACCGAGCGTCATGAGTCCAGACGTATTGATAATCAGCTGCGCGGGCGTTCCGGACGTCAGGGAGATCCCGGAGAATCACAGTTTTTTATTTCTCTGGAGGACGACCTGATGCGCTTGTTTGGTTCCGAACGTCTGATGGCTGCGTTTAATGCGCTCGGTGTTCCCGAAAATGAGCAGATACAGCACAAGATGCTCACCACTGCGATTGAGAAGGCACAGACACGGATTGAGGGAAATAACTATGGAATCCGAAAGAACCTGCTGGAATACGATCAGGTTATGAATGATCAGAGAGAGATTATCTATAAGGAGCGTCTGCGTGTATTAAACGGAGAGAATATGCGCGATGCAATCTTTAAGATGATTACCGATCGTGTGGAGAACAGCGTTGATACCTGCATCTCGGCAGACATTCCGAAGGAAGAATGGGATTTAAACGAGCTGAACCAGCTTCTGATCCCGATCATTCCGATGCAGCCGGTGAGCGCAGAGGATGTAGACAGCGTTAAGAGCCATAAGGAATTGAAGCATCTGCTAAAGGAGCGGGCAGTGAAGCTGTACGAGACAAAGGAAACGGAGTTCCCGAACCCGGAGCAGTTCCGCGAGCTGGAGCGCGTGGTTTTATTGAAGGTGATCGACCGTAAGTGGATGGATCACATTGATGATATGGACCAACTGCGCCAGGGAATCGGTTTACAATCCTATGGACAGAAAGATCCGCTCGTGGAGTATAAGATGGCGGGCTTTGATATGTTTGACGATATGACGGCAAGCATTCAGGAGGATACGATCCGGCTGCTCTACCATGTAAAGATTGAGGAAAAGGTAGAGCGTGAGCAGGTGGCAAAAGTCACTGGAACCAATAAAGATGATTCCGCCAATGCGCCGAAGCGGCGTGTGGCAGCAAAGGTCTATCCAAATGATCCGTGTCCGTGCGGCAGCGGAAAGAAGTATAAGCAGTGCTGTGGAAGACAGGCATAAGAAAAGCAGCAGCCTTCCCTCGTTTTGCAGAGGAAAGGTTGCTGAAAAATTGCGCAGAGATTTAGCAGGAGGGAAAGAAATGTATAACGTAAGAAATGTAACTGAAGACATTATATGGATTGGTGCGAGTGATCGCAGACTGGCTCTGTTTGAAAATATGTTCCCGATTCCAAGAGGGGTATCCTACAATTCTTATGTCCTTTTAGATGAGAAGACGGTGCTGCTTGATACGGTTGATACCGGGGTTGCAGGACAGTTTTTTGAGAATCTTGAGCATGTGCTTGGCGGTCGTGCACTTGATTATCTGGTTGTCAACCATATGGAGCCGGATCACTGCGCCCTGATCGGAGATATTGTGCGCAGATACCCTGACATTTCTATCGTTGGAAATGCCAAGACCTTTTGTATGATGCAGCAGTTTTTCGGCACGGCGTTTGAGGAGCGTGCAGTGACGGTGAAGGAGGGGGATACCCTAAATACCGGAAAGCACACGCTTCAGTTCATGCTTGCGCCGATGGTGCACTGGCCGGAGGTTATGGTAACGTATGACGTGCTTGATAAGGTGTTATTTTCTGCGGACGGCTTTGGAACGTTCGGCGCATTAAACGGAAATATTTTTGCGGACGAGCTTTCGATCGAGCAGGAGTGGCTGGCAGATTTCAGACGCTACTATGCGAATATCGTTGGAAAATACGGCCCTTCCGTACAGGCACTGCTCAAAAAAGCGGCAGGACTTGAGATAGAGATCATATGTCCGCTGCACGGTCCTGTTTGGAGAGAAAATCTGCCATATATTTTAGAGAAATATCAGAAGTGGAGCGCGTATGAGGCAGAGGAGAAGGCGGTTGCCGTTATCTACGCGTCAATGTACGGAAATACGGCTTCGGCAGCAGATGCGCTCGCAGGCGCGCTTGCGGAGCGCGGCATAAAGAAGATTGCCGTGTACGACGTCTCCAATATGCATGTATCGGAGCTGATCAGTGAGATTTTCAGAGTGAGCCATCTTGTATTTGCAGCGCCGACCTATAATGGAGGGATATATCCGGTATTAGAAAACCTGTTTGCGGATATGAAGGCATTAAATGTGCAGAAAAAGACGGTGGCATTATTGGAGAGCGGCACATGGGGCGTCACGACTGCCAAGCAGATGCGGGAGCAGCTGGGAGAGCTTAAGGATATGAATATTTTAGATACGCAGATTACTGTAAAATCTGTAATGCATGCCGACCAGAGGGAGGAGCTTGAGCAGTTGGCAGATGTGATTGCCGAAAGCCTGAAATAAGCGTCTCTGACAGTGGAGGGCACAAGCGGAGGAGCCATAGAAGCGGCAGGTCTGGAGGGTGAGGCATGTATCAGTTTGAGAGCAGAGTAAGATACAGCGAGGTGGACAGTCACAGGAGGCTGACCTTGCCGGCGCTTTTTAATTATATGCAGGATTGCTGCTCGTTCCAGTCGGAACAGTTTGGTGTGGGCGTCGATTATCTGACAAAAATCCATGCGGCATGGGTGATCTCCTCCTGGGAGGTGCAGCTTGTACGCAAACCGATATTCGGAGAGGAAATTTGCGTAAAGACATGGCCCTACGCTTTTCGGGGCTTCTGCGGGTACCGAAATTTTTTGCTGGAGAGTGCACAGGGCGAGCCTCTTGTGCGGGCAAATTCAGTGTGGGTCTTTCTGGATGCAAAGACCATGCGTCCGGCGCGTATTGCGGAGGGGATCTGCAAAGCCTATGAAGATGTGCTGGGCGAGCCTCTTTCGGGAGATTGGAGCGAGAGGAAGATCATTTTGCCGGAGGGCGGAGAGGAAAAAGAGCCCTTGCGTGTCGCGCATGCTTGGATCGATACGAATGGGCATATGAACAATGAGCGTTATATAGAAGCTGCGCTGGAATATCTGCCGCAGGATTACGAGGTAAGCGGCTTAAGAGTGGAGTACAAGCGCTCAGCGATGCTTGGCGATCGCCTGTATCCGGTTGTTACTGAGGAACAAGGAAGCAGGACTGTCGTATTGGCGAATGAGAAGCAGCGGCCGTATGCAGTAGTGCAGTTTGTAAAAGACGGCGGGCATGGAGGCAAAAGTGAGGCTGGGAGAATATCAGAAGTTAAGGATCATTAAAAAAGTAGAATTTGGCGTGTATTTGGCAGAACAGGAGGGGGCGGAGCAGCGCGTGCTGCTGCCGTTTCGTCAGGTGCCAAAGGAAGCCGCTATAGGAGACGAGCTTGAGGTATTCCTTTATAAGGATTCCAAAGACCGCCTGATCGCGACAACAAACCGTCCGAAGCTGACGCTTGGAACGCTTGGGGTTCTTAAGGTGCTTGAGGTCGGAAAGATCGGTGCATTTCTTGACTGGGGTCTGGAAAAGGATCTGTTCCTTCCCTATAAAGAAATGACCGCACGCATAGAGGCGGGCGATGAGGTGCTGGTGACGCTTTATATTGATAAAAGCAGCAGGTTGTGTGCGAGTATGAAGAAGCTCTATGGGCTGCTTCGGCTGGATTCTCCTTATCAAAAGGGGGATGTGGTGAATGGCAGGATCTATGAGTTTGGGCATGACTTCGGTACCTTTGTGGCGGTGGATGACTGCTATTCGGCAATGATCCCGGCGCATGAGGACTGCAGCAGACTTCATATCGGCGATGTCATAGAGGCGAAGGTGCTTGGTGTGAAGCCGGACGGAAAGCTTGATTTAACATTGCGGGAAAAGGCTTATCTGCAGATGGAGGCGGATGCAGAGAAGGTGATGGAAGTGATAGAAGAATTTGCGGGAGTTCTTCCCTTTACAGATAAAGCTTCGCCGGAGGTTATCAAAAGAGAGACAGGGCTGAGCAAGAATGCATTTAAGCGTGCAGTCGGAAGACTTTATCGGGAAAGGCGCATAGAGATCACGGAACGTGCGATCCGCAAATTATAGGGCAGAGCGTTGGGATGATCTGCATCAAATAAGAAAAGCGAGGGCTTGAGAAATGAAGAAGGTAATCAGTACAGAAAAAGCGCCGGCAGCAATCGGACCATATTCGCAGGCGATCGAGGTAAACGGAATGGTATATACCTCGGGAGTGATTCCGGTCATACCGGAAACGGGAGAGATTCCGGAGGGTTCTGCGGCACAGGCAAAGCAGGCATTAGAGAATCTGTCAAATTTACTGGAGGCGGCGGGAAGCAGTCTGTCAAAGGTTGTTAAGACAACGGTATTTATCAAAGAAATGGATGATTTTGGCGCGATCAATGAGGTGTATCAGACATTTTTTGAGGGAGATTATCCGGCGAGAAGCTGCGTAGAGGTCGCACGTCTGCCAAAAGATGTTATGATTGAAATTGAGGCAGTCGCAGTCAGGGGGTAATAAGAGCAAGAATAAAAAATCCGCGTTCGGGAAGTATTCGATAGGATGCCTGATTGCGGGTTTCTTTATTTTATAGGAAACCAAAGATCTCCTATAAAATAAAGAGTGCACCGATCTGTTTTAGAGATAGAGGTCAATATTGCCGCCAACCGCCGGCGTTACGGAGCGCTCCATCATCTGGATCATAGAAGCTCCCATAGTCTCTGTCAGATCAAGCGACTGGCTGAGTACCTCAGTGCCGACTGCATAGGCAAGGCTTAAAGAGCTGACTGATGAAGCAGTATCATAAGAAGTCATTGTGCTCAATGCTGCGTCGATTGTAGAGAAATCCATAAAAATCCCACCTTTCTTTTGTGATAGCTACATTATGACATAAAAGCCTGTGGCTGACAAGCAAAGAAATTAATGGAACTAAGTTACAGAGAAGCAAAAGCAATTATATTACAATAACAGAACAAGGAGGAAGAACATATGTATGATATTATTATAATAGGAAGCGGTCCGGCCGGACTTGCTGCGGCAATTTACGGGGAGAGGGCGAGGCTGTCTCTTTTAGTTATTGAAAAGCAGCCGTTGAGCGGCGGCCAGATCATTAATACTACGGATGTGGACAATTATCCGGGGCTGCAGGGCGTAGGCGGCTTTGAGCTGGCGTTTAAGCTTCGTTCCCATGCAGATGCGATGGGAGCTGAAATCATTACCGCAGAGGTAAAGGAGGTTGCGCTGTCAGGGGATGTAAAGCGCGTCGTGACAGAAGATGCGGTCTATGAAGGAAAAACGGTTATCCTTGCAACAGGAGCTACGCACAGGAAGCTTGGTGTTCCTGGTGAGGAGGAATTGCTTGGAGCGGGCGTTTCCTACTGTGCTACTTGTGACGGGGCATTTTTCCGCGGGAAGGAGGTCGCAGTGATCGGCGGCGGCGATGTGGCGTTGGAGGATGCACTGTTTTTATCGAGGATCAGCAGTAAGGTTTATCTGATCCACCGACGGGATGAATTTCGCGGGGCAAAATCTTTGCAGGAGAAGGTATTTGCGGCAGAGAATATTGAGATTATCTGGAATACGGTTGCAGAAGAAGTTGCGGGTGACGGGAAAGTGGAAGCGCTTGCGCTCCAAAATAGGGTGACCGGTGAAACGTACAGTCTTTCCGTGCAGGGCGTATTTGTGGCAGTCGGCATACAGCCGAATACAGAGCTGTTTCGGGGAATGATGGAATTGGACAAGAGCGGCTATATCTGTGCCGGTGAGGAGGGAAATACAAGCATTCCGGGCGTGTTCGCAGCGGGAGACGTGCGGACAAAGCAGCTGCGTCAGGTCATTACGGCGGCGGCGGACGGCGCAAATGCAGTGACCTCCGTGGAGCATTATCTGAACAGCCTTTCATAGAAGCGCATGCATTTATGAATAACTTGTGAATAATGGAAATCTTGTCAAATCATGGTTGACATGGAAACCTCCCTTTGCTATAATACCTCTGTAATAAATGTAACAAATTTGTAATAAGTTTTCGGTTTGTCGGAGGAAGCATGGAACAGAGAGTATGGAAAGCAGCAGGCTTGGTTTTAGTGGGAGCATTATTGTTGAATGATCCCGTATCTATTATATATGGCGCACCGGTGGCGGGCGCATCGACGGCAGCGATTGCGTCTGCGGTAGGAAAGGGAGTGCCGACAGCAGGAATTTCCCTTAAGGTATCGGATTATCTGGTGGAGAGTAATGAGACAGCGGTGCAGGCGGCAGCGCAGCAGGCGGCTCCGGTAAGCGAGAATGAGGCTCCGGTCGTAACGGCAGAGGAGGGCGTGCAGCAGGAGATGCCGGAGGTTCTGGAAGAACCGGAAGCGCCGAAGTCAGAATATGCAGATATTGCGATCGCACAGGTGGATAATTATGTGAATGTCCGCACAGAGCCAACGACAGAGAGTGAGGTAGTGGGCAAGCTTTATAATAATTCTGCCGCAACGATTTTAGAGACGACGGCAGACGGATGGTACAAGATCAATTCAGGAAATGTGTCCGGATATGTGAAGTGTGAATATGTAGTAGCCGGAAATGAGGAGCTGGCAAAGTCTGTCAGCACACGTTATGCAAAGGTTACAACGACGACGCTTTATGTTCGTACAGAGCCGACGACAGAGTCCAGCGTGTTGACGATGGTGCCGATCGAGGACGACCTTGTTGTATTAGACGAGTCTATGCCGGGCTGGATAAAGGTTACAACGGCAGAAGGCGAGGGTTATGTTTCTACTGATTATGTGACGCTGACGACAGAGTTTGTGCAGGCAGAGTCAAAGGAGGAAGAAGCAGCCCGTCTTGCAAAGGAGGAGCAGGAGCGCCAGCAGGCAGCTGCAGCAGCTGCTGCAGCGAGAAGGAAGAATGAGGCGGCTGCCTCCAAGAAACAGGAATCCTCAGGCGGTCAGCAGTCCTACACGCCTCCGACGAGCTCTAATGGTCAGGCAGTTGTAAATCATGCAAGCCAGTTTGTCGGAAATCCGTATGTATATGGAGGCACGAGCCTTACCAATGGCGCAGATTGTTCAGGCTTTGTCATGAGCGTATACGGCGCATTTGGAATCGGACTGCCGCATTCCTCCAGTGCAATGAGAAGCGTGGGCTATGAGGTAAGCCTTTCAGAGGCACAGCCAGGTGACATTGTATGCTACAGCGGTCATGTAGGTATCTATGCGGGCAATGGTTCTATCGTGCATGCAAGCACACCGTCGAGCGGTATTACCTATTCAAATGTAAATTACCGTACACCGATTTGCGTAAGAAGAATTTTCTAATAGAAGAAGCGAAAAAGGGAGAGACACAGCCAAGAATGGCTGTGTCTCTCCCTTTTTGCGGTTATAAGAGTGTCTGTAGCGCGTGTATTTTTTATAAACTTAGCAAGATGCACAAAATGAGAAAGTTCCACAGAAAAAAGTGAACAAAAAGCGGTCATAGATCAAAAAGTTATCCACATTCAAAAATGCGGAAAAATGGAAAAAATGGAGTTATACACGAAGTTATACACATTATCCACAGAAAAAAAGGTGGAAATGAGAGTTTTTACAGTCCAGAAATCGAATGTCTGTTTTGTACACAAATTATAAACTTAACAGAATCAGGAAAAAAACAAAGAAAAGGATTGACATTTTAACTTTGAAAAAACAGAAAAATAAGTGCGGAAATATCTGGCAATTCAGAAAAATTTTGCGTCGTGTGGCTCTTTGGGAAGAATCTTGAAATGTAAGAGCAGTTTTGTTATACTGTCTCTGTATATCTGAATAAAAACAATACGGGAGTGTTATGATAAAGAAAATAGAAATCTTAGGACTCCGGCTGGACAATCAAACGGTACGCGAAGCGATGGTTCAGGTGGACAACTATTTGAGCAATGATATATTAAATACGATTGAGACTGTTTCAATGTGGACGCTTCTGCTTGCGGAGGAGGACGAGATCGTCAGGGACGTCGTCTCGTCGATGGATATGACTGTCATCAGTGAGAAGGAGATCATTCAGGCAGCGGGGGCTGTGACGATGCAGCGGGTACAGGAGACAAAGGAGAATGATTTTGCAATAGAGCTTTTCAAGCGTCTTGAGCGCAGCAAAAAGAGCCTTTTTTTGCTTGGGGAGACAAAGGAGCGGATTTCTGATGTGCGGGAAGCGCTTTTGGAGCAGTTTCCAAAGCTGATCGTTACAGGGATGTATGCGCTTGAACATTGTACAGGTGATTTTGAAGCGGTGATCAATGAGATGAATGTGACGGCGCCGGATGTGATCGTATCGGTTTTGCCGACGCCGCAGCAGGAGCATTTTCTGGCGGACCATAAGGAAAAGATCAGTGCGAGTATCTGGTATGGAGCGGGGGAGCATGAAATTCCTAGGAAGGGACGGCGCGGTATCCGGAGTCTTATAAAGAGCAGACTTCATCTGGAACGGCTGAAAAACAGTATGAACAAGTACAAGAATCATGAGGGGTAGGCATGCAAAAGTTTTTTTACAGGAGATCACGGGTACGGGAATATCTGATGCTCATTGTCGGTACGGCGTTTGTTGCGATCAGCATACAGTGCATTTATGATCCGATCAGCCTCGTTACAGGCGGATTTTCCGGTCTTGCCATCGTTATCAAGGCTGTGACAGAGCCGTTTATTCCGGGAGGCATCCCGCTTTGGCTGACAAATATCGCGCTTAATATTCCGGTATTTCTTGTGGCGTTTAAGGTGAAGGGGAAGCGCTTTATCGGAAGGACCCTGGTGGGAGCCTTTTTATTGTCTGCATGGCTGTATATTCTTCCGCCGCTCGATCTGACGCAGGGGGATTATATTCTTGCGGCTGTTTTCGGCGGTGTGATCTGCGGGATCGGCATGGGACTGATTCTGCTTGCGAAGGCGACGACGGGCGGTACGGATATGGTGGCGACGATCATCCAGCATTATGTGAGACATTATTCGATTGTACAGATTTTGCAGATACTGGATGCGATGGTCGTGTTGTGCGGGCTGTATGTGTTCGGGCTGCGAGCGGCATTGTATGCGATTGTGGCGATCTTTATCACGACAAAGGTTTCCGACACGCTGATGGAGGGATTTAAGTTTTCCAAGGCGGCGTTCATCATTACGGACCGCTACGAGCTGGTGGCGAAGCGTATTTTGCAGGAGCTGGACCGGGGAGTGACGGGACTTTTGGCAAAGGGCATGTATTCGGGGGCGGATAAATGCGTGCTGTACTGTGTTGTCTCACAGAAAGAAATCGTGCAGGTAAAGGAGATTGTCGCGGAAACTGATCCGGAGGCATTTGTCATTGTGTCTGACGCCAGAGAGGTACTGGGCGAGGGGTTTTTGGAATATTCGGGATGAGAAAGGGGAAATGCATAAAAAATGTGCATTTCCTCTTTCTTTTTTTGCTGTTTTGCATTAAAATAGATTCAGCTATCTTTAATAACAGAAAAGGAGCAACGCTTATGATTTCAAATCAAATACTTCAAAATACGATTGACGGACTAAAGGGAATTACAAGGATCGACCTGTGCATCATTGATGTAGAGGGAAATGTGCTGGCTGCAACATTTCCGGAGGCAGATCAGCATATTGAGGCTGCACGGGCATTTGTGGAGTCGCCCGCAGACAGTCAGCTTGTAAACGGCTACCAGTTTTTTAAAGTATTTGATGAGCATCAGCTGGAATATGTTCTGCTTGCGAGCGGCGACGGCGATGATGTTTATATGGTGGGTAAAATTGCCAGTTTCCAGATACAAAATCTTCTGGTAGCATATAAGGAGAGGTTCGATAAGGATAACTTTATTAAGAACCTTCTTTTGGATAATCTTCTTTTGGTCGATATTTATAATCGGGCGAAGAAGCTTCATATCGATACGGAGGTGCGGCGCGTTGTATTTATCATTGAGACAAACCGCGAGAAGGACGGCAATGAGCTGGAGCGGGTGCGCGGCGCATTTGGAGCTAAGACAAAGGATTTCGTGACGGCGGTCGATGAAAAGAATATCATTATTGTCAAGGAGGTTGCGGAGAACGAAGGATACGAGGAATTAAACAAGACGGCGGAGGTGATCATAAATCTGTTCCGCTACGATACCGAGCACGAGGTGCATGTCGCTTATGGCACGATTGTCAATGAGATCAAGGAGGTTTCACGTTCCTATAAGGAGGCGCGGATGGCGCTTGACGTCGGCAGGATCTTTTTCGAGGAAAAGAATATCATCGCATATGCAACGCTTGGAATCGGCCGTTTGATTTACCAGCTTCCGATCCCGCTCTGCAAGATGTTCATTAAGGAGATATTCGACGGAAAATCTCCCGATGATTTTGACGAGGAGACTTTAACGACGATCAATAAGTTCTTTGAGAACAGTCTGAACGTTTCGGAGACCTCAAGGCAGCTTTATATTCACCGTAATACGCTTGTGTACCGTCTGGATAAGCTGCAAAAGAGCACAGGGCTTGATCTGCGTGTATTTGAGGATGCGATCACCTTTAAGATCGCGCTCATGGTCGTGAAGTATATGAAGTACATGGAAATGCTTGATTATTAAGTTTCCATTAAATAAATCCAAAACAGTTGCAACAAAAATAAACATTCAGTAGACTAAAAACAGTGGCATTCGATTAGAGCCTGCCGGCGACAGAGGTGATCGGCGACAGGGTTATATACGGAAATGAGGTAAGTGAATGATAAAGTTGGATCATGTCAGTAAGTCTTACTCCGCGGGGATTCCCGCGCTCAATGACGTGAGTCTTAGTATCGACGCCGGAGAGTTTGTTTTTATCGTCGGCGACAGCGGTTCCGGAAAATCGACGCTGATCAAGCTGCTGCTCAAGGAGCTTGAGCCGACAGATGGGACGATTACGATAGACGGCAGAAAATTAAATAAGATCAAGAGACGGCAGATCCCGAAATTCCGCAGAAATATCGGCGTGGTGTTTCAGGATTTCCGATTGTTGAAGGACAGAAATATTTATGATAACGTTGCGTTTGCACAGAAGGTGATCGGGCAGTCTACACGTTCTATCAAGATGAATGTGCCGACAATGCTCTCGATGGTGGGACTTGCGGCAAAATACCGCTCTTATCCAAAGCAGCTTTCGGGAGGCGAGCAGCAGAGGGTGGCGATCGCAAGAGCGCTTGTGAATAAGCCGAAGATCCTGCTGGCGGACGAGCCGACCGGCAATCTGGATGCAAATAATGCGTGGGAGATTATGAAGCTCATGGAGGAGATCAATGAGAAGGGCACGACGGTTGTTGTGGTCACACATAATCTTGAGATTGTTAAGTCAATGAATAAGAGGGTCGTTACCATGCGCAAGGGCGTTGTGGTAGACGATACGGCGTCAGATATGGATTATCGTTCCTCAGGCAGCTATGAGCCGGAGGATGACGATGATGACGACTTTTTCACCGACGATTACTTAGGCAGCAACGGAGGTGAAGAAAGCGATGAGGATTAGTACATTTTTTTACACGATCAAGCAGGGAATGGTCAACATCTGGAAGAATAAGATGTTTTCTCTGGCGTCGATCGCTACGATGACGGCGTGTATTTTTTTGTTTGGATTATTTTATATGATCGTCATGAATTTTCAGTCGATGGTCAAGGACGCCGAAGCAGGTGTGGCGGTCACGGTACTGTTTGACGATGGGATTTCCGAGCAGAGGATCGAGGAGATCGGAGAGCTGATCGGGGAGCGCGTTGAGGTTTCCCATTATGAATACACTTCTCCCGACGAGGCATGGAATTCCTTTAAGGATATTTATTTTCAGGGAAACGAGGAGGCGGCGGCAAGCTTTGGAGAGGACAATCCGTTAGTCAATTCATCCAGCTATTCGATTTACATGAATGACGTCTCTATGCAGGATACGCTTGTGACTTATCTGACCTCGATCGACGGTGTCAGAGAGGTGAAAAAGTCCGAGCAGATTGCAAATACGCTGGCGGATTTAAATCGGCTGATCGGTTATATTTCCGCGGGGATCATCCTGATCCTGCTTGGCGTGGCAGTCTTTTTGATCAGCAATACGATCACGGTCGGAATTGCCGTGCGCAGGGAGGAGATCGGCATTATGAAGCTGATCGGAGCGACCGATTATTTTGTGCGGGCGCCGTTTGTGGTCGAGGGAGTGGTCATCGGATTGATCGGAGCAGCGATCCCGCTTGGGATTCTTTATGTACTTTATGATCAGGTGATCGTGTATATTGGGGAGACTTTCCTCTTTATCAGCAATATGATGAGGTTCCTTCCGGCAGATCAGGTATTCCATACATTGGTGCCGGTAGCCTTGATTCTTGGTGTCGGAATAGGTTTTATGGGAAGTATCATCACGATTCGGAAGCATTTGAAGGTATAGTTTCAGGTAGAAATGGCAGTTTATGAAAAAGAGCAGATTACAAAGAATAGTGTCGGTGGGACTGATCCTGCTTTTGACAGTGGGAATGTCCATACAGGCAATGGCGGCAACGGTGAAAAAAACAGATGACGCCGAGACAACAAAGGCGCTTCAGGAGGCGCAGCAGGAAAAAGAGGCGCTGCAAAAGGAACTGGAGCAGGCGCAGCAGACGATCCGTGACTTAAAGGAGTCGAAGGGAAATGTTGAGGATAAGGTTGCGGAGCTCAATAAGCAGCTGATCAGTATTTCAGCAAGGATCACCGAGCTGGAAAAGCAGCTGACTGCAAAGAGCGAGGATATTGTACAGGCGCAGGAGGATCTGGAAGCGGCACAGGCACAGGAAGAAAAGCAATATGAAGATATGAAGGTGCGCATCCGGTTTATGTATGAAAATCAGCAGAGCTCTTATACGGAGGCGCTGCTGTCCTCCGGCAATATTGCAGAATTTTTGAACGCAGCGGAATATATTGCCCAGATTCAAAGCTACGACAGGCAAAAGCTGGAAAGCTATCAGGAGACGGTTGAGACGATCACGAATCTTGAGGCGCAGTTGGAACAGGATTATGCGGAGCTTCAGGCGCTTAAGAAAGAGGTTGAGAGTGATAAGGCGTCGGTAGCGGCGATGATGCGGGAGAAAGAGATTGAGCTCGCGGGGATTTCCGATCATATTTCCGAGGCACAGAGCGAGGCGGATTATTATGCGGCGGAGATTCAGGCACAGGAGGAATTGATCGCGGCGATCAGGCGTGCGCAGGCGGAGAAGGAAGCTGCGGGCGTTGTAGATAATCCTTACAGCGGCGGTGCGTTTGTCTGGCCGTGCCCAAGCAGTACGCGTGTCACGAGTGATTATGGAAACCGCCTCTCTCCGACGGGAGGAGCATCGTCAAATCATAAGGGGATTGATATTGGAGCCTCTCATGGAGCGGATATTGTGGCGGCGGCGGCAGGAACGGTTACGACGGCTTCCTACAGCAGCTCTGCCGGAAATTATGTGATGATCGATCACGGCGGCGGTCTGTACACGGTTTATATGCATGCATCCTCTCTGACGGTATCGGCGGGACAGACGGTATCGGCGGGACAGGTGATCGCAAAGGTTGGAAGCACCGGTATCTCTACAGGAAATCATCTGCATTTTGGCGTATCATTAAATGGAAGCTATGTCAGTCCGTGGAGCTATCTTGGCGGCTGATAAGGAAAATTCCCTGTCTTTAGACAGGGAATTTTTACATATGATAGATAACAGCGGAGGAGAGGACCGCAGAAAAGAGGAACGAGTATGGATGAGCAGCAGGAAGTAAAGGGATTGCAGGAGCAGACCGGAAAAAAGAAAGAGAGATGGGTCAAGAGTACGATCGGAAGGGGAATTCTTGTCGGGATATTTCTGACGGTTTTATGCGGCTCACTTGGAATTTATCTGGTCTGTCTGCTGACGGGAAGTCAGATTGTGATCACAAGAGGTGTAAAAGCGGCGGGAGAGGAAGGCGCGGTGCTGGACGCAGATTCCATCACGAAGATCAATGAGCTTGCGGCTTATATTAATCTTTACTATTATGATGAAACAGATACGGAAGCATTAAAGAACGGCATGTATGCGGGACTGTTAAGCGGTGTGAATGACAAATATTCTACTTATTATACAGCCGAGGAATATGAGCAGTCACAGATTAGCATGACGGGGAAATATTATGGGATCGGCGCGGGATTGACGCAGGATATTAAGACAATGGTCGTGACTGTTAATAAGATTTATGAGGGAACTCCCTCGGAGGCGGCCGGACTTTTGAAGGATGATGTCATTCTTTCGGTCGAGGATGTGGAGGCAACCTCGATGGAGCTTTCTGAGCTGGTGCAGCTTATCCACGGCGAGGAGGGCACGACTGTTCATATCGAGGTTTACCGTCCGGCGACAGGTGAAAATCTGTCTTTTGATGTGGAACGGGCAAATGTGACGCTGCCGAGCGTGGCATCGGAGATGCTGACGGAGGAGATCGGCTATATCCGTATTGAGTCGTTTGAGACAGATACGGCGGCACAGTTTGAGACGGCGCTGGCACAGCTGGAGAATGCCGGGATGCATTCGTTGGTCATCGACTTGCGTTATAACGGCGGAGGGCTGGTGGATTCCGTGGTGCAGATTTTAGATGATATTCTGCCGGAAGGACTTTTGGTATATACGGAGGATAAGTACGGAAACAGGCAGGAGTATAAGTCAAGCGGCGAGACGCATTTTGATTATCCGCTTGCCGTGCTGATCAATGAGGACAGCGCGAGCGCTTCGGAAATATTTGCGGGTGCGATCAAGGATTACGAATATGGAACACTCATCGGAACAAAGACCTTTGGCAAGGGAATCGTACAGTCTCTGTTTAAGCTTTCTGACGGGGACGCCGTGAAGCTGACAACTGCAAAATATTTTACGCCAAAGGGAAATTATATTCATGGGGTCGGGATTGAGCCTGATATTGAATTGGAATATGAGTACTTGAACCCTGACGGACAAAGCTATGAGCTGCAGTATGATAATCAGATTCAAAAGGCGATAGAAGTATTGCGTGAGGAGTAGGATGAAGGCATGGATATACCGTGGGATCACAGGAGCGCTGCTGCTTTTGTGGATGATGATCATTTTTGGATTTTCCGCGCAGACGGCGGCGCAGTCTGACGAGGTCAGCAGCTCTGTCTCGGTGCACATGATAGATACGGCGAACGAGATGTTTGAGCTCGGGTTCACGCAGGAGCAGATCGCATGGTACGCGCAGGAAATTGAGCATCTGGTGCGAAAGCTGGCGCATATGACAGAGTATGCGATACTTGGCATTCTGTCGGCGTCATGTGCACTTGGCTATTGGAGCTGGGGCAAAAGGATTGCGATAGGTTCGTTTTTGTTTGCCGTCTGCTATGCTGTGACCGACGAGGTGCACCAGCTGTATGTGGCGGGGCGGACAGGAAGCGTTTGGGACGTCTGTATCGACTCTGCCGGAGTGTTTCTTGGACTTTTCTTTTTTGGTCTGGGCTTAAAGTTGGCGGAAAGGATTGCGAAAAAAAGCGGGTTCAAGTAAAATAAAAAGAGAATATAAAATGAAAGAGGTGATACTGTGATAGAGCTTGATCAATTCAAGGCAACCTTGAATACTTACAAAGACCCATTACAGGAAGTGAGGGATTCACTTTGACTTAGCTGGCAAAGAACAGCGGATCCAGGAATTAGAACGCGAGATGGAGGCGCCGGATTTCTGGGATGATCCGGAGACATCGCAGCGCAAGATGAAGGAATTAAAAAGCTTAAAGGATGATGTGGAGGTGTACGCATCCTTAAAGCAGCAGTATGAGGATATTGAGACGCTTATTGAAATGGGATATGAGGAGAACGACGCGTCCCTGATCCCGGAGATCGAAGAACTGCTCGCAGAGTTTACGGGAGCTTATGAGGGCATCCGCATCAAGACGTTGCTGTCCGGCGAATATGACAAGGACAATGCGATCGTCTCGCTCCATGCAGGCGCGGGCGGAACGGAGTCCTGCGACTGGGCGGCGATGCTCTACCGTATGTTTACCAGATGGGCGTCGGATAAGGGATTCACCGTGGAGGTGCTCGATTCGCTTGACGGCGAGGAGGCGGGCATCAAGTCTGTGACATTTCAGGTCAACGGAGAGAATGCTTACGGCTATATGAAGTCGGAGAAGGGGGTACACCGCCTCGTGCGCATCTCGCCGTTTAATGCGGCGGGAAAACGCCAGACCTCGTTTGTCTCCTGCGACGTTATGCCGGATATTGAGGAGGATCTCGATTACGAGATCAATGAGGATGAGCTGCGCATCGACACCTACCGTTCCAGCGGTGCGGGCGGACAGCACATCAATAAGACCTCGTCTGCCATCCGTATTACGCATCTGCCGACCGGGATCGTCGTGCAGTGCCAGAATGAGCGCTCACAGTTCCAGAACAAGGATAAGGCGATGCAGATGTTAAAGGCGAAGCTGTATCTGTTAAAGCAGCAGGAGAATGCCGAGAAGGCGGCAGGCATCCGCGGCGAGGTGACGGAGATCGGCTGGGGAAACCAGATCCGCTCCTATGTGCTTCAGCCGTATACAATGGTCAAGGACCACAGAACCGGTGTGGAGACGGGAAATGTCGACAGCGTGCTGGACGGTAAGATCGACCTGTTTATGAACGGGTATCTCAAATGGCTGTCGCTCGGCTGTCCGAAGGGACTTGGTGGAGACGATGAGTAGCGTGTGGGATACGCTGCGGACGTTAAAGGGTCTCATCGGCGAGGCGGAGCGTCAGACGGATATTCTGGCGGAAACGCCGAAATCCGTCTCCGGCATGACCAGGATCTTAAGACCGCAGATCGAGAGGGATTTTCCGGATTTCTCGCTGGATCAGTTCATAAATAAAGCGGAAAATTTTCTGGCGGCGGCGCTTTCTGCCGTATCGTCCGGCGACGCCGGAGGTCTTGCGGATGTATCCGAGGAGGCTTTGCGCCAGGTGGAAAACCGGATCGCGGACAACCGGAAAGCCGGGATACGGGAGACCTATACGCAGATCAAGGTGCATCAGACGGAGGTTGCGAATTATAGGAAGAGCAGCGGGAGCTGTGTGATCACTTTTCAGAGCGCGGTGGAGCATTATCATTACCGGGAAAAGGACGGCAGGCTCGTCTCCGGCGACAGAGAGCGCAAGGAGCAGACAAGGTATAATACGGAACTGGTATACATTCAGGATGAACGGCTGGCGGGCGGCAGCGCGGTCGGGACGATCTGCCCGAACTGTGGAGCGCCGGTCAGTCAGCTTGGAAATCTGCACTGTGAGTACTGTGGACTTGCAGTGACGCCGGTCAACCTTAAGGTGTGGAAGCTGCACAGCTATTATGAGGTGGACTATCATCATGTTTAGATGCGGGCGCATACACAGACGGTATGCTGCATAAAATACACAGGATATCAGGAGGGGAACTATGGGAATTATCAAAGCAGTCGGACAGGCAATCAGCGGTGGTCTCGCGGATCAGTGGCAGGAAGTCATTGAGGCGGAGGATATGGGGGAACGCACCGTCTTTACAGAAGGCGTTTTAATCCGCAGGGGACAGAACACAAGCCTGACGCCGGATACGGTCAGCAACGGTTCCGTCATTCATGTCTACGACAACCAGTTTATGATGCTTGTGGACGGGGGAAAGGTTGTCGATTACACGGCAGAGCCGGGGTACTATCGGGTAGACAACTCTGCGATGCCATCTCTCTTTAACGGTGAGCTGGGCGAGGCGGTGAAGGAGACCTTCAGCCGCATCAAATTCGGCGGGCAGACGCCGACCATGCAGAAGGTGTTTTTTGTCAATCTGCAGGAGATCAAGGGCATCAAATTCGGAACGCGAAATCCGATCAACTATTTTGACAGCTTTTATAACGCGGAACTGTTTTTGCGCGCACACGGCACATATTCGATCAAAATTACAAACCCGCTCCAGTTTTATGCCGAGGCGATTCCGAGAAATGCAGGTCATGTGGAGATCGAATCCATCAACGAGCAGTATATCTCAGAGTTTTTAGAGACCCTGCAGTCAGCGATCAACCAGATGTCGGCGGATGGCACGCGCATTTCCCATGTGACCTCCAAGGCGAGAGAGCTTGGAAGATACATGGCGGATATCCTCGATGCAGATTGGAACCAGATGCGCGGCATGGAGATCCAGGCGGTCGGCATTGCCAGCGTGTCCTATGATGAGGAATCGCAGAAGCTCATCAATATGAGAAATGAAGGCGCGATGCTGGGAACGGACTTTAACGTCATGCGCGGTATGGCGGTGAAGAACATCACCGAGGGCGTGCGCGATGCAGGCAGCAATGCGGGCGGCGCGATGGCGGGCTTTATGGGCGTCGGCATGGGGATGAACACGATGAACCAGACGATGGCAGGGCTTGGCTCACTGCAGACGCCAAATGATATGGCGCATAGCCAGAGCGCACCGCAGATGGGGATGCCGGGCACAGCAGCAGCGCAGAATGTTACGGCAGCGCCGGCTGCAGCGCCAAATGGCGCGGCGGGATGGACGTGCGAGTGCGGATGTGTGAATACCGGAAAATTCTGCAGCGAGTGCGGCAAGCCAGCGCCCGCTCCAAAGACGGAGTGGACGTGCGAGTGCGGCCATGTGAACAAAGGAAAGTTTTGCAGTGAGTGCGGGAAACCTGCTCCGGCTGCAGAGTGGACGTGTGAGTGCGGTCATGTGAACAAAGGAAAGTTTTGCAGTGAGTGCGGGAAAGCGAGGAACTAGGGATGGCGGTCATCAGTTTTAAATGTCCGAATTGTGATGGAGAACTGATCTTTGACCCGGAAAGCCAGCAGTATAAGTGTGAATACTGTAATTCACTTTTTTCGCTGGAGGAGCTGGACGCGATGAAGCCTGCCGCAGCGTCTGAAAAGCAGGCGGATCACACCGGAGAGCCGGAGGCGGAGGACGCCGCAGAGGGACAGCAGGAGAGCGCCTCCAAACAGGCGGTGCAGTATTCCTGCCCGTCCTGTGGGGCGGAAATCATCACGGATGAGACGACAGCGGCGACCTTCTGTTACTACTGCCACAATCCGGTGGTGCTCGGCGGAAAGCTCGCGGGAGAGTTCCTTCCGGAAAAGGTGATCCCGTTTGAGGTCACAAGAGAGGAAGCGGTAAAGGGTTTTCTGGAATATATGGGGAAAAAGAAGTTTGTTCCGAAAGCATTTTTTCAGAAGAAGCAGATTGAGAGCATGACGGGCGTATATTTTCCGTACTGGCTGTACCGCGTCGATCTGGAGGGCAGCGTGGATGCGGAGGCGCGTGAGATACGCGTCTGGAGAAGCGGCAACACGGAGTACACACAGACGAAGCTTTACGCGGTGGAGCGCGACGGCGAGGTGACGCTGCGCGACTTCCCGGAGAATGCGCTTGGCAAGGCAAACGCAAAACTGGCGAGCGGCGTCATGCCGTACCGCTTTGAGCAGATGAAGGATTTTCATATGGGTTACCTCTCCGGTTTTCAGGCGGAGCGCAGGGATATTGCGTGTGAGGCGGTGCAGGAGAGGATGCGTCAGACGATGCGCGAGAGTGCGGAGCGGCTGATGAGAGAGAGCATCACCGGGTACGATTCGGTGACGGTGCGGAGCGCTAATTTCCGTCCGAAGAAGGAGGACTGGTCGTATGTGCTCTTACCGGTCTGGACGATTACATACAAGGGAAAGGACGGCAGGATTTACTATTATTCCATGAACGGGCAGACGGGAAACGTGTGCGGGGAACTGCCGGTTGACCATAGGAAGCTGGCGGTTGTGAGTGCAGTGACCGCACTGGCGGTGCTGGTTCTTGGACTGATTGGAGGGTTGATCCTATGAAAAAGATGAGAAAAGCGGTCAGTCTGCTCGCACTGCTGCTTGTGTGCGGAGCATCCACGGTGCACGCGGCGCAGGAGGGAGCGGGGCAGGCAAAAAATGTCTATGACGGCGCTGCCCTTTTGACGGAAAGCGAGAGAAGCTCCCTGCATGAGCAGATCGTTTCTCTGGAAGAAAAGACCGGATGGGATATTTATGCGGTCACGACCTCGGATGCAAAGGGAAAAAGCGCGACAGAATACGCGGATGATTTTTATGATGCACACTCCCCGGAACAGGAAAACGGCGCGGCGGTTCTGATCGATATGGATAACCGCGAGATCGCAGTCTCCACGAGCGGGGAAGCGATCCGCTGCCTGACGGATGACAGGATCGACGGGATTTTAGACGACGCCTATGAGGATGTCAGCAACGAAGTGTACAGTGCGTGTCTTGGCACGATGGTGGAAGGCATTTCAGAGGCGTATGACGCAGGCATCCCGGCGGGGCAGTACAATTACGATACAGAGACCGGGGAGGTGTCGAGGCACCGCACGGTCACATGGATGGAGCTTCTGATCGCAGCGATCCTGGCTGTCGGAAGCGGCGCAGCGGTCTATGCGGTCGTAGTCGGAAGATACCGTCTGCGTTTCGGCGGTTACCAGTATGATTTCCACACGAATGGAACCCTCACGCTCGACAAAAAGGAGGATCGTTTTGTCGACACCGTGACGACACACCGGCGGATACAGACGCAGTCGGGCGGCAGCGGGGGCGGGGGAGGCAGAAGCAGTACCCACAGGAGCAGCAGTGGACGCAGCCACGGCGGCGGCAGCAAAGGATTTTAAAATCATATGATTTATTGGGAAAAGAGGTTGCTTTGGCAATCTCTTTGTGTTACTATCTTTCCCATGAGGACAACTGTCAGTGTACTGCATACATGCACGCAAGCAATCAAAGCAGAGACAGAATCAGCGGAGTAAAGACAAGCGGAAAGAGGAACAGGAAAGATGAAAGAGAAAGGCGAGTATTTTGTATTAAAGGAAAGAGCAGTACCGGATGTGCTTTTGCGTGTCGTGGAGGCAAAGCGTCTTTTGGATTCGGGAAAGACGGCATCTGTTTTGGAGGCGACCGAGCGTGTCGGAATCAGCAGAAGCTCTTTTTATAAATATAAAGAGGATATTTTTCCATTCCACGAGACTGCAAGGGGCAAGACGGTCACGATGGTCATACAGCTGGAGGATGAACCGGGGCTGTTGTCTGCGGTACTAAAGACGGTGGCAGAATTTCACGGGAATATCCTTACGATCCATCAGAGTATTCCGAACAATGGAATCGCATCGCTGACGCTTTCGGTTGACGTCTTGCCGGAGACAGGAGACATCGCCGGAATGGTGGCGCATATCGAGGAGCATACAGGCATTCATTATGTAAAGATTTTGGGAACAGAGTAGGAGGACCACTATGATTAAGGCAGCAATAATGGGTTACGGAACGGTCGGTTCGGGCGTGGCAGAGGTGCTTGATGTCAATCGCGTCAGTATTGCAAAGCGCGCAGGAGATGAGATCATAATAAAATATGTACTTGACTTAAGAGATTTTCCGGGAGATCCTGTTGAGAAAAAAATTGTTCACGATTATCGGATCATTGCAGACGATCCGGAAATACAGATCGTGGTAGAGACGATGGGCGGCGTAGAGCCGGCATATACCTTTGTGCGGACGATGCTTGAGGCGGGAAAGCATGTGACGACCTCAAACAAAGCGCTCGTTGCGGCAAAAGGGGCGGAGCTTATCGCTCTGGCAAAAGAAAAAAATGTAAATTTTATGTTTGAGGCGAGCGTCGGCGGGGGCATTCCGATCATCCGTCCGCTCAATTCCAGCCTGACAGCAGACGAGATCGAGGAAATCACCGGAATTGTCAATGGTACGACAAACTATATGATGACGAAGATGAGTGAGGAGGGGCTGGAATTTGACGAGGTGCTTGCGGATGCAAAGGAGCGCGGCTATGCTGAGAAGGATGCGACAGCTGATGTGGAGGGCTATGATGCATGCCGGAAAATTGCAATCTTAACCTCTCTGGTATGCGGACAGCAGGTTGATTTTGAGGACATTTATACGGAGGGAATTACCCGTATTTCTGCAACAGACATTAAATATGCCAAAGCGATGGGCAGAGCGATCAAGCTTTTAGCCAGCAGCAAAAAAACGGAGGGCGGTTATGTGGCGAGGGTCGCGCCGTTTCTGCTGCCGAAGGAGCATCCGCTCTACAGCGTAAACGGTGTGTTCAACGCGATTTTTGTGCGTGGAAACGTGCTTGGAGACGCGATGTTTTACGGAAGCGGCGCGGGAAAGCTGCCGACGGCGAGCGCGGTTGTTTCGGATATTGTGGAGATGGCAAAGCATCTGAATGTCCATATTCCGGTAGAATGGAGCTCTAAGCGGGTGGAGCTTGTCGATCATAAAAGTCTTAAAAACCGTTATTTTGTGCGAACGGAGGCATCGGAAGCAGAGGTGGAGGCAGCGTTTGGCAGCGTGGAATATATTGCTGCAGAGGGTGTCTTGGGTGAGCGTGGTTTTCTTACGGAGCAGATGAGCGAGGCGGAGTATGAGGAGCGTGCAAAAAGATTGGGAAGCGTGCTGCAGATGATCCGTGTGGCTTAGGGCTGCTGAAAATAACGGGTGTCATGCTTCGGGGGATGACATTATGTCAAGAAATAATGAGTCGGAAAAGAAACCGCACGGTGATGCCGGCGTGATCAGCACCATAAGGAGCAATCGCCCCGACCGATGAATATGATAAACTAAAAATCGTGTTTTGAGGTAGAGCATGCAGACGTTTCTGTTGATCATGGCGGTAAGCATTGACGTATTTTTTGCGTGTGTTTCCTGTGGGATTGAGCGGATCAAAATCGGTACATGGGCAGCGCTGAGCATTAGCGGAATCTGCAGCGGCGTCTTATTCGCGGCGCTTCTTGCCGGCAATGTGCTGGAAGGGCTGGTACAGCCGCGCGCGGCTGTCTTTTTAAGCTTTTTTGGGCTGTTTCTGATGGGGATTTATAAGCTTGCCGAGTACGGCGTCCGCAAGTATATCCGTAAAAATAAATTTATCTGTAAGCGGGTAAAGTTTTCCTTTTCACAGTTAAACGTTATTTTAAGTATTTACAATAATCCGGTTATGGCAGACAGGGATCACTCGGCAACGATGTCGGTGGCGGAATCGGTATTCCTTGCACTTGCGATGTCGTTTGACGGCTTTTTCGGCGGCTTTGGAGCAGGGCTTTTGGGCGTAAAGCTATGGGCGGCGACAGCGGGAAGCTTTGTGGTCGGATTTCTGGCGGTGAAGCTTGGCTGCTATGCGGGTACGCAGGCGTCGAAAAGATATGAGACGGATGTGTCATGGCTTAGCGGAATCCTGTTTCTTGCATTGGCATTCAGTAAGTTTTTGTAACAGAAGTAAAGTCGGGCAGAATTTGCAAAAAATGTTGCTTTTGCGCAGTGTTTTTTGTGAAAATCTGCTTGATTTTCCTGCTTGGTATGATATAATGTGCGTAAATACATATCATGCTACCGGGCATCAGCAGCTTCGGCGGACGCACCACGGTACGATGCGCATTTGCGAAAGACGCCGTGCCGTGTGCAGTCATTGTATCTAGGGTATGTTTTAATAGTGTCAGGATCAGAGTGCGGAGATGATTTTAATTCTTATGGCTGTGGGGGCGGCTCATAAGCGTTATTTTATATCTCCTTTTTTCATGCCGAAAGCAGGCGATTTCCGGTGCATTTTAAGGATGGTAACAGATCGTATAGAAGGAGGAAACGGGATGGCAAAATATGTAATGGCGCTTGACGCCGGAACGACAAGCAACCGCTGTATTTTATTTAATGAGGCGGGAGAAATCTGTTCGATGGCGCAAAAGGAATTTCGACAGTTTTTTCCGAATCCGGGCTGGGTGGAGCATGACGCAAATGAGATATGGTCGTCAATGCTCGGCGTGGCGGTGGAGGCGATGAATATGATCCGGGCGACGGCGGCGGATATTGCGGCAATCGGCATTACGAATCAGAGGGAGACCGCGATCGTCTGGAATAAGGAGACGGGAGAGCCTGTCTATAATGCTATTGTGTGGCAGTGCCGCAGAACCTCGGATATTGCGGACGATTTAAAGAAGAAGGGACTTGAGGAGCGTTACAGGCAAAAGACCGGACTGATCATCGATGCTTATTTTTCGGCGACAAAGATCAAGTGGATTCTTGAAAACGTTGCGGGGGCAAGGGCGCTTGCAGATGAGGGGAAGCTGTTGTTTGGAACCGTCGAGACGTGGCTGATCTGGAAGCTGACAAAGGGCGCGGTGCATGTGACGGATTATTCCAATGCCTCGCGGACAATGCTTTTTAATATCAATGAGCTGTGCTGGGATGAGGAGATTTTAGAGGAGCTTGGGATTCCGGCGTCCATGCTTCCGGCTCCGGTGCCGTCCAGTCAGGTCTATGGCTATACAGACCCGACATTCCTTGGGGATGCCGTCCCGATTGCGGGCGCTGCGGGCGATCAGCAGGCAGCTCTTTTTGGTCAGACCTGTTTTCGTGCGGGTGAGGCAAAGAATACTTACGGCACAGGATGCTTTCTTTTGATGAATACCGGAGAGAAGCCTGTCTTTTCAAAAAATGGTCTTGTGACGACGATCGCATGGGGCTTGGACGGAAAGGTATTTTATGCGCTGGAGGGCTCGATTTTCGTGGCAGGAGCGGCAATTCAGTGGCTGCGCGACAATATGCGCATGATTGACTCCTCGTCGGATTCCGAGTATATGGCAAATAAGGTGCACGGCACACACGGCTGCTATGTCGTTCCGGCGTTTACAGGGCTTGGAGCGCCGCATTGGGATCAGTATGCGCGCGGTACGATCGTGGGTCTGACGCGCGGTACAAATAAGAATCATATTATCCGGGCGACGTTAGAGTCAATCGCGCTTCAGGTCTGCGATGTGATCGATGCGATGCGGGCAGATGCAGGTGTGGAGCTAAAGGCGTTAAAGGTGGATGGCGGCGCGAGTGCCAATAATTTTTTGATGCAGTTTCAGGCGGATATGATCAATGCTCCGGTGAAGCGTCCGGGGTGCGTGGAGACGACGGCAATGGGAGCAGCCTATCTTGCGGGGCTCGCAGTCGGCTACTGGACGAGTCAGGAGGATGTGCTGGACAATCAGCGCATTGACTGTATTTTTACACCCAAGATGGAGGAGGCGGACCGGACGGCAAAGCGCAGGGGCTGGAACAAGGCGGTGAAATACGCCTATGGCTGGGCGAAGGATGAGCCACCGGAGGAAGACGCATAAGGGACGCATAATGGCGGAAAGGATGACATTGGATGGAGATACGACGGTTAGATGAGAGGGAAGTACAGGCGGCGGTAGAGATGACGCATGAGGTATTTGAGACTTACATGCGGCGGTATCTCCGCTCGCAGAGCGAGGCGGAACAGTTCTATGCCTATGTGAACACAGAGACGCTCCGGCGCGAGATGTCTGAGGGCAGACTGCTTTTGTGGGGAGCGTTTGAGGCAGAGCGTTTATGCGGAGTTGCCGGGATGCAGCCGGGCGGTCATATCACTATGCTCTATGTCATTCCGCAGCGATTTGGGGAACGGATCGGCACACGGCTTTTATATACAATGTGTACATGTGCAAGAGACGTGTATCATCAGGAGCGGATCACTGTCCATGTGCTGCCTATGGCGGCGGCACGGTATTTTTATCACAGAGGCTTTGGCATGATCCCAAATGCAGCGGTGGGGATTTTCCTGCCTCTGGAGGGACGTGCAGCAGCGATTTTACCAAAGCGTACCGAGGTTGTTTACCGGATCAGAAGGATCAAAACGTGGCACGCGGCAGTGATTGCCGCAGGTGTTCTGACTTTTTGCACACTGATTCTGGTTGGAGCGACCTTCTGGCAGATGATGCTCTAAAGGCGGCTTCCTGTGAGGAGACGTGGCAGGGCGTTATAGGAAAAAGAAGGCATCACGGTGGGAAGGATTGGTAATTTTTTCCTTTCTGCCGTGTATTTTGGTATAAGGGCATCTCGCAGCGCTTGATGACCGTTCTTTTGTTACAGAAAAGGTTGAAAAATACAGAATGATATGATAAACTTTTTACAATTTGAACACCAAGCAGGTTCGCCTGCATTTGAAAAAAAACGGAAACGTTTTTTTTTTTGCAGAAAGGACAGAGAGAATGAGAGCATTTTTGATACTGGAAGACGGAACTGTATTTGAAGGAGAGAGCATTGGCTCAACGAGAGAAGTCATCAGTGAGATTGTATTTAATACGTCGATGACCGGATACCTTGAGGTTTTGACAGACCCATCTTATGCCGGACAGGCAGTTGTAATGACATATCCTCTGATTGGGAATTACGGCATTACTCCGGATATGGAGTCTGCCCGTCCGTGGACGGACGGCTATATCGTGCGGGAGTTATCGAGAATGCCGAGTAATTTCCGCTGTGAGGGGACGATCCAGGACTTTTTAAGGAAGAACGATATTCCGGGAATCGCAGGGATCGATACGCGTGCGCTCACCAAGCTTTTGCGGGAAAAGGGAACGATGAACGGCATGATCACCACAAATGAGCGCTATGAGCTGGATGAGCTTTTGCCGCGGATTCAGGCGTATCAGACCGGAAACGTGGTGGAGAAGGTAACCTGCAGGGAGAAGTGGGTATTAAAGGGCGGACAGAAGGCGGCAGGCAAGAAAGTGGCGCTGCTTGATTTTGGCGCGAAGAATAATATTGCACGGTCACTGGCAGCGCGGGGCTGTGAGGTGACAAGCTATCCGGCGCACACGACAGCGGAGGAGATTTTAGCATCCAATCCCGACGGTATTATGCTGAGCAATGGACCGGGTGATCCGAAGGACTGTGCGGAAATCATCAAAGAAATCCGTAAGCTGTATGAATCGGACATACCGATTTTTGCGATTTGCCTCGGACATCAGCTGATGGCGCTTGCAACCGGAGCAGACACGCATAAGATGAAATACGGACATCGCGGGGGCAATCATCCGGTGAAGGATCTTGCGACCGGACGCGTCTATATTTCCTCGCAGAATCACGGATATGTGGTAGATACAACGACGTTGGATGAGAACGTGGCAAAGCCTGCATTTGTCAATGTGAATGACGGTACGAACGAGGGGCTTGCTTATGTAGGAAAAAATATTTTTACGGTGCAGTTTCATCCAGAGGCTTGCCCGGGACCGCAGGATTCTGCGTATTTATTCGACCGTTTTATTGCAATGATGTCATAGGCGCGCGGTGTTTGGACGACGGAAGGGAGAATAGAAGATGCCAAGAAATAAAGAAATCAAAAAAGTGTTAGTCATTGGTTCCGGTCCGATCATTATCGGACAGGCGGCGGAGTTTGATTATGCGGGAACGCAGGCGTGCCGCTCCTTAAAGGAGGAGGGCGTAGAGGTTGTTCTTGTCAATTCCAATCCGGCAACGATCATGACGGACAAGGAAATTGCCGACGCAGTCTATATTGAGCCTTTGACGGTACCGGTGATCACACAGATTATCGAGAAGGAACGACCGGATTCCCTGCTTCCAACGCTCGGCGGTCAGGCAGGATTAAATCTCGGCATGGAGCTTGCGGAAAAAGGGATTTTGGAGAAGTACGGCGTGAAGCTGATCGGCACGACGGCGGAGACGATTTTTAAGGCGGAGGACCGTCAGGCGTTTAAGGACACAATGGAAAAGATCGGGGAGCCGTGCGCGGCGTCTCTCGTTGTGGGCAATGTGCAGGACGGCATTAAGTTTACAAATACGATCGGCTATCCGGTTGTGCTTCGTCCCGCGTTTACGCTTGGGGGGAGCGGCGGCGGCATCGCACATGATGAGACGGAGTTTGTGGAGATTTTGACAAACGGACTGCGCCTAAGCCGTGTCGGCGAGGTGCTTGTGGAGCGCTGCATCGCAGGCTGGAAGGAAATTGAGTATGAGGTGATGCGGGATGCGAACGGCAACTGCATTACGGTTTGTAACATGGAAAATATCGATCCGGTCGGCGTACACACCGGAGACTCGATCGTGGTTGCTCCGTCGCAGACACTTGGCGATAAGGAATATCAGATGCTGCGGACGTCTGCGCTCAATATCATTTCGGAGTTAAATATCACGGGCGGCTGCAACGTGCAGTATGCGCTAAAGCCGGATTCCTTTGAATATTGCGTGATAGAGGTCAATCCGCGTGTTTCCCGTTCCTCGGCGCTCGCGTCAAAGGCGACCGGATACCCGATTGCGAAGGTAGCGGCAAAAATTGCGCTTGGCTACACGTTAGATGAGATCAAAAATGCGATTACCGGAAAGACCTATGCAAGCTTTGAGCCGATGCTGGATTACTGCGTCGTAAAGATTCCGCGTCTGCCGTTTGATAAATTTTTGACAGCGAAGCGTACACTGACAACGCAGATGAAGGCGACCGGAGAGGTGATGAGTATCTGCAATAATTTCGAGGGCGCGCTGATGAAGGCGATCCGCTCGCTGGAGCAGCATGTGGACAGTCTGCTCTCCTATGATTTTTCAGCGCTTTCGACAAAGGAGCTGCTGGAGCAGTTAGAGAAGGTGGATGACCGCAGAATCTGGGTGATCGCGGAGGCACTGCGCCGGGGTATCACCTATGAGCAGATTCATGAGATCACAAAAATTGATGTCTGGTTTATTGACAAGCTGGCAATTCTTGTGGAGATGGAGCGGCGGTTAAAGCAGGAGGAGCTTACGACGGAGCTGTTAAAGGAAGCAAAGCGCATCGAGTTCCCGGATAAGGTGATCGCGGAGCTGACCGGAAGGAGCGAGGAGGAAATTCACGACCTGCGCTATGAGAATGGCATTGTGGCGGCTTATAAGATGGTAGATACCTGTGCGGCAGAATTTGCGGCGGCAACGCCTTATTATTATTCGGTGTTTGGCAGCGAGAACGAGGCGGAGGAGACGGGAGACAGAAAAAAGGTGCTTGTCTTAGGATCGGGTCCCATCCGCATTGGACAGGGAATTGAGTTTGATTATTGCTCCGTGCACTGTACCTGGGCGTTTGCAAAGGAGGGCTGGGAGACTGTGATCGTAAACAATAACCCGGAGACGGTTTCTACAGACTTTGATATTGCAGATAAGCTGTATTTTGAGCCGCTGACACCGGAGGACGTTGAGGCGATCGTGAGGCTTGAACAGCCGGACGGCGCGGTGGTGCAGTTTGGCGGTCAGACGGCGATCAAGCTGACGGAGAGCCTGATGAAGATGGGCGTCCCGATTCTCGGAACGCAGGCGGAGGATGTGGATGCGGCAGAGGATCGCGAGCTGTTTGACAGGATACTTGAGGAGACGGGGATCCCGCGTGCGGCGGGTGGTACGGTATTTACGGCAGACGAGGCGAAGGAGGTTGCAAATCGCCTTGGCTATCCGGTACTTGTGCGTCCGTCTTATGTGCTCGGCGGGCAGGGCATGAAGATTGCTTTTCATGAGGAGGAGATTGAGGAGTTTATCGGAATTATCAACCGGATCGCGCAGGATCATCCGATTCTTGTTGACAAGTATTTGCAGGGGAAGGAGATCGAGGTGGACGCGGTTTGCGACGGCGAGGATATTTTGATTCCGGGGATTATGGAGCATATCGAGCGGACAGGCGTCCATTCGGGTGACAGTATTTCTGTCTATCCTGCGCCGACGATCAGCGAGCATGTGAAGGAAACGATCGTGGAGTACACAAAGCGTCTGGCAAAGGCGCTTCATGTGGTTGGTCTGATCAATATCCAGTTTATTGCAATGGATGAGGAGGTTTATGTGATTGAAGTCAATCCGCGTTCCTCCCGTACAGTACCGTATATCAGTAAGGTGACGGGGATTCCGATCGTTGACCTTGCGACGAAGGTGATTCTTGGAAATACGATTCGCGGACTTGGGTGTAAGCCGGGACTTGCGCCCGCAGCAGACTACATTGCGATCAAGATGCCTGTGTTCTCGTTTGAGAAGCTGCGCGGAGCGGAGATCTCCTTAGGACCGGAAATGAAATCGACCGGAGAGTGTCTGGGGATTGCAAAGACCTTTAACGAAGCGCTCTATAAGGCGTTTCTTGGTGCAGGAGTGACGCTGCCAAAGCATAAGCAGATGATCATGACGGTCAAGGATGCCGATAAGCCGGAGGCGGTGGAGGTTGCAAAGCGTTTTGCGGCGCTCGGCTATAAGATATATGCGACAAGAAGTACGGCGAAGTATTTAAAGGAGCACGGAGTCGATGCACTGCGCGTCAATAAAATTTCGCAGGAATCGCCGAATGTGCTGGATCTGATTCTGGGACACAAGATCGATCTTGTCATTGATACACCGACACAGGGGAACGGAGATAAGTCGCGCGACGGATTTTTGATCCGCAGGAATGCGATTGAGACGGGCGTGTACTGTATTACTGCGATGGATACGGCAAATGCGCTTGCCCGGAGTCTTGAGACGGCGATGGAGACTTTGACGCCGGTGAATATTGCAGAGGTGTGAACCGTAAGGCAGTCATTTTTAATCTGCAAAAGGCTGCCACGTTTGCATTTATGGCGGAGATGCTCTCTCTAGTACCGTTTATGTTTTTCTGTGTGTACCAGTATGGTTCTGTAAAAGCTGTTCCGATGTCATTTGGATTGAGCTTTGCGGTTACAATTTTTGCTTTTACCGCTGCTCTCATTGTTTTGGAGTGGAGAGAACAAAGGGGAGCTGTGTATGATTAAAAACCGCATCAGAGAATATCGGGCAAAATATGATATGAAGCAGGAGGACTTGGCGAAGCGGGTTGGGGTACGCAGAGAGACGATCGGAAATCTGGAAAAAGGAAGATATAATCCATCGCTGGTGCTGGCATGGAATATCGCAAAGGTCTTTGATGTTTCTATTGAAGAAATATTTACGGTCGAGGAGTAGATCATACGGGATCTGCATTGTGCAAAAACAACGAGCGACACGTTTCGCGAGCCACTCTTATGTCAATAAAATGGCAGCAACCGAAGCTGATTTCGGTTGCTGCCATTTTATTCTTTCTGAGGAACGTGATGTATCTGATCCGCATGTTATCTGTCATCTCTGGTACAACGAATGATAAGCAGCTGCTATCTTGACTTCTAGTCTCTGATATATGGACAGGAATCCCCTGCATTTAATGCAGCCATACCTGCAGCGATCGCATCAATGTGTTCCATAAAATATGCCTTGAATTTTCTGAACATGATCGTTTCCTCCTTAAGAATTTTCTTTTTTGTTTGCGTTAGGTTTTGTCATCTGACAGGTATTATGATACAGGAGAAGCGTGCGTAAAACCAGATAGGATATTAGTAAAAAATAGGGCGATATTGACTTTTTATATTGTGCAGCACGGAAATGACTGCTATACTGCACTTAAAGCTGACAGAAAATACATACAGGGAGGGCTTGGAAATGTCCGGAAAAGAGGGCAGAACTTATGAGAACGTGAATTTAAAGCCGGACGTCGGCTTTGACATCCGCTTTGTGACAATGAAGCATAATTCACCGTTTCACTGGCACAGGGAGCTTGAGCTTCTCTATATCCTAAACGGACATGCGACAGTGCATATGGACGGCGGACGTTATGAGCTAAATCCTCTTGACGCCATTGTGATTGATTATGCAAAGGTACATGAGGTTATTTATGAGCTGCCGCAGACCATGGGAATCTGCATTCATGTGTCAAGGCAGCTGCTGCGCCGTTATATGGGGGAGGCAGAGCCGTTTGAGATCCTCTGTGTCGGACAGCGGCTGACGAAGGAGCAAGAGGAGCCCTACAGCAGCCTGTGTTCTTTTTTAAAGGAGCTTACGGTTCTTTATGTGGACCGGCAAAAGACGTATCAGCTTAAGAGCACCGCTCTGATCTTAAATATTCTTGCCTGTCTTATGGAGCATTTTGCCAATCCGGTGACGCTGTCTGCCACAGCCGCAAAAATCGGGAATATGGAGCGTTTGGAGCGTATCTGCGATTATGTGGAGCAGCATTACCGAGAGGAGCTTACGCTGCAGGAGGCGGCGGACGAGCTGGGACTTAACCGGGAATATTTCTGTCGTTTTTTTAAGCAGAATACAGGAAATTCTTTTATTCAATATGTCAATCAGGTGCGTATTAACCATATTTATCAGGAGCTGCTCCATACGGACAAGAGCGTGCAGGAAATATTGGAGCAGCATGGATTTTTTAATCAAAAGCTGTTTTACCGGATGTTTAAGGAGCGGTATGGCTGCACGCCGAGAGAGGCGCGGGACATGGCGCGAAACAGTCCATATGTTTAAATTTTTATAAAATGTTTTGAAATTCAGGAAAAAAGTGGTACAATTATGAAAACAAAAGGAAAAGATGCACGCGTGAATTTGTGTTGAAGCGTCGCAGATTCAAATCGCAGAGCCGGATCCAAAATGCGGCTCGCGCATCCGCGCGTCAAATCGCTTCGGAATGGAGGATAAATATGAAGATCAAGAATATTACGGATGTAGAAGGCTTTTTTAAGGTGGTAGATTCCTGTGAGGGAAAGGTGGAGCTTTTGACAGGAGAAGGGGATCGCCTGAATCTTAAATCAAAGCTGTGTCAGTATGTTTCACTGACCAGTATTTTAAAATCAGACGTCGAGATTCCGGAGCTTGAGGTTGTGGCATACGAGCCGGGGGACACGGAAAAGATCATCAAATTTCTGATGGAGGGCTAAGGTCCGACATGGGAGATAGGGGCAGCCGCTGTTGGTATGCCCTTGTTTTTTGCTTTATTATGAAACTTTGTTTCATATAAAGTAAAACCCTCCGGGGGATGCGCACCCGCATGAGCAGAAGTATTGCTTCGCAATCATGCGCGGCGCGGCGAGCGAAGCTTGCCGCTCGTTGTTCTGCTATTTGGGGGACTTCGTTCTCCAGAGAAAAATTCCGCAGGATCACACTGCGGAGAATCCTGCGACATGGTCTATTGTGACTGTGTCACAGTATATTTGGAGAGCGATGTCATATAATGACATCATACAATGCTTAAGAAATTAAAGGAGTAAAACAATAGATATGGAATTTCATGAGATTACGCTGCAGGATCGGGAGTGGATGAGCCAAAGGCTTGCCGAGGACGACCGGAATGCCTGCGAATATACATTTGCGAATAATTTTATTTGGAGAAAGATTTATGGGGTAGCGGTTGGACAGCTTTGCGGCTGTCTTGTCATTCGCTCTGTGCAGGGAGACAAATACTGCTATTCCTATCCGGCTGGTGCGGGAGATAAGCGCGGGGCGATCGAGGAGCTGCTTAGCCGCTGCAGACAAGACGGACAGAAGCTTTACATGTCTCCGCTTTCTAAGGAGGATGCAGAGCAGCTTTCGCTGTGGTTTCCGGAAAAATTCCTGATCGAGCCGCAGAGGGATGATTTTGATTATATTTATGCGCGAGAGAAGCTGGCAAGCTTGTCCGGAAAAAAGCTGCATGGTAAGCGGAATCATATTGCGCGCTTTAAGGATGGCGGTGACTGGAGTTATGAGCCGTTGTCGGATGAAAATCTGGAGGAGTGCCGCACAATGACCTACACATGGATGAAAATGCGCTCAGAGAAGTGGAATGAGGAGATGGAGAAAGAGGTTTCGGTGCTGCATGAGGCATTTGACAACCGAAAGGAGCTTGGACTCATCGGAGGCGTGCTCCGCAGAGAGGGAGAGATCGTCGCATTTACGATGGGAGAACCGCTGAATTCCGACACGTTTGTCGTACATTTTGAAAAGGCGTTTCCGGACATGCAGGGAGCTTATCCGATGATCAATCAACAGTTTGTCCTCCATGCCTGCGAGGGCTATGCTTATGTGAACCGTGAGGAGGACACCGGAGATCTGGGGCTCCGCAAGGCAAAATTATCTTATTATCCAGAAATTTTACTGGAGAAGTATGACGCCATAGAGAGCGAAGTGGTGTATGCAAGGAAAGAGGAGGAAGGTGAGCAGATCAAGGAGCTTTGGGAGGTCTGCTTTGGAGATGAAGCGTCGTATATTGATTTTTATATGGAAAATCGTATGACAGATTCTAATATGCTGGTACTGCATGAGGACGGAAAAATCGTCTCGATGGCAAGCTTTTTACCGGTGAATTATGAGCATAACGGGGAGGAGACTGCCGCACGCTACGTTTATGCGGTGGCGACGCTTCCCGAATACCGGGGACGGGGATATGCGGCAAGGATTTTAAGCTTTGCGAAAGAGCACTACGGACAGCCGCTTTTGCTTGCTCCGGCAGGAGAGGAGCTGATGCGCTATTATGAGCGTCTTGGTTTTTTGCGTGCCTTTCCTGATACGAGAGAGCAGGAGCACATCACCATGACAGCCCTCTCTGCGCAGGAGAGCGGGAGTACGATGAAGGCGCTGGCAGTGAAAGATTATGTCAGACTTCGCGACGGGAAGCTGCGCTGTGACGGATATGTGCAGTGGGATGAGCAGGCTGTGGCTTATGCGATCGCGCTTTGCGAGAGAGCGGGCGGCGGAGCGTTTCTGCTGCAGGAAGAAACTGGGGAGGAGGAGCTGCTGCTCTATGAGAAAGAGGACGATACGCTGGTGATCGTCGAGACAACGCTTGCGCGGGACAGGTTAAAGGAGAAGCTTCCGGCTTTACTGACTGAGAGCGGGACAAGCCGCGTGCGCTACGGGCAGATGCCGGGAATGCTGTGGCTGCCGGAAGGGATGAAGGATTGGTTTGCAGGAGAGCAGGGCTATCTTGCGCTGACACTCGCATAGTATTTCTAAATATTCTGAAAAATTTATATAAAATGCATATATTTTCTTGATATAATGCGGAAATATGTTATAATAAAGACATGATATATCTGTATCAAATAAACCACAAGGGGGCAGACATCATGAGGATCAGGATTACAGGAAGAAATATCGAGTTGACAGACGGACTTAAGGCAGCGGTTGAGGACAAGCTTCAAAAGCTTGAGAAGTATTTTACACCGGACACAGACGTATATGTGACATTGAGCGTGGAGAAGGAGAGACAGAAGGCGGAGGTTACGATACCGATGAAGGGGAATTACGTCCGCTCCGAGCAGGTGAGCAGCGATATGTATGTATCGATCGATCTCGTGGAGGAGGTCATTGAGCGCCAGCTCAAGAAGTACCGGACGAAGCTTGTGACCAAGCACCAGAATGCTGCAGCCGTATTTAAGCAGGAGTTCTTAGAGCAGATGCCGCAGGAGGATGAGGAGATCCGGATTACGAGAAGTAAGAAATTTTCCATGAAGCCGATGTATGCCGAGGATGCCTGTGTGCAGATGGAGCTGCTGGGCCATGATTTCTTTGTGTTTATTAATGCAGAGACCGAGGAGGTCAACGTCGTCTATAAGAGAAAGGGAAATACTTACGGACTGATCGAGCCGGAGGATTAAGGACAGGGACGTATGAGAAGCGGGAGCGCCCGCCCAATGAATTTAGATTCGTTGGGCGGGTGCTCTCCTTTTTTTGCTTTATAGGAAAGTTCCTCCCCTATAAAGCAAAACCCCTCCGGGGGATCGCACTGCGGCGGAATGGAACTGTGTCGCTGATGCGACCCGCCGCAGGCGGAGAATCTCGCCTGCGAGATTCTTTGTTTGGAAACACGGTCTGCGCGTCCTGCCAAAACTGCATTACGCATTGTTTCTGCACGGATTGCGCATATGCATATAGTATAAATGACATATAATTATGATTGTAGTTTTCATGAGGCCCGCATGGCAGAAAAGAAAAATGAGAAATACAAAAGATGAAAAGAATAAGGCAGGAAAAAGGAACTTAGAGCAGAGTAAGCTGCTGCTGCATATGATACAGGAGAACCGGGGGCTGCTGGAGCATATTGCGTGTGTTTATGAGGTGGATTATGTGCGGATAAGCTTATTAAAGCACATTTTTCTTGAGCTGGGGGATTTAGAAAAGCAGGATAAGGTCAGAGATGACATTTACCGATACGGAAGCATGATAAAGGGGGATGAGCTGCTTGCAAGACAGCTGTTTTTGTGGTTGGCAGAGATGGCGGAGGCAGTTAGTCTATAAAAACGGCAGATAAGTGCCAGAACAGGAGGAGCGTGTCATGCGGGCGTTTGTTTGGAATTCACAAGGTTTTTTCTTGCCACGGCAATGAAAAAGATATATGATAAAGCGAGAGAAAGTTTTGTTGAAGGAGAGCAGCTACGATGAGAATTGTTGTATTAGCCGGAGGTCTTAGTACGGAGCGTGACGTGTCGTTTAAGACCAGTGAGATGGTTGCAGGAGCGTTGAGAGAAAACGGACATCAGGTGATCGTACTTGATGTTTTTATGGGATATAGCGATAAAGAGGAGGATCTTTTTGGTATTTTTGAGCGTGGAGAGGAGGTAAGCGTTAAGGCGGAGGAAATTTCCCAGACAGCCCCGGACCTTGCGCGGATCAAAGCACAGCGGAAGGATCAGTCGGATTGTTTCTTTGGACCGAATGTTCTGGCATTGTGCCGGATGGCAGACCTTGTGTTTATGGGGCTTCACGGAGCAAACGGAGAGGACGGAAGGATCCAGGCGACGTTTGATCTGTTCGGCATCCGTTACACAGGCAGCGGTTATGTGGGAAGTGCGTTGGCGATGGATAAGGGAAGGGCAAAGCAGCTTTTTTCGATGCATGGGATCCCGACCCCCAAAGGAGCGTGCATCAAAAAAGGGGAGGAGCGGGTGCTTGACGCGCTTGGGCTGACGCTGCCCTGTATTGTAAAGCCGTGCTGCGGCGGCTCAAGCATCGGCGTTGAGATCGTGCATTCGCAGCAGGAGTACGAAGCGGCATGTGAGGCGGCGTTTGAGATAGAGGAGAGACTGATCGTGGAGCAGCTTATCACAGGACGGGAGTTTTCGGTCGGTGTGCTTGACGGCGAGGCGCTGCCTGTGATCGAGATCGCGCCCGTTCAGGGCTTTTATGACTATAAGAATAAATATAAGGCGGGCAGCGCGGTGGAGACCTGTCCGGCAGAGCTTTCTTCTGCATTGGCGGAAAAGATGCAGCAGTATGCAAAGCAGACAGCGGAGGTATTAGGACTGGAAGTATATTCCCGCTCAGATTTTTTGTTGGATGAAGCGGGGAATATGTACTGTCTGGAGGCGAATACGCTCCCCGGTATGACGCCGACAAGTCTGCTCCCGCAGGAGGCGCAGGCAGCCGGAATGGATTTCAAGGAGCTTTGTGAGAAGATCATAGCGCTTTCTCTGCGCAAATACGAGGGGTAGGTGAAGTCTATGGAAGGAATGACGCTGGAGAATATCGCGCGCGTGTGCGGAGGAACGTATATCGGTACGGAGGAGAAACGTGATTGTGAGGTGAGCGGCGTTGTGATCGACAGCCGTCTGGTCGAGCCGGGATTTTTATTTATCCCGATCAAGGGCGCGCGTGCGGACGGACATGACTTTATTCCGTCTGTCTTTGCCAAGGGGGCGCTGGCGGCTTTGTCGGAGCATGTGCTTTCCGATGCGCCGGGACCTTATATTCTGGTGGAGTCTGCCGTGGCGGCAATGAAGCAGCTGGCAAAATTTTACCGGCGTGTGCTTGGGATTCCGGTTGTGGGTATTACCGGAAGTGTCGGAAAGACGAGTACCAAGGAAATGATCGCGTCTGTGCTGGAGCAAAAATACCGTGTGCTCAAGACGGAAGGGAACTTAAATAATGAGATCGGTCTGCCGCTGACGATTTTTAAAATCCGTAAGGAACACGAGGTTGCAGTGCTTGAGATGGGCATTTCCGAATTTGGAGAAATGGACCGGCTTTCAGATATGGCGCAGCCGGATATTTGCGTGATCACCAATATCGGTCTTTGTCATTTGGAGAATTTAAAGACAAGAGACGGGATTTTAAAGGCAAAGACAGAGTGCTTTGCGCATTTAGCGCCGCAGGGAACGGTTGTTTTAAACGGCGATGATGACAAGCTGGCACAGATCCGGACAGTCAACGGAAGGCCGGTGATGTTTTACGGACTGGAAAAGGAGGCTGCCTTATTTACAGACGAGACAGGTGAACGGTCTCTGGCAGAAAAAGAGGTCTATGCAACCGGGGTACATACGATCGGAATTGAGGAGACAGAGGCAGTCATTCACATGGGCAGGGAGCAGTTTACGGTGAGGATTCCGCTTGCGGGAGAGCATAACGTTTACAATGCGCTGGCTGCTGTCTGTGTCGGCAGAGAGCTTCTGCTTTCGGCGGAGCAGATGAAGCAGGGAATTGCGGCGGTGCGCACGGTCAGCGGAAGGAGCCATCTGATCAAAAAAGACGGGATCACGGTGATTGACGACTGCTATAATGCAAATCCTGTTTCGATGAAGGCGTCGCTGGATGTTTTGGCAAAGGCGCCGGGACGTAAGATCGCGGTGCTTGGAGACATGGGAGAACTCGGGGCGCAGGAGAGGGAGCTTCATGCAATGGTGGGCAGACATTTTGCCGGAAAAGGAATTGATGTGCTCTTTTGCAGCGGGGAGCTTTCGGCAGCGCTGGCGAAGGAGGTGCGCCGTCTCAGTCCCAAGACGCAGGTGCTGGAGTTTGGTGATAAGGAATCGCTGATTGCGGCACTGCTGGAATATAAAACGGGCGGCGATACGATTCTTGTAAAGGCTTCGCATTTTATGGGATATACAGCGGTGACAGAGGCGCTGCTGGCATAGGCAGGGGAAGGAAACGAAAGAAAAATGCCCAAAAGAGGGGAGCGGGAAGATGATACAGACATTTAAGATCATGAAAAATTTTTGTGCGGGGATATGGGAGTATGATGCAAAGGGGAATTTATTATTCATGCATCATGATACTATGACGGAAAAATTGTGCGGAAGATGGCTGGATTATGATGAGGTGTCGCAACTGTATTTTAAGAAATATGTGCATAAGTCTGACAGGAAGCTGTGGCAGCAGTTTATGACAAAAGAGTATCTGCGCGCAGTGCTTGACGGAGAGAAGCCGCCAAAGCGCTTTAGTCTGCGCCTGTTCCGCGAGGACGGAGCAATGGAGTGGCATGAGATCTTCATGGAGACGTCTAATAGAGACACGCTGCTTCTGGCGAGCAGGGATATGCAGGATATGGGACATAATTCTGTCATTGTAAAGGCGGTCGATCCCGACTTTGATTTTGTGTCCTATATTGATGTGGATGACGGGACCTTTGTGCTCTATCCGTCGAAGCATACGACGGCGATTCTCCCGACCACGGATTCGGATGATTACCGCAAGGTGTTTCATGAATTTAACCATGCGTATGTCATCCCTGAGGAGGAGGCAGTCCTGACGCAGAAGATGGAGATACCGTATGTGGTAAATGAGCTGCGTGATAAGGATGAGTTTGTTTTATTTGCCACAATACAGGAAAATGGAAAGCTGTTTTATAAGAAGCTTAGGTTTTGCTATCTGGATGAGACAAAGAAAACGATTCTGCTTTCGCGCACGGACGTTAGCGACATTGTGGAGGGGCAGAGGGCTTCCATGGAGGAGGAACGCTTACAGAAGTATTATCTTGATAATCTCCCGGTTGCCTGCTGCGTGATCCGGATCGTCTTTGACGAGCAGGGGAATCCCGAGGATATGGTATATTCCTACACAAACCAGAAATATGCGAGCCTTTACGGGGTAAGCTATGGAGAGCTGATCGGCAAGAAATATTTTGAGCTTTTTTGCGAGGCGGATAAAAGCTGGCTCAATTACTGCTACGAAACAGCTTATTTCGGCGAGGATAAGGTTTTTGAGAAATACCGACCGGAAATCAAAAAGCACCTGATGGTCTATACCTTTCAGCCGGAGAAAGGCAGCTGCGGCTGTGTGCTCCAGGATATTTCCGAGCGGAGGTTTTTGCAGGAGGAGCTGGAAAAGAGCAGACAGAAGCTAAGGCGCGTGCTGGAGGCTTCCATGCAGATCATTTTCCAGTACGATCTGAAAACGGACGAGGTCCTATTCTTAAAGGCGCGTGATCTTGGAGAGACGCCTGTTGTTAAGGCGGAGGAGCTCTTTGTGCGGCTTCGCAGAGACGGGATCATAGAGGAACGCGATCTGACGGAATTACAGAATGCGCTTTTGGAATTTAAGTCGGGGGAGCATAAGGTAACGCTTGAGTTTCGGGCAAGGAGAGGTTTTCCGGATGATTTCCGCTGGTATCGTATTACGATTTTTGATTATCGGGAGGTCGGCACCCATGAACGCTGTGCGATGGGGTATTTACAGGACATCGACATGGAAATGAAGCGGCAGGAGCTGCTTCAGCAGGAGGCGCAGACAGACGCCCTTACCGGAGTTTTGAACACGAGGGCAGGGCAGAAGGAGATGCGTGCAAGGCTTGCGGAGCAAAGGCCGAATCCCTATAATATCATGCTGATCTTAGACATTGATAACTTTAAGCAGATCAATGACAATGAGGGTCATATGGTTGGCGATGAGGTCTTAAAGGAGTTTTCATGGCTGCTTCAGATGACGTTCCGGTCGGAGGATATTATTTACCGTCTCGGAGGCGATGAGTTCGTTGTCTTTATGGAAAAGATTGAGCATCCGCATGAAAACATCGCACAGATCATGAAGCGTTTTCGGGAAAAGCTCCAGCAGGAAAGCAGGATCCATGTAAAGATCACCTGCAGTGTCGGGATTTATGCGACTAATGAGAGCTGTGAATTTCAGGAATATTATAAATATGCCGACGAGGCTTTGTATGAGACAAAGCGGAGAGGCAAGGACGGGTATACATTAAGAGTGAAGGGTGAGAGTGAAACAGAGAAAGGAGCCGCGCGGTTTTAGTGCGGCTCCTTTCTCTGTTCCTTCAGCATATCGCCGATGATCGTCTGACAATAGCTGCCAAGCTTTTTGCGTGTGTCCTTATCAAGCTCGTTTGGATAGATCGGTTTTCCGTATTGAAGGATCACATGCGTTGATTTTATTTTTGGCAGATGATTTTCAAAAATATCTGCAGAGTTTGTCAGCGCCATCGGAATGATCGGGCAGCCGGTCTTTTCCGCCATCTTAAAGCTGCCCTCCTTAAACGGCAGAAGCAGCTCGTCCGTCGCATTTCTTGTGCCCTCCGGAAAGATGCACATAGAAATCCCGTTTTTTATATTCTCAATTCCGGCAAGGATTGTCTTCAGCCCTTCCTTTACATCCTCACGGTTTAAGAACAGACAGTGCAGTCGCTTCATCCAGAGGGAGAGCAGCGGTACTTTTTTCATGGAATCCTTGGAGACGTAGCCGGTCAGACGCGGACACCGCGCATAGGTGATGACGATGTCAAAAAAGCTTTTGTGATTTCCGATGTAGAGGACCGGCTGGTCGGTCGGGACGTTTTCCTCTCCGATGACGGTCAGCTTTGTGCCTGAGAGGATAAGGATCATCCGAAACGCCCACTGCACCATACGAAGCTGGCTGATCTCTGCGGCATATGGATGAAATTTGGCGATGATCCATTCGATTCCGAGAATCGGGATTCCGATCAGTAAATAGAGCGTAAGAAATAAGAGAACAAGAATAAAACGAAGCATAAATAGTCCTTCCTAACATGTATATACTTATTTGTACCAGAACCATTATAAAGGGAAAAGCAGGGAAAGGCAACCGGAGAATAAAAGTGTCATATTTTTTGGGGAGGGCGCATAGAATGAGGATAGAAGCAAAACTGGGGGTGCGTCAATGAACCGGAGAGAAAAACGGAGCAGGGGCTGGCTTCTTTTTGCCGCCGTGTTTTTGGGATGTATGATAAGCGGATGCAGTGTGGAGGAGACCAACCGGACGAAGGTTGCGGATATTGAATACTCGATTGTGGAGGAGGACCAGATACCGGAGGAGCTCTTGGGGATGATCGAGGAGAAAAAGGCGGCGGATTTTAAAATGACCTATGAGCTTGAGGAGGACCTTTATATTGTGCGCGGCTATGGAGAGCAGGCGACCGGAGGCTACAGCATCCGGATCAAGGCGTGCTACCTTACCTCGAACGCCGTTTTATTCGACACGGAGCTTATCGGACCGAGAAAGGGAGAAAATGTAGCGGCGAGTCCAAGCTATCCGTATATTGTTGTAAAAATGAAAAATCAGGAGCAGAGTACTATATTTGAATGAATATTCTTTCTATTTAAGAAAATCAAATATTTTATTTGACAAAAATTTAGTGCAATGCTAAACTAAAGCGGAGTAATATGGAAAGACAAAACGGGAGGTAGAGATATGCAGCAGCAAGACATCAGCAGGGTACGCGCATCGGTGCATCAGCAATGCGGCAGGAGGGTGTTGATTCAGCTCGACCGTGGACGCAATAAGGTGGATATTCAGGAAGGAGTCATTCAAAAGGCATATCCCAGTGTCTTTACGATATTGATCGATGATGAACAGGAGCAGAATCCTCCGCAGCTTTTGTCCTTTAGTTATTCAGACATTATTACGAGAGATATACGGATGAAGCTTTGTTAAGTGAATACCGGAATTGATGTATAAATTTCCTCTTATCCGAATAAGATGTTGAAAAAGCTTCGGATAAGGGGGAATTTTTTTGGAACTTTGTAAAGTAAAAATACATAGAAAACAGGAAATCGGTTCAGCAGTCAGTCAGATTACGCTGGATGATGACTATAATGTACCGGATTACCGCCCGGATATTGTAAAGGTACTAAAGGAAAAGGGAGAGCTGCGCTTTGATGAGGTGAAGGCGGGAGCTGGCTTTGTGTGGGTAAAAGGCTGTCTGGGCTTTCGGGTGCTCTATCGCAGCGAGCAGGGCAATGGGAAGATCAGCTGTCTGAAGGGAGAGCTTCCGTTTCAGGAAAAGTTAAATATTGACGGTGTAAAGGAGTCTGACCAGATTGCTGCGGAGGGGGAGATCGAGGACCTTACGGTCGGGGTGATCAATTCCAGAAAGCTCAGCATCCGTGCGGTAGCAGTTCTTTCCGTACGTGCAGAGGAGGAGCTTGACGAGGAGCTGACAGCAAGACCGCAGGCGGAAGGGGAGTACGAGCAGAAGCTGGTGACAAGAGAGGGAATGACGCTTCTTGCAGCAAGCCGCGATGTGTGCAGGCAAAAAAGTGAGACTGTGCTGCCGTCAAGCAAGCCCAATGTGCGGGAAATTCTCTGGAGGAGCATTGAGCTGCGCAATGTGGAGAGCCGTATACAGGATGGGAAGGTACTGCTCGATGGGGAGGTGCTGATCGCGGTGCTCTACAGCGAGGAGGAGGAGACGGAGCGTCTGCAGTGGTATGAGACGACAGTGCCGTTAGAGTGTGGGACGGACTGCGGGGTAGAGGAGGAGGACGTCATCTGCAAGGTGAAGGTAACGCCCGTATCCATGGAGCTTGAGGTGAAGCCGGATTATGACGGGGAGGAGCGCATCCTCGTGCTGGAGCTTGCACTTCATGTGGACATACGCGTTTGGAAGGAGGAGCGGCTGGAGCTTTTGGCAGATGTCTATTCTTTGAAAAAGAAGCTCTTGCCGGTATACAGAGAACGTATTTTAGAAAAGCTTCTGGTGAAAAATTATGCAAAAAGCAGAATTGCCGAGCAGATTGAGCTTCCCGAGACGCAGGAGCGTATTCTGCAGATCTGCGCATGTGAGGGGAAGGTTAGCTTAGAGCGCAGAATGCTTGTGGAGAACGGCGTACAGGCAGAGGGAAGCATTGTAGTCGAGCTGCTCTATATTACGACGGATGACAATATGCCTGTCGGCACTGTGCGGGAGATTTATCCGTTTTCACAGCTGATCGAGATTCCGGACATGGAAGAACCGCTAGAACTGGAGCTTGACTGTGGGATCGAGCAGCTTGCAGCGGTCATGCTGGATCAGGAGCATATTGAGGTCAAGGCGATCGTGCATCTGGAGCTTCTTGCAATCCTAAAGCAGCAGGTAAATAATATTGAGGAGCTTGAGGAGACGGCGCTTGATATGGAGGAGCTGCAGAACCGTCCGGGGCTGATCGGTTATATCGCAAAGGAGGGAGATGAGCTTTGGGATATTGCAAAGGAGAACCATACGACAATCCGTGATATTCTGGAGACGAACGGATGGCAGGAAAAGGAGCTTGCAAAGGGAGATACTGTTTTGATCGTAAAACAGGTGGGATAGTATCGGGGAGAAAGCCTGTATGCACGCTGTGTCAGTGTGCACAAAAAGCAAAGGAAAAGCGGCATAAAAATAACGGAAATACTTGTGTGGAAAATAATGCTATGCTATGATGAACGTATACGAGTGACACTTTTGGTCCGGCTGCTGTATCATATAACAGATAGGTGGCGGCAAAGCGGTCACGCAGAGAAAAAGGAGGAGTAAAAGTATGGATGAAAATAAGGAGATGAACACAGAGCCGGAAAACTCCTGCGGAGCAGACGGAGAGAATCCACAGACGGAGAGCGGCGAGGCAGAGCAGACGGAAGAAAACGGTGTGGCAGAGCAGCAGGAGCAGCAGTCGTATTATAGCCAGCCGACGCAGCAGTCATATTACAGCCAGCCGACACAGCAGTCAGCGTATGGACAGTCAGAACAGCAAAGCTATGGGCAGTCAGCGTATGGACAGTCGGAACAGCAAAGCTATGGGCAGTCAGCGTATGGACAGTCAGCGTACAGTCAGCCGGGGCAGCAGAGCTATGGACAGTCAACGTACAGTCAGCCGGGGCAGCAGAGCTATGGACAGTCGGCATACAGTCAGCCGTCTTACGGGGCATCTCCGGTTCCGCTTGATAAAAAGGGTAGACCGCTTAAGAATAACTTTGGGATGAAGCTGACCTTCTCAATTTTAGAGTTTTTATGCTGCTGCGGTTGCAATATCATTACGATAATCATGGGAATTTTAGGCTGCGTATTTACTGTGCAGGCAAACAATGCCTATAAGGAGAGCAGATGGGAGGAGTTCCGTTCCAAATCAAAGACGGCGTCTATTTTCTTATGGATAGGATTTGGCTTTGCTGTATTTTATACTATTTATATAATTTTCTTATGGACGGTCGGCGGTCTGGGGCAGCAGATTATGCAAGGCTTTGAGGAAGGATATAATTCCGCTTATTATGACGATTATTATACGGATGACTACTATACGGATGATTATGATACAGATGACCATTTTGCCGATGACTCTGCGGGCGATGTACAAAGCCCGGTGCCGGAGCAGGAGCCGCCGGTTGAGGTAACGCCTGGAACAGGCTTTGTAGATCCTACGATCACTCTGAATGGAGTGACGGTCACATTCCCGCTTACTTATGCGGAATTTGCAGCCGCAGGATTTTCGATTGAGGCAGACGATCAGGAGTATGTGCTGAATCAGGATGAATATGATGACGTTACATTTTATGACGCAAACGGTGCAGAGGTCGGAGAGGTTTACATCGGAAATGAGATGGAGGGAGCGCTTGCGATGAAGGACTCTATGGTATTTGGGGTTTATATTGAAGGCTCTGACATCGTGGATGGAACGACATTTTCTCTGCCAAACGGTCTGACGCATTCCGCAATGGGAGAGGATTTTATGAAGGCTTACGGGGAGCCGGATTACAAGCATGACGATCCGGAGTATAAGGTTTATCAGTGGTATAATCACAGTGATATGTATTATGATACAGATGACAATTCTATTACGGTAAGCTTCTATGAAGGAGAGTTTGATGCGCTTGATATGCGTTTCATTGGCTGGAACTAATCCTTAAGTATTTGTGAAATTCTTTAAATTCTAACAAATTTATGATAAGATAGGGTTATCGCAGGGGGATGTGCGGTAGCCCTGTTTTTGTTACTTTATAGGAAACTTAGTTCCCTATAAAGTAAAACCCTCCGGGAGATCGCACTGCGGCGGAATGGAATCATGACGCTGAAGCGACCCGCCGCAGGCGGAGAGTTTCGCTTGCGAAACTCTTTTTCATGACATAGGAAATTGCTCTGCAATCCTATGTCATAAAAAAACACTTCGTGTGAGGATGCGCACTCGCATG